>Ga0326597_10003648_pt1 | contig 22036 bp, 25 predicted proteins | sample RVTome_12_FD_203789 | JGI IMG/M metagenome (GOLD analysis project Ga0326597, IMG submission 203789) | Soil microbial communities from uranium-contaminated site in the Upper Colorado River Basin, Wyoming, United States - RVT100D185 | ecosystem: Environmental > Terrestrial > Soil > Contaminated >...
CTGTCGTACCTCCGGGATCCGGACTGGCAGTTAATTGAACCGATCCTGGCGGCCGGGCGGGTGACGATGGTCACCCTGGCGCCGGAGCTGCCAGGGGCCGTCGATCTGATCGCTCGTCTGGCGTCCACAGGTGTGGTCGTCTCCCTCGGTCATTCCGACGCCACCGCCGATCAGGCCGGAATCGGCTTTGACGCCGGGGCCCGCACCGTCACGCATCTCTTCAACGCCATGCGTCCCTTCTCCCACCGAGATCCCGGACTCGCTGGCGTGGCCTTATCACGATCCGACGTCTCTCTCGGAGTCATCGCCGATGGGGTGCACGTCTCTCCGGAGGCACTTCTCCCGGTTTGGCGAGCGGCGGCTACCAGGACATACATAGTCACTGATGCCATCGCCGCGGCGGGCATGGGACCGGGGCTCTGGACCCTGGGAGAAGTGGAGGTTGAAGTGGAGGCGGGGGCCGCCCGGCGCCATGACGGCACCCTGGCCGGGAGCGTGGGAACCATGGATGAGAGCTTCCGACACCTCATATCGTTAGGCGTTCCCCTGGCAGATGTCGTGGCCATGACCTCTCTCAATGCTCGCCGGTTGATGGGCATGACCGACGGCACCCTGGCGCCAGGAGGTCCGGCCGACATCGTCGTCCTGGACGACGGTTACTGCGTGAGCAACACCCTCATTGGTGGCGTGGGGATGAGTTAGACCTCCGAGTCCATCTGACCGTCGAGACGGCGATTCATCGAGAAGAGGCGACCAAGCACCGGCATGATGAGCAGGTTGAATCCATGCAAGATACCGATGATCAGGAGAATGCCTCCGATTCGGATTAGAACCACCTGGATCTGGGCACCGGTCACCAATTCGTCCCATTCCACTGGTGGGTCAACTGTGCTGGTGAACAGGATGTAAGCGGTGAAGATCAGGTAATAGACGATGTCGGTGAGGACGATGTAGCTCTTCCCGGTGCGAGGGTTAGCGCGGAATACATCGGCGGCGTAGCTCCGACCAAATCGTTTTATGAAGGGTCCCAGCCACAGGGCGATACCCACCAACACTGCTGCCGTGATTAGTTCCAAGACCCACCAGGCCATTGCCAACCTTCCTTCTGAATATCGGGTAGTGAGAGTTATTGCCAGGCCAAGAGCTGCCGTGAGTGCCAGCGCCCACAAGATGTATCTCCAACGCAGCCGACGTCGGTCTCGATCGGCTTCCACCGATAGCTGGACCCGGGCGAACAAATCGGGCGCGGGCAGCGTCGCCACCGCGCCTGCCACCAGGGCATCGTGGAGCCGGGTTTCGAGGGCGGTCATGGCTGTTCTCCAAGTTCGACTTCCAGCGATCGCAGACCACGCTGCAAGTGGGTTTTGACCGAGTTGACCGAAAGGCCCAGGTCTTTCGCAATCTCGCCGACTCCGAGTTCGAGGTAGTAACGAAGCACGAGGCAATCGCGCTGCCGTTTGGGAAGTCCGCGCAGTGCCTCGATGACACGTCTCTGGTCCTCCCGCACCCCGATTTCATCCTCTACGGAGGGTGGAGCCGGGTCGGCAGCGGGTTGATGGCGGAGTGAGACCAGACCCCTCCGGTTGTGATCGCGGGCCAGATTGAGCACGATCGAACGGAGGTAGGCCGGGACCCGATCGACATCGCGGATTCTCCCGGCGGTTCGAGCCAGCCGGATGAACGCTTCCTGGACCAGGTCTTCGGCCGCATTGCGATCATCGACAAAGAACCGGGCCAGCCGTACCAGATTGGTCGACTCGGCGCGATAAAGCTCGGCCACCATTGCGTCCAAGTTTCCCTCCGCCCAACCACCGGGGAGATCAGATGTGAGCTCGGACGCGCTCAGGACGAGGCCCATCACCAGGTCAGACGTTTGAGAGCGGTTCTTCGGGTGACTCCAGAACCTTGTCACCCGACGCCTCCACCCCGTACGTCTGTGTCGATGCAAGGCCCAACTCAATGGGCGACGGGCAGGTCCAGACGGAGGGAGAGCTAGATGCGTTGGAGAATGATGGCAGGCGTGAGCCTGTTGACGGTGATGGTGGCAGTGCCGGCGATCGGAGGGAGCGCCGTCCATGCTCAGGGTGAGCTAACGGACTTGCGGTCCACCGTCGATCCCACCGATGGTGCCAGCGGGCGCGCCACCGGAGTAAGACGACCAGGACAGACCGTGGTTGTCCTCAACATTCAGGGCATAGATCAGGCTGCCGTGGGTAGGACCTTCGGCGCTCATGTCCACATTGGGCCCTGCACTATTAACAACGGCGGCGCTGCCCTCGGTCACTACAACCACGGCGGGGGCATATCTTCGGACACCGAGGTCTGGCTGGACTTCACCGTCACTGCGGGTGGCACCGGTCACTCCACAGCGATAGTTCCGTTCGATATCCCAGAGGATGCTGCAGCCTCGATCGTCGTCCACGAACTACCCACCGACCCGTCGACCGGCCTAGCCGGGGCCAGGATCGCTTGCATTGGAATCGGGTTCTAATGATGGCCTGGATGACCCGCAGACCGGTGCTGTCCGGAGCACTCCTCGGCTTGATGTGGGGAATAGTGATCCGCCTGTGGATGAGGTACATCTCCACGAATCCTGAGTTCACATGGGCCGGCACTGGCTATGTCGTCGGAGCGGCCACCCTGGTCGGGACCCTGCTCGGGGTGGCTGCCTGGCGGTACCAGCTGGGCCACCGGCGCTGGTGGCGTCTCAATGGTCTCGCCATCCTGACACTCGGAGTGGCAGCCGGAGGCGTGATGATCCCAACCGTCGTCCTCGGCGGACTGGCCATCGGACGCCGGCGCTGGCCCCAATGGCTGCGGGCAGCTCTACTGTTGGTGGCATTCGGCTTCCAGGTGCTCTTCTTCGCAGGCGAGGCCGATAACTTCCCCGATGGCCGGTTCATTACCGGGATGGCGGCGTATGCCGTTCTGCTTGGACTCGAGGTCTGGGCCGCTTCTATCCCGTTCCTGCCGTCCCGAACCGCCGGTCCCGCTGCTGGTACTCCAACACCGCTTGCAGCAGATGCGTCTGCGTGAAATCGGGCCAGAGGATGCCAGGAAACACGAACTCGGCATAAGCGGCCTGCCACAAGAGAAAGTTCGAGAGCCGGTGCTCGCCTGAGGAGCGGATCACCAAGTCGAGATCGGGCATGTCCGGTACATAGAGGTGAGCGGCGAGGACGGCTTCGTCGACCTGATTCGGGGACAGCCGTCCTTGCGCCACCTCAGAAGCGATATCGCGGGCGGCATCAGCGAGTTCGCGCCGGCTCCCATAGTTGAAGGCGAACACCAGGCTCAAGGCGCTATTGGAGGCGGTCAGCTCAGAAGCTTCTGCCATGTGGCGGCGGTTCCGATCTGGCACTCGGGGATCGCCCAAGTCTCCGGCAAATAGCATCCGCACGCCCTGGCGGTGAAGGTCGTCACGGCGCCGGAGGAGCAGATCTTCGTTGAACCACATCAGGAACTCGACCTCGTCAGGGTCGCGATTCCAATTCTCGGTCGAGAACGTGTAGGCGGTCAGCCAGGTGATGCCGATCTGCAATGCTCCTTCCACGGCGTCGAAGAGGGCAGCTTCACCGGCGGCGTGGCCGGCGGTGCGGGGAAGCCCTCGGGCGTTGGCCCATCGTCCGTTGCCATCGAGGATCAGGCCAACGTGCCGGGGGACCCGATCGGGGTCGAGGCCCGACAGGTCGAGTTCACCCATCGAGGACCGTCAGCGACGCCAGGCGCCGATCGAGATGGTGCTCAACGAATCGACGGGCAACCCCCATCGCCTCGATTGAGAGCTCCGGGTTGGTTGGCGGTAAGAGGGTCATGTCCGAGGTGGCCAGACCGGACAGATATCCGACGACGCCGGGTCGTAGCTTGACCGATCCCTCCCGTCTGCAGGCGCTGCACATGACCCCTCCCCCGGCCAGGCTGAAGCGGTCGAGACCTTCTGTGCGACCACAGGAGGCGCAGTGACTGAGGGCGGGGGCGACTCCCACAACGGTGGCCACCTTGAGAAGGAAAGAGCTAATGAGGTCAGGTCCGCTTCCTCCACGATCGATGGCCCGCAGCCCGCGCTGGAGCAGCAAGAACAACCTGGTTGAGTTCTCTTCTTCCTGGGCAACTGCATCCGCCACCTCGACCATCGTCCCCGCTGCCATTACCCGGTCGAGATCGGAGCGGATGCCGGCGAAGGCTTCGATAACCGACACCTGAGTGATGGTGTCGAGGTTGCGGCCGGTGTAGACCACGAGATCGACATGGGTAAACGGCTCCAAACGCCCACCGAAGCGACTCTTGGTCTTGCGAACACCCTTGGCCACCGTCCGCAGCCTGCCCCGATTAGCGCTCAAGAGGACCACCACCCGATCGGCTTCTCCGAAGGGGTAGGAACGCAGAACGATGCCCTGATCCGAGCGCAGCACTATGTAGAGAGGGTACTGCCTGCACTACCCTTGGCAGGGATGGCTCTCGCCGGCGACGCCGAGATCAACGACTTCCTTGCTTCGCATCCACAGTGGACGCTAGAGGCGGGGGAGCTGACTACTACCTCGACCCTCAAGAACTTCACAGAGGCGATGGGGCTCGTTACCCGGATCGCTCTCATCGCCGAGCGGGCCAACCATCACCCCGACATCGCCATTAGTTGGAACAAGGTCGCCCTGCGACTTTCCACCCATTCCGAGGGAGGCATCACGCCCAAGGATCTCGAGTTGGCGGCCCACCTTCCCTTGGCTTAGAAAGCGTCCAGGCAGGCCCTCACCCAAGTGAGGTTGACATCGTCGCCCGCACGCGCGTAGGCGGCTTCGAGGTTGGCGAGGATCCTCGTCACGATCGATGACGACTCGACCGGGGCCAGCCAGGTCGGTTCGAGGCGAGGGCGCCCACCCAGAGCCTCCGCCACCAGCATCCCGGCCTCGTCAGCACCTATTGCCTCCCCAAAGTGGAAGGGGTCGACTAGCTGCCCCGCCGCGTAGACCACGAAGTGACCGGGCAGCCCTACTCCTTGCATCTCCAAGCCTGCCCGCCGACCGACTTCTATCCATATCACCGACACCGTGATCGGCAGACCCCGGCGGGTATCGAGCACACGGTGGAGAAAGGAGTTGTCGACGTTCTCATAATCCTCGACGTTGCCGCCAATTCCCTCGTGAATCGAAACAACCCGGCGCAAAGACAGGTGGGTATTGCCCGCCACGGCGGCAGCCATCCGGTCGAGCCGACCCAGATATTCGAACCCGTCGATATCAGGGTCGATGAACGTCCCGATCAGGAGACAGCACTCGGCCAATCGATCGGCGGCCGCCAGCTGGGGAAGCCGACGGACGCGGGCGGCGATCCCTTGAGAAGTCATACGGTCGGAAAGCCCAAGCGGTCGAGAAGTTGCGGTCGCCGCTGCCAGTCCGCCTCGACCCGGACCTTGAGTTGCAGATGGACGCGCGTGGCGAAGAGCGCCTCCAACTCCAGCCGGGCTTCGGCACCCGACTGCCCCAACATCTCGCCCCGATGTCCGATGACGATGCCCTTCTGTGAATCGCGTTCGACGAGCACATCGGCCTCGATCCGCAGCAGATCGTCCTCCTGTTCAAGCGACTTCACCCGCACTATCAAAGAGTGCGGCAGCTCGTCATGAAGGCGTTCGAGGAACTTCTCGCGGATGATCTCCGCGATCAGAAACTCCTCGGCTTGATCGGTAACCAGGCCGGGAGGGAATAGCTCGGGACCCTCCGGGAGGCGAGGAGCGATCTCGGCGACCAGCTTCTCCAACCCTTCACCAGTGGCGGCGCTGACGGGCACATAGGCGTCGAATTTCCATTCCGCCGCCTCTTCCAGCTGCGGCGCCAACTCCCGCGGTCCGGCGAGGTCGAGCTTGTTGACTGCCACCACCACCGGTGCTTTTACTTGTCCTGCCCGGTCGGCAACCATGCGGTCACCGGGTCCTATCGGCTGGGTGGCGTCGATGACAAAACAAACCACGTCCGCTTCCGCCATGGTTCCGTAAATCATGCGGTTGAGGCGATGACCTATCTCGACCCGAGGACGGTGCAGCCCGGGAGTGTCGATCAACACGATCTGGAAGCCTCCGTCCTCGCTGTTGACGACGCCGCGGATGGTGGAACGGGTCGTTTGCGGACGGGTGGAGGTGATCGCCACCTTGCGACCCACCAGACGGTTGACGAGTGTTGATTTGCCGACGTTGGGTCTGCCGACCACCGCGACCAGGCCGGACTTCAACCCGGGTTCTCGCGCGACACGGCCGCCGCTTGGCGTCGAACCTCCACATCTGATACCCGGCGTCCTTGAAGCTCGACTACCCGCAGCCTGAGGCCATTGATCTCGAACTCCTCGCCTTCTTCTGGCACCCTGCCTGCCAATCCAAGCACCAGCCCTGCGACAGTGTCCCACTCGTCATCGGGCAGGTTCACGCCGAGGGCCGCGGCCAACTCGGAAACGTCCAACCGCGCATCGACCAGGTAGCTGCCGTCGTCGTTGGGAACGATCATCTGCTCGACTTCGTCGTGCTCGTCGACAATCTCACCGACTAATTCCTCCAAAAGATCCTCGATCGTTACCAGCCCGGTGATGTCACCGAACTCATCAACCACGATTCCAAGGTGGGTCTTGGACGCCTGCATGTCTCGCAACAAGTCGGGGACCCGCTTCGTCTCCGGTACGAACACCACGTCGCGCCGGAACTCCTCTACTGTGTCAAACGGCCGTCCCGCCGCGTAAGCACCAAGCACGTCTTTGGCCAGCACCGTGCCCACGATCTCTCCATCAGGTTCGTCGACGAGCGGGAAGCGGGAGAAACCGTGTTCCTCGGCGAGAGCGGCCAACTCGGACAGTCCTGCCCGGCGATCGATCGTGATCATGTCGGCCCGCGGCACCATCACTTCCCGAACAATGGTGTCGGTGAAGTCGAGGACCGATGAGATCAGCTCTCGCTCCTCCTGCTCTTCCTCTTCGTCGATCTCCTCACCATTGCTGACCACCTCCTCCTCGTCGGCTAGAAGGTCGTTGGCAGCGGCCCCCCATCGCACCGCGACCCGGACCAGCGGGGCCAGACCGTAAGCCAACGTGCGGGGACGCCACCGCCCCAGTGCGCGGGGTATGTAGTCGCCGGTCAGCCAGAGACTTAGGACCAGGGCTAGCAGCGCCCAGGCAACGGTGGCTCCCTGCATGCTTCTACTAACCAACCAGGTGGCAGGAATCGCCGTCGCCAGGAGAAGAGCGGAGTGAATCGCATTGACGGCTGGAGAGATTTGTTCTCTCTGTTCGAGCAAGCGGCCCACCACCTCCGCTCCGGACTTGCCCTCAGCTGCGTCTCGCAGCGCGTCAGCGCGGGGGATCCGCAAAACGGAGAATGCGCCTGCCCGCAGGGCGGCGGCGGCCAACAATGCCAGGATGGAGATTGTCCAGAGCATCAGCGGCGGCTCCGACCCACCAGCCCGAGGATGTCGCGCTCACGGCTCTCCATTTGTTCTGCCTGGACTTGGTCGGTGTGGTCGTAGCCGAGGAGGTGGAGGATGCCGTGCGTGACCATCAATGCCATTTCGTCGACGGGGTCGACCCCAAGATCTTCTGCCTGGCGTCGCACGAAGTCGGGCGCTATGACGACATCACCCACCAAAAGCGGGGGGCCATCGTCATCAACGTCCGGCACGACTCCCGGCTGGAGGAGCTCAACTGGAAAAGAGAGAACATCGGTCGGGCCATCTTTGCCCAATGCCGTTTCGTTCCAAACAGCCATCTGATCATCACCGACCAAAGTCAATGACACCTCGGTCGAGTCAGGATAACCCTCGGCGGCCAGCGTCACCACGGCCCATCGGCGGAGGGCGACCCGATCCACTCCAGAGGAGGGGTGTTCGTCGGCTATGCGTACGTTCATCTTCGGCCGAGTTCGTCCACCCTACGATCCCGGGAAGTTGGGATAGGCAATGCGTTGGTGATAATGCCCCACGAGTGCCTCATAGAAGGCCGAACGAGCACGGCTGAGCTGGCCCAGTGTTAGGGAGCTGTCCGAGAGCTGTCCGTCATTCATCTTCTCGTCGACTACCCGGGCTACCACCTTTTCGATGGCCTGAGGGGTGGGCTCTTCGTCGGCAAATACGGCCCGACAGGCGGCCTCGAGGGAATCGGCCAGCATCACGATGGCGGTCTCAGCCGAGCGGGGTTTGTGCCCAACGTGGCGGAAGTCGGCGGGATCGACGGCGTCGTTGCCCTCGAGCAACCGGGCCTTTTCGTAGAAGAACCGCATGATGCCGTCGCCGTGATGGGTGACGATGGCTTCGGCGACCTCTGACGGAATCTTGAACTTGCGGGCCAATTCAACCCCGTCGGTCACGTGCTTGCGGATGATCTCGACGGATTGGCGCGGGGTGAGATCGTCGTGGGGGTTGGCAGCGCCAAATTGGTTCTCGATGAAGTAGGACGGGTTCTCGGTTTTGCCCAGGTCGTGGTAATACGCGGCGGCCCGGGCCAGTAATGGATCGGCACCGACAGCGCGAGCTGCAGCATCGGCCAGAGTGCCCACCATCAGCGAGTGGTTGAAAGTGCCAAAAGCCTTCTCCTGGAGAAGCAGCAACGCCTTGTGATTCCTATCGGTGAACTCCAAGAGAGTAAGGCTGGTGGTTATGTCGAAGGTTGTTTCGAAGAACTGAAGAGCGGCCAGACCAAGAAGGGCGGTCAATAGCGATACACCGAGTGCCCAGCCGGCTCCCTGAAACATCACCCTCCAGGGATCCTGTCCTGTGTTGGTGTGGAAGAACCAGGCGACTGCGGCGGCGATGCCCGTGACTGCAATAGAGGAGGCGAGGACCGCCCGCCGATATGAACCCCTTGACGAAAGGGACGTAACAAAGCCCACGGGGATCATGGATGAAAGGAGGGCGTAGGTTGCCACCCCAGGGTCACGAGTGGCAGTCGCCGCCAGGACCGCGAGAGCCACAGCCATGAGAATGGCGATCCGTGAATCGAAAAGGACTGCCGCCATCAGTCCAAAGACCACCCCTGGAAGTGCATACCAGGCCGAAGGGTCCTGGACCGACTCTTGCAGAGCCACGGTGAGGCGAACGCCCACCGCGGCCATAACGATAAGGAGCCCCAACAGCGCCGCCATCCGTGGGCGGGTCCAGAATTCGGGTCGAAACCGGGCGAGATAAAAACCCAACGCTCCAGTCAGGACAGCCAGGACAGCGAGGAGTCCAGCCTCCTGGCCCGGCCTCCCTGATGCTGCACCTGTCGCCTCGATGGCGGCGATATGAAACTGGCTCAGCCGGGTCCCCTGATCGACGATACGCTCCCCCTGGCGGATGCTTACCATGACCGGAGCCACAGCGCTAGCCGCCTCCTCCCTGGCCTCTTCAGTGGCAGTGGGATCGAAAACGTAGTTGGCTCGAAGGGCGAAGTTGACCAGCGCTGCCGCCGCGTTGCGAGCGGGGATATCGATATTTCCATCGATGGTCACCGGCGGAGCCGAGGCGACTATCTCCCGACGGGTCTGGGTGAGATTGCCTGTAGTGATCTGACCCTTGAACTCCTCGACCAGACGGGCTTGAGCAGCAGCGCTGATCACGTCGAGGACGGACTCCCCGGCAAGCGCATTGCGAACGACGTCGATAGTGGCGTGATCGGCCAAAGTGCCCAGAGCCTCGGTGCCGATGCCGGGAAAATCTGCCCCCAGGGTGGCCACGACATCGGCGTGCGGGCGGGTGGCAGGCCGGTACCCAACATCGGGACTCTCGCAAGAACTACCGCTGCAGTCCAGCTCGACGAGTGACGTCTCGGTGAGAAGAGTGAAGCCAATGGGAAAGTCGGGGTCCTCGCCATTGACCGAAGCGAAATAAGCGGTCTCCGGTGCTTGGGCTCTCCAGGTGCCATCCGCCTGAGTTTCGGTGGCGAGCAACTCCTGTCCGGCCTGGTCGTAGAGCCGAACTTCGATACCCGCAAGTCCTCGATCGTCGACAGTCAAGGCGAGATCGCCGTTGACGTCGAGAATCACTCGTCCGGTGGTTTCCACGGTCGCAACCGCAGTGGTGGAAGTAACTTCATCCGATGTGGTGGTGGTGGTGTCCTGCTCACCTTCGACGACCTCGGGTACAGCCAACATCGGAGCTGGGGCAGCTACATCGATGGCGCCAACCCTCACCGCGTTAATGAGCTCCTGCAGCTCGGTAAAGGCCTCCTCCTGGGCATTGGGCTCGAGGCGGTATTGATCTTCGACCTCCTGACGCCGTGCCTCCTGTTCAGAGGCAGTTGCGGCCGTGTCTTCCAGGGTGCGTTCTGATCGGGCGTTGTAATTGCGGGTAGCGATATTGCCCTCCACCAGACCTGAGGTCCCGCTTCCTCCAAACGAGAGGATCGCCCAGGCGGCGACGGTGGTGAAAACGAAAATCCCAATGCGGGTCGAGGTGATGCGGGTCATCTTGCGTCTTCTTCGAACCGGCCGTAGGCGTCGACGATTGCGGCCACGATCCGATGGCGGACGACATCGCGGCTCGTCAGCGTCACGAAGGTCACCCCGGGGATCCCCTGCAGGATCCGACGAACAGTGTCAAGTCCTGAGACTTTCTGAGCAGGCAAGTCAGTCTGGGTCACGTCCCCGGTGATCACCATCTTGGAATTGAAGCCCAATCTGGTCAGAAACATCTTCATTTGCTCGGGGGACGTGTTTTGGGCCTCGTCAAGGATCACGCAGGCATCGTTGAGCGTGCGGCCCCTCATATAGGCCAGAGGGGCGATCTCAATCGTTCCGCGCTCGGTCAGCCGGGCGGTCTCTTCCGGCCCCAGCATGTCCCACAGCGCGTCGTAGAGAGGCCGCAGATAAGGATCGATCTTGGCGAACAGATCGCCAGGCAAAAACCCCAAGCGCTCACCGGCTTCCACCGCCGGGCGGGTCAGGATGATCCGGCGAACCAAACCCGAGACAAGAGCTTCGACGGCGGCGGCCATAGCCAAATAGGTCTTTCCGGTGCCGGCCGGACCGATCCCGAAGGTAACCGTGCTGTCACGGATAGCCGATATGTAGTGGTGCTGGCCATGGGTCTTGGGCCGGACCAGCTTGCCGCGACCCACTGCCAGGCCATCCGAGAGGATGCCCGCCGGGCTGGGAATGTCCTCCCGCACCATCTGAACGATCTGGTCGACCCGCTGGGCGTCGAGGCGCTGACCTTCCTGCACCAACAGCAGAAGCTCTTCCAGGACGGTCCGGACCTCCTCCACCTCGGGTGCCGGCCCGGTGATCGAGACTTCGTTGCCGCGGGCGACCAGGCGGACCGCCGGAAAGGCCAATTCCACGCTCTTGAGGTTGACGTCGGCCTGCCCGAGCAAATCGAGCATCAGGTGGTTGGAAGGGACGCGCAACCGCGCTTCGAGGAGGTCGGGGGTCACCGCAACCTTGCAGGTGGGATCAAGCGCGAATTATAGGGTTGCAGCCCATAAACACCCCAAGGGGATTCTTCTAGCCTGGTGGCCACTTCATCTTCCGGCCCCCGAGGAGATGGAAATGGAGATGGGGGACGGTCTGGCCGCCGTCGGAACCGATGTTGGAAACAAGACGCCAGCCCTCTTTGAACTCGTCGGCCTTGGCGACCTCCCGGGCAAGCTGGACCAGGTCGGCGAGTGCCCATGGATCGTCTAGGTCAGCCAAAGAGTCGGCTACGTGCTTTTTGGGGATGATCAGCACGTGTTGCGGTGCCACGGGGTTGATGTCACGAAAAGCCAGCGATACTTCGGTCTCGGCGACTCGGTCGGAGGGGATTTCACCCGCAACAATCCGACAGAAGAGGCAGTCGGCTGGGGTCATTGCTCCAGTTGATCAAGCACCCGTCGGACCGTTGATCGATCCGAGCGGACTAGCGATGCCAACAACTCGAGGTCGCTCTGGCGGACCGCCAGGCTCCCATCCGTCGATCGGCGCCGGATCTGGATGGCCGACAGGAAGCGATCAATGGCCTCGGAGACGGCAGGTTCGGCGGAATCGAAGGCCGCCAGGTCGATATTCACCTCGTCGTCGACTGTGTCGGCCTCCGGTGAGATCGGGATCAGTTGCACCACATCCACGGCATAGAGCTGGGAGAGTCGGTGGAGCCGCTGCACCGAAACCGTTCGCTCCCCCCGTTCATATGCGCCCAGGACCGATGACTTGAACTCGCTGTTCGAGTACTTCTCGACGTCGTGCAGCGACCAACCCCGGCGCTTGCGGGCAGCCCGCAACCTCTCTCCCAATGACCGATCGAATTCGTCCAAGGCCGCCTTACCCTCCGGAAAAGAACCCAGCAACAATGAGGCTACCACGGAGAGTGGCCGAATTGCGCTCTTGGTCGCTAGGCGCGCCTGACACGAGCGGCCACCGTGATGGCGGCAGTCTCCACTCGCAGGATGGTCCGGCCCAGGCTGACCCGGGCCAATCCGAGGCTCAATTCCTCGGGCGCCCAGCCCCCCTCAGAACCGATAGCGACCGTCATCACCTCGGGAAGGCTCCCAGGGAGGGGTTCGCCATCACCAACGCTCAGCCATATCTCTCCCGACCAGGTTTGACGATCCAATTCCTCGAGGCGCACCGGGGTGGATTCGATCTGGAGCAGATAGGCACCCTGAGATTGTTCGAGACCGGCTACCGCCCATCCGGTTGCCCTGGCCATGGGGGGCGGGTGACCCTGTCCGTAGCGGGTTTGTAGCCACACCAGGCGGGTCACCTCGAGCTCGGCCGCCTTTTCCACCAGAAAACGGGCGCGATCTTTGTCCCGGGGTGGTGCTACCGCCAGCGTCAGCAAGGGCCGGGGGGGAGGATGGCGCAATTCGGTGGATCGGATCACCGTGTTCGCCTGGAGGTGCCCCATGCCCGTAAGACCGGCACCGTCCGTGTAGGTCAGTTCCTCCGCATCTTCGAGTCGCAACACCGATCGCAGATGATGACGCTGGTTGTTGGAGAGTTCGATCGCCGGTCCGGTCCAGGGAGGTGGGAGGTAAAGGTGCGGTCGATGGCCCACTAACGGCCCCGACGACGGCGGCCGCTGCCCTCTCGCGGACGCTCACCGCGCAGGCGGGCAAAAGTCCTCAGCGCCTCGACCTCCTCGGCCGTCAGATCGGTGGGCACTTCCACTACCACCTGCACCAACAGGTCGCCCCGCCCCCTCCTGCCCAAGTGGGCGGTACCCAGGCTCGGCAGCCGGAAGACAGCCCCCGGTTGAGTTCCCGCCGCGATTTCGAGACTCTCGGTTCCCCCTTCGAGCAGTGGAACCTCAACCTCGGTGCCGAGGGCAGCCTCGGTCACCCCGAGGCGCAGCGTATGGATGAGATGGTCGCCTTCTCTGCGGAAAGTGTCATTGGCTGCCACTCTGATTTCCACCTGGAGGTCACCGGCCAGCCCTCCTCTTCCGGGATACTCGCCTCGCCCGCCGAGACGAAGACGGGTGCCCGAGCCCACTCCGGCCGGGACTTCGACCCGGACCTCACGCTCTCCGGTAACGGCTCCCAGCCCCCGACACTGCGGGCAGGGATCGGTCACGGTGGTTCCCATCCCAGCACAGGTCGTGCACGACGAGACAGTCATCATCGTTCCTAGCAACCCCCGGCGGGCTACCCGAACGGATCCGCTGCCACCGCAGGTCGAACAGGTGACGACACTCGTGCCGGGAGCCGCCCCATCCCCTCCGCAGACATCACAGATAACCCGGGTGCGAAATGCGACGTCGCGCTCGCCTCCAAATGCCGCTGTAGCGAGTTCCACCTCGACAGCCACCAGGACATCCCGGCCACGGGGAACCCCACCCTGGCGTCCACCTGAGAAGAAGCCACTGTCACCAAACACCGACCTGAGGAGGTCGTCGAATCCTCCGAAGTTGCCGAAGAGGTCAGAGAGATCGATGGTGTCGCCGCGGTCGTACCTCTGACGCCTGTCAGAATCGGAAAGGACCTCGTAGGCCTCTGCCACCTCGCGGAAACGCGCCTCGGCCGAGGCATCGCCAGGGTTGGCGTCGGGATGGGTTTCGCGGGCGAGACGGCGGAAGGCCCGCTTGATCTCCTCGGTGGTGGCATCACGGGCAACCCCGAGGGTGGCGTAATAGTCCCGTGGCATCCCGGACAGGTTACGAGCCGATACGTTCTTCTAATTCGCGACCGACCCGCTCGACCGCAGAGATGGCGTTCTTGTAGTTCATCCGCATCGGCCCAATGACCCCAAGAGAGCCAGCCGACCCCCCGGCCTCGTAAGTCGCCGACACCACGGCGAGGTCGACGTCATCGGACACAGGCAACTCGGTGCCTATGCGGATCGAGAGGCCCGACACATTCGCCAGCAAGTGCAGCACCTCTGCCTCGACCTCCAAGACCTCCAGGACTTTGTGAATCGAGGTGAGGTTGTCCCAGGCCTCGGCCATCTGTCGCGTGCCGCCCACATATACCTGGCTGCCCGCGGCGGCGGCGCGGGCCAGCTCGGCGACGATCTGCTCGCCGATCCGACGAACGGGCTCTGCCTCGGAGGCAAATAGATCGGTTTCGGGCGTTGTCGCCAGGTCCTTTCCTACCATCGAGTTGACGACCAGGCGCTCAGCCCGGACCAACTCGTCATGGTCGATGCCTAGCTCGCTGCGGAAGTGCTGCTGAAGGACCCGACCCCGGTCGGTGACGACCACCAGCATCATGCCGTGCTGGCCCATCTGCACGAGGTGCAGTGCTCGCACTTGCTCGCCCCCCATACCAGGCCCTACCACAACAGCCGGGTAATTGGTGACTTCCGCCAGCAATTGTGAAGTGGCCTTGAGAAGGTTGGAGAGCTCTAACTGCACCGAGGAGAAGAATCCGACTATGCGTGCCTGGCTTGACGAGGTGAGCCGGCCGCGACCGAGATGGTCGACGTAGTATCGATAGGCTCGTGAGGTAGGGACCCGACCCGCCGAGGTGTGGGGTTGGACGACAAACCCGTCGCGCTCCAGGGCCGCCAAATCGTTGCGAATCGTGGCCGCCGACACCGTCATCGCGGTGTGCTCGAGGATCGAACGCGAACTCACCGGCTCGCCGGTGCGAATGTGTTCCTCCACCAGGGCGCGGAGGACATCAGAACGACGCTCCTCCAACATCACCACAGTCTAAATCGGAGCCGCCGGTGTTAGCACTCAACCGGGTGAGAGTGCTAAGACAGCCCTGATCACGGCGTCGGTGAGAAGTGGTCGCAGCACCACCAGTCGGTCCCCCCGGGAAGCGAGAGCCCCGGCCGCCACCAGCTCCTTGCCCTCGACGCTCTCGATTAGCCGTCTGCCCGCCGGCCCCATCTTCACGCCTGCCCGACGTCGCAACCCCAAGAACAGCCGTTCCAACTCGGCCGGCCATCCTTCGATCCGCTCCATCCCTCGGCGAGCAGAAGCACCCTGTTCGATTGCCTCGAGGTACAGATCGAGCCGGCTGAGGTTGTGGGAACGGACACCGTCCCGGTAACGATGGGCTCCCATCCCGAATGACAGGTATTCAGCCTGGCCCCACACCGCAAGGTTGTATCGACAATGGTGACCGGGCCGAGCCCAGTTCGAGACCTCGTAGGCCACCAGTCCGTGGCGGGCGAGGAGCTCATCAGCCAACTCGTACTGGTCGGCCTGAAGGTCAGGGTCAGGACCAGGGCTGCCCGCCTCCACCTGTCTGTACAACTCGGTGCCGCGCTCCACTGTGAGCGAATAACACGACACGTGATCGGGGCCCATTCCCATCGCCATCGCCAGGGTGTCCTCCCATTCGGACAGCCGCTCACCAGGCGTGCCATAGATGAGGTCCAAGTTGACGGTCGCAAAGCCCGCATGACGGGCGGCCTCGACTGCGACCGGAACCGCCTCTGGAAGATGCACCCGACCGAGACTTCGTAACACCTCGGGGTGGAAGCTCTGGGCTCCGAACGAGACCCGATTGAATCCGGCGTCTACCAGCCCCACGGCCGTCCCGGGACTCCAATCCTCGGGATTGGCCTCCAGCGATATCTCGGCGCCTGGCTCGAGCCCAAAACGGTGCCCGATGTCTGCCACGAGGCGAGCGAGAAGCTCGGGAGCAACCCGACTCGGAGTTCCCCCACCGAAATAGACGGATCGAAGGGGCAGCCAGTCTGGCTCCGAAGAGATCTCCGCAAGGAGAGCGGCCACGTAGCGGTCAGTGAGGTCATCACGTCCGGCAACTACGGCAAAGTCACAATACGGACAGACCCTGGCACAGAAGGGCAGGTGAATATAGACCGCTGGCCAAGATGCGGCCTCGTCTGCCAGATCAGGAGAGTCGGGAGAGTCAATGACCATCCCCGCTGGATGCCCTCTCGACCTCATTCGTCGAGGTCCACCCTGAGGGCGGCGACGAAGGCCTCCTGGGGAACCTCGACCGAGCCGACCAGCTTCATCCGCTTCTTGCCTTCCTTTTGGCGATCGAGCAGCTTCCGCTTGCGGCTGATGTCGCCTCCGTAACACTTGGCAGTGACGTCCTTGCGCTTGGCCTTGACCGTCTCCCGGGCGATGATGCGCCCACCGACTGCCGCCTGGATCGGCACGTCAAAGAGTTGGCGGGGAATCAGTGCCCGAAGCCGCTCCACCATGGTCCGTCCGTACGTCGCAGCCTTGTCGCGATGGACGATCGAAGAGAAGGCGTCCACCGGTACTGAGTTGAGGAGGATGTCCACCTTGACCAGATCCGAAGAGCGATATCCGGCGGTCTCATAGTCGAGCGTGGCATAGCCCTTGGTCCGGGATTTGAGGAGGTCGAAGAAATCGAACACGACCTCGGATAGAGGCAAGCGGTAGGTCAGCTCAACTCGCTCAGGGCTCAGATAGTGCATGGTCCCCATCTCACCGCGGCGCGCCTGGACGAGTTCCATGATTGGTCCCACGAAGCCGGCCGGGGCGATGATCATCGCCTTCACGTACGGCTCCTGGATCTCGACCCGAGCGGTGGGATCGGGAAGGTCTTGGGGCGAGCGGATGTCAAGCGTGGAGCCGTCTTGCATGGTCACACGGAACGCCACGGATGGCGCGGTTGCCACAAGGTCGAGGTCATACTCCCGCTCCAAACGCTCACGGACGATCTCCATGTGGAGCAAACCGAGAAAACCCAGCCGGAAACCGAAGCCAAGGGCTTTGCTGGTCTCCGGTTCGTATTGAAGCGAGGCATCGTTGAGAGTCAGCTTGTCTAGTGCCTCCCGCAGCCTTTCGTAATCGTCGCCATCAGTTGGAAATAGACCCGAGAAGACCATCGGTTTGGGCTCGTCATAGCCCGCAAGGGCGGAGACGGCCGGACGGCGGGCATTGGTGATGGTGTCACCGACCTTGATCCGGCCGATCTCTTTGACACCCGTGATCAAATATCCGACCTCTCCGGGGCCGAGCGCTCCGACCGCCACCGCCTTGGGGGTGAGCACGCCAACCTCTTCGGCGTCGTGGCTTTCTCCAGTGGCCATGAACTGGACCCTCTCTCCCACAGCCAGGGTTCCATCCACCACTCGTACGTAACAGACCACCCCCCGATAGATGTCGTAGTAGCTATCAAACACGAGGGCCCGGAGGGGATCGTCGATCGAGCCCTCGGGGGGCGGGAAATGAGCGATTATGGCCTCGAGCAGATCGTCGACCCCGGCTCCGGTCTTGGCCGAGATGGAAAGCACCTCGTCGGGGCCACCACCGAGAATGCCCACCAGTTCTCCAGTAACCCTCTCGGGATCGGCGGCCGGCAAGTCAATCTTGTTGATGACCGGAATCACCTCCAGCCCGGCGTTGATCGCCATGTGCGCATTGGCCACGGTCTGGGCCTGCACTCCCTGGGCGGCGTCGGCCAGCAGGAGGGCGCCTTCGCAGGCGGCTAGAGACCGGGAAACCTCGTAGGAGAAGTCAACGTGACCGGGTGTGTCGATCAGATTGAGGACGTAGTCCTCCCCCTCCCTCGATCGATAGTTGAGCCGGACCGCCTGGGCCTTGATCGTGATGCCACGCTCACGCTCCAGATCCATGGAGTCGAGCACCTGGTCCCGCATCTCCCGGGCTGAAATGGCCCCGGTTCGCTCCAGCAGGCGATCGGCCAGGGTCGACTTGCCGTGGTCGATGTGGGCGATGATGGAAAAGTTGCGAATACGCGCCGATGGAAACATGAGGTGGGGAGCCGGACCGCATTGTACCGAGTGATGGCCCCCTGCTAACCTCCCGCTTCCGGCTCCATGGCCGGAGTCCCCTCTTGTCGAAACCATCCACCGCGTAGAAAACCGCACAAAAAATGGCCAACATCAAATCGCAGATCAAGCGCAACCGCCAGAACGTGGTCCGAAGCGCCCGCAACAAGACAGTGCGGTCCGAGTTGAAGACACGGACCAAAAAGCTGCTCTCTGCGGTCGAGGCCGGTGAACCTGGCACCGACCTCTATGTCGCCGCCCAGAAGAGAATCGACATGGCTGCCAGCAAAGGGATGATGCATCCTCGCACGGCTGCTCGTCGCAAGTCACGGCTCGCCCGCCGCCTCAACGCCATCGACTGACCGTCAGCGCCGCCGCGACCCCACCCACAGGCACAAGGCAACCGTCAGTCGCTCCAGGGTCACCCGGTGCATCTCCTCCGGCTGGGATTTGATAGCCCGCTCGGCCCTCACCAGGGCATCAAGAGCCCGGCGTAGCGATGAATCCTTGATCCTCCCCCGGTCGCGCCAGAGTCGGGCCACTCGTCGATCGTCGGCGCGGGCGCCCAACATCTGGCGGAGGGCGGACTCGTCGGGTGCCACCGAGGTCAGCGACCTTCGACGCAGATCGTTTTCGATGGTGGCTAATAGGGTAAGTGGATGCCCGTGGGTCAGGAAGTCGTTGAGCCTGCGCAGGGCCTCCCCGACGTCTCCCGAGGAAAGCCCGTCGAGATAATGAGATAGGGGTTCGTCGGGACGGTTCTTGAAACGATCGAGAACAAGATCACGGGTGATCTTGCCTTTGTGCTCATGAAGTTGATCGAGGGCACCTCCCAGTGAGGCGATGTCGGTGCCGAAGCGCTGAAGCAATGCATCGGCTGCTCCCGGCTCTAGCGTCAGCTCGCGGCGTCGAACTTCCTCGCTAAGCCACTCCCCTGCCTGCCGCTCCCACATCTTGCGCACGGTCACCGTCTCACCGCCTGCCTTGACCATCTTCGCCAGTGAAGCTGGTAGTGACCCGAATGAGATGAAGGCAACAGCCACGCCCTCGGGATCGGCGGCGCCGAGCAACTCAGCCAGCAGCGCCCCTTCGTTGGCGTTGAGACCCTGCGCATCGACGACCATGGCCCCTTGCTTGTCGCCAAACAGAGATGCCGACTGGAGCATCGGGACCAGCGGCTCCAACTCCGCCCGCAGCGGTCCGTCGGATTCCCCATCGTCGGCGCTTTGACCACGCTGACCGCGGGCGGGCACGTCGATACGGACCACCGAGTCGGGCTCGACTCCGACGCTGCGAAAGAACCCGCGCGCGGTTTCGAGCGACTCCTGGCGTTCACCCGGCCCGGCGTTGTTGGGGGCTACAACGTGCAGAAGGGCGGTCATCGCTTCAACTCTGGAGGGGTGCGTCCGAAGAGATCGACCAGATCGCAGGCGTGGGCGACGTCGTGAACCCTGATCAGATCGGCGCCGTACTCGAGTGCCATCGTGATGTAGGCCATGACCCGGTGATCCTCTCTCTTGCGCGGGATCGGTATCAGTACCGGCCTCCCGAGCGAATGAAGGTGACGGCTGGCCCGGATGACGTCGAGCTGAGTGTTCGTGTAAGCCCCATAGTCACCTCGATAGTTCAGGGCGATGCCAGGGTCGATGATGACTTCGTGGACGCCTTCCGCAGCAAGTTCAGCCAGCCGTCGCCGAAGGGCACCAGCGGTGCGAAGTGCCTTGTCGGGGCCGGTATCGACCTCACCCACATCGTGAGGATGGGCACCTTCGACATAGACGACGACGCTAGGAATCTTCCATTCCGCTACCAGGGCCCGCATATCGGGATCGGTGAGCCCGCCCGTGTCATTGACCAGATGAGCACCCGCCTCGAGGCCAGCCCGGGCCACCGCCGGTTTCCAGGTATCGACCGAAACCAAATGACCATCGGCGACGAGAAGCTCGACCGCCGGCACCAAGCGGGCGATCTCTTCGGCATCGGTGATAGTCGGATTGTCGTAGTGCGAGGATTGGCCGCCCAGGTCGATGATCGTTGCTCCCAGCGCCGCGAACTCTCGGGCCATCTCCAGAGCTTGGCCAGGATTGGCCGCGACTGTGCGCAGATTGCGTGACTCCGGCGAGAGGTTGATCACGGCCATCACCCAGGTGTGGCCCCCCAGAGCTAGCTCCCGCCCCCCGATCGCCAGCGCCGGGGATCCGGTCATGGGCCAATCAGCAACGAGCCCTGAAAGCTGCTCACACCCTCGGGCAGCTTGAGGATCACGGTCTGCTCGCGACTCCCGCCCCCCGGAACCAGTCCAATCGTGATCGGAATGAGAGTCGAACCCACCTCGAGCTGAACGGTTCCACGCCAGGCCGACTCGCCTCCATTGGTGATGGGGATGGTCACGGCCAGCCGGTTGGGCCCCTCCGAACGAACGACGATCTCTGCAGTCAACGGCCCGCAACCATTGTCCTCCCCGGCCACCACCACCGCCGAACCAGTAATGACCGGCTCACCGCCGGTGAACTCGACTTGAAACGGCCTCTCCACCGGTTCAGCACAGCTCACGACATGGGTCAATCCCCGCAACGAGGACATGAGGAAGATAGGGATCAGGAAGACGCCAAAGAGGACGGCGACGGCCAGACGAGAACGAAGCAGTGCAGGCACGGATCTTCGACGATCCTACCGGCCACGGGGGACATGAACTCATACACTTGCTTGATGGTGAGTCGCTCCCCTTTGACATACCAGCGCGCTCGGTCGCTTCTGCTGCTGTCCGGCTTGACTCTGATTGCTGCCGTCGCGCTGGTGGCCCTGTGGCGTGGGGTGGACCGGGTGGAGGTGATCGGAACCCTGCTTTTCATCCCGGTTTTCGCCGGGTTCATGCTCTTTGCCCTTCCAGGCGGCTTGGCTGCCTCGCTTGGCGCGGCTGCGATCTATCTATTGCTGCGACTTCCTGCCATCGAACTGGTCGGGTTCGGGCCCCTGGCAGGCCAGATAAGCGCTCGCCTAATCGGATACCTGGTCTTCGGGGTGGGTGGGGGATGGGCTATTCGTCAGATCAAGGCAACCCTCGAGAAGATGGAGCTCTACGACGACATCGACGACGAGACGGGCCTCGGTAACGCCCGCTCATTCCTGGAGACCGCCGACGTTGAGCGGGCACGGGCCGAGCGTTATCAGAAGGTGTTTTCGGTTGTCGCCGCAGACTTCTCGGCCTGGGGCGATCAACCGAGTCGTCGTATCAAAGCTTCCATGCGCGAGTTGGGCACCAGGCTGGCAGCGAGTGTCAGGTCGTCGGACCATCCGGTCCACGGTCGTAGCGGCGATCGCCACGTGATCGGCGTGGTCCTGCCGGAAACCTCCTCCGAGGGTGCCCGGATTGTCGCCGACAACCTCCGAAACCAGCTCGCCACCGCGACCGGAGCCGATGTGAGAGTCATCGTCGCTACTCATCCAGGCAACGAGGCAGCCATGGCGCGCATTGTCGACCTCTTCAAGGAACTCGACCGGAGCTCGCGGCCGGCATCATCCTGAACGGATCACCGACGAGGGCGACGATGATGTCGCCGACTTCGTCGGTGCGCATCAACACCGACCCCGCCGCTAGCACCTCGAGCACGCCGGGAGCAGGATGTCCGTAGTCATTCTCACCGACACTGATGATCGACAGTCGTGGCATGGAAGCGGCCAACCACTCCAGGTCGGAGGTGCGGGCTCCGTGATGCGGGACCTTGAGGATGTCGGACGGCAAAGGCCCGAGATCGCGCTGAGCTGTAGCTTCGATGTCTCCCGTGAGAAGAAGGCTCGCACCTCCCGCCTCGATCCTTAAGACCACCGACTGGTCATTGATGCCCTCGTAGCGCCGGAGAGGTGCCATCACCTCGACGCGCATGCCATCGACGATCGTGGACATGCCCGGAGTCGCCACCTCCA
>Ga0326597_10003649_pt1 | contig 22035 bp, 21 predicted proteins | sample RVTome_12_FD_203789 | JGI IMG/M metagenome (GOLD analysis project Ga0326597, IMG submission 203789) | Soil microbial communities from uranium-contaminated site in the Upper Colorado River Basin, Wyoming, United States - RVT100D185 | ecosystem: Environmental > Terrestrial > Soil > Contaminated >...
GGTGATCGGCCGCCGGGCGAGCCGGGTGTCGGCAGCCGACGCGCCGCGCTACGTCTTCGGCGTGACGGCCGGCAACGACGTCAGCGAGCGCGATTGGCAGGGCTCCGACCTCCAGTGGTTCCGGGCGTGATCGAGGTGCGGATCGAGGGCGTCGGGACGCTCCGCAACCGCGCCTTGAGGGCAGCGGGCGACCGCTGATGTTCGTCGGCCACTACGCGGTTGCGCTGGCGGCGAAGCGGGCTGCGCCCTCCGTGTCGCTCGGCACCCTGTTTCTCGCGGCGCAGTTCGCCGATCTGCTCTGGCCGACTCTCGTCCTGGCGGGCATCGAGATCGTGGAGATCGACCCGGGCCGCACGGCCGTGACGCCGCTCGATTTCGTGTCGTACCCGTATTCGCACAGCCTCGTGGCGCTGTCGATCTGGGCCGCGCTGGCGGCTGTCGCCTATCGGGTGGCGCGCGGTCTGCGTCCCGCGGCGCTGATTACCGTGAGCGCGCTGGTGCTGAGCCACTGGCCGCTCGACGCGGTGAGCCACGGGCCCGATGTGCCCCTCACGATCGGCGGCTCAACGAAGGTCGGCCTCGGCCTGTGGAGCTCGATCCCGGCGACCATGGCTGTCGAAGCCATCCTGCTCGTGGCCGGCGTGCTGCTCTACTCACGGCAGACCACGCCCCGCGATCGAGTCGGCTCGATCGGGTTCTACGCGCTCGTCGGCTTTCTCGCGGTCGCGTCGGCCGCGAACGTCCTGGGGCCGCCGCCCCCGAGCGCGGCCGCGGTGGCCTGGGCGGCCCAGGGCATGTGGCTGATCGTCGCGTGGGGGTACTGGGTCGAGCGGCACCGCGTGCCGCGTTCAGCGTTCCGGTGGGGTGGATGACGGCCTACGCATTTCCGGCTGAGCTGACCGAGCAGGTCATGGACCGGTGGCGCACGTTCGTGTCGCGTCACGACAGCCCCGCGCCGCCGCTGCCGCCCGCGCTGGTGCTGCGCGGGCTGCTCGAGACCGCGTTCTTCGCCAGCTTCGTCCGCGAGGAGGGCCGCGACCTCCGGTTTGTCCTGTGCTGCGCGACCGGCCTCGACGTGCGGCGCGACGGCGTGGCCGAGCACGTGCCGGTGATGCCGCTCGCCGCGCCGCGGCCGCTCACGATCGAGTCGATTCGCGCGCTCGCTCCGGCCGTCAACGCCAGCAACGCCGCCCTGCTGGTGCGCTTCTCCGCCGACGACGCGTCGATGCTGCCGGAGATTACCGGCGTGCTGCACGTCGGCGCCGATCTCGCCCGCGCCCGGCACGGGCGCTCGTTCTACCATCGTCCGGCCCCGTACGCGCTGCTCATCGACGTCCGCGACGCCGGCGAGCTGCACATCTACCGGGGCGGCATCAAGCTGGCCGCCATGCGGGCGGGCCAGCTCCACGATCAGATCGCGTTCTCGTCGCTCGAGCTGCTGCCCATCAGCGACATCCTCGCCCGCGGCGAACAGGCGCTGCGGCCCCGCGTGAGGCCGCCGTCACACGAGGCTGCGCGCGACACGTCGGATTTCGAGTGGACCGCGCTCCTGAACACGATCCTCTGCATCGTCAACGGCGTGCGCGAGCTGAACCACGGCGGCACGCTGCTGATCGTCGCGCCCGGGTCTGAGCCCTCTCTGCCGATCAGACCGAAGTTCAGGCTGGACGAACGCGCCGACCTGCTGAGCCAGCGCTTCATCGACTTTCTGAACACGCGGCACGCGCTCGTGGGCGAGCGGTGGTTGACGCACGGCTCCAGCCGGCCGGCGCGCGGCACCGCCATGGCCGCCTGGGAGACCGCGGCGTTCGCGGCCGAAGACGAGCTGGCCGATGCCGCGGACGTCGTGGCGGGCCTGAGCGCCGTGGACGGCGCGGTGGTGCTGCGATCGGACCTGCAGGTCCTGTCGTTCGGCGCCGAGATCGTGCTCGACGCCGCCCGGCCGATCACCGCGTACGAGGCGACCGGCGGCGTGCGCCGCGGCGGCGAGTGGCCGACGGCCGACAGCGAGAGCTTCGGCATGCGCCATCGTTCGGCCATCCGCTGCGTCGCCGTCGCCGAGAATACGGCGGCGTTCATCGTCTCGCAGGACGGCACCGTGACGTTCTGCTGGAAGCAGGGCGGCCGGGTTCTGCTCAAGCGCAACGTCAACACCGCCAACCCGAACATGGTGGGAGCGTGAGGATGCGAGCGTCACTCGTGTTGGCCGGCGCACTCGTGTGGGTGACCGCCGGCGTGTCGAGCCCGGATCGCGCGACGGCGCAGGCGCCGCTGTCGGCCGCCGAGCAGGCTATCGTGCGGTACATCGATGAGCATCAGGATGAGGCCATCGCCCTGCTCGAACGGGTCGTCAACATCAACAGCGGCACCCAGCATCTGGCCGGCGTGCGCGCGGTCGGCGACGTGTTCCGCGCCGAGTTCGACGGCCTCGGATTCCAGACCGAATGGGTGGACGGCGCCGGGTGGCAGCGCGCCGGGCACCTCGTGGCGACGCACGCGGGGCCCGGCCCGAAGGTGCTGCTCATCGGGCATCTCGACACCGTGTTCGAGGCCGACAGCCCGTTCCAGCGCTTCGAGCGGATCGACGAGGCCACCGCGCGCGGGCCGGGCATCATCGACATGAAGGGCGGCGACGTCATCATCGTGCAGGCGCTGAAGGCGCTCCGCGCCGCCGGCCTCCTGTCGCCGATGCACGTCGTCGTCGTGATGACCGGGGACGAGGAGGCGCCCGGCCGGCCGCTCAGCCGCTCGAGGGCCGCGCTGGTGGAGGCCGCGCGGGGCGCGGCAATCGCGATGGGCTTCGAGGACGGCGACGGCAGCCCGGCGCGCGCCGTCGTCGCCCGGCGCGGCACGACGTCGTGGCGGCTGGCGGTGACGGGCACGCCGGCGCACTCGTCGGTCATCTTCAGCGAGTCGGTCGGCGCCGGCGCGATCTTCGAGGCGGCCCGGTTCCTGAACGCGTTCCGCGAACGACTGGCGGGCGAGCCGTTCCTCACGTTCAACCCGGGTGTCGTGGTGGCGGGCACGGCCGTGGACTTCGATCCGGTGCAGGCGCGCGGCAGCGCGTTCGGCAAGACGAATGTCGTTGCCGAGCACGCCGTCGTGTCGGGCGACCTGCGGGCGCTCACGCCCGGGCAGTTCGAGCGGGCGCGGGCCGCCATGCAGGAGATCGCCGGGGCCGGGCTCGCGCGCACCTCCGCGACGCTGACGTTCGACGAGGGGTATCCGCCGCTCGCGCCGACGGCCGGCAACGAGCGCCTGCTCGGCCTCTTCGACCGGGCGTCTCGCGATCTCGGCCTGGGCCCGGTCGCGCCCGTCAGCCCGGACAGGGCCGGGGCCGCCGACGTCTCGTTCGTCGCCGGGCACGTGCCGATGATCATGGATGCCGCCGGGCTCAAGGGCCGCGACGGCCACACCGTGAATGAGACGGCAGACCTCGCCGTGCTCGCCGTGCAGGCCAAGCGCGCCGCCGTGACGCTGGCGCGCATCAGGCCCTGAGGCCGGAGGGGCCGGCTTCAGCCGGCCTGCGCCCGGGCGGGCTCAAGCCCGCCCCTCCTTCAGTCCGCCCGCGTCCCAGTCCCTCCGCTCGTCGGTGACCTTGCGCAGGATCACCATGCTCAGGATCACCATGCTGAGGAGCGTGAGGATCGCGAGCGCCTGGCCGGTGAGTGCCGACAGGCCGAGCCACTGCAGCGAGACGTACATGACCAGGCCCCAGAGGATCGGGCCCGATACCGCCGAGAAACGTCCGACCATGCCGTAGAGGCCGTAAAACTCGCCGATGCGGTCGGGCGGCGTGAGACGGAGCATGTACGGGCGATCGGCCGACCAGATCCCGCCGAGCGCGATGCCGGCCATCGTCGCGACCGCGAACAGGAAGAAGAGCGGCAGGCGGAACAGGCCGACCACGGCGGCGAGCGAGAACGTGGCGACCCACAGCACGAGCACGATGTTGAGCGTGCGCCGAGGCCCGATGCGGTCGACGAGGCGGCCCCACACGAGGCCGCCCACGACCGCGAAGGTGATGGCCGAGAGCATCACGCGCTCGGCCTGCGCCTGGCCGTCGGCCTCGTTCAGGCCGCCGGCGACGGCCACGTTGACCGTGAACAGGGTCATGTAGGTGATGACGGTGTTGATCGCGTCGGTGTAGAACACGCGGCCGATGAGAAAGCGCAGCAAGCCGGGATAGCGCGTCCCCGACTTGAGTGCGTCAATCGTCTCGCGGGTGGACTCGCGGATGACGCTCCAGCCGAACACCTGCCGGGGGCGGGGATTGCCCCGCTCGCGGACGAACAGAAAACAGGGCAGCGCGAACGCGAGGAACGCGCCCGCGATGACCCCGAACAGAAGCGCGCGGTTGTCGGCCGGGATCGTCATCCCGACCAGCAGCGCCAGATACGATCCCAGGTACCCGATGCCCACGCCGATGCCGCTGATGCGGCCGCGGTTCTTCTCCGTGCTGACTTCGGGGAGGAGCGCGTCGTAGAACTGCAGGCCGGCCTGGTACGCCGCGTTCGCCAGGATGAAGAGGAACACCGAGAGCATGAACGGGCCGCGCGCGAAAAGCGCCGTGGCGCCGCAGCAGATGACGGTGCTCCAGACCAGGAACGGCATCCGGCGCCGCGCCCGATCCGTCATCGCGCCCAGGAGCGGCGAGATGACGAAGATGAGCCCCATCGAGATGGCCGTGATGATCGAGTACGTCGTGTCGGCCCGGTCGCGCCCGACCGCGTCCCGCACGAAGAGCGAGAAGTAAATCGAGACCACGCCCATCGAGAAGATCGTGTTCGCCAGGTCGTACAGCACCCACGACACGACCGCCCGCCGGGGGATGACGCGGGCGGCTGGGCTGGTCATGGAGCGCTACACTACCAGAAGGTCCCGTGAGAGTGCTGCTCGTTCACCACGCCGACGCGACGGGTGCCGCGGTCGACCCGCAGCGCCCGCTGTCGGCGCGCGGCCACGCGCAGAACGAGGCGCTGGCGGATCGCACGCGCGCGCTCGGATTCTCGCCGGGGGCCATCTGGCACAGCGGCAAGCTGCGCGCGCGGCAGACCGCCGAGCACTTCCTCCGGCGCTGCAATCCGTCCGCCGAGTTCCGCATGGTGCGCGGTCTCCGCCCGGACGACGCGCCTGACTGGATCCGGCACGAGCTCGAGGCCGAGCCCCGAGACGTGCTTGTCGTCGGGCACATGCCGCACATCTCGGCGCTGGCGGCGGCGCTCGGCGCGCCGGGCGGCGTGCCGCTCCACGGGTTCGTCATGCTCGAGCGGATCGAGTCGGGAAAGTGGCGGGAGATCGGGACGGGTTGATCGTCCTGGGTCCGGGGTCCGGACCCAGCGCTCGGGACCGATTACTCCCGCTCGACGATGACGACGGCGGGCTCGATCAGCCGGAGCGTGAGTAGCGATCCAGCGGCGAGCGCGGCCTCGTTCTGCCTGCCCTTGGCGACGACCGCCGTGCCGCCCGCGGCCCCGGCCGCGCCGCCGATCGCCGCGCCCTTCTTGCCGCCGATGATCGCGCCGAGCACCGTGCCCACCACCGCGCTGGCGCCGATCTTCGACGTCGCCTCCGCCGTCGGCGATTCACCGTCGCGGAAGACCGTCTCGGTGACGATGGGCACCCGCTCCGACGACGGCAGCACGAGCGTCGTGAAGCGGAGACCGATACGCGCCTTGCCGCGGAACTTGCCGCCTTCCTCGACGAACGCGACATGCCCCTCGACGCGGCTGCCCGACGGCGCTGCCGTACGCCCGTTGACGACGACATCTCGCGAGACGACGGCCGTGATGCGATCTTCAACCCTGGCCGTCGCGGACGAGATCGCGGCATCGAGACGGATACCGATCACCGAGTCCTCCTCGATCACGAGCTCCACGCGCTGAATCGCGGGCGCAGGCGGCTCGAGCGCGACCGGCGCCGCGGCGGCGACGACGAGTGGCGCGACCACGGAAAGCGTGGGTGCGATCGACGGCAGATCGGACCCATCGGAATTAGTCCCGGTCGACGCGGTTTCGGCGCGGGACACGCCCGGGCGCGGCGTTCCCGCCGGCTCGGTCCTGGCGGCAACGCGGCGAGGAGCCGGCTCGGTGACCGCAATCGGCGCGGCCGGCCGAGTGACGACCGGCGCTGGGCGTTCGAGTTCGCGTGCCGGCGTGGACCCGACGGGCTGGCCGGTCGCCGGTTCCGGTGTGACCGGCGCGATCGCAACTGACGCGGCCGGACCACCGGCGTGCCGGATCTCCGAGACGAGGTAGCCCGTAGCGCCCGCGGCGACAAGCCCGGCGGCGCCGACGAGGACGAGGGCGGTGCGCGCTGTGACCATCTCGACTGGTTCAGGAGCAAGGCTCGTACCGCCAGGGATCGGCTGGTTTCGGCCTGTTTCGGGCTGCCGCCGGACGCCGCGCCGGCGACGCCCGTCCCTCTCAGGGCACACCGTCCACTTTGAAGCGCACGCGCCCCGCCGGTCGGCGTGGGCCATCAAACCGCGGCCGCGCCGGCGTGCTATAACGCCCACGACGCCGGAAGCGTGTTTCCGGGCGGAGGGGGCCACATGACGTCAAGACTTCGAGCAGCCGCAGGATTCTGGGCGCCCGCGATCGGGCTGGTTCTGCTGGCGACCATCGGCGTGAGCCGGCCGAGCGCGCGCACCGACGCGGCCGTTGCCGACGCCGTGCCGGTCGAGCAGCGCGCGGCGGCGGCGCAGCGCCTCGATGAGGAGTACACGCGCCGCATTCGCGAGGCATCGACCGAGAAACGGGTGATGACCGAGCTGGTCGATCATCTGCCGGCATCCGACACCGTGCCGACGCCGCTGAAGTTCCTCGGCTACGTGCCGGGCGAGCCCGGCACGCTGACCTACCACAAGGACATCGTCCGCTACATGCAGGCGGTCGATCAGGCGTCCGACCGCGTCGCGATGTGGACGATCGGCCAGAGCGACGAGGGCCGCGACATGGTGGCCGTGGCGATCGCGGACGAGGCGACGATCCGGCAACTCGACAAGTACAAGCAGATCGCCGCACAGCTGACCGATCCGCGGGCCATCACCGAAGCACAGGCGCGCCAGCTCATCCAGACCGGCAAGCCGATCTATTACGCGCTCGGCGCGATCCACTCGACCGAGCTCGGCAGCCCCGAGATGCTGATGGAGCTGGCCTATCGTCTCGCCGTCGAGGAGACGCCGTTCATCCAGCAGATCCGCAACAACGCGATCGTCGTCTTCACGCCGTCAACGGAAGTGGACGGGCGCGAGAAGCAGGTGGACAACTTTCACTTCACCGCGCGCGGCGGCCAGGGGCAGGCGCCGGGGATGGTCTACTGGGGCAAGTACGTCCAGCACGACAACAATCGCGACGCAATGGCCGTCGGGCTGCAGCTCACGAGGGTGATGTTGAAGACCTACCTCGACTGGCACCCGACCGTGTGGCACGACCTGCACGAGTCGCAAACGCTGCTCTACACCTCGACCGGGTCCGGCCCGTACAACCCGATCGTCGACGCGGTGCAGATCGACGAGTGGTGGCTCCTGGCGAAGACCGAGATCATGGAGATGACCAAGCGCGGCGTGCCGGGCATCTGGACGTACAACTTCTACGACGGCTGGAACTCGAACTACCTCTTCTGGCTGGGCGTCACGCACAACTCGATCGGGCGCTTCTACGAGACGCAGAGCTACCGCGGACAGAACTACAGCGTGGGCGGCGGCCAGAGCCGTGAGTGGTACCGGCCGAACCCGACGCCGACCAACGTGCCGTGGGGGCCGCGCAGCAACGTGAACATGCAGCAGAGCGCGCTGCTGTTCGCGATGAACCACGTCGCGAAGAACAAGGAGCTGTTTCTCGAGAACTACTACGTGAAGAACAAGCGCGCGATCGAGCGCGGCCGGACGACGGCGCCGCACGCCTACGTGCTGAAGAACGAGAAGCCGAAGGTGCAGGCGGCCGAACTGGTCAACCTCCTGCGCCTGCAGGGCGTCGAGGTGCACACCGCCAGCGCGGCGTTCACGGCCGGCGGCGTCTCGGTGAGCGCGGGTGATTACGTCGTCCGTCTCGACCAGCCCTACGAGCCGGCCGCCAACACGCTGCTCGGCACGCAGTGGTACCCGGCCGACAACCCGCGGCCGTACGACGACACGGGCTGGTACCTGCCGGGCCTCAAGAACGTCAAGACGTTCCCGATCGACGACGCGGGCATTCTGAAGCAGCCGATGACGCTCGTGACCGCGGACGTCGGCGTCGCGGGCGCGATCGCCGGCACCGGGCCGCATCTCGTCATCGAGCAGACAACCGACAACTCGCTCGTGACGTTCCGGTTCGCGACCGCCTCGACGCGGATGCTCGCGGCCGAGGCCGCGTTCAGCGCCGGCGGGCGGCAGTTCGGGCCGGGCGCGATCATCATCCCGAACGCGAACCGCGCCGCGCTCGAGCCGGCGATTCGCGCGGCGGGCCTGTCGGCGGTGGCCGTGGCCGAGACGCCGACGGTGGCGACCCACGAGCTGGACGTGCCGCGCATCGGCTACCTGCACACCTGGACGCGAACGCAGGACGAGGGCTGGGTGCGGCTCGCGCTCGACCACTACAAGATCCCGTACGAGTACTTCGGTGACAACCTCGTGCGGCAGGGCGGCCTGCGCGCGAGGTACGACGTGCTGATCTACCCGCACGCCAGTCCGGACGTCTCGGGCGTCGGCATGCCCGGCGGGCCGGCCGTGGCGTACATGAAGACCGACATCACGCCGAACCTCGGGTATCCGGATTCGACGCCCGACATGCGCGGCGGCCTCGGCCGCGACGGTCTCCGCGAGCTGCAGCGGTTCGTCGAAGAGGGCGGCGTGCTCATCACCGAAGGCGATACGTCCACGCTGTTCCCGGAATACCGGCTGACGTGGGGCGTCGAGCTCGAGCAGCCCGAGGGGCTCTGGGCGCCCGGGTCCGTCTTCAAGGCCGTGATCGGCGATAAGTCGAGCCCGATACTCTACGGCTACGACCAGGATCACCTCGCGGTCTACTACCGGAACTCGCATCTCTTCCAGGTCGCCGGCTTCGGCGGCGGGCGCGGCGGGTTCGGCCGCGGCGGGCGCGGCGGCGCGATCGAGGGCGTGGGCGGCGGCAACATGAACCCGAACGCCGCGCCACCACAGCTCACGACGCTCTGGGGCACGGCCGGGGCGAGCGGCGAAGGCGCGGGGCGCGGCCGCGGCGGTGCCGGCCGCGGTGGCGCGGGCTTCGGCGGCGGCTTCGGCGGTCGTGGGGGTCGGGGCGGCGGCGGCCCGATGGCCGGCGGGGGCGGCCCGCGCGTCCTGCTCTCGTTCCCGTCAGACCCGGGCGACATGCTGCTGTCGGGCGGCCTCGTCGGCGGCGAGGCCATGGCCGGCCGGCCGGTCGCCGTGGACGCACCCGTCGGCCAGGGCCACGTGGTGCTCTTCGCCAATCGGCCTTTCTGGCGCTGGCAGACGCACGGCAACTACTTCCTCGTGTTCAACGCGCTCCTGCACTGGAACGATCTCGGGGCGGGAAGATAGGCGAGGTGCGGGGGTGCGGGGGTGCGGGGGTGCGGGGTAGCGTGATTCGGGTCTGCATCTAATCAGGAATGCTGGCCAGCGTCAGCGCGTGCCTGGCACCTCCGCACCCCCGCACCTCCGCACCTCCGCACCCAACTTGGCCCTTGTCCATGCATGTTCTCGTCATCGGCGCCGGCATCATCGGCGTGTCCGTTGCAGAGTCCCTGGCCCGCCACGGCGCCGAGGTCACCGTCCTTGACATGCGGTCGCCCGGCCGCGGCGCGTCGCAGGCCTCGGCGGGCATCCTCGCGCCGTTCAGCGAAGCGGATCCGGCGAGCCCGCTGCTGGGCCTTGGACGGCGCAGCCTCGATCTGTACGACGAGTTCATCGCGCGCGTCCGCGAGGCATCCGGGCTGAACGTCGAGTACGCCAGGACGGGCACGCTCGAAGTGGCGCTCGACGAGAACGAGCGCGAACATCTGTTGAGGGCAAAGGCCTGGCTCGACGCGGAAGGCGAAACGGCCAGCTGGCTCGAAGCCGCGGACCTTCGCCTGTTCGAGCCGACGGTCACCAGCGCGGCCGCCGGCGCGCTGCACATTCATCGCCACGGCTTCGTCAACGTCCGGGCGCTGGTGACGGCGCTCGTCCAGGCCGCGCGGCTCGCCGGCGCCGTCTTCGAGGATGGCGTCGAGGTCGCCGCCATCGAGTCCTCGGGCGGCGGCGTTTCCGTGCGCACGCGCGCCGGCCGCGTCCTCGCCGCCGATGGCGTCGTCATCGCGGCCGGCGCGTGGAGCCGGCGCCTCCGTATTGCCGGCGCCGGTCCCGTAGGCGTGCGGCCCATTCGCGGTCAACTGCTGCACCTCCGCGCGACTGCCGGGGCGCAACCGGCGCGGGTCGTCTGGGGGACCGGCTGCTACGCCGTGCCGTGGGGCGACGGGTCGCTTCTCGTCGGCGCCTCGGTCGAGGACGTCGGGTTCGACGAGGGGACGACGGTCGAAGGCGTAGCTGCGCTGGCAGGCGCCGTCGCGAAGCTCATGCCGGCATGTGCCGGGGCGTCGATTGAGGCCATCCGCGTCGGCCTTCGGCCGATCGCGGACGCTGGCGCGCCGCTCATCGGGCCAGCGCCCGGCGTGCCGAACGTGACGCTGGCAACGGGGCACTATCGCAACGGCATTCTTCTCGCGCCGCTCACGGCGGCGCTGGTGACCGGGACGTTGCTCGGGGCCAACTGATCGCGCCGCCGCAGCGGTGCGCCTGACCCCGGCGCTCACGTGCCTTCCGGAAGCACGACTGCCGGAGGAGCGTTGCGCCCATCGCACGCCGGCCGCGGTACGATACGGTCGATGGGCCAGCGCCAGTTCGACAGCAAGTTCGGCGCGGCGCTCGTCGAGAGCCTGCCCACGGGCCCCGGCGTCTATGTCTTTCGGGATGCCGAGCGGGGCGTCCTCTACGTCGGCAAAGCGAAAAACCTCCGGCGGCGGCTGCTGCGCTACCGCAATGCCGGCCGTCGCCGGGCGCATCGCAAGATGCGAACATTAGTGCGTGAGGCCAGCAGCCTGGAGGTGAGGGCTCGGTCGACGGAGCGTGAGGCATTACTGGAGGAGAACGCGCTGATTCGGGAGCTGAGGCCGCGCTACAACGTCGACGGCGCCTTCGCCTTTCTGTATCCGGCCGTCGGCATCGGTCACGGGGACGGTCACACGCTGCTGTGCTTCACCACGCAGCCGGAGGCCTACGCCGCACTCGAGCTGCGCTGGTTCGGCACGTTCAGGTCACGGCCGCGTGCCCGGGAGGCGTTCGACGCGCTGGTCGAGCTGCTCGCGCTCATCGGCCATGTGAGCAGGCGCACCCAGCTGCCCGCCCACCCGTCCGTGCGCGGATCCCGCGTGGTCGGCCTGCGCCAGCTCCCGCGCGAGCTCGCCGAGGGGCTGTCGCCCTTCCTCGGCGGGGAGGATCGCGCGCTTCTGGCCGCCCTCTCGACCGCACTGCTGGCGAAGCCCCGCGCCCGTCGCGATGCGGCACACGTGGAGGAGCGTCTCCGCCTGCTCGACCGCTTCTACGACGCCGATACCCGCAAGCTGCGGCGGGCCATGGCCCGGCTCGGCCGCACCGGCACGTTTGTGCCGCAGGAGGAACGCGACACGCTGTTTATCTCGGCGCGATTCGAGACGGAACTGGCAGGCGCGACGGGCGAGTAGCATGGTCCCGAGTTCGGCTGCAGCGTCCTCGTCGGAAGCCGCGGACAGCCCGACATGATTGCTGGACCACGCGTGCGGAGCCCCGGCCGGATCACGATGATGGTATTCTTCTGCCATCATGGTGCGTATTCAAATACAGCTCGAGGTTGCCCAGCATCGCGCGGTTCGCCGGCGCGCCAGACGGCTTGGCGTGTCGGTCGCCGAGGTCATCCGTCGGTGCGTGGAGGCCGAGCTCCGGCAGGCTGATCCGGACGAGCCCGGCCTCCGCGCGCGGCGCGCGCTCTCCGTCGCCGGCAGGCACGCGGAACCCGCGGGCGCGGGCCGCACGGCCGCCGATCACGACGCGGCCCTCGAGAAGGCCTTCAGGTCGTGACCGCGTTCGCCGACACGTCGGCGTTCTATGCGTTGCTGGTCAAGACCGACAACGCGCACGAGCGGGTCCGCGAGGCCTTCGCCCGTCTGCTCGACGAGGGCCGGCCGCTCTGGACGACGTCGTTCGTGCTCGTCGAGACCATGGCCCTCCTGCAGCACCGGATCGGTCTGGCGGCAGCCAGGGACTTCGACGAAGAGGTGCTGCCTGTCGTGCGCGTGCGATGGGTGGACGAGCCGCTCTATCGCCTCGGAACCGACCGACTCTGGCGCGAAGACCGGCGGCAGGTGAGCCTGGTCGATTGCGTGAGCTTCGAGTTCATGCGCGCGGAGGGCATCGGACTCGCGCTGGCCGTCGATCCTGACTTTGCCAATGCCGGCTTCGACGTCGTTCCGGCCTCCTGACTCGGGGACTCTGATTGATTTCATTGCACCCACCGCGGCCGATGATTGAGAATCGCGGCGACATGGACATCTGCCGGCCGGGCCGCCTCGCGAGCCAGCCGTGAGCGCGGCGCTGATGCACGCGGCCGTGATCGGTGCGGGCGGCCTCATCGGCGCCCTCGCTCGATATGGGCTCAGCGGGCTGGTGCACCGCCTGATGCCGGCCACGACCTTTCCGTACGGAACGCTGGTCGTCAACCTCACAGGCTGCCTGCTGATTGGCCTCGTCGCCGGGCTCGCCGAGGCGCGCCAGGTGTTCGGTTCGGAGTTCCGGACCTTCGCGCTCATCGGCGTCCTCGGCGCCTTTACCACCTTCTCGACGTTCGGGTATGAGACGTTCGCGATGATCCGCGACCACCAGTACCTGCCGGCGGCAGTCAACGTCGGCACGCACGTCGCAGTCGGTCTGGCGCTGGTGTGGCTGGGCTACGCGCTCGCGAAATGGGTGTAGGCAAATGATGCTTCCAGAAGACGGCAAGCTGCTCCGCATCTTCATCGGGGAGGACGACAGACACGAGGGCCGGCCGCTGTACGAATGGATCGTGCGCAAGGCCCGGGAGCGGGGGCTTGCGGGCGCGACCGTGCTTCGCGGCCTCGAGGGGTTCGGAGCCCACAGCCGTCTCCACACGGCGAAGGTGCTCCGCCTGTCGAGCGATCTGCCGATCGTGATCGAGATCGTGGACACAGGCGAGAAGATCGAGTCGTTTCTGCCGGTCATCGACGCGGCCGTTCGGGAAGGCCTGGCGACCGTCGAGCGCGTCCACGTGCGTTTGTACCGATCCGGCAAGGCGGATGGCGACCGAGGGGCAGGGTAGACTACCCGCGGGCTGTCCCGGACTGGAGCGTCGATGCGCGTGTTTCTGTCGCTTGCCATCGCTCTCGCCGCCTGCGCGTCACCGTCATCCGAGCGACAGACGCGATCGGCGCAGGTCCCGCTGCCTCAGGCGGAGGCGGCCGAAGTGGGCATGTCGGCAACCGGGTTGGCCCGGATTGAGCCGGCGATGCAGCGCTGGGTGGACGAGGGTCGCGTGGCGGGAATCGTGACGATGGTCGCCCGCGGCGGAAGGCTGGTGCACTGGGAATCGGTCGGGTACCGCGACCTCGAAAGCAGGACCCCGCTCCAGGCCGACGACATCTTCCGCATCTACTCGATGACCAAGCCGGTGACGTCGGTGGCGGTCATGATGCTGGTCGAGGAAGGGAAGCTCGCGCTGATCGATCCCGTGTCGCGTTACCTGCCGGTCTTTTCGAACGTGAGGGTGTACGCCGACGGCGCGGGCGTGCCGCCGCGGCGGCCGATCACGATCGAAGACCTGCTCCGGCATACCTCCGGGCTCTCCTACGGGCCGCCAATCGGCCGGACGGCGGTGGATGCGATGTACGCCGAGGCCGGCGTCTTTTCCGGCGACCTGACGACACTCGTGGAGCGCGTAGCCGCGTTGCCGCTCGTCGACCATCCCGGCGCGCGGTGGAACTACGGCGTGTCCACCGACGTGCTGGGCCGGCTGGTCGAGGTCGTGTCGGGACAGCCCTTCGACGAGTTTCTCGCGGCCAGGATCTTCAGGCCGCTCGGCATGGTCGATACCGGCTTCGTCGTGCCCGAGGCCAAAGCCGACCGCGTCCCGGCGGTGTACCGCAGCGGCCGTGGCGGCATTCAGGTCGTGGATCCGCCGCTCGACATCAGCCTGAGCGCCAGGCCGGCGCTGCTCTCAGGGGGCGGCGGCCTCGTCTCGACGGCCGCCGACTACGTGCGCTTCGCCCAGGCGCTGCTCAACGGCGGTGAGCTCGACGGCGCGAGACTGCTGCGCCCCGAGACGGTGACGCTCATGCGCACCAACGGCCTCGACGCCTCGTTGATTCCCATCGGGTTCGGCCCGAACCGGCTCGCGGGCTACGGGTTCGGCCTCGGCTTCAGCGTCCTCGTGGACGAGGACGCCACGCCCCTGCCGGACAACGACGGCGTGTTCCGCTGGCTGGGCATCGGCAGCACCTACTTCTGGATCGATCCGGAGGCCGAGCTCATCGCCCTCGTCATGACCCAGTTCTATCCGCCGCTCGGCGCGCTCGAGACGGAATTCCAGACGCTGGTATACGGGGCGATTCGGGACTGATGGCGACGTTTCTTGCGCGCTCCGTCCGGATTTGCGCTCCGCTCTTCGCGCTTGCTGGACCGGGCCTCGGCTGCAGCGGCGGCGGGCTGCCGTTTCACGAAACCGCCGACACGAAGCAGCTCATGACGTCGGTCATCGAACCGGCGGCCGAGGTCTACTGGGACTCGGTCGGCATCATCATGGACATCGACGAGGGCACGCGCGAGATCCGGCCGCGCAGCGAGGACGAATGGAATGCCGTGCGCGACGCCGCCTTCGTCGTCGCCGAGTCCGGCAATCTCCTGCTGCTGCCGGGCCGGCTCCGGGGCGACGGACCGTGGGTGGATCTCGTCGCCGAGTTCAGCAAGGCGGGACGCGTGGCGCTGGCCGCCGCCCAGGCCCGCGACGCCACCGCCGTGTTCGACGCCGGCGGCGAGCTCTACCTCGCGTGCTCCCGCTGCCACGAGGCCTTCGCGCCCGACAGCCTTCGGCCGAACTTCGACCGCGGCGTCATCCGGGACTGACCGGCGGTGCGCGCGTTCCTGGAGTGGCTGGGCACGACTCCCTGGAGCATCGCGCTGCTGGAGTCACTGCACGTCTGGCCGCTCATCGAGTCGACGCACGTACTCACGCTCGCCCTGTTCTTCGGCACCGCGATCGTCAACGACGTCCGGCTGCTCGGCTGGGGCCTGCGGCAAGTGCCGGTGTCCGAGGTCACGGGCCGCCTGCTGCCGATCACCAGGATGGCGTTCGTCGTGATGGTCGTGACCGGTCTGCTCCTCTTCTATTCCGATCCGCTGCGCTACTACCACAGCCTGTTCTTCCGGCTGAAAATGCTGCTGCTCGTCGTAGCCGGTCTCAATGTGTTCGTCTTCCATCGGGGCATCCACCGGCGCGTGGCCGACTGGGACCTCGATCCCGCGCTGCCGCGCGAGGCGCGCAGGGCCGGCGCCGTTTCGCTCGTCGTCTGGGCAGCCGTCGTCGTTGCCGGCAGGATGGTCGCGTACGACGTCTGGTTCAATTGTGACCTGCAGCCGCAGCCGGCCTGGGTGAACTGGGCCGCCGGGTGCGTCGTCGGGCCGTGAAGGATTGCTGACGATGCTCCTCCCGTTGTTCGAATGGTGCGAGACCACATCGGTCGCCCAGTGGGTGAGCGGCGGCGTCTGGCAGTTCGCGGTCATCGAAGCGTTCCACCTCCTCGGGCTCGGCCTGCTCGGCGGGAGCCTCCTCCTGGTCGATCTCCGAATGCTCGGCGTTGGCCTCACCCGGCAGGCGATCGCCGATCTCGAGGCCGGGATGCGCGTGTGGCTGCTCGCCGCGATTGCGCTCATGGTCGTGACCGGCGTGCCGCTGTTCCTGTCGGAAGCGATCAAGTGCTACTACAACACGTCCTTCTGGGTGAAGATGACGACCCTGCCGGTCGCGCTGGCGTACACGTGGAGCCTCCGCGCCCGCGTGGCGCGCGGCAGCCGGGAGACGACGCCACGCACGCGATTGGCGGGCGCGATCTCCATCGTGCTGTGGTTCACCGTGGCGGCGGCGGGCCGCTGGATCGGGTTCTCGTCGTGAACAGGCGGGGGGACTTCGTCCCCGCCGCACCCCCCTGACACGCTCACTCGCGGGGGCCCCGACCCCCCGCGCCGTTCGCGTGGCGCGCTCCGCGCGTTTTGAGACCGGAGGGGCGGGCTTCAGCCAGGCTTCAGCCCGCCTCTTAGCAGCGGCCGCGCTCGATGTTCTGGCGCTGAGCCTCGTCGGGCGCGCCCGTGCCCGACGAGCCCATGAAGATCTTGTTGCCGTCCTCGAAGGTCACGTCGCGGCCGTTGGCGCGCTTCAGCGAATGATCCTTCGCCTGGTAGCCGTCGACGACGATGACGGTTCCGGGCGTGAGGCAGTCGCGTCGCAGGCCGCGCCGCAGCAGCACGTTCGGCGTGCCGCCCTCGACCATCCACACTTCAGTCGAGCCGTCGTCCCTGGCGATCTCGAGGTGAATCCACGTGTGCGGATTGACCCACTCGAGGCGGACGATCTTGCCCTTCAGCTTGATCGGCGCGTCCTTGTCGAACTCGGCGCCGAAGGCGTGGTGCGCCACCGCGGCCGCGCCCCAGGCCGCGGCCAGCGCCACGGCCAGCAGTCCGCCCAGGGCCAGGCGCGACCGCCGCAGTCCGTTCAGTCTCGTCATCACCGCCGCCCTTCTCGTCGTTCCTGCGCCCGGGCGCCGCTCAACACGTTGAACAACGAGTAGTTTGCCTCGTGGCACGCGTACTCGTAAAGCAGCGCGTCCATCTTCTCGAACGGCACCTGGCCGCTCCACGGCCGCGTGTAGAAGGTCGGATCCTCGACCGTGAATTCGTAGTTGATCGTGTCGTCGTCGACGCGGGTGAGCCGCTCGATGACCTTCATCTGCTCCGTTCCGCCGGGGAAGCTCAGGCTGCCCCCGAGCTGCTTCGCCGGGAGGTTCGTGGTCTCGACGACGAGCGTGTCGCCTTCCCAGCGGCCCCAGGAATCGCCCATCCACGGCCGGACGTGATCCGGAAGCGGCCTGGGTTCGCCGAGGCGGATGATGCGCACGTCGTGGACCATTTCGGTCAGGATCGCGACGTGGTCGGCGGTCTGCACGATCGTGTAGTTGTTGTTGTAGAAGTAGTTCGGCAGCATCGGGGGCCCGGCGTTGGAGCCGAACGACATGATGCAGCGCTCGCCGAGCGGGCGGTCCTCGGGGTTGTCGAACTGCCCCCGGCCCGCGCGCTCCGCGGCGGCGGCTTGTCGCGCCTGGCGGGCTGCCGGCGTGAGCGGCGGAATGCGCCCGTTCTCCGGATCGACGATGAGCGAGCTTCGCGGCTCGCCGTTGAAGATGGCGATCTTGTCGCCGGCGTCGATGTAGAAGTAGTTGTATCCGCCGGTGCCGCCGGTCGCGCCGTCGAAGAGCGGGTCGCCGGTCAGGATGCCGCCATCGGGCGGCGCGCCGCGGTTCGGATCGCTGGCTCGGGCCGCCTCTACGATGAAGTCCTGCCGCCCGCTTTCCAGCTCCTTCACCTGCTCGGGCGTCAGCACGGCGCCGATCCCCGGCGGCCGCTGGACGGGCGTCATCGTCGCGTTCGTCCAGTTGCCCTGAAGATCCGGGTGGCCGTGAGGCGTACGCGGCACCGTCCACTGCGGCGCTCCGGTCTGAGCCGGCGCGGCGGTGATGGTCACCGCCGCCGCGGCCAGCGCCGCGGCCAGTCCCCAGGAGGCGTTTCGGACCAGTCGCATCATGCGCCGTCTATCTCTTGATCGGGTTCTTGCGGAGATGGCCATAGATCAGCTCCTCGACAAACTCCACGCACTTGAACTGACCGAGCCGCGCGCCGGGATCGACGTTGCGGTACAGCGGCAGGCGGACCGACCACGGGCGCGCGAAGGTGTTCGGGTCCTCGATCGTGGCGTCGTACATCAGATGGTTCGGACCGGTCATCTCCCACCGCTCGGTCACGACCATGGCGCTGCTGTGGTGGTTGCCCGCGCGATCGAACCAGGTCTGGTCGTTGAAGCCGGTCACCGTCACGACGAACACGTCGCCGTCCCAGCGGCCCACGGATTGTCCCATCCATGAGTCCACCTGCGGCGGGCCCGGATCTTCCAGGTATACGTCGCGCACCGCGCCCGCGTACTCGTACGCGATCAGGAACTTCCGCTCGCTCTGGAAGATCTGAAACGGCAGGTGCATGTAGTTCGCGCGCGGCACGCCGGGCAGGTAGCACCTGATCTCCGGATCGCGCTCGATCCACTTCTCGCGGTTCTCGTCTCGCTTCTCGAGCGCCGCGGGCAGGTACGGAATCGCGCCGCCGACCAGGATGCCCTGGCCCGACGGCACCGAGCCGACGGCGCCGAGCGCCAGAACCTCGCTGGCCGGCACCGGCACGACCGGTCCCGGCTGCATCGCGAGGGCGGGCCGCGCCGCGTGCGGCTCGATGTCCCAGTACGCGTTGCCGAGCGCCTGCCAGATGCCGCTCAGATCCGGCCTGCCCGACGCGGTCCGCGGGATGCCGTCGCCCTGTCTCGCGGATTCGGCCACGGCACAACCGGCGGCCGTGACGATCGAGCCGGCGAGCACGGCTGCAGCGACACGCTGAACGAGCATCGGGGTTCGCGTCATTGTCGCTCCCTGGCCACGCCGAACGCCAGCAGGACGTTGCCCGGCATCTGGCCGAATTGCCCGTAGCCGCTGTTGACGAACACGAGGCCCCCGGCCACGACCGGCCCCGGGCCATCGATGGCGCCGCCGCGGCCTCCGACGCCGTTGACGGTGGTGAACTCCCGAGCCGTGTCGTAGTCCCACAGCACGCGGCCGTCGGCGGCGGCATGCGCGCGGATGTGACCGTCGAGCCCGCCGGCGAAGATGACGCCGGGGATGGCCGTCGGCGCCGCGGAGTTGGCGGCGAAGCACGCCTGCCTTCCGGCGCACGCATCGGTTGGAGCCGGCGCGCTCCAGATGACGTTGCCGTTCATGAGGTCGAGGGCATAGAGGCCCGGCGTCGGCCGCCGTTCGGGATTGACGTCGACAATCACCGCGGCGCGATCGGAGTTGGCCGCGTAGGCGAGCCGACCGTCGGTCGCCATGCCCCAGTGGATGCCGCCGAGCGCGCTGCCCTTGCCCACTCGCGTGGACCAGAGCACCTTGCCGCCGGCATCGGGATCGAGCGCCCAGACGACGCCGGACTTCTGGCCGACCACGAGGATCTCCCTGCCGTCCGGCCGTGTGACGAGCATGGGCGACATGCCGAAGTCGAGGTCGGGGCCCGGCGGGTCGGGGCAGTTGGGACCGTTGCGGCCGCCGATGCCGCACGCCATCGTGAACGCGTCTTCGGGCGTGCCCTGGAACGACCACGCCAGTTTCCCGTTCGTGATGTCGAGCGCCAGAATCGCGTCGCTCGTGGTCGTCGTCGGCCGCGTGTAGTTCTCGCCCGTGCCGACGTAGACGAGTCCGCGCTTCACGTCGATCGTCGGGCTGGCCCAGACCGGCGCGCCCGACGGCGCCCACAGCCTGGTGCCGGCCGGGTTGCCTCCGGCCGGCTGCGGGTCGTCCGCGATCACGCGGTGATACCAGGCGACGTCTCCCGTGTCGACGTCGAGCGCAGCCACGGCGCCCGACGAGGTGCAGCATTCGACGCGCGGATCCTGCGCCGTGACCACCTCCATCGACGAGATCGGCACGAAGAGGCGCCCGGCGTGGAGCGCCGGGCTGCCCGTCGCGGCCGATTCGGGGTGCCATCCGACGCGCGTCTTCCACAGCAGCGTGCCCCGCGCGACGTCGAGCGCGTAGGCATTGGTGCGGAAGTCGACGAAATAGGCGACCGCGCCGTTGCCCGCGCCGGCGCCGACGAGGACGGCCCCTCGGATGCCGGCGTCCGCGTCGAACGTCCAGCGGATGCAGCCGCTGGCCGCTTCGAGCGCGTAGACCACACCGAACTGGTCGGCGACGAGCGCGAGGCCGCCGACCACAGTCGGCTTCGTTCGCACCTGCGTCGCGCCGGGGAACGCGAAGGCCCACCGCAGCGTCAGTTCCGGGACGTCGGCAACGTCGAGTCCCGCCCGGTCGGCCGGTTGGAAGCCGCGTCCGTCGAGCGAGCCGCCGAAGCCCATCCAGGTGATGGCGCCGGCGTCGAGCGGAGCGTAGCCGCGCGCGGCGCAGTAGGCCAAGTCCGGCAACGCGTCGGACGCCATCGTCCGGCCGGTCAGGAACTCGGCCACCGCGACGCGCTGCTCGCGCGTCAGGCCGGCGCCTTCGGCGCGCATGACGCCGCCTTCGAGCGCCGAGACGATGGCGCGCGGCGTGAGCAGGGACAGCGAAAAGCGGCTCGGCGTGCGGCCGTTCTGCTCGGTGCTGTGGCACGTGGCGCACTGCGACTCGAAGATGCCAGCGGCCGCGGCCCCCTGCGCCGGGGGCCCGGGCGCCTGCGCCTCCCGCAGGCTGACGGCGACCAGCGTGCTCGTGGCGAGGCTGACACAGACGAGGACCACGACTGCGCGGCGCATTGCCATGGCGAGTCTCCCTGGTTCCGGAACGCCAGACATGATAGCCGCGTCGCGGGGTTGACTTCGACTGAACCGACCGGGCCGGACGGGAGGTGATGACGCCGCGGTGCGGGCCCCGGTAGAATCAGCCGCCTTGACCATCCGGTGTTCCGTATGCGGACGCGAGCTGGGGCCACGGCCCGACGAGCGCTTCTGCTCCGCGTGTGGCGCGCCGTTGCCGGCGTCCGGCGAAACCGTGACGAGCCCAGCGCCTGCCGTCCCTCGGATGGCGAGTCGTCCCGCACGAACCGGTCAGCCGTCGGACCGGTTCCTGCCCGGCATGGTGATCGGCGGACGCTACCGGATGATTGGCCTCCTTGGCCGCGGCGGCATGGGAGTAGTCTACCGTGCCGACGACCTCAAGCTGGATCAACCGGTCGCGCTGAAGTTCCTGCCGGCGGACGTCGAGCGCGATCCGGAGCGGTTGGAGCGGTTCCTCGGCGAGGTCAGGACGTCGCTCAAGGTCACGCATCCCAACGTGTGCCGAGTCTTCGATCTCGGAGAGATCGAGGGCCGTCACTTCCTGTCGATGGAGTACGTCGACGGCGAGGACCTCGCGTCGCTCCTGCGCCGCATCGGCCGCCTGCCCGAAGACAAGGCCGTCGTCATTGCGCGACAGCTCTGCGCCGGGCTGGCGGCGGCGCACGACGAAGGCGTGCTGCATCGCGATCTGAAGCCGGCCAACATCATGATCGACGGGCGGGGCCGAGCGAAGATCACCGACTTCGGCCTGGCGGGCGCGGCCGACGCCATTTCGGGGGCGGAGGCGCGCGCGGGAACGCCCCAGTACATGGCGCCCGAGCAGGTGTCCGGCGGCAAGCTCGACGAGCGCACCGATCTCTACGCGCTCGGGCTCGTGCTCTACGAGCTGTTCACTGGCAGGCGTGCCTTCGCGATCCGGAACCTCGACGACTTGCAGCGGCTCCAGACCTCGACGCCGACGAGCCCCTCGTCGCACGTCAGCGGGCTCGATCCGCTCGTGGAGCGCGCGATTCTGCGCTGTCTCGAGCCGGATCCGGCGCGGCGGCCGCCGTCGGCGGCGGCGCTTGCCGCCGCGCTGCCCGGCGGCGACCCGCTTGCGATGGCGATCGCGGCCGGAGACACGCCGTCCCCGGAGATGGTGGCGGCGGCAGGGTCGGACGCCGGACTGCGGCCGAAAGTCGCGTGGCTGCTCGTCGGCGCCACGCTCGTGTTCGGAATCGTGGCGGCGTGGCTGGGCCAGCACGTGTCGGTGACGAGGCGTGGAGCGCCCACTAGGCCGCCGGAGGTGCTGATCGAGCGCTCGCGCGAGATCAGCCGGAACGCCGGTCTGTCCGGCCCGCCGCTGGACTGGGCCTGGGGGCTCCGGACGAACGTCGACTATCTGAATCACGCCGATGCC
>Ga0326597_10003650_pt1 | contig 22030 bp, 13 predicted proteins | sample RVTome_12_FD_203789 | JGI IMG/M metagenome (GOLD analysis project Ga0326597, IMG submission 203789) | Soil microbial communities from uranium-contaminated site in the Upper Colorado River Basin, Wyoming, United States - RVT100D185 | ecosystem: Environmental > Terrestrial > Soil > Contaminated >...
ACATGCGCGCACAGCGCAGCGGGACGATCATCAATGTCAGTTCCCTCGCAGGGAAGGTGTCAGCTCCGTTTGGTGGCGTGTACTCCGCCAGTAAGCACGCAGTCGAAGCGCTGAGCGACTCCTTGTATTTCGAGCTGCACCCTTTCGGCGTCCGCGTGGTCGTTGTCGAGCCAGGCGGCTTCGAGACCGAGTTCGGCGCGAATCGAATACTTGCCCGACGCTTCAACGAAGGCTCGCCCTACGTCGAGTTCGAGCAGCGTTTCAACGCTTCGTCGTCGAAGCTTCCGGGCGCGGACCAACGCGCGAGCGCGCAGAAGGTCGCCGACGTGATCGTCGAAGCAGCCAAGTCCGACGCGCCGAAGCGGCGATATCTCGTCGGCCAGGACGCACAGACGATAGGTGGCCTGGCGAAGCAGATGTCGGACGAGGACTTTGAGAAGGCCATGAGGACCGTGCTCGACTTCTGGGATTAGACGGTCGCTACAGCCCAATCGCCGCCGCCACCTTCGCCCACGACCGGTCCTCCTGGCCCTCCAGCCGCCGCAGGTACGTCGTCGTGACCGCGAGCGAGCTGTGGTCGAGGAAGCGGCTCACGTCCTCGATGCTCTCGCCTGCCTCGCGTCGGAGCTTGGCGGCCGAATGCCGGAAGATGTGGACTGCTGTCGCGGGCGAGCCCCCAGAACTAAAGCGCAACGCAATTGAATCCTACGGATGAGAGGACCACCGAAACGTCTGCCAAAGAGACCGCACCATTTGGCGGACCACCAAATGGGGTGCGGTCCACCTGCCAACCGTCTGGGATCGAGTCAAGGTTCCAATCGCCCAGGTAATACGCGGCGCCTGAATTGCTAAGGGTGCGCCCAACGTATGCGAGGACGACCCCGACATCAGTGAGCGATACGAACCCGTTGGGACGGGCGTCGTGTCGGAAATAGAGCTTACCGTCTCCGCCAACGTTGGTTGCAGGGGCAGGCACATCGAAAAAGTCCAGACCATTCACTGGGTTGAGGAAGTAGTAGCCCTCTGCAGAGTCTGAACATCCATCGAAGTCTGTATCAGCGATGCATGGATTTGTGCCGAGGGCTATCTCCTCACTCGTGCTCAAGGAGTCATCATCGTGGTTAACGTCAAGATCTGCGACACCGACATCCAGGCAGTGGTGCTCGAACTCGTACGCATCCTCAGCTCCGTCGTCGTCCGTATCCGAATCGTCGACACTTGAGCCGAAGGCAAGTTCAACGCCGTCGAGAAGGCCATCGTCGTCTTGGTCAGGATCGGCGCTGTTGCTGTCGCAGGCGTCGCCTGCCCAGTCTCCGTCCGCATCGTCTTGAGAAGCGTTGGCGACGCTAGGGCAGTTGTCGATGGTTTCGTCGTCAAAGCCATCGAGGTCATCATCGACCAGGGCCAGCGGGGTAACTACTCCAGTTGAGTTGACTGTCCATTTCTCGGCGGGAGCGGTACCACAATCCGCCATCAAGAGGAGGTGCGACACCTCAGATACAAACTCATCACTGTCGTGCGGCACCGTCTCGACCAGTTCTGTGGGACAGTCCTCCGGCTGGGTCATGACTTCGAGTCGGCGGTCTGCGTCACCGGCTCGGAGGCCAATCACGCTCGCGGAGACGATCCCGTCGGGATCGGAAAACGTGAACACATAGTTGAAGCCGACCTGCGTGAAACTGACCACGCGCGGCTCCACCACCATGCTTACCGAACCGGGGGCCGCCGCAGACACATGAGGACTCTGGCCAAGGGAGGAAAGCAAAGTGAGCAACACAACGGCCACGAAAATTGTCGCTGGTCTCTTGGCCATCAGGACCTCCGAATCGCGTGGGCATTTGAGCGCATGCTGCGACCCAATGAAGCCTACGCTACTCCTGGGCCGGAATCTTGTCAATCATTCTGTCAGGCAATCGGTCTCTCTCGAAGCCGAACGGAAGCTAACGGGCGCGCGACCCTTCCCAAGCCCGGCTCGGGCTCAACCATCTTGCTCGGAGCGGGCAAGCGAGGCTTCCCGTGAGGGCCGACACAGGGCTGGAGGACTACTCTGCATTTTCTCTGCACCAGACTTCATGGACAACCAGCGGCACCAAGAGTGCTATCGCTAAGCACCAATCGCCTCCGCGACCTTCGACCACGACCGGTCCTCCTGCCCCTCCAGCCGCCGCAGGTACGTCGTCGTGACCGCGAGCGAGCTGTGGTCGAGGAACCGGCTCACATCCTCGATGCTTTCGCCGGCGTCCCGCCGCAACTTGGCCGCCGAGTGCCTGAAGATATGCACACCAGCCGCGGGCAGCCCGGCGTCGCGGAAGTACCGCTGGAGGTTGGCGTAGAACGTCCCTGACGTAAGGGCGGCCCCGTTTCGGCCGCTGGCGGGCCACAGGGGCGCCTCAGGTGGCAGGGTGGCCATGTCGTGCCCGAACGCCGCCAGGGCGGCCACGATCGCCGCGTACGCGGGCTGCGGCAGTTCGCGCTTGCCGGCCTTCCCGCCCTTGCCGCGGTAGCGGTACCAGACCTTCCCGTCCTCGACCGAGAGGTCCCCGGCGGTCATGTTGAGCACCTCCGCCCGGCGACGGCCCGTGAGCGTCAGCGTGAGGACGATGGCGCGGTCCCGCAGACCAACCGGCGTCGGGGGGATCACCGCGAGCAAGCGGCGGATGTCGTCGACGGTGAGGCCGCGGGGCGGTGACGGCGAGACCTTCGGGCGTTCGAGCGCGTCGCAGGGGTTGGAGGCCATGGCGTCCATCCGGATCAGGAACCGGTAGAAGGAGCTCAGGCAGGCGAGTCGGGCGCCGATCGTCACCGACGACGGTGGCTTGCCGGAGAGGCCGGTGCCGTAGGCCCAGGCGAACACGTCCTGGCCGGTGATGCGGTCCGGTGGCTTGCCGATCGTCCCGAAGAAATGCTGCAGCATGCGGCTGTAGCCGACGACGGTACGGCGTGAGCCTGAGCGGCGTTCCTTCTCGGCGAGGAAGGCGTAGAGGGCACGGTTCCAGCTATCGGCGTCGGTGAAGGTGGTGATCGTCTGCATGGTGCTCCTTTCGTTGCGGGTCGCACCATGTTGGCGTATCGTCGAACGAAGTCAAGCGAGGGTTCGGAGTAAGAAGCCTTCAGCGCCGGACAGACGGCCTGGAGCGCGAGAATTCAGACAGTGAGTCCTGGGGTTGAGCGAATGAGTAGACCAAAGGCGTTCCTGTTGATGCCGTTCGCCAGCGAGTTCGACTGGCTGCGCGATGTCATTGTGAGTGCCGGCGACGACGCGGGCGTAGACGTTGAGCGCGCCGACGACATCTTTGCTCCGGGAGTTATCATTGATCAGGTTAGACAGGCGATCGAACGCGCCTCTGCGGTGCTGGCAGTCTGTACGGACCGCAATCCGAATGTCTTCTATGAGCTAGGTATCGCCGAGAGCCTACACAGGCCGATTCTCATCGCAGCGCACCCGGACGATCTTCCATTCGACGTTCAACACTTTCGAGCGCAGTGCTACGGCCGAGATGACGGCAGCCCGGAGAGATCGACTTTCAGGGAACGCGTCGGTGCAGCACTGATAGCGGTCCTCGACGACAGAACAGACCAACCACGGACGCCTGGCTTGATCACCCACATCGATCATGTGCGGATGGTTGGCGAACGAACCGCACCAGCGTTCCTGTTCAATGGCATTTGGTTCGAGAATCTCGACCGCTTGGAGCTATCGGTGCAGGACATTTCAGTGAATTTGATCACCCCGGTCATTGGCGGCACGAGGCAGACCATGTGGAGGGAAGCGGGGCGCCCAGTGCCAATATCCAACGGATGCACCATACCAGCGCGCGGCAGGAGCCGCGGGGTCGACATCACGGCCTATCTTGACGCGGTGCTTCCGGATGCGAACGGCGAGTTCGTTGCGGAGGTCGTGGCACTCGGGCCAAGGGCCGCGCCCGGAGACGCCAAATCCTTCGCCGGCTCCTATGAAGTCAGTGACTCTTGACATGCGCCGTCACCCACAACGGCCGTCACGATATTCGCGTCGTGTGCGACGAAGGCAAGCCAGAGCATTGCGCAGGGCGCTTGATGCACCACCGACGCGCGTCAAAGGTGACGAGAACCCCATTCGCGTTCAGACTGCAGAATCACCGTCCGACGTGAAATTATCGAGAACCTCAGAGGTGGAGTGCTGTGGTCTGGGTCAAATTCCCCAACCAACAGCGATCGGGCATCCGCCTTGCGGTCTCGAACTCATCTTCGGGTTGGTCCTCAACGAGTCGCTCCGCAGCTGCGGCCAGCTCATTGTCGCGTAGCACATGTTCCGCGGCGGATTTCACGTCGGACTCAAACTTACGTCCGCCATTCATGTTCCACCACCGCGTCGCTTAGCCGAGCTCCATCCGAAGCATTAGGCGCGGGTATATGCCCTGATCTACATCGCGTACCGTGGCCCCTATTGCCGCCCCGGCGTCCATCTCCGGCGCAAAGTACTGGGCGACGGTGCGCGGCAAGAATCCTATCGGCTCACCGCCCATGAGAACCGCGATTGCATTCCGATCAAACGTATTGTCATAGTCTCTGATCAACGATACGGGTTGGCCCTGGACAGCCCGTCGCGCAATGTCCGCACGCCCTTCATAAGCAACGCCAGTCACTGGAACGTCCAAAGGCAATACTTCGTTAATCGGTCGCAGGTCGCGGATTAGATCACCGGCACTGGATCGGCCAATCGTTATCGAGACATCCTGCAAGGTGTCACCCTGCAACCCATATACGGTCGCCAGGTCATCAGACTCGACCTCGGAAAGCCACTGACGAAAGGATGTCACATCTCGGTTGGTTGCTGTCGCCACGAATCTTGAGGCGAGTTCAACGGCCACGCGGCGCAGCGGCACGCCTGCGGACATCGCCCACGCCGCCTCCGGAAACGAGACGCCGTACTTGATCATCGCGGGCAAAAACCGAGAGTGCATTGATAGGTCTGCGGCGTCCAGTCCGAGCACGGAGCATGCTATTCGTAAGAAAGATGCAGTTCCCCACGGAAGCTTGTACGAGAAGAAATCACCGATGAACTGGCCGATATCTTCCACTGGAAGCGACGCAGTCACGGTATCGCTTGCGGCTAGCTCTTCGTGAAGTCTCACCGCCGAGTTTCCTCTTAACCAGGAGCGGAGAGCCTCAACATAGCTACCGCCTATTTCGACCATGGGTTGCATTTCATCCAGCGGTTTGCATGCATCCAACACCATTTCAGCGAGCTCTGAGAACGTCTCATCGTTTGACGAGACGAGCAACGCCCTAACCCGGTCGGAATGCGACACCAGGTAGGTTTCAAGCGCGGTGTTACTAGAGAGCCGTAATCCGGTGTCGCGAAAGGCCCGTCGTCGTTGAAGGTCTGGAACGTGAGCGACAACTCGGTCCGCCGCGGAATGAAGTGCCTCTTTGAGCCGTGCGACTGAGATGTCTGACCTTGCCGCCTGAACCGCGGCGAGCGACCCATCAATGACGGCATCGATGATCGCGTACGTCGCACCTAGATCCTCCTCCGCCATCAATGCAAGCAAATCAGCGTCAAGAAGATCAACCACGTCCTCGCTCTTTATCCGTTCCTCGATCAACTCTCGGAGAATGCGAAACAAGACGCTTTGGACAGGTTCGACCGCTTCGCGCCGCGTCCTGAAGTATTCGTAGTCCTCTCGATCTCGTTGCGTGGTTGTGAGATGAATCACGGTACCTTCTGTTTCCCATCCGGCCCTTCCTGCGCGACCTGCGATGTTCCAGTACTCACGTGCGGTGATGCGTATGTCAGTGTCCGCATCCGGGCGCCGGTGACAGCTGTGCACAATCACCGTGCGAATCGGAAGGTTCACGCCCTGCGCCAACGTATTCGTAGCCACAAGCACTCTGTACCTGCGGTCACGATAGTCGGACTCTATCGCGGTTCGGAGCGCGTCAGGCAAGCGTCCATGATGAATTGCGATACCTTTCCGCAGCAGCCGCGTTATCGCGTGATTTGCACCGAGCCAGTCTTCGGCGATGCGCGCAGACCGCGTATCGTTTGTTACGAAATGGTTCGGGATTGCCTGCCCGGTCAGTCCCATGAGGTCTAAGCGCACCGAGAGGGCTTCTGCCACCCACTCAACGAAGTTCGTTTGTGGACAGAACACAAGTACCGGGCCCACCTCAGCGAATCTAAATGCGAGCTCCGCGGCGGTCTGCGATTTGACATTGACATCGGGAAATCGTGGGCGACGCACTCTCCGAGTCGTCGGATTGACATGTTCGTACGTCTGCTGTCGAATCACTCCATGGAGGAACTCGCCACGGAACTCAAGATCCTCGGCAGCGTCATACTGCACGACGCCCTCCTCACCCCTCCATGTGAATTGGCCTGTTCTCAGAACGGATGGCCGCCAGGGCGAAGTAATAACGCCATCGGTGCCCACCCGGAGCCAGGCAGCGAAATCGCGAACCGTCTCATCGGGAATCACGGCCGACAGGAGCAGAAAGCGTGCCGCAGGCAGACTTACCTTCAGTCGAGAGAGCAAGAGCTCATACCTTGCTCCGCGTTCTAGGTCGTCCGCAATCTGGCCTTCATCTAACACGACAAGTTTCACGCTGGTGAAGAACTCGGGTTGACTGCGCAGAAGAAGATCGACCCGTTCCGGCGTGATGACAAGTACATGCGCGTCGAACGCCAAAGCCTGCTCGAATGCATCGGCCTCGTATCCCCCCACGAACGATGAGACCATGAAGCCAAGATCAGAGAAAATGTCCAGGAACGACGATTGCAACTCGGACACCAATGCTCGATAGGGGGCAATGTACAGGCATCGAGCTCCTTCGTTGCGCATCAGCTCATGGACCATGGCCAGCTCGGCAATGCGCGTCTTTCCCGCGCTTGTGGGCGCTCGTACCAACATGCCCTCGTTGTCCGTGAGTAACCCGCCCGCGATTGCCGCCATCTGCGACGGCCAAAGCTCAGATACAGACGGGCTCCGGAATACGTCAGCGCCCGTTCCTCTCGCTAGAAGCTTGAGATACCGGGACCATTTCGGATTGGCGGCATGAAGTTGACCGAGCACCGACCAGGTTGATCGTGCGGTCATCAATGGAAGGAGTGCACGGAGGGAGTGCGCTGTGTTCGCTTCACCGACGAGTCCGAGCGAAGCAAAGCCCCGTTCGGCGTTGCCGAGCGCCACGGCCGCGCGCTCCAAGTGCTCATCTCTTCCACTGAGAAAATATCTGCTTGCATCGAACAAACCGGATGCAACGGTTGCGGTGGACGCACGATGGAGAAGATCCGTTTCATCGGTTATGCCGTCAGGAAGACGCAACAAGTCGCGTGCCTTGTCAGCCGTAGCGATAAACAGTCGGCTCAAGAACAATGCGGCTAGTCCGCTTGTTTCCTGAAGCTGTTCATCGCGTTTCAGCAGTCGGGCGGCTAGGCACGCCGCGTTCGCCTGGTATCCGGCGATCTGATAAGCGAGCGCGGCATTGATGAGGCCGCGCTCCGATCCCGTCCCTTCGCCTAGTTTCGCTAGGCTCTCCCAAATCTGGGCAACGCGCAAAGCCGCCTGCTGCATGTCTTCGGATTCAAGGAACAGTTGCGGTGACGTCTCACCGCCCGTTGCCAGATCGAATACCGCGCCCGTGGCGTTCCGTACTAGCCGGCCTAGGTCATAGTTCCACCGAACGCGACTCTCGGCGGAAACCTCCGACAACAGCGCCTTCGCTCGGACCTGAGCCAACTCGTTCTGAAAGCCAGGAGCGCGCAGGAGTCCTAGAAGGTGCACCTGTTCGGCGGCGAAATCAGTCGTCATCGGGGTCTATCTCAAAACCGAGTTCTTCGTACAGTGCAGCGATCAATGGATCGAGGTTATCGATGGTTAGGCCCCACACTGAGAGAGGTGCTAGGAGTTCGTCGGCCTCCACGAGGCGCGTAAGGACATCTTCGGACCAGACGCTTCTTTCAAAGGTGAGGCTGATGCGAAACTCGTCCAACTGACGGCTGCCAGTCCTCGTGCGCATGTATCTTCTTAGTGCAGGAACAAGGGGCGTGTTCGCGGTGTACATTTGATTCGCCACAAACAATAGGATGTCGGGGACATGCTTGGCCATGTCACGGTGAAGCTGCTTCTCAGCCTCCACGGCAGCCGCACGATCGCAGAAGAGACGAAGCTTGGACTCGACGTAGTAGGCTTTCTCGATTTCTCCAGCGGCGTCGAGCCTGAAGGCCAGTACGTCGGTACCGTGTAGGCTCTCGCCGGGGACTATCATCGAGCGAAGCTTCTTGACCGGAACTTGGCAGCCGTCGAAGCTGATCGCGCAATCGGTGGCAAGCAATTCACCGACGACACCCTTTCGAACGCTCATGACGGACGGCATGGCACCTTTGATGGTGTCAAATGCTTGTTGCCACCCGAGGCCGTCACAAAGGTCTTCGACGAGTTGAGGGTGAACGCGTTCAGTTCGAAGGCGTTCACCAAGCCACTCTTTGACGGCAGTCGTCGGTGGCCCAAGCTCGACCACGTCCGTCACCGCACAGCGGATAGCCGCAGCCGGACGAGCGGTCGCACTAAGCCAGGTCGATATCATCAGGCTCTCCGGATCAGTGAGCGTGCAATTCTTATACTCGATTGGACTCGAGTATAATCCCGTGGTCAGTAGCCCATCGGGCCATGACACCCGGATTCGTGCGCAGTGCGTGCGTTCTCCGACCTCTCGCAGATTCAGGTTGACCACCAGACACGTTGGACCCACCTTCAAGACTTCTAATCCGAGGTCGCAGGTTCGAATCCCGCAGGGTGGCACGATCGCCACGTGGTGTGCGGTTAGGCCGGCTCTCGCGTGAGGTTCAGCGCCAGCAGCCGCGCCACGATCTCGGCAACCGGCAGATCGTCCGGCGCCTCACGCCACCCGTACGCCGCGAACACCGCTTCGTCCAGCGTGCGATGCGCGTTCGCCAGCCAGGTCGGCCGCGCGTTGTACAGGTTCGTTAGCGTCCGCTTCGCTAGCTCCTTCGCGCCGATCATCCCCTCCGGATTGAGCCATCCTTCACGCAGGTCGTTGAGATCCTTCGCCGCCAGCGAGATCGCCGACTGCTGGTCCTGTGTCCCGTGCGGAAACGGAAACGTCTCGAAACACGTCGTGTTGAGATAGGCGGGGCGATCCTCCAATGTCGACCCCATCTTAAGAGCCCAGACCGCATGCACTCTTGACTGAAGCACGCCAAACGCGAAGTCGTCGCTTCGCGCAAAGACGAACAACCGGTGATCGGGGAGAACACCCTTATCAATCCAAGCGAAGAGATGGTGCTTTGCAACCGAGACCGTGACAAGGTACCGCGCGAGACCACCGATAGCGCCACGCATCTCGGCACGCGCCTCTCCATGAATCCACCAGCGCTCCGCGTAGACCTTCCTAGCGTTCTGCACGCGCTCGGGCTTCACGTGCTTCTTGATGAATTCGAACGGCGCTTCGTACTTCGCAGCGTCCTGCTCACTCATCCCCGGCGGGAAGTCGATAATCCACATGCCGCGCGGCCGGCGCGTGATGTCGAGGCCATTCACCCATGGGCGCACCACGTCGCTGTTCGGCCTCCCATGCGGGTTCTGAGCCTCCAGCATCGCCTTCGCTTCGCGAGGCAAGATGTCGAACGGCCCCACCTTCGTATCGCCCATGAAGGAAGTGCTAGCGTTCTCCTTCAGCCGCTGCGCCTTCGTGACATCTGCCTCATACGTCAGGTTCGCGTTGATCGATGCCACTGGCCGCGCGCGGAAAATGGCGTTCTTCGCGTCGCCCTCTTTCTCTTCGTTGAGTAGCCGGTGGTGATCGCTGCCATCATCGAATCCAACCATCGACACGCGTACCGCCACGCCGTCCTGAATCCACGGCCGGTCGGCCTGCGCATAGAAGATGTCGCCCGTCGCTTTGATGCGTTCCAGCACCCTCCGATTCTGCGACTGCCTGATGGAATTTGTCGCAAGCAGCCCCGCCCGCTCCGCCCTGCCCGCCTCGATCGCTGCCCGCGCCTTCTCGTACCAGTAGCAGCAGAGGTCCGACTCTCGTGCCACGCGTCCTTCGTACACCGAGAACAGCCGGTCGACGTAGCTGTCGCCAAGCTCCGTCCGCAGCCGCTTTCCGCCGAGGAACGGCGGGTTGCCGACGATTACGTCCACCTTTGGCCACGTCGCCTCCTTTGGCTTCGTGGAACTGCTCAGATCCACGATCGCATCCTTGTCACCCACCTGTTCCAGCGCTGCTAGGATGGGGATGTCAGGCGCGGTACCCGGTTCGTTGCGGTTCTTCCACTGCAAGTAGCCGATCCAGACCACGATTGACGCCAACTCGTGCGCGAAAGGGTTGGTCTCAATGCCATGTAGCTGACGCGGGTGAACCTTCGGCCTGAACGTCGCGTCGTACGATCGCGCGAAAGCGATAGCCTCCTTCTCCAATTCCTTGAGTAGTGCCAGCGAAACGTACAGGAAGTTCCCCGAACCGCACGCCGGGTCCAGCACCTGTATCGACGCAATCCGCTTCAGAAACGGCGCGACAGCGCCGCGAACCTTGTCCCGCCGTGCCTCCGTTGGTGCCCGCTGTCCCTTGACGGATTCCGTATACTCCGCCACGCTCGCTCGGACCGCATTCCATTCGCGCCGCAATGGCTCCATCAGCACCGGCTGTACGATGAGCTCGATGTCCTCGCGCGATGTGTAATGGGCGCCTAACTTCTTCCGCTGTCGCGGGTCGATAACGCGTTCGAACAATGTCCCGAACACCGTCGGCTCGACATCTGACCATTCGAGATCGTCCAACCGACTGAGGGTGTGGATCTCCTGTCCGCCAATGCGCTCTGGCACGTCGCTGTCGCGAAACAACATTCCATTGAACTCAGGGATCGCATGCGGTGGGTACCTTCCCCCCTTGTTCATCTTCTTGAACAATCGGGACAGATCCGCTCGGAATGCCTCGGCGTCGCCGCCTTCCTTGTGCACGCGGATGATTTCAGAGAACGTCCCCGGCGACAGTAGCCCTACATCTGTCGCAAACATGCAGAACATCGTCTTCGTGATAAAGCGCGCGATCCGCATGTCGTCGACGTGCCATTTGCGCAGTTCGTCGCTGATCTCGCCGAACATCTTTGCAGCGCTCTGCGTGATCTGCTCGCGCGTTCGCTGCGGCTTCAGCTTCTCGGGATGTTCGAACAAGGCTTTCAGCACCTGCAGCGCCGTCAGCTCAGGCGCATCCTTCGCGCGGGTGCCAGACATTGTCCGCACGTCAACGGAATTGCTCGTTGCGATATCCGCGTTCCGGAAGTAGTAGATCCAGGTCTCCGTGTTCCAGTTCGTGTGCACCTCGAACCGGTCCAGATCGCAAACCACCAACAAAGGTGGGTTCGCCAGCGACTCGCGATAGCGCTGTAGCTGCGCGTACGCCTTAGTCAGGTCCTTGCGCTTCCCCTTGTACTCCCACGCGAAGTGATCTCGCTGCCAAACGTCGGCGAACCCATCTCCGTCGGGTGTCGTCGCGCCCTTCTCAAACGCGTACCGCTCGCCTTTGGGATCGCTATTGGGTGTGGGTTCGCCCAGCATCTGACAGACGTCGATGAAATGCTCCTGCGATGCGGCCCGTTCATTACGCGCCGACGCCGCCCACTTTCGCACAAGGTCCGTCGCATCCATCGCGAGATTATAGGCGAAGCGGGGGCGAGGTTCTCCGGACGAGGGAGATGGTGGCGGCACTCACCATCGCGCAGCGGCCCCGGCGGTCACCATCCACACATAGTGTCTTGTCGTCTGAACTAGCGTTTGACCTCTATCGGCGCGTCCGCCTCGTACTCGATGAGGTAGAGAGCCGTGGTCCCGTTCTCGCGTCCGGCGAGCTTTGCTTTGATGTCGCGGATCACTGCGCCAGCCGACTGAAGCGATCTCAGGAGTGCATTGACGGCAGGATCGTCCTTCTCTGCGTCGAAGCGTCCGCTTGTGCTGAAAGAGATTGTCGCAATAAAGCGCATATCGCCTCTCCTTTCCTTGTGGCATCAACTCTCACAGCCGACGCCATCGTGGTCGCCGTCGAGCCGGTGCGGGTCCGGGGCCAGCACCGTAAAGTTCTTCCCGGCGATGTCCTTGCAGTCCAGATCGGGCGGGGGCGGCGGGATGCAGAAGTCCGGGTACGACGGGTCGCAGCCCCCACCGTCAGGTGGTGGAGCCGGCGCCGGCGCTGAGCCGCCCCCGCAGTTCACCCCGCCGTTGAACGGCCCACCAGGCGCCCACATGTTCCACTGCGCGTTCCGGGCCCAGGTCTCCGAGGCGTTCGCCCAGTCCAGGTACTTCGCGTTGTCGCCGTAGTAGGCGCCGTGGGCGAGCCCCACGTAGACCATGACAATCGAGATGTTGTAGTCGGCCCCGTCCGTCCCTCTGACGATGGGCGCGCCCAAGGTCCGGCCGTAGCGGTCCGTGGTGACGGCGTCGTAGTCCAGGCGGACCTGCGTGCCGACCGGCAGGAAGATGTTCGCGAGGGCGGCCGTGGCCCAGCTTCCGCCGCAGGCGTTCGCTTCGGGCGTGTCGATCTGGAGCATGCGGATGCGGGTGCCGTCGGTGCAGTCGAAGGTGTCGCCGTCCACGACGTGGCCGACGGTGCAAGAGGCGGGAGCTGCCGCGACGGAGCGAGCGCTGGGCAGGAAAGCGGCGAAGCCGAAGGCCACCAGGACGAGGTACTTAAGCACGGCATTCCCCTCGAACGATCCTCGTTAGCAGGCGCGCCATGCCGATCTGCTCGGCCGTCTTCTTCGCCGACTCGAGGAGCGATGCCGCGTGCTCGACGCCTCCGGGCTGACGGCGGGCAAGCAGCATCTCCGCGTAGTCGAATTGCGTCTGCGCCAACCAGGAGAGCGCACCCATCCTTGCGTTCACATCAAGCGCTTTCTCGAAGTGGCGCTCTGCTGCGTCCCAGCGATGCAACATGGCGGCGAGGACGCCAAGCGAGCGGGCGTTGGAGCCGAGGCAGACTTCGCTGTAGCTGAGCACCGCGCAGTACTCCTCGTATGGACGCAGATGGTCGTACAGGATCGCTGCCCGCGCGGTGTCTCCAAGCGCGCGGCAGATCTCGCTGAGGACGACGATGCAGATGAGCCACGTGCGATCGCGCGGCAGGTCGAAATTCGTGACCGCAAACCGCTCGAACTCCGCGCGGGCGTCCGCGTCCTTGTCGGCCTCGACTGCGAGTAGTGCAAGCGATACGCGCCATCCGGGGACGGCGTTGTCAACGCTGAACATCTTGGAGGCCGGCTCGAGCTCCGCGAGACGGCCCTGGGGCCAGCGGATAGCGAACAGTTGCGACGCGAAGATGCGGAACGCGTCCGGATCCTCGTATCGCTCGAACAGCAGGCGAGCCGCCTCCGCATGCTGCTCGGCGCGGTCGAATCTCCCTTCGAGGACGCAGCGCGTCGATCGGGCGAGCTCGCAATATCCGATGACGTCATGCTGCTGAACCCGTTCGGCGAGGACAAAATGCGTCTCAAGACAACGATCGAACTCCTGGATATTGCCCGTCTCGAGGAGACCAATGAGCCGGCGGTACGCGCCGCTGTTCTCGCGTCGCGGATCGTGGAGTTTCCGGCCCACGTCCATGAGCTCTTCGGCGACCGAAAGGCGCTCATGTATGTTGTCAGGGCTCCACTCGCTGTCGTACCAGCGCGAGAGCACCTCGTGGAGCGCATGGGGATCGTCGACGCGCCGGACCATCATGATCGCCTCCGCGAACAATGCGGCGCCTCTTGTGTTCGGGTAAGACCCACGCAACGACCACGCGAGAGTGGCCAGCAGCACGGCGCGCAGGGACGAATCGGTCTCTGGAAGCATCTCGACAGCTTCTTCGCAAAGCGCGCGCAGCCGCGGGTCAGGCGCGGTTGGACGGCCGCGGACCTTGTACGCGATGGCGATGCGGGCGAAGCCGTCGCTCGAGCCGATGCGGCGGGCAATGCCGGAGGCCTCGAGAAGCACGTCCGCCGCGGCAGTGCCATGACCGGCCCACGCGTACGCCTCGCCGAGAGAGAGCAGGATCTCCATGCCCGTCTCGCCGTCGGTGAGGCCTGCCTCCTCGCGGAACCGGATCGCGCGAAGGTAGTGGTCAACCGCGTCCTCGTACGCGACTGCGGCTTTCGCCTCGTCGCCCGCGCTGCGAGCGTACTCCGCTGCCTGGTCGGCAAACCCGAGCGGCGCAGCCTCGCCATAGTGGTACGCGAGTGCAGATGCGTACCGGTCGGCGTCCGGCCGAGCGGCAATTGTCTCCGCGACCTCGCGGTGCCGGATCATCCGATCGCCGGTCGGTAGATCCTCGTAGATCGCATCGCGGAAGAGCACGTGACTGAACCGGTAGTATCCCGGCTGAGAACCTGCGCTTTCGATGACGCCGTGCGAAGCGGCTTCATCCAATGCGGCGGCGGTGTGGGCCGGATCAACGTTGGTCGCAGCCGCGACCGTTGAGAGGCGGAAATCCGCGCCCACGACGGCTGCTACGGCCAGGGCGCGCTCCGCATCCGGCGAGAGTCGGGCGATCCGCTTTCGGATTACGTCCCGGACGGTGGAGGGCATCACGCCGGGCGTAAACGTGATCGCGCCGCTACCTCCCAGTGGCACTTCGAGGTCACCCGAGCGGATCATCTCCTTGAGGAAGAGCGGATTCCCGCCTGTCCGTGCATGGAGCTCTTTCGCCACGGCTGTGGCCACGTAGACGCCGATGGATTCGCGGACAAACGACCCCACCTCGTTGATGTCGAACGGCGGTAACTCAACATAGGTGGTCCTCGGCAGCCCGCGCACGCCGGCGAGCGCGTCCGCGAGCCCCGCGTGTGACGCCACCTCCGCGTCGCGGTACGTGGCAAGCACAACGATCCGCGCCTTATGCAACTCACGAGCGAGGAATGCGAGCAACAGCATCGAAGGCTGATCCACCCAGTGAACGTCTTCGAGGATCAAGAGCAGCGGCCTGTGCTCGGCGACGTTCCGGAGATAGGCGAGCACGGATTCAAACAGCTGAGCGCGCGTGCCCTCGGATTCCGCGAGTTCACGCGTGCCGACGCGCACGGTGTGGCCGTCAGCCGGGCGCAACCGAAACGGCGTGTCGGCAGCTCTTCTGGACTCGGTTGTGAACTCCTCGCACCGCTCGATGATCTGCATCCATGGCCAGAACGCTGGCATGGCGCTTTCTTCATGACATTGTCCTCGCGCCGGGATGAACCCCCAGAGCTGCGCCAGGTACGATGCGCGTTCAACCAGTTCCGTCTTGCCGATGCCTGGCTCCCCTGAAACGAGGAGCACCTGTGGCTGGCCATGCAACGCCGCTTGCATGGCGTTATGCGCCTGGCCAATCTCGGGATCGCGCGCAACGAGCGTCGAAGTGGGCAGGCCAGTGAGTGTACGTTGCCCTTCCGCAATCTCACGGTGGAGCTGCTCGGTCTCCTCAGCTGGTTCCACCTCCAGTTCGCGGCGAAGAGCCTCGGCGCACGACTGGTAGATGCGAAGAGCGCGTTCGCGTCGGCCGGCCTGTGCATGCAGCCTCATGAGAAGGCGGTGCGCTTGCTCGTTGGTCGCGTCGACGGTGCAGAGCCGCTCGAGCGCTGCCACGCCTTCGTCCGTGCGTCCTCGAGCGAGGAGAAGCGTCGCGCGGTCGAATGACAGCTCGGCGTGCAGATGGGCGAGATCGGCCCGAGGCGCCTGCGTCCAGTCTTCATATGTGTCATGTGGAAGAATCTCGCCCGCGTAACGTCCGAGTGCCTGCTCATACGCAGCGAGCTGTCGGCATGAACGTGCTGCGGTCGCCTCGCGCCGGAACTCATCGACGTCGAGTTCGACGTCCGTGCTGAGTTGCAGCATCTCGCCACCGGCGCGCTCAATGGGCGACGCCAGCTCACATTGCGCGAAGCGCGTGCGGAGCTGATGCAGCGACTTGCGGAGGTTGGCGGCGGCGGGCGCCGGTGGCAGTTCCGGCCACAGCGCGTCGATGACGTCGTCGCGGCGGAGCGCGCGGTCAGGCGCGAGCGCGAGCAGCTTGAGGAGGGCCCTGGCCTTCGAGTGCGGCCATGACTCATCGATAATGGCGCGGTCCGTCTGCCGGACTTCAAAGTGTCCGAGCAGACAGATCGACAGTCGATCGGTCCTCGGCTCCCCCACGACGACCCCGCTTGGATTACGCCTTGTTTGCGTAGTGACGTGATCGTACTCGCTTCGTTGTCCTTGTCAAGCGCCGGCGGACGCGACAGTTGACGTGCGCGTTGGAGGAACGCGCGGGGAACGCCCTCCTGTCTAGGCTCGCGAGACGCGGCCCGGACTCCGGCTGGACGACCCCGCGCGGAGTCCGGCGCCGCCATCTGGCGGCGGTCCTGTGAATTGGCCGCCTGGTCGCCGACATCTGCCGCGCGGAGGATACGTTCATGGGATCCACGAGACTGATTCTCGTCATTGTCATTGGCGTCATCGCCATACTACTCGGCACCGGCATTCGTCCGGATAGTGACCACGCCGAGGCGCTAGGCCAAGTAATCGAGATCAGCGCTGGAGACGAGCACACGTGCGTGCGCAATTCCGCCGCGACCGTCGAGTGTTGGGGGAGGAACCATCGCGGTCAATTGGGAGACGGTACGTATGCAGAACGCACGGCGCCCGTAGAGGTCTGCGCGACGAGAGCGACGGCCCCGTGCAGAACCCTGACGTTCAACACTCTTACTGGAGTGACACAGGTTTCGGCGGGAGGTCGCCACACCTGTGCGCTAACGTTTGAAGGTGAAGTTAAGTGTTGGGGGGACAACGATTGGGGCCAGCTCGGCATCCGGCCTTGGGTATCAGTGCGTAACTGCCAAGTCGAACCCGACCGACTCGAATGTAGTGTCGATGCCTCTACTCCGCTCGATGTTGTCGAAGGCCGCGACAGTTTCGCTTTGCTGAACAACGTAGCCCACTTGTCGGCCGGTGGGCACCACACTTGCGTAGTTACGACGGCAGGCGGCGTAAAGTGTTGGGGGAGGAATACGGAGGGCCAGTTAGGGGATGGGCAATCCTGCGGGACCGATTATTGCCCGGCCCCCGTGGACGTCGCTGGGCTGACAAGCGGAGTAATCGAGGTGTCGGCAGGCGATCGGCACAGCTGTGTCTTAACGACCGCAAATGCCGTCAAGTGCTGGGGGCTGAACAGCTATGGCCAGCTTGGTAACGGGACGTTCGATGGACCCGACAGTTGCGGCACCGCTGCTTGCAGTACAACTCCGGTGAGCGTCTGCGCCGGTGGTGTTCCCCATCCATGCACGTCGTTGCTGGGTTCGCCGGACTTTGCGGTCCACATCGCTTGGGCGGGCGGTGATCATACGTGTGCTGTCGTCAGCTCCGTCCCGGCCGACGATGCAGTGACGCAGTGTTGGGGAAGGAATGATGAAGGTCAGCTCGGTGACGGTACGGCGACACATCGCGCCGCGCCCGTGGATGTCTGTGCCGATGAGCTGTGCGAGGAGCCCTTGTGTCGGCATCTTGCAGATTGCCTCGTCTCGCCAGGACCGCTGCACACGTGCTCGTGGGCGGGCCTGTGCTGGGGGAACAACTCTGACGGCCAACTTGGCGACGGCACCCTCGTAGGCAGCAACAAGCCGGTACCTGTTGTCGGCTGCCCACCTGACGGCACGTGTTCGAAACATATCGGGATCTTTGCCGGGGGGCGCCACACATGTTCGGGAACGGATGAGCGTGGTGTTCGTGGTGTTCGCTGTTGGGGGGACAACACGTTCGGTCAGTTGGGCGATGGCAAGGCGTGCGGATTGACGTGCACCGAGCCCGTCGACGTGCTGGGAATCCCATTAGCGATCCGCACGGTGATTACCATTTCGATCCGATGGTGCATCATGGAGGGAAGCCCGCAGGCGCAGGGAAGGAGCGGGCCGGGCTACGTGGACCTGTACGCCGATCCTGTCAATATACCTCCTCCGAAGCCTGACGACTACAAGACCGTAAGCGGAAAGAACCTGATCGCGCTCCTCGACCAGGCGAGTTACGAGATCTTTTTGCCGCAGGCGCATGTTGCCCTGCGCGCGGCCTCGGCACCTGAAGGAATCCCCATCATCGATGACTACCCAGACTACGGATACGAGCCGGGCCAGTTGGATACTGGCCTAGGAGGCACATTCCGATCGGCGACCAGCGAGTGCGAAAAGGCCTGGTCGACTCTGTATCCGGAGCAAAGAGGCATTATCCTCGTCAACGCGAAGAAGTTCGAGATGCTGGGTGTTGGCGGAGCCGCACCGCCACCGCCTCTAGGCCTGAAAGTGAACAGGACTCGCGGCGATGACCTCTGCGGTCATCCGCGTAATCTTGATGTTGTCAGTGATGTCGTGCCAGTGCAGAAGGCGGCGGTGTATGACCCAGCCGAGTTTGGCAAGCCTTGGGGGCAACTGCCACCCGTGGTCGTGCTGGCGCATGAGATAGGCCATACGCTACTGCTCGGGCACGGAAACGGGCTCGATGACAATATCGGTCTTCCTGAGAATGAAGGCGGACTTGAACCACCAGCTCCGGGACCACGCCGCTATGACGGGAACTGTGATCCTCTTGGAGTTCATCCATTCTCGAATAAATTTCGTTCACTAATGCCCGTCGAGGATGGGAATTATGGAGATTGCGCAGTCGTAAGCCTGATGATCTACGGAAACTGCGCGAGCACTTCCGGGAAGTCGGTTTCGCCAATGAACTTCCAGCCACTTCAGGTGGAGCAGATCAGGGAAGTCGCCAAGCTAACCCCTGGTGCACTCGCTCATCATTCGCTCGGCGTTGACGATCCGGCCGGCTGGATCGTCGCCGAAGGACCAGTCTGCGCTCCTTGCGTTAACGTGGGGAACCTCCTCTACAAATCCGTGGTGGGCACTACACCCGGTTCCAATGTCCTCACTCTCTCCCAAGAGTTTTCCCTGCCGCTGGGTTTGACCTCCAATACCACCCACATCACAGTTCTCGACGTGGACAGCGATGAGAGCACTGGGTGTTCGCCCTCAACACTCGGCGTGGACATCCCATTCCAAGGGGCAGAATTCGTTACGCAAGTCGGCGTCCAGTTGTCGGACGACCACCGGCGGGCCATTCCTACAGTGTGGAAATGCGAGTCGTCCGGCACCTTCGAGGCCGTTATCGACCCGCGCATCGCGGCGTTTGCCTACAATCAGGGAGTCGAGCACCATCATCCGGACGTCCCTTCCGCCGGTATAGTTGGAGTGCAGCTACCGCTGGAGATCCTGGGCGGCAACCCCATCGATCTCCGCCTCCAGGCCATCTATCTGGACGAAGGCTCCGAGCCAGACAGACTCCCTGCCGATGGCAGCGGAGCATTGATCTCGCTGCTCCCGCCTCCTCTTCCCGAGTGCTCTCTCGATGAGCCGACTCAGAGGCCGGGCTCCTCGACGCCGCTCACGGCAAGTTTGCTACCAGCCGATCGATTGGTCGAGGCTTATGTCGGTGGGCGTCTCGCAGGGACAGTAAGGACGAACGGGTCGGGGGAAGTATCCTTTGACCTAGCAGTCCCGTCCATTACAACTCCGGGGCTGCAGCCCGTAACTTTGCTGGTGCAGGACGCCGCGGTGACCGCCAATTGCATATTGCTCGTCGAAGGGACTCCTGTCACTCCCGTCACCACGGCAACTGTTAACCCGGACGCCAACGCCGCTGGCTGGCACAACTCCAATGCGACGGTAACGTTTACGGCCGTCCCTCGCGCTGATGGACCGCCGGTGGAGAAGGTCACGTATTCCGCCACGGGTGCGGTGAGCATCGCACCAACGGATGTGAGCGCCTCGCCCGCCTCCATCTCAATAGCGGAGGAAGGCACAACTACAATCACGTTCTATGCGACCGATGAGGCGGGTACGACCGAGCCGGCTCAAACGCTCACGATCAGGGTGGACAAGACCGCGCCGGTAATAAGCATTACTGGAGTGAGTTCGGGAAATGACTACGATAACAGCGTGGTGCCGGCAGTGTCGTTCACGGATTCTCTGAGCGGACTCGGACTCTCATCGGCAAGCCTCGACGGTGACCCATTCGTCTCGGGCACGCTCGTGACGGAGCGCGGGCCGCACACGCTGTCAGCGGAAGCTATCGATCTTGCAGGCAACGTTGCTTCAATCTCCGTTCCCTTCACGATCTACTGGACGACCTCCCTGTCGATGTCTGGCGCTGTCGTGCAGTACTCGGATTCATCGAGGGTTCAGGGGATACTCACCGATTACTACAAAAACCCACTTGTAGGCAGCACACTCCAGTTCAATGTCGATGACGGAGGCGAGACCATTTGTTCTGGCACTGTTGCAACGGATGTGCTGGGCATTGCTGCGTTCACCTGCGGACCAATCTCGGCGCCTGCGGGTGCATACCAAATCGATGTGTTGTATGAACAGGACAACACGAATTTCTACCGGGCCATGGTTGGTAGCAGTATCCTCACGGTTACCACGGAAGACGCCCGTATTGGATATGAGAACTCGGCAGCGAAGCCGGTGGAGGAGCCGGGGGGAACGGCGGACTTCAGCCTCGCGGCGGAGGTACGGGAGACGAATCCCGAGCCTGAAGGTGGCGCGCTGGCAGCGCCCGGCGACATCTCGCTCGCCGAACTTAACGTCGCGCTGGTACCAGTCGGCCCGGGCAGTACGCTATCTGGGACGTGCGTGAATGCCGGCATCAGTGGCACTGGTTACGAATCTATTCTCGCTGTTAACTGCAGCTTCATCGACGTGCCCGTCAACGTGTACTCAGTAGTGCTCACGGTAGATGGCGACTACTACCACGGCTCTGCTGAAGATGTCCTCTTCGTCTACGATCCGAGCCTCGGCTTCACTACAGGGGGGGGATTCCTCTATTGGCCCGGTACGAACGATCCTGAGGCCGGCTACCGAGGCGACAGAACAAGCTTCGGTTACACGATGAAATACAACCGGAGCGGTACCAAGATCCAGGGGAGTCTATTGCTGATCCGCCATCACGCCGACGGGACGATCGACCGGATCAAGAGCAACGCACTCTACGGTTTGGCTCTCGGCACCTTCGCGCCGGCCGACGAAACGTACGGCTGGGCATCGTTCGCGGGGAAGAGTACATACAAGGCGCCACAGTGGGCGGAACCTGAGGGGAATTACGAGTTCAGCGTCTATGTCGAGGATCGCAATGAGGCTGGTACGGGCGTCGATAGATTCTGGATCAAGGTTTGGGACGGAGATCGAATACCCGTACTGAGTCTTTCACTCTCGGAGCTGGCCGCGGTTCATGCCGTTCCCATCAGTGGCGGAAACATCGTCGTGCCGCACTAGGAACCAGGCGAACGATGACTGTCGTCGTCGGGAGGATGAGGAAGGCCGCCGTGGCACGGCGGCCTTCCTCGCTGCACGCGACTTGCGCGGGGAGAACCTGTCCATAGGAATCGGCGCATAGCGCCGGTGCCTACGCCGCCGGTTCGCCGTCGTCAGCGCGATACTCGAACGGCACGCGGTGCCAGCGGGCGAGCGCCATGCGGGTCGCCCAACGCGCGCCATCCTTGTAGCTCTCCGCAGTCTTGCGCCCGCCTTTGCGGCCGTTGCGATTCGCCGCGCCGGGGTCGCGTGCGTGCATTGTGAGCGCCGCCAGGCGGGCGCGCATGCTAGCAGGGTGCTGAAATAGTAGCCGCGGAGGGATCGACTCGCGCTGGACGAACGCATACGATGGCCTCGGCGGGCATGCGCAAGGAGGCGAACCGATGCGGGGCGATGCGACCCAGCAGGTGACGATGCTCAGAAGGCGTCATTTGGCCACACATGTGTGGCTGGACCGTAGCCCAGGGAGACATACGACAGGAGGCCCTCTCGATAGAACCAGTCGTGACATTGGAAAGCGACAGCGACCCGGCGTCTGAGGCCCCAGCTCGCCTCCACCAGTCACCACGATGTTCTGGGGTTGTTGCCGAACAGATCGCGTTGGCGTCGGCCGCGGTGATATGATCGACATGGGCGCGTGGCCTCCCAGTGAAGAGGAGGCCGCCAATGATGGGCCAGCAGGACTTCGGG
>Ga0326597_10003651_pt1 | contig 22027 bp, 24 predicted proteins | sample RVTome_12_FD_203789 | JGI IMG/M metagenome (GOLD analysis project Ga0326597, IMG submission 203789) | Soil microbial communities from uranium-contaminated site in the Upper Colorado River Basin, Wyoming, United States - RVT100D185 | ecosystem: Environmental > Terrestrial > Soil > Contaminated >...
CGCGGTCGTGCCGGCGTTGATGCCGAGCTAAGAAGAAACCTCCTCGCTTGCTAGAGCTATTTGCACCGGCCGTAATCAACGCGGTGCGCTCAGGTTACGCTTCGCAGGCTTTGTGGAACGACGTTTCTGGAGGACTCGCCACGATGCGTACGATCGTCAACCTCCATGCGGGTGGCAGCACGCTGGTCGCCGGAATGCTGAGCGCCATCGTACTATTGAGCGTCGCTCTCGCCCTAGGCCCTCTCATTGCGTACGTCCCGCTCGCCGTACTAGCCGCCATCCTAGTGAAAATTGGCTGAGACATGATCGGCTGGGACTATCTCCGACGCCTGCGTCGCGGGCCGCGCGTGGAATTCGTGGTCATGTCGGTCACGCTCGGTCTGACCGTGCTCGTTGATCCGATGACGGCAATTGCCGTCGGCATTATTCTCTCGAGCTTTGTGAACTCGCGCTGGCTTGCCGAGCGGCGATTCAAGGTACACAAACAACTGGCGGGCGCCGCTGAGCTGGACTTGTTGACGTTCTATAAAAAGGCTCTGCTACGCACGGTTGACGACCGCGTGGCCGTCACGCTGCTGCGCGGCTCGTTCTCCTATGCTTCGGCCCGTGAATTGGCGCGCCGCGACACGCAGCCTGCGGCACCCGGCAACGTTGTCATCTACGACTTCTCACACTCGACCTATATCGACGAGAGCGTAGCACTCACGGTTCGCGAGCTGATCGACCTCACACAGAAGCGCAACCGTCAAGTCATCGTTGCTGGACTGCACGGCTACGCCCTGAAAGCACTTGATCGCGTGGGAGCTCTCGATCAGGTGCCGCGTGCATATCGCTTCGATCAGCGCAAAGCGGCCATTGAGTCGGCCGTCGCCTATTGCCTAGCCAGTGATCAGAGCATCGGCAAGCTCCCTTCGGACAACAGTGACAATTGACGCTCACAGCGGCGAGTTCTTGCAAGACGACTGATCGAGCGCACGTCAGCATCTGCAGATCTTGGTGGAGATTCACGATGTGGCGGTGTAGCTACTTCCAGCCAACGCGCCTCGACTCCGGCCACGAAGACCACAGGGGCCGATCGACGGACGAAATCGGGCTTCCGCCGAACCGATTGATAGATCGACGGCCAGGGTCGGAGCGCCGCCACCTCAAGCTACAGAGATAGCCGCGTCCGAAACGTCGCCGTGAGCCATCGAGCCGAGCGCAGCAGGCCTATGCGCCGACACCAGTCAATTGGGCGGGAAGCTTGCCGTATCGCGAAAGATCGGCGTGCCGTTCAGGAACGGCATCTGCTCCGCCACGTGGCATGCCATGCAGGTCTCACGTTCCATGAGGAAAACCTGACGTACGTCATCCACATCGCGGTTCTCGAGTGCATCCTCGAGCTGGCTCCATGCGTTGTCCAGGAACATGGCTTCGGCATTGGGGGTGCGATTCGGGCGTTTCATCAATGCCACGTTCAGTACATCGCTCAGCTTGCGCCAGTGGTGCAGGCCGAGCTCCCAGTTTTCATCGATGATCGCCTGGTAGACCTGTTGGTAGCGATAACCGATCTGCCACATTTGCTCGTGGGTGCCGCCGGCATAAATCTGGATGCGGCGGAATCGCTCCTGGTCATCCCGGGCATCGAGCAACCAGTTCGGACTCGGGGGCTCAGCCTGCCCTTCCGCGAGTCCGCGAATTCCTTTGGGAAGGCGCGATTCGGCCCCCGCACGTGGAGAGTCCTGTGCTTGAAGGCTAACCAACGCCAGACACGCCGCGGTCAGCAACAGATACTTGAAGTACACCTTACTGGTCATCGCGTTGCTCCTCTGTCAAATCCCCCTAGCACAGGATAGTCCGAACCAGGATGAGCGCCAGCACACTAGCGTCCCCGCCTGCGCCAACATGGATGACCGGAGCTTGTCCTATCCGCCGCTAGCACTGTTGTTCATCGGCGTCTTTCGAGCCGCCGTAGTCGGCGCCGCCCTTGCATTTATCCGCCTCGGAGTCTCGGAAGTAAAACGGATCGCACAGTTTCGACAAGCATGGATAGATAGTTTGAAGGAGGATTTGCCTGCGTTCATATCACTGCTTGAGGCTGAGTGTAGTGATGACACCACTGCGCAGCTAAGGAGGAGATACGATCGTGTTGTTTTGGGTCTGAATCAGCGGAAGTATTCAGAATCGAGAGCCGGCGTCGATAACGCGTACCGCGCGTGCTTCAAAGAACCGAGAACTGTCGAGGGCCGAATCATCCGCAGATGCTACCGACTCGCCGAAACCTTCGAGAGGATCAAGCGCCGCGGGGTTTCGGGATCACGCCTACGTGGACTGATCCCCTTCAGCAAACACCTCGTCACGCCACGCCGGACCGAGCTTCGCTTCGATGTACTCGCGCATCAACTGACGGATCTTCTGTGACGCGGTGACATCTTCCAACGCGCAGAGCTTTTCAAATGCGGATTTCTTCTTCGGATCAACGAGCAAAGTCAACCGGGCGGTTCGTCTCTCTAACATCAGAACCTCGTTTTCCACGCAATATCAGGACTCGGCTCGGCGCTCAATCGCACGACGCCAAGAACCGTTCTGTCCATCGGCGCTGGCAGAACGTCGAACCGCGGTGGGCTGAGTCGGCGCAATCGCAGAAGGGGCCTCTAAGGAATCTGAGGGCCAGCCGCGATCAACATTTTCCCTCTCTCGGTGTCCGCGAACTGCGTAAAGTTGTCGATAAACATGGTTGCAAGCTTTCTCGCCTTATCGTGCCAGTCGCGTGAATCTTCATACGCATCGCGCGGGTCGAGGATATTGCTGTCCACGCGTCAATCGGCTTGGAATCGCCAGGCCGAAAATCGGAAGGAGCGCCACGTCGACGTTGTCGAACTCATCATTTGCAGATGTGCACGTAACCGACCGGTCGCTCATTTGGAATACCGACTTGGTCGAAACCCTGCAGCTCGAGAATCTGTTGTTGCAGGCGCTCGGGGCAATCAAGTCGGCAGCGAATCGAACCGAAAGCAGGGGCGCTCACGCTCGCGAGGACTATCCCGACCGCGATGATCAGAACTGGTTGAAACATACGCTCGTGTGGGTTGACGGAAAGGCCAAGGCGCGCTTCGAATACCGTCCGGTGCAAATGCGCACGCTGACGGATGAAGTCGACACGGTTCCTTGAATTGCACACAAGCTTGTCCAAAGGACTTGAATCCCGGCAAAGCTATCGCTGAACTGAAGAAACTCATCGCCGACAGGCGTCACTGATGCACGTCAAGGTTCGCGACTGCGCGATGCGAGCCCACGCCTACGATCCCGCCGGACGCCCAGTTCACCGGAAATAGCGCTCGCCGCTAACAGCGCCTAGCCTCTCACCCCTCACGCCCGCGGGCGGGAATTCCGTTGCGGTGGCGCGAGTCTGGTAATCGTACGGGCCAGATGATATATGAGACCTCTTTACATAGGTATCATCTATCAAATATGATTTATCCAATCTACTTGTTAGCCTCCGACCTTCCACCGAAACGCGCTTCAGATCTTGATCACCGCCGCTCAGTTGCGGGCCGCAAGGGCTCTGCTTGGAATCGACCAACGCGCGCTCGCGGAAGCGGCCAGCTTGTCTGTGCCCACAATTCAGCGCATGGAAGCAAGCGACGGCGTAATTCGAGGCAATGTTGAGTCGCTTGTGAAGGTTGTCGACGCGCTCAATTCCGCCGGGATCGAGTTCATCGGCGAAGGTGCTGAGAGCAGGTCCGGAGGACGCGGCGTGCGACTTCTCAGGTAGTCCCGAGAGGGCACGCAGATCACTAGGTACTATGGGCAAACGTTCGAGTTGGAGGTCTCGCAATGACCCGGAGTAGTGTCTCGTTGCGTGGCGACGAGGGCCCGACCGGTCTGGATGTGTTGTTGAAGAACCCAGCACTGAACAAATCAACGGCTTTCACTGAAGAGGAACGCCGGCGCTACAAACTGCGAGGCCTGTTGCTGCCGGCCGTCTGCTCGCAGGAGATGCAGCTTTCACGTGCCTTGGAGAATCTGCGCCGCCAAACTACGGACATCGAGCGATACATCTCTCTGCAAGCACTCTTGAGTCGCAATGAGCGGCTCTTCTACCGCCTGGTTGTCGATCACATTGACGAGATAATGCCGCTGATCTACACGCCGACAGTCGGGCAAGCGTGTCAGGAGTTCGCCCATATCTTCCGGCAAACCCGCGGGCTGTACGTTACCGCTCAGGATCGAGGCCACGTTCGCGAGATTCTCGAAAACTGGCCATACCGAGACATGCGGGTGATCGTGATGACGGACGGCGAGCGCATCCTCGGCCTGGGCGATCTCGGCGCCAACGGCATGGGCATTCCGATCGGCAAGCTGTCTCTGTACACGGCGCTGGCCGGCATCTATCCAGACGCGACGTTGCCGATCATGCTGGACGTCGGGACAAACAATGCCGAGCTGCGCAGCGATCCGCTGTACTTGGGGCTGCGAATATCTCGCATCGGCGCCCGCGAATACTTCGATCTCGTGGATGAGTTGATTAGCGCGCTTCAAGCCGCCTATCCGGATGCCATGCTCCAGTTCGAGGATTTCGCGACGCCCAACGCGTACGCACTTTTGAATCGGTATCGGCGGCGGCTGCTCTGCTTCAACCATGACATTCAGGATACGGCGGCCATGGCGCTCGCGGGCGTCTATGCGTCGTCACGTTTGTCAGGCGTCTCCTTTCGCGACATGCGCGTGATGTTCCTCGGCGCGGGCTCCGCAGCAAACGGCATCGCCGATCTGATGGTCGAAGCACTGCTGGCGGAAGGTCTGCCGAGTGACGAAGCCGTCCGGCGGCTCTGGTTTGTCGATCTGCGCGGCCTCGTCGTCAAGGAGCGCCACCGCGGAACTCCTACCGCACAATCTTCCCTACGCGCACGATCAGCCGCGTGCGGACTTGCTGACCGCTCTAGACAAGGTGCGACCCAACGTCTTGATTGGCGCATCCGGTGCGACCGGAAGGTTTTCGCAGGAGGTTATCGAGTGCATGGCTCGTTGCAACGAGCGCCCGGTAATATTCGCTCTCTCGAACCCCACATCCAGAGCCGAGCGCACTGCCGAGCAGGCCTATCGGTGGAGCGGTGGACGTGCGATTTTTGCGAGTGGCAGCCCGTTCGATCCCGTAAAACTCGGCGACCAAACATTTCGTCCTGGCCAGAGCAACAACGCGTACATCTTCCCCGGCATCGGCCTCGGAGCCACGTTCTGCAGGGCAACGATCATTACGGACGCGATGTTCCTCGTTGCGGCGAAAACGCTTGCTGCTGCCGTGAGCCAGAACGGGATCGAACGAGGCACGCTGTATCCGCCTCTCCGAGACTTGCGCGCGATCTCTGCTTCCATCGCAGCCGCCGTCGCCCAGGTGGCTTACGACACCGGGCTCGCGAGGGCACCGAAGCCGCCCAACCTCGAGCAAATGATTCGGGGAAGCATGTATGACCCGCGTTACTAAACGAGCGCCGTTGGATAAATACCGATGCAGCTAGTGGCCGTGGCGCTCGCCTGCGTAGCCGTCCTTCTCGGCGCGGCCGTTCTTGCCGTCGCTGTCTCTGCGCGCCGGGTAGCATCGACGGTCGTCTACGGCGCATGCCTCGCAGCGTCATCGATCGCACTCGCGGCGGCGCTCGTGCACTTCGCAGGCACGTCGCCGGTGACGCTGACGCTGCCGCTCGGACTGCCGTGGCTCGGCGCCCATTTCAGATTGGATGCGCTCGCTGCTTTGTTTCTCGCCGTCGTCAATCTCGGCGGGGCAAGCGCGAGTCTTTACGCGCTCGGCTATGGCAAGCACGAGCCGCTGCCGGGACGTGTTTTGCCTTTCTTCCCCGCATTTCTTGCAGGCATGAATCTCGTCGTATTGGCCGACGACGCCTTCACGTTCCTCCTGTGCTGGGAATTCATGTCGCTCGCCTCCTGGGCACTGGTGATGGCTCATCACCGCGTCGAGGACAACGTACGTGCGGCCTTTATTTATCTCGTGATGGCGAGCTTCGGCACGCTGGCTCTGCTCCTCGCATTCGGCGTCCTGGCGGGGCCCGATGGAGCCTATGGGTTCGCGGCGATCCGCGAAGGCGTCCAGACGCCGCTCGAGAATACGCTGGTGCTCGCGCTCGTGCTGATTGGTGCAGGCTCGAAAGCCGGCCTCGTGCCCTTACATGTCTGGTTGCCGCTCGCTCACCCGGCCGCACCGAGCCACGTCTCGGCGCTGATGAGCGGCGTCATGACCAAGGTCGCAGTCTATGCTTTCGTGCGCGTCGCCTTCGACCTGCTCGATGGATCCGACTGGTGGCAGAGCATGGTCGTGCTCTTCATCGGCGGCGGTACGGCTGCGCTGGGTGTGCTCTATGCATTGATGCAGCACGATTTGAAGCGGCTGCTTGCTTATCATACGGTCGAGAATATCGGCATCATCTACATCGGTCTCGGGCTCGCGCTCGCATTCCAGGCGAACGGCATGATGGCGGCGACCGCGCTCGCGCTGACGGCCGCCTTGTTTCACGTGTTCAATCACTCGCTGTTCAAGAGCTTGCTGTTCTTCGGTGCCGGCGCCGTTCTGACGGCGACGGGCCAGCGTGACATGGAAGCGCTCGGCGGGCTCATACGGCGCATGCCGTACACGAGCTTTGCGTTCCTCGTCGGCTGCGCCGCGATTTCTGCGCTGCCGCCGCTGAACGGGTTTGCATCGGAATGGCTCACCTTCCAAGCAATCCTGCAGAGCCCGGACCTACCACAGTGGGGCCTGAAGTTCATGGTGCCGGCGGTCGGCGGCCTGCTCGCACTGTCTGCCGCGCTCGCCGCGGCCTGTTTCGTCAAGGCTTTCGGAATCACCTTTCTGGGCCGACCCCGATCCCATGCCGCCGAGACCGCACGCGAAGTGGATCGCTTCTCGCTTACGGCCATGTTCGGTCTCGCAGGCCTGTGCTTGCTTGCGGGTATTCTTCCCGGCTTCGTGATCGATGCCCTGGCGCCCGTCACGCTTTCACTGGTCGGCGAGCGCATGCCCGCACAAGCGGATGTCGCCTGGCTGTCAATCGTGCCGATCGCCGAGGCGCGCAGTTCCTACAATGGTCTGCTGGTCTTCGTGTTTGTCGCCTTTTCGGCCTCGTTCGCAGCCTACATCATCCATCGCTTCGCATCGCATGCATTGCGCCGCGCACCGGCGTGGGATTGCGGCTTTCCCGAACCCAGCGTCCGCACGCAGTATACGGCCGGTAGCTTCGCGCAACCGATCCGCCGTGTGTTCGGCACACTCATTTTCCGCGCACGTGAGCACGTCGATATGCCGCCGCCGGGCGATTCGCGACCGGCGCGCTTCCACGTGGACCTACGCGATCTCGTGTGGGAGGTGCTCTATCTGCCCGTCGCGGCCATCGTGAACTCTACGGCGACGCGCCTCAACCACTTTCAGTTTCTGACGATTCGCCGTTACTTGGGTCTGGTCTTCCTCGCGCTCGTCACTTTGTTGCTGGTACTCGCAATATGGCTCTAGTCGCGGGATTCCTGGCCCAGGCCATGCAGATGGCGCTCGTGCTGATCGCGGCGCCCCTCCTCACCGGTTTCGTGCGCAAGGTCAAAGCCCGGCTGCAACGCCGGCGCGGCCCATCGGTCCTGCAGCCCTATCGGGACCTCTATCGGCTGATGCGCAAGGAGGTCGTGCTCGCCGAGAACGCTTCGTGGCTGTTCCGCGTCACACCCTATCTGATCTTCGCGGTCACGTGGGTCGCCGCCTCCCTCGTGCCGACGTTCGCGTCCGGCCTCATGTTCAGCTGGGCGGCCGACCTCATCGCGATCATCGCCCTGCTTGGCAGCGCCCGCTTCTTCCTCGCGCTCGCGGGACTCGATGTGGGTACGAGCTTCGGCGGCATCGGCTCGAGCCGCGAGGTCATGATCGCGTCGCTCGCCGAGCCGGCGATGCTGCTGATCGTCTTTCCGCTGGCACTCGTCGCAGGCTCGACGCAGTTGTCCAACGTAGCGGAGTTCATGGTTTCGCCGGACGTCGGCCTGCGCGTCTCCCTCGGCCTGGCGCTGATCGCGCTCATCATGGTCGCGATCGCCGAGAACGGGCGGATCCCTATCGATAACCCGTCAACCCATCTCGAGTTGACTATGATTCACGAAGCCATGGTGCTCGAATACTCGGGCCGTCACCTCGCGATGATCGAACTCGCCGCCTCGATGAAGCTCCTCCTCTATCTATCCCTACTCGCATGCCTGTTCCTGCCGTGGGGGCTTGCAACACAGGGCATGGGCGTTGCCGCCTACGCGGTCGGTCTGACGAGCTATCTTGGCAAGCTCGCGGCCGGTGGAGTGCTGCTGGCCGTGTTTGAGCTCGTCGTGGCAAAGATGCGCGTGTTTCGCGTTCCTGAATTTCTCGGCGCGGCACTCATGCTCGGTCTGCTCGGTACGCTTCTGCTGTTCCTATCGAGGAGCCTCTAGTGGACCGCTTGATTTTCGACATCGCCCATCTGCTCGCAGCGAGTCTCGTGTTGATCAGCTTCGTGCAACTCTATCAGGATCGCCTCTATGCGCTTTTGAACACGTTCGCGCTGCACGCCTTCATGCTCTCATGCTCGGTCGCATGGCAAGCGTTCATCCAGGATGCACCGCACCTGTACATCACCGCGGCGATCGCCCTCGTTTTCAAGGCGATTTTTATCCCCGTCGCGCTGCACCGCATCATCCAGCGCCTCGGCATTCACCGCGAAATCGAAACCGTGGTCGGCATCGGAGTGACGATGTTGGCCGGCATTGCGCTCGTGGCCCTTTCTATGGTCGTCATGCTGCAGGTCACGACTGAAGCCGAGCCGCTCGCCCGCGAGGATCTCGCGTTTGCGCTCGCGGTCATTCTGCTCGGTTTGCTGCTCATGGTGTCGCGGCGCAACGCCGTGAGCCAGGTGGTCGGATTCATGTCACTCGAGAACGGCCTGGTATTGGCCGCAACCGGGGCAAGAGGCATGCCACTTGTCGTCGAGTTCAGCGTAGCATTCTCGATCCTAATCGCCTTCGTGGTGATAGGGATCTTCTTGTTTCGCATTCGTGAGCGCTTCGACACTGTGGACGTACACGTACTCGACCGCCATCGCGGAGAGCGTTGATGAGCGCAATCCTGCTCGACCCCATCGCCCTGATCCTATTGATCCCGATCGGCGCTGCCGCGGTGCTGGCGTTGCTGCCGGGGTACCGGCTGACGTCGCGACTGAGCGTGCTAGCGTCGCTAATGACTCTCTTGGCAGCCCTGTCGCTGTTTACCGTCGAACCGGCGGCGCCAGGCTCCTATCTGCTCGTCGACGATCTCAATATCGTTTTCGTGGTCTTGAACACGTTCGTCGGCTTCACGACGAGCGTGTTCAGCGCGAGCTACATTGCACACGAGCTCGAGATCGGCAAGCTGACGCCGCTGTATTTGCGGTTTTACCATGCCATGTATCAAGTGCTGATATTCGCGATGAATCTGGCGCTGGTCGCGAACAACATCGGCTTGATGTGGGTGGCGATTGAGCTCGCGACGCTGACAACAGTCTTGATGGTCGGCATCTACCGCACGCATGAAGCACTCGAGGCCGCGTGGAAATACTTCATTCTGGGGAGCGTCGGCATCGCGCTGGCCCTGTTCGGCACGATTCTCGTCTACCTGGCGGCACAACCGGTTGTCGGCGAGGGCTTGAACGGGATGGTTTGGACGGTGTTGATCGAGCGCGTCGCGGAATTCGATTCTGCGTTGCTCAACGTCGCGTTCGTGTTCCTGCTGCTCGGCTACGGCACGAAGGTCGGACTCGCGCCGCTGCACGCGTGGCTGCCCGATGCGCACGCCGAGGGACCGACGCCTATTTCCGCAGTGCTTTCGGGATTGCTGCTCAATGTCGCGCTTTACGCCGTGCTGCGCTTCAAGATGCTGCTCGCCGGCAATGCGGGCGCGATCGCGCCGGGGCCGCTGCTCGTCACGATGGGCCTGACGTCCCTGATTTTCGCTGCCTTCATGCTCTACCGGCGGCGCGACGTGAAACGCCTCTTCGCTTACTCCTCGATCGAGCACATGGGCATCATCGCCTTCGCCTTCGGTATGGGCGGACCGCTCGCCAACTTCGCGGGCCTGCTGCATATGGTCATGCACAGCCTAACGAAGTCGGCCATCTTCTTCGCCGTGGGGCACATCGCACAGGTGAAAGGCACACAGAAGATCGCGGACATCAGCGGCCTGACCGCAACACACCCCTGGCTCGGCTGGGGCCTCACACTCGGGGTTCTCGCCATTGCCGGATTGCCGCCGCTCGGGATGTTTATGACCGAATTTCTGATCGTAAGCTCGACATTTGCCCGCAACCCCTGGCTTGCACTTCCACTCGTCCTCGGGCTCATCATCGCCTTCGGCGCATTGCTGCTGCGGCTCAATGGACTCGCGTTCGGGGAACCGCGAGGCAGCACGGCACCGGCGAAAGCTTCCTACGTTCCGATGTTCGCACACCTTGCGCTCGTGCTCGTAGCCGGCATCTTCTTGCCGGCTCCGCTCGTCGCTTGGTTCCAGCACGTCGCGAGCCTACTCGGATAAATTGAGAACCGGCACCATGTCCACCCTGCTCGACTTAGTTAGCCAATGCCAAGCAACGGGGCAACATCACCCGTGGCCTCGCGTCGCTGTCGATGCGACAACTTGGCAGTTCGTTGCCGAGCAACTTGCCGCCGGCCGTTGGAGTTTGCTGGGGCTTTGGGGCGGCAACGCCGCAGTTCACGCAGCGGTGCTCGATTCTGACGCAATCGCTGTCCTTAGCTACGACTGCAAGGATGGAGGGTTTCCTTCACTGAGTCGCCACCACGCGCCGGCGCTGCGACTCGAGCGGGCGATTCGTGACCTGTTCGGCCTCGAGCCTCGGGGCATCGAGGATCCGCGGCCGTGGCTCGATCATGGCCGGTGGGGCAGCGGCGCCCCTCTCCTCGACAACTCGGGCGCGCGGGCGCGCGGGCGTCCGTACCGCTTTCTGCCGGCCGAAGGCGAGAGCCTGCATGAGATCCCGGTCGGCCCCGTACATGCCGGCATCATCGAACCCGGGCACTTTCGCTTCAACGCAAACGGCGAAACGATTGTTCGCCTCGAAGCGCGCTTAGGGTACGTCCACAAGGGTATCGAGCGCCTCATGGTCGGCTGCGATCTAGGCCATGCGGCCATACTCGCAGGCCGCTGCTCGGGAGACAGCACAGTTGCCTATGCATTGGCCTTCGCGCGCGCCGCCGAAGCGGCGCTCGGCATCGACGCTCCGGCGCGCGCTCACTGGTTGCGCGCGCTCATGGCCGAGCTCGAGCGTTTGGCCAATCATCTGGGCGATATCGGCGCCATCTGCAACGATGCCGCGTTTGCGCTCATGCACACGCACTGCGGAATCTTGCGCGAGCGCGTGCTCCGCGCCGCGGACGCCTGCTTCGGTCATCGACTCATGCGCGATCAGGTCGTGCCCGGGGGCGTCGTCGCCGACATCGACGACCGCGGCGAACACACGATTCGCGCGCTCCTCGTTGAGATCCGCCGGCGTTTCCCGTCACTCGTCGAGCTCTACGACAACACGGCATCGTTGCAAGATCGCACCGTCGGCACCGGCGTTTTGAAGCACGAACTCGCGCAGCAATATGCGGCCGGTGGCTATGTCGGGCGCGCGTCGGGCCGCAGCTTCGATGCTCGCCGCACCCCGGGTTATCCACCGTACGGGGACCTCGAGTTCGCAACACCGGTTTTGCACGAAGGGGACGTAAACGCGCGGGTTTGGATTCGCATCCGCGAAGTCGAGCAGAGCCTTACGATCGTCGAGCAAGTCCTCGGGCGACTCCCATCCGGCGCCATACGAACCGATCTTCCGCGCCGCGGCGGCGAGGGCATGGCGCTCATCGAAGGCTTTCGCGGCGATATCTTGGCGTGGGTGAGCCTTGCGCAGGACGCGACCGTGCTGCGTTGCCACCTCCGCGATCCATCGTGGTTTCAGTGGCCGCTGTTGGAAGCCGCGATCGAGGGCAACATCGTCGCCGACTTTCCATTGTGTAACAAATCGTTCAATTGTTCCTATTCGGGTCACGATCTCTGAGGAGCGTCAGTCATGCGCAAGCTACTATTCAATAGCATGATCCGTGCACCGCTCACCGAAGCGGCGCCGCGCGCAGACGATGCTGCGCTTGCAGAGCTTGCGGCCGCACTCGAGCGCGTCGCGCGCCGACGGCTTGGCCGAAGCCTCGCGATTCGTGAGGTCGATGCGGGCTCCTGCAATGGGTGCGAGCTCGAGATTCACGCGCTGAACAATGCGTTCTACGATCTCGAACGTTTCGGTATTCGCTTCGTCGCCTCACCAAGACACGCCGACGTGCTGCTGGTCACGGGTCCGGTGACGAAAAACATGCGCGAGGCGCTCGTGCGAACGCATGCGGCAACGCCGGACCCGAAATGGGTGGTCGCAGTAGGTGACTGTGCGATCGACGGTGGGGCCTTCGCCGGAAGCTATGCGATTGAAGGGGGAGTTTCGGCCGTCATTCCCGTCGATCTCCACCTCCGCGGCTGTCCTCCGCGCCCCGAGCAACTCATCCGCGGACTGCTTGCGCTACTGGAGAAGAATGCTCGCTCCGAATGACGGCCCGCATCCCGCCGGCGTGGCTACGCCGGCACGCCACAGAGCACCCACGGCTCGATTCTGTAGTTCTTAGGACCGGTAAATGGAGATCACCGCGACAAGGCTGGCTTTGAGGAAGCTCCCAGAAGAGGCATCGGGCAGTCTAGGGGATCTCGCGCCGATTGTGCTCGTGATCGGTTTCTTTCAATTTCTCGTTTTGCGGCAGCCGTTGGCCGGTGCATGGACATTGATCGGCGGCGGCGTGCTGGTGGTCCTTGGGCTACGCTTTTCATCTTCGGGCTCAAGCTCGCACTCTTTCCCATCGGCGAGACCCTGGCCATCGAGCTGGCAAGGAAGGGCAGTCGAGGAGCGACCGGAAGGGTTACGAATGCGTTGCTCTACCAACTGAGCTACACCGGCATCCTAGGAAGGCACGCATTATCATGTAGTTGCCGCTCCTTTGCCAAGCCATCCGGCCAAGCAAGAGAATCGGCGCAAAGGCGGCCTCGCAATGGGCGCCTCACGAACACTTACGCTTGCTTAGCGAACGATTGCGTAGAAAGTGAGCCAGCTGTGCTGGGACAGCTCCCATGGCTGACTGCGCATTTCGGTACTGACGGAGTTCCAGCTCGCCGTTAGTGCGAGCCGCCGCCAGACGAACTTGATGCCGAATTCGGTTCGGATCACGCCGTGGCGAATGTCCTGCGTAAATGGACTTTTGTCGCTGAATAACTCGCCCTCTATCGTCGAATTGCGTGCGACGACTTTGCCCTGAATGTGACCGAACAAAAATGACTCGTCCGACCAGAGCCAGCCACCGCCGGCGCGATCATGGTAGTCGGGTTGGGCCGAAGCGCCGCCGGCATCACCTAAGTCCAGCCGCAGCGGCCGCATCGGCGTCAGGTCGCCGAAGCCCGAACCATCGTAATAACCGCGCATATTGCCAAGCCGGACTCGACCGATATAACCGATCGACGCATCGGTGAAGATGTTGCCGATCTGAAACTCGGTCGTACGTTCGAGGTCCGCAATCAGCGTGCGGTCTGCGGCGATCCTTCGGTCCAGGACACTTTGGCGCTTGCGCCGAACCTGCAAGCCATACTCGTCTTGGATTTGCGCTGCCCAACCCTGCGGTTCGGGGGCGTCGACGACATGCGAGTGCCAGTACTTCTGGAACCGCTCCGCGCGCGAGCAGGGACCGATGCAACCGAGCGTGTACTCCCAGATCACCGCCGAGTCCGCTGCGTCGACCCTGCCGTGAAAATATGAGACGTAGCTCCATCCAGCGTATGGCCGATCGGTCGGAGATATGTCCTCGGGTTGGAGCTTGATATCGCTCGGTGTATAGGTCTCGTTCCCAAATGCCCAGCCAAACCAGCGATTGCCGTCCGTTTTGAGAGCAGCGGCGCGCAAACCGTTGCTGAAGTCCTTATCCGTACCGAGCAGCGTGTCATTGTCCGTATCCAGACGAAATTCCCAGCCGTCGCTAATTGGCGCCTCTTGCGCGGAGAGCGAAGCCATCGCCACACATAGACCCAGAGCGGCAATCCCGGCTCGCCGGGTGCGCGGTCGATAGGACTGTTGCCGGCAGCGCGTCATCGTACGCACTTTCTGATATCCCGTGATGCGCTCATTTATCTTCCTTTGCTATTCGACTCCGATCGCATGCTCGGCACGCAGCGACGTGAGGACCTGCGAACGCGCGAGCTCGCGCTGCCGCAATTCATCGAGCACGGCATAGGTCAACGCGACAGTCCGAAGATCAATGTCCGGCGCACGAAAATAATGGTCGAGGCCTACTGCGGTGACAACGAGGCCGCTCGCGGTTAACTCGTCAGCAAGTAAGGTCAAGCCATCGTTCGGTCCTTGCCGGCGTAGCACGCGATACCGTCCACGCGTCGCTTCAGCGACATGTCCAGATAACGGGGCGGCGACATAGTGCATCACCAACAGGCCGGATGGTAGCGATAACTCATCGAAAGCGGGCCGGCGCACGACTGTGCTCAGATTATCCATGATATCCGGGGGTTGCCCGCGTCGCTTGAGCACGAACCGCGCGACCCAGCGTTTAATACCGGACAGAAATCGGTCGGCATACGGACTGCCGCGCAGCAGCCCGCCGACGCTGATCCACGCCTTGATGCGCTCGAGCGCCGGGTCGTCTTGGAGCGCGCTCAACGCCATGGCCACCTCGGGGCCGCCCTTACTCGCGCTGATGACGATCAACCGCTCGTCCCGTACCGCAAGTTTGGCGAGTTCGGCAGCGACGATCGCAGCGTTGACTTCGACCGTGCCGAGCTCTTCGGTCGCGAGAAGGATCGGGTCGAAGCCCAGCCGCGTCAACAACTCACGCTGGCGGCGAAAGTCGGCGCCATTAGTGGGGTTATTACGGTAAGCGTAACCCGGCACGAACACGAGTTTATAGCCGGTAAAGTCCTCGTCAGCTGCCCCGATCGATTCTTGAGGTGCATTCGTCAATCGCTCTAGGTATTCGTGATAGCGATCCTGCAAGCGGCGGTTCGCTGCATCCTGATAAACGCGCGCGATGAAATGAATCGTTGCGAGATCCGTCGACTGCGCTTGCGTAAGTGCCTCCAAGCCGGCGCGATTCTGCGGTGCCGGATCAATCTCCCGCAACGTCGCTGTGATCCGCTCGCTCAGTGCGGCATCGTCATGCCTACCCGGCAGATAACTCGTCAGATAATAGGCCGCGGCAGGCGAATCGACGCGTGTTTCGACCCGCTGGCCGGCAAGCTCACCAGCGGTATCATAGCGCGCGAGCGGCGCGCACGCCGCCACACTCAGCAGAACCGGAATCAACCAAAACCGACGAACTCCACGGCGGTGGTTAGTGGCGCAGCAGCGACGCCGTCGCCAATCGAATGATCGAGCCCATGCAAATCGACTCATGAAAGACAGTCCACAGCGGCCGGAACGGTGCGCCGAGTGTAATCTAGTCCGCGCGGCGGCGGCCACCGCGCAAGCTGGTCCTGAAGACATCGAACTCACGGTCATTTAACGAGCTTGTGACTGCTCAGCTCTCCGGTCCACGATTGACGGGATAGATCGACGGACTGTCGAGCACCGGCTGCAGTAGTAGCCGATCCAGCCGCGCGTCACGCGCCTCGCGAAATTGCTCGATGCCTATCACCATATCGCCGTGACCTGCTCGTGGCTGGGCCCGATACGTGCCGAACCAGCGATCCCACCACGGAAAATTGAATGCAAAATTGCTGTTTGTCTCATTGCGAACGACTGAATGATGCACACGATGCATATCCGGCGTTACGACGAGCCAGCGTAACCAGCGGTCGATTGACGGGGGAAGATAGACATTGCCGTGATTGAACATCGAGCTTGCATTGAGCAAAACTTCAAAGAGCAACACGGCGCCAACCGGCGGTCCGATCGCGGCAATCGCAGTATACTTGATCAGCATCGATAGCAGAATCTCGAATGGATGGAAACGTAAGCCGGTCGTCACATCGAACTCGAGATCCGTATGGTGGACGCGATGCAGGCGCCACAGCGCGGGTACCGCATGGAACAGCACATGTTGCAAATAAATAATGAGATCGAGGACAAGCACGGCACCCGCGAACGCGAGCCACGGCGGTAAGGTCAGCAAGCTCAACAATCCCCACCCGCGCAGCTCTACGAATAACGCAAAGCCGACCGCAGCGCCTGGAAATACTAGCCGCACCAAGACGGTATCGACTGCGAGCAGCCCGAGGTTGTTCGGCCAGCGCGCGATCCGCGCACTTGTCGCCGGCCGGCGCGGGGCCAACAGCTCCCAGGCAGCCATTGCGACCAGAACCGCGAGAAATACGGCCAAACGCATTAAGGGTTCGCTCAATTGTCCGGAATCCATGGCGATCTAGCTACCGTCAGCCTGCGTCATGACGCATGAGCTTAGCGCGTCCCCTGCTTCCGCGCAGAAACGGCCGCAGCGCCGCGTATACAGTCGAGTGGACCGGCGTCGGTACGCCGTGGGCGGCGCCGAGACGATGAATCGCACCCGAGAGATAATCGAGCTCTAGCGGCTTCCCATGCTCGAGATCGACGAGTTGCGAGGCCTTCGCATCGTCAGGCATCTCTTCGCATAACTGACGCATCGCCGTCGCTTCGAGGTCTTCGGGCAAGTCGATACCTTGAGCGCTCGCAACTGCGAGCGTCTCGCGTATACAGCGGCGAGCGAACTCGAGCCCAACCGAATCACCGCGCACATAGCCAATCGGTTGACGCGTCAGTGCTGTCGTCGCACTCGTTGCCGATAGCAAAACAAACTTCGACCACAGCATGCGTTCGAGATCCTCGCGAACGACACACTCGACGCCGGCACGCACGCACGCCCGGGCGAACGATTTCGCTCGTACGCTCACTGCGCCACTGGGCTCGGCGATCTCGATACGCGCCCAATCGCCACTGCGCAAGACGACGCCGGGCTCGAGCAAACTTGCGACAACATAGACAGCACCGCCGATCGCGCGATCCACGCCGATTGAATCTCCGACCATTGCCACGGCGTCGATGCCGTTTTGCAGCGTGATCACTCCGGTGCCCGGCTGAAGCATGGGGCCGCATGCCCGCAGCGCGGTTTCGGTATCAAAGAGCTTGACGCAGAGAAGAATGCAATCGACTGGCCCCGCTTGCGCGGGATCCGGCGTCACCGCAACGGGATAGAGCGTATTCGTCCGGCCGGACTCGATGAGCTGCAACCCGCGTTCACGCAACGCCTGTAGCTGGCCACCGCGTGCGATGAATACCACGTCCTCGCCGGCACTCGCGAGCCGGCCACCGAAGTAACAACCGACAGCACCGGCTCCCATAACGGCAATCCGCATCAGTGACTCCGCGGCGCAATACGCTGAGCGCCGCGTGCACATTGCGTCGACGAGAAATGATCCAATGGAGTCGCGCACGGATAGCTGCGCGCGGTTTTGCCTCTCGGTACGGCTCGATCGAACTCAGCGTTGACCGCGAGCGCCGCCGATACGAATGATTACGTCCACGCCACGCTGCTCCGTGCCTGGCGGCAGAGTCGCTTTGACGTCGATAGACACGGCCTGTGGATCGATATCCATGAGCTCGCCGGTATCCACGTGATAAAAGTGGTGATGCGCCGAAACCGTCGGGTCGTAGAACTGCCTTTCGGGATCGACATTGACCGTCCGCAAGAGACCACGTTCGCAGAACAGATTGAGCGTGTTATAGACCGTCGCCTTCGAAACACGGAAACCTCTGGCTTTGATACCAGCGATGATCTGGTCGGCCGAGCTGTGTTGCGGCATCGCGAGGATGACCTCCCCCACGTCGAGGCGCTGCTGCGTTGGAGTAACACCATGGCGCTGCAACAGGGCTGCAATTTCCGCTCGATCCAATGTAAGTACCTTTGAGAATCAGGCTCTTGCAGTATACTCCCGGCTTCGGGCCGGCGCCAACACGGAGTTCCCACTCCGGCCTCAAAAGGCGCTTTCCGCGTCAATCGGGCGGATTCTAGACTCGCACGGTCGCGGCATCGGAACCTAGGCTCACGGCTGGATCGATTCTGTTTCCAGCGGATCTTTAGCTATGTACACGTCCGGCATGCGGGGCTTCACAGCGCTGGAGCTGCTGATCGTCACCGGTATCGCCGGCATTCTCGTGCTCCTCGCCGCACCGAGCCTGCGAAGCTTCGCGCTAGATAGCCGGCGCACGGTGGATATCAACGGCTTTGTCGTCGCCGTTCAGCTCGCGCGCAGCGAAGCTGCCAAGCGTGGCCGACCGGTCGTACTCTGTAAATCGGTGGATGGCCAGAACTGCGGGGACAATGAAGTAGGCTACGAAACCGGCTGGATGGTCTTCGTCAACGAGGACGATGTGCGGCCGCCGCAGCGCAATGCCGATGAAACCGTGCTCTACCGCTACCTACCGCAGTCGCGCGGATCGATCAGCGCGAATCGCCGGCTGTTCGAATTTCGTCCGTTCGGTTGGCGCAGCACCAATGGGACGGTGACCTTCTGTGATGAACGCGGGGCGGCGGCGGCCCGGGCTGTCATCATTAGTTATACGGGCCGGCCGCGGACCGCCGCCATCGGCCCGGGCGATCGCCCGCTGATCTGCGCGGCGTTACCATAATATGAGGTGGTTCAACCGCTTATCCTGCCCATGAAACCGGTTATCGGAAGCTTTTGCTCCGTCTCGCGGCCGCCTTTTATAGTCGCGAGCCATGAACGCCAAGCACCAAACTGGATTCAATCTGCTCGAGCTGATGGTCACGCTGCTGGTCGCGGGCATTTTGCTCGGCATTGGCGTCCCTAACTTCATGGAGTTTCAGCGCAACAGTGCGATGACTAGCGCCGCAAACGACCTGATCTCTGTGATCTATATGGCCCGCGGCGAAGCCGTGAAGCGTCAAGTGACCGTGACACTGTGCGCTAGCGCGAACGCGACGGTGCCGGCACCGACTTGCGGCGTCGGCCCCGCCACGGGCTATATCGTGTTCGTCGATGACACCAATCCGGCAGTTGTTGCCGGCACCGATGGCGACGCCAACGCAGATGCCGGCGAACTCGTCCTGTTCCAGCATCCGGCGCCGACCGGCACGATCACGATTGCAAGCGACAGCACATACATCAGCTACGGGCCGAACGGCTTCGTCGTCCCGATTGCGCCGGGCCAAGCCCAGCCGTCGCTGACGACGCTGTTGCTGTGCGACGACCGCGGCAACCGCGATACCGGTGGCCGATCGGCGGCTCGTGTCGTCAACGTTGCGCCAACGGGCCGGGCGCAGATCATGCGCTCGCAAGCGGACGTGGTAACGGCGGCCGCGATTACCGGCGGCGTCTGCCCTTAAGAGTTCGAGACAAAACAGATGCGACAAACTCAATCCGGATTTACGTTGATCGAGGCCATGGTGTCCTTGGTTGTGCTGTCCGTCGGCATGATCGGCATCGCCGCGCTGTATGCGCAAGGCCTCGGCGCCGGCCGCACGGCAATTTATCGCACCCAAGCCGTGAACCTAGTCGGCGATATTGCCGACCGCATTCGCTCCAACCGTCGCGGTCAAGTTGCCTACGCCGGTGGCGCGGCCAGCAACGGCTGCGACCCGCAAACGGGTGGCGGCGTGGACTGTAATCCCGTGCAGATGGCCGCGCACGATCTGTTTGTCTGGAACCAGCAGGTCCAACAACTGCTCCCGAACGGCCAGTGGCAGATCCAGTTCAATCCGGGAACTCTTCCGCCGAGCTTCACGATCCAGGTGACCTGGGATGAAGTCGGTCAAGGCCAAGTTCAGCACCAGATGGTGATTCAAGTTCCCGGAACTTAAACGCAGGCTTAAACGACAGCATTGTGAAATACATGACACGCAAATCCCGTAGACGAATTGCCGGCATTACGCTGATCGAACTCATGGTCGCCATGGCCATTGGCTCGTTCCTCATGATCGGTGCCGTGACGGTTTTCATGCAGGGCCGCACGACCTTCCGGGTCAACGAATCCGTATCGCGTTTGCAGGAAAATGCCCGCTTCGTACTCGATGCCCTGGAGCCCGAAATCCGCATGGCGCACTACTGGGGATTGACGAGTCGCACGATCAAGCTGCAAGGCCGCGCGACGCCGGCGGACCCCACACCGCCGGGCTTGGGCGTGGCAAATGACTGCGGTCTCAACTGGTCGATTAACCTCGGCAACGAAGTCACCGGTACGAACAACAACTATGCATGGGCCTGCGCGGCCTTCGGCGGCGGAGCGCAGCCGCTTGCCGACACACTCGAAATTCGTCGTGTGAGCGAAGACCCGGTCGCGCTACCCCTCGCCGGTACCATGTACGTTCAGTCCGCGCGCTTTCGGGACGGCCAGATATTCGTCGGCCCAGCCGTGCCACCGGGTTTCCTGGCCGGCACTTCCCAGAGCCACCGGCTGATCGTCAACGGCTATTACGTGAGCCCAAACTCAACGCTCGATACACCGGGCAATCCCGTACCGTCATTGCGCGTCAAGACTCTAATTGGCGGTGGCGCCGCGGGACCGCGCATCGTCGACCAGGAAGTGCTGCCCGGCATCGAGGATCTGCAGGTGCAGTTCGGTGTCGACACGGATATCGACGGCACGCCAAACCGCGGCTCGATCGATCGCTATGTCGAACCCGGCGACCCGATTCTCAATCCGGCCAGCCCCGCATTCATTCCCGATGCGCAAATCCTAGCGGTACGCCTCTGGGTTCGAGTCCGCGCGGAGCGACCGGAGAACGGATTCACCGATACGACTAACTACGTATACGCGGATCAAAACGTCGCGGCGCCGAATGATGCGTTCCGCCGCGTTTTAGTCAGCAAGACCATCTACGTTCGCAACGCGAGAACGCCAACGTGATTAACTACCAACGCACTGCACTGTCCCAATCGGCGCGCCGTCAGCAAGGCGCTGCCCTAATCGTCGGGCTCATTCTGCTGATGGTGCTTACGGTGCTCGGCATCTCGGGCATGAACACAGCCACGCTCGAGCTGACGATGGCGAGCAACGCACAATTTAACCAGGACGCGTTCCAATCAGCCGAAACGGGCATCGATATCGTGATCGAGGGTCGCACCTTTAACACGATTCCCGGCAGCCCCGGCAATATCCTTCCCATGACCCCTTTGGGTGATGGGTCCTATACGACCCAGGCGGTAACAGCCTTCCAAGTCACAACGCCGGTGCCCGATATGGGCTTTAGCGCTGGCGTCGGCACCGGCGGCTCGGTCCAGGCATTTCACTTCGACATCGTATCCATCGGGACTGGGCCGCGAAATGCGCGCTCAACCCATAACCAGAGTTTTTATGTAGTGGGCCCCGGCGGCGGACCGTAAGTCGGCAAGGACCAAGGAGAGCTGCAATGATTCGAACACTCATCGTCACGATCGCCCTGCTAGCCGGAGGCTTCAGTTCCGCATTCGGTTACAGCGTCCTCGAGAAGATCGAAGACGCCTACGAAGTTCCCTTGGGCGTCGTTACCCTGCCCGCCAGTAGTTCGGGCTCGGTGATTTTTACAACCTGCGAGAGTTGCCGGACGAACTCCTTGCGCGTCACTGGCACGACTCGTTACCTCGTCAATGGCGCCCCGGTAGACTTGGCGGATCTCAATGAAGTTGCGCGCAATCTGCGCGCTACTGCAACGGGCCGCGATTTGACGGCCGTCGTCGTGTTTTACGACGTGCAATCGCTGCGAGTAACGCGGATCGCTCTCGCTTATCAGAACCAATAGTTTATTGAATGCTCGCGCATGGATTGCGCAAATTTGGAAAGTTTAAGGATTAGCCATGAACATCATACGCAAGCGTAGTCTTTGGACGGTCTTAGGGGCGGGATGGGCCCTCCTATCCGGCCTGCCCGCGGCTGCAGACGACACGGAACTGTTCGTCGCGAGCCCGGGGCAGCAAGCGGCCGCGCAACCGAATATCCTGTTCATCATGGAC
>Ga0326597_10003652_pt1 | contig 22020 bp, 24 predicted proteins | sample RVTome_12_FD_203789 | JGI IMG/M metagenome (GOLD analysis project Ga0326597, IMG submission 203789) | Soil microbial communities from uranium-contaminated site in the Upper Colorado River Basin, Wyoming, United States - RVT100D185 | ecosystem: Environmental > Terrestrial > Soil > Contaminated >...
CCGCGGCTATCCCGACTGGCTGTCCGCCGGCCTGGTGGCCACCGCGGGCGGCATCGCCATGCTCATTCCACCGAGCATCATCCTGATTCTCTTCGGCATCGTCACCGAGACCTCGATCGTGGCGCTGTTCTTCGCCGGGGTGGTCCCGGGCCTGCTGCTCGCCACGGGCAACATCATCAGCGTGATCATCATTGCCTGGATCCTCAAGCTGCCGCGCGGCGAGTTCAAACCGCGCCGGCTGTGGCACGAGTTCCTGAAGGCGGCGCCCGCGCTCGGCATGCCGGTCGTCATTCTCGGCGGGCTCTACGGCGGCATATTCACGCCCACCGAGGCTGCGGCCGCGGCCTGCGGCTACGCGCTGATCTACGGGTTCATCGTGGAGCGCCACAGGTTTTTCGCCGGCCTGGTGCCGACCGCGAAGCGGGCGCTTAACCTGACCGCGGTCGTGCTGTTCCTGGTGGGTTGCGTAGGTGTGTTCCAGTTCCTCGCGGCGAACATGTACTGGCCGCAGCAGATCACCAAGGCGGTGACCGCCTGGGGCTTGACGCCGCTGGGCTTCATCTTCGCCTTCATGCTGGTGCTGCTGATCCTCGGCATGTTCGTCGACGGCATCGCCATGGTGCTGCTCACGGTGCCGGTGGTGTTCCCGGTGGCGGCGGCGCTCAAGATCGATCCGATCCACCTCGGCATCATGCTCACGCTCGCGGTGGAGATGAGCGTGGTGACGCCGCCCGTGGGCCTGAATCTGTTCGCGGTGAGCGGCACCTCGAAGATACCCGTGACCCAGGTGCTGAAGGGCTCGGTGCCGTTCTTCCTCGGCGACCTGATCGTGCTGCTGCTGGTGATCTTCTTCCCGATCCTCGCCACCTGGCTGCCGGGGCAGTTGACGACGACGGTCTTCAAGTAAGGACGGCCAGGTCCTCGCTCGTCAGCTCGAGCCGCGCCGCGGCCGCGTTCTCCTCCAGGTGGCGCAGCTTGCCCGTCCCGGGAATCGGCAGCATGGCGGGCGATCTCGCCAGGAGCCATGCGATGCACACCTGCGCGGGCGTCGCATTGCGCTTTTCCGCCACGCGCTTCACCTTGGAAGACTTGAGCGCCGCGCCGGCGCCGAGCGGGTACCAGGGCAGGAAGGCGATGCCGAGCCGCTCGCAGGCGCGCAGCACCGGTTCGGAGGAGCGGTTGTCCAGGCTGTAGGAGTTCTGCACGGAGACCACCGGCGCGATGCCGCGCGCCTGCTCCAGCTGCGCGACGCTGACGTTGGACAGGCCGAGGTGGCGGATCTTCCCGGCCTTCTGCATTGCCGCGAGCGCACCGAAGGACTCCGCGAACGGCACCTTGGGGTCGGGTGCGTGCCACTGGTACAGGTCGATGCGCTCGAGCCTGAGGCGCGTGAGGCTGGCCTGCAGCGCGCGCCGCAGGTGCTCGGGGCGGCCGTCGGGGTCCCAGCGCGGGGCGCTCGGGCGCACGAGCCCGCCCTTGGTGCCGATGACGAGATCCTTCGGGTAGGGGTACAGGGCCTCGGCGATGAGGCTTTCGCTCACTTCCGGGCCGTAGCTGTCGGCGGTGTCGAAGAAGTTGTGCCCGAGCTCGTAAGCGCGCTGCAGGACCTTGAGGGCGTTGCCGCGGTCGGCGGGCGGGCCCCAGATCTGCGGGCCGCAGACGCGCATCGCGCCGAAGCCGAGGCGGTTGACCGTGAGGTCGCCGATTCTCATCCCTGCCCAGTTTAGACTACGCGCATGGAGGAGGTCAGCCGCTGGATCAGAGAGGCGCAGCGCATCGTGGCGCTCACCGGCGCCGGCATTTCCACCGACTCGGGCATCCCGGACTTCCGCGGGCCGCAGGGCGTTTGGACCACGAACCCGAAGGCCGAGAAGCTCTCCGACATCCGCTACTACATGAGCGATCCTGAAGTGCGGCGCCTGTCCTGGCAGAGCCGGCTCGAGCACCCGGCTTGGAGCGCAAGGCCGAACGCCGGCCATCTTGCCCTGGTGGAGCTCGAGCGGCGCGGCAAGCTCCACGCGCTGATCACGCAGAACATCGACGAGCTGCACCAGTTCGCGGGCAACTCCCCCGACAAGGTGATCGAGGTCCACGGCACGATGCGCGAGGTGGTGTGCATGAGCTGCGACGAGCGTGCGCCGATGGAAAAGGCGCTGGCGCGCGTGCGCGCGGGCGAGGAGGATCCCCCGTGCCGCAGCTGCGGCGGGATCCTCAAGAGTGCGACCATCTCCTTCGGGCAGCAACTTCTGCCGGAAGTCATCGACCGCGCGATGCAGGCGGCGGCCGAGGCCGACCTGTTCCTGTCGGTGGGGACGAGCCTGCAGGTCTATCCGATCGCCGGCGCCGTGCAGATCGCCAAGCACGCCGGCGCGCGCCTCGTGATCATCAACGCCGAACCGACGCCGTTCGACGACATCGCCGACGCGGTGTTCAACGACGCGATCAGCGAGGTGCTGCCGGCGCTCGTCGCCCGCGACTAGCGCGGGCTCGAGGACCTCGCGCAGCGAAAGCCGATGTTGTGATGCCCTGCGCGGGGCGCGCGCGAGAGCGTGCGTCCGCGCTGCGTCGCGGTGAGCTCCGCGGCCGGCGAGTCGTGCCCGCCGCCGCGCGTGCCGCGCACCGCGCGCGCATCAGGGGCCTCGCGCCCGTCGTCGGCGCGGAACGGATAGGGCCGATAGGCGCTCGAGACCCACTCCCAGACGTTGCCCGCGAGGTCGAGCGCGCCGTAGGGGCTCGCGCCGCGCGGGTGGCGGCCGACCGGGAGCGTCTCGTTCCAGCCCGCGCCGAAATGCGCGCGCTTCGCATCGGGCGGCTCGTTTCCCCAGGGGTACAGCCGCGCGTCGGTGCCGCGCGCCGCCTTCTCCCACTCGGCCTCGGTCGGCAGGCGCTTGCCGGCCCAGGCGCAGTAGTCCCGCGCGCCCGGCCACGATGCCTCGACCACCGGATGATCCGCGAAGCCGGGGTCGGCCAGCCAGCGCCCGCCGCGGATGCGGATGCGCGCGTCACGGTCGTCATCGTCGAAGAGCCGCTCGCCGCGCGCGTTGCGCGGCCCGACGGCGTCGAGAAAGCGCGCGAACCCGGCGTTGGTGACCGGCGTGCGATCGATGGAGAACGCCGCGAGCACGACCTCGTGCGCAGGGCGCTCGTCCGCGGCGCCGTCGTCGCGTCCCATCATGAACGGGCCCGCAGGCACCTCGAGCATGCCGGGCGCCGCCGCGAGCAGCGCGCCGAGGAGCAGGGGCTTCAGCCGCGCCCCACGAACGGCATTTTCGTCGCCATCACCGTCATGGTGAGGACGTTCGATTCGAGCGGCAGGCCCGCCATGTACACCACGGCGTCGGCGACGTGCTGCACGTCCATCCGCGGCTCGACCATGCTGGTGCCGTTGGGCTGCGGCACGCCTTTCAGCATGCGCTCGGTCATCGGCGTGGCGGCGTTGCCGATGTCGATCTGGCAGCCGCAGATGTCGTGCGCGCGCCCGTCGAGCGCGATGCACTTGGTCAATCCGGTGACCGCGTGCTTGGTCGAGGTGTAGGCGACGGAGAAGGGCCGCGGGGCATGCGCGGAAATGGAGCCGTTGTTGATGATGCGCCCGCCCTGGGGCTTCTGGGTCTTGAAGATGCGGAACGCCTCCTGCGCGCACAGGAACATGCCGTTCAGGTTGACGTCGACCACTTGCTTCCACTTCTCGTAGGGCAGCTCGTCCATCGGCACCGCGGGCGCACCCATGCCGGCGTTGTTGAACAGCAGGTCGAGGCGCCCGAACTTCTGCGTCGTCTGCGCAAACAGGCTCTTCACCGATTCGGGCTTCGCCACGTCGGCGACCACGGCGAGCGCCTTGTCGGCGCCGCACTCGGCGACGATTCTCTCCAGCAGCTCAGCGCGGCGCGCGGCGAACGCGACTTTCCAGCCCGCCTTGACCAGCGCCATGCCGGCGGCCTGGCCGATGCCGGCGGAGGCGCCGGTGACGATCGCGACTCTATTCTGGGCGGCCATGCTAGTTTCTCCTCATGCTGAAGCGGGCGATGCTACCGCAAGTGCGGCTGCGCCGGCACCGCCCGGGCGACCTGGGCTGGGTGGTGCAGCGTCACGGCGAGCTGTACTGGGAGGAGTACGGATACGACGAGAGATTCGAGGCGCTGGTGGCGGGCATCGTGGCGCGCTTCGTCGGGCGCTACGACGCGCGGCGCGAGCGCTGCTGGATCGCGGAAAGCAGGGGAGAACGTCTCGGGGCCGTCCTCGTCGTCAAGCAGTCGCCGACCGTGGCGAAGCTGCGGTTGCTGATCGTGGAGCCCAGTGCACGCGGGATGGGCCTCGGCATGCGCCTCGTCAAGGCGTGCGTTGCTTTCGCCCGGGCGGCCGGATATGGCAAGGTGGTGCTCTGGACGCAGAGCGAACTGGAGGCCGCGCGGGCGATCTATATAAAGACGGGTTTTCGGCTGGTGCGCCGCGAGCCGCATCGCAGCTTCGGCAAGCGGCTGGTGGGCGAGTACTGGGAGCTGCGGCTCTAGATTCCGGCGAGTACCCAGATGCCGGACAGAATGAGCATCGCGCCCGCGGCGTGTGAGATCAGTCGCCCGCGCGGCAGCAGCTTCTCGGCAAAAATGAAGGCGGCGATGAGCGCGACCCACGCCAGGTTCATGACGCCGGCCACGAACAGCAGCAGCATCAGCGCCCAGCAGCAGCCGAGGCAGTACGCGCCGTGCTCGAGACCCATGCGAAAGGCTCCGCCCGGTCCCGCGCGCCAGCGCATCATGAAGAACTGGAGCGGATTCCTGCACTTGCTAAGGCACGCTTGCTTGAGCGGCGTGAGCTGATACAAGCTCGCGGCGATGAGCGCCGCAGCGCTCAGGCCGGCGCTGGCGAGGGTCATGGCCGGCGTCATGAGCGACGCCTTCTCGAGCGCGGCCTGCAATAGCGTGGCTGCGGCGCTGAACGCGGCCCAGACCAGCAGGTACGCGCCAGCGAAGATCCATACTCCTGGCAATACAGCGCCGCGCGCGCCGTTCTTCCGCACCAGCGTCCCGTAGAGCAGGATCGCCGGGGCGGCGCTGGGCAGCATCATGCCGGTCATCATCACCGTCCACATGACGAACGTCAGCGCAAGCGCGCCCGGGTCGTCGGCACGCGGCATGGCGCCCATTGCCATCGTGGCATGGTCCATGCCCGCGGCACTACGCCACAGGTAGAACCACGCGAGCACGACAACCGCGGCGAGTCCGCCGAGGGCGATCCTGCGGTCGCTTTGCAGGGACGCTGTGTCTAGCCCGACCACGCGAAAGGCGCGAAGTGGCCGTTACGCGTGCCGCTCGTGTCCTTCCATTTGATGCCGAAGGCGTTGAAGATGCTGCGCGTCGCCTTGGCGAGCCCGAGTCGCGTATTCACCGGGTGCGCGGTGTTGTCGAGAAACAGCGGCTCGTTCGTGCGCACCGCGCCGGCGACGCCTTCGCAGGCCTGATCGATGAGATCGCCCGCCTTGACCGAGAACTTCATGCCGTCCGCCTTAAATTGGATCGGCCGCTTTTCCACGCCGGCGATCTTGCCGACGAGCGGCCCCAATGCCGCCATCGGGCCGCCGGCCGAGCCGGTGGCGATGGCGCTGATCGCCTCGACCTGCTTGTCGGAGGCGCGCTCGTCGACAATCAATCCAACTGTGATGTTGCCCTCCGCCATCGCCTTTGGCGCATGCATGAGGACGATGAAAGAGAGGCCATCGAGCTTGACGCCGTCCTTTTCGCCCTTGTCGATGCGCAACGCCAGTGCAGCCTTGCATTCGCCTTCGGTGGGCCGCGCCGTGAGATGCGAGGGTGCGCAAGGGCACAGGTAAGTGCAATTGCAGGTTTCCATGTACTGGCCTTCGATTTTCCAAGCAGCCATGATGACCTCCTCCCGGGTTCGCGGGCGTACGGCCAGGCGTTGCAAACGATCCCTAGGCCGCTGCCGCGAAACAGGCTACTCCCGCGCTCCTCGGGAACGCAATACCAGGGCGCTCAGCGCGGCAATTTCATCGGCAATCGAGGGATTTCGAGGAAACTCGCGCTTCGCTTCCCGGTACCAGTAGCGGGCATTCGAGGTATCGCCCTCCATCAGGTGCACGATGCCGTGCGCCCAGCAAGCCAGGGGCGACTCCTCGTCGCGCTGCACGATGCGGTGCGCGGCCTCCCAGTCGCCCTTGCGCAGCAGCGCCAGCGCCCTGGAAAGATCTCCCTTCTTCATGCCGGCGGCGGCTGGCCGTCCGAGGTTCCCTTCAGCTCGACTGTGTTGCCCTCGGGATCGGTCACATAGATGGAGATGCCGTTGCCTTCGGCGCCGTAGCGGCGGCGGATCTCCCCGACCTCGATGCCGTGGCGGCGCAGGTGCGCCACGATCGCCTCCTGGTCGAAGGGCTCCACGCGCAGGCACAGGTGGTCCATGTTGCGGCCCTCGCGGCCGGGCGCGGCGCCGCCCGCCTTGCCGAGCTTGCCGTCCACGGCGACGAGGTCGATCATCGACGCGCCGGCCTTGAGATGCGACATGCCGAACTCCGGCCGGTACGCGACGTGCGTCAACCCGAGCACGTCGCAGTAGAAGCGGCGCATGGCGTCGATGTCGCGCACGCGCAGGACGACGTGGTCGATTTCGCGGATCGAGATCATGTGCGGGAGCCCGAGTCGTACTATAGCGCGATGGGGAGTTACGCCTACCTGCCGCTGGAGCGCGTGGTTTTCGGTCAGCCGGCCGTGCCGGCGGTTGCCGAGGAGGTGACGCGCATCGGCGCGCGCAGGGTGTTCGTCGTTTGCTCCAGGTCCCTGTCGCGCAATACCGCGGTGATCCGGGAGATGGCAAATGCCCTCGGCCCGAAGTACGCGGGGCTGTTCGACGAATGCGTCGCACATACCCCCTGGCCGAGCGTGATCGCGGCCGCGGACGCGGTGCGCGCGGCCGATCCCGACCTGATCCTCACGGTGGGCGGCGGCACGCCGATCGACACGGTGAAGATCCTGCAGATCTGCCTCGCGCACGGCGCGAAGCGCGTCGAAGACCTGGATACCCTGCGCGCGGCGACGCGGCCTTCGCCCGTGCGGCAGGTGGCCGTGCCGACGACGCTCTCGGGCGCCGAGTTCTCCAATCTCGGCGGCGGCACCGATCCTCGCACGCGCATCAAGCATTCGTTCACCGGCACGGACATCGGCCCGCGCTCGGTGATCCTCGATCCGGCAATCACGCTGCACACGCCCGAGTGGCTGTGGCTGTCCACCGGCATCCGCGGCGTCGATCACGCGGTCGAGGCCCTGTGCTCGGTGGACGCCCACCCGTACTGCGACGGCCTCGCGCTGCATGCGCTGCGGCTCTTTGCCGAGGGCCTGCCGCGCACAAAGGCGGCGCCGGAAGATCTCGCCGCGCGGCTCCTTTGCCAGCAGGCGTCGTGGCTTGCCGCTTCCACCATCGCGCGCGTCAACTACGGCGCGAGCCACGGCATCGGCCATGCGCTCGGCGCCACGGCCGATGTGCCGCACGGGCACACGAGCTGCATCATGCTGCCGCACGTGCTGCGCTACAACGAGCCGGCGACGGTGGCGAAGCAGAAGCTCATCGCAGAGGCGCTCGGCAAGCTCGGAGCGGCGGCGGCAGATGCGGTATCCGATCTGGTGCGCGCGCTTGGGCAACCTGCCACGCTGCGCGAGGCGGGCGTGAAGCGCGAGCAGCTGGCCGCCGTCGCCGCGGCAGCGATCAAGAACCGCTGGGTGCTTGCGAACCCGCGGCCGATCCGATCGGCAGCGGACGTGATGCGGCTGCTCGAGGCGGCGTGGTAGCCTGAAACGCGAGGAGGACAGTGCGATGAGAAGTGGACTTGCGACATCCCATGATCGGGCCTGGGCGGCGATCGCCGCCCCCGGCACCTGGCTGACGGGCGAGCGGCGCGTCGCGGTGGCCGCAGAAACCCGCCATGCGCGAAACTGCGCGCTTTGCGCGCGCCTCAAGGCGGCGCTCTCGCCCAACGTGGCCGGCGAGCACGACACGCCGGGCCGGCTCGGGCCCGCCGAAGTGGAGCTCGTGCACCGTGTCGTGAGCGATCCGGGGCGCCTCAGCGAGGCCTGGGCGCAGTCGGTCCTCGCCCGCGGCCTGACCGAGGAGGAGTACATCGAGATCGTCGGCATCATCGCCATGGTGATGGTGATGGATACCTTCAGCCGTGCCCTGGGGGTCGCCGAGCGCGCGCTGCCCGCGCCGCAGCCCGGCGCGCCGACGCGCTACCGGCCGCCCGGGGCGAAGAAGCAGGCGGCGTGGCTGGCGCTGGTGGAGCCCGCGGACGTGGTACCGGAGGACGGGCCGCTGTATGCCACGCCCACGGCGAGCTACATCTACCGCGCGCTGTCGCTGGTACCGCAATCGATGCGCGACTACTGGGCGCTCGGGTTCGAGCACTACCTGCCGAGCGAGCTCGTCTACAGGTTCGATCAGTCGATCCGGGCGCTCACCCGGCCGCAGACGGAGATTCTCGCAGCGCGCGTTTCGGCGCTGCACCAGTGCGCCTATTGAACCACCGCTCATTCGTACATGCTCCGTGAGAGCATGCAGGCGGGCGGCAAGCGGGTGGACGTGGCCGGCGTGACGCAGGGGTTCGACGAGAGTGTCGACATCCCGCACGCGGCCGCGCTGATCGAGTTCGCGGAAGCGGTCGTGGCGCGCGATGACGCGCGCACGGCAAAGGCGCGCGCGGCGCTGCGCGAGCGGCTGGGCGAAGCGGGCATGGTCGACGCCGCGGCGACGGTGGGCGGGTTCCACGGCTTCGTGCGCGTCGCCGACGCCACCGGCATTCCGTACACGACGGCGGCGCGGGGGCGCGATGCGCCCGAGATCCGCAGCCGCGCCGGCGTCAACGAGTTCTACCGCGTGCGTGAAGACCTACGAGGAAATCCGTAGGGCATTCCGCTGGCAAGTGCCGGCGGCGTTCAACTTCGCCGCGGACGTGGTCGATGCGTGGGCCAAGGACGCGCAGAAGCTCGCGCTGCTGTGGTGCGACGAGTCCGGGCGGGAGGAGCGCTACACGTTCCGCAGAATTGCCGAGCTCTCGCAGCGCCTCGGCAACGTCTTGCGTGCGCGCGGCCTGGAAAAAGGCGACCGCTGCATCGTCATGCTGCCGCGCATCCCGCAGTGGCAGATCGCCATGGTCGGCTGCCTGCGCGTGGGCGTGATCCCCATCCCCTGCATCGACATGCTCACGGCGAAGGACGTCCGGTTCCGCGTGGAGCATGCCGGCGCGACGGGCGTGATCACCACGCCGGCGAATGTGGCCAAGTTCCCGGAGATGAAGCTGAGTCTCGTGGTGGGCGAGGATTTCGATGCGGCGCTCGAGAGCGCGAACCCCGACTGCCCGGCGGAGCGCATGGCGGCCGAAGACCCGGTCGCGATGTACTACACCTCCGGCTCCACGGGGAACCCCAAGGGCGTGACACACGCGGCGCGCGCGCTGTACGCCTGGCGCTTTTCGTCGCAGCTCTGGCACGACCTCAAGCCCGACGATCTCATGTGGTGCACGGCCGACACCGGCTGGAGCAAGGCGGGCACTGCCATCCTCTTCGGGCCGTGGAGTTGCGGCTCGGCCGTGCTCTTCTATCAGGGCGCCTTCGATCCGCGCGAACGGTTGCGGCTTCTGGCGAAGCATCGCGTCACGGTCTTCTGCGCGGCGGCGACCGAGTTCCGGCGGTTGGTGAACGAGGACCTGTCGTCCTGCGATCTCTCGGCGCTGCGGCTCACGGTGTCGGCGGGCGAGACGGTCAACCCGGAGATCGTGCGGCGCTGGCGCGAGATGAGCGGCGTGCCGCTGCTCGACGGCTACGGCCAGACCGAGACGCTGATGACCGTGCTCAATTACCCGTTCCTGCCGGTGAAGCCCGGCTCGATGGGCAAGCCACTGCCGGGGCTCGAGATCGCGCTGCTCGACGGGCAGCTCGCCATCCGCCTGCCCAATCCGCAGATGATGCTCGGCTACTGGAACGAGCCCGAGCGCACCGCGGCGGGGAAGACCACGGTGAACGGCGCAGAACACTGGCTGACGGGCGACATGGTGCGCCAGGACGAGGAGGGCTATCTGTTCTACGAGGGCCGCGCCGACGACATCATCAGCTCGGCGGGCTACCGCATCGGGCCGATGGAGGTCGAGAACGCGCTCCTCGAGCACCCGGCGGTGCAGGAAAGCGCCGCGGTCGGCAAGCCGGATGCCGAGCGCGGCGAGATCGTGAAGGCGTTCGTGGTGCTCAAGGCCGGCATCGCCGGTACGCCGCAGCTCGCGCGTGAGCTCCAGGAGCACGTGAAGGCCGTCACCGCACCCTACAAATATCCGCGCGAGATCGAGTTCGTCGCCGAGTTGCCGAAGAACGCCTCGGGCAAGTTGCTCAGGCGATTGCTGCGCGGTTGATTGACAACGGCATTGCGCGAAGGGAGACTGGCCCGGCTCAACGCGCGTTCGAGGATGTTCATGAGCCAGCCCAAGCCGCACCTGGAGTTCGTAGGGGTCGACCTGAAAGCCGGCTGGGAAACGCCGCCCGGCTACCCGCCCGGCTTCACGCAGAAGATCCTCGCTTCGGATATAGACGAAAAAGCAAAGAGGGGTAGCCGGACGCGGCTGCTCAGGATCGCCCCCGGCGCCTATTCCACCGAGCCCTTCGTGCACGACCACTGGGAGGAGGTGTTCCTGGTGCGGGGCGACCTCGTCGTCGGCAACGACGCGCAAGGGCGCGGGGGGCAGTCCTCCCAGGCCTTTACCTATGCCTGCCGGCCGCCGGGCGTGCACCACGGCCCGTTCGCGAGCAAGGGCGGCTGCCTGCTCTACGAGATCCACTATTACGAGACCAGCGGGAAGCAGAAGTGAGGAGGCCGCCATGCTGAAGACCGGAGCCGAGCACCTGAAATCCCTGCGCGACGGGCGCATCGTCTATATCGGCGGCGAGCGCGTGGACGACGTCACGACGCACCCGGCCTTTCGCAACGCGGCGCGCTCGATGGCCGCGATCTACGACATGAAGGCAGCGAGCCCCGAGTTCAGCTTCACCGAGAAGGGCGGGAAGTACAGCGCCTACTTCCTGCGCGCGAAGACCAGGGAGGACCTCGAAAAGCGCATGCGCCTGCACCGGGCCATCGCCGACATGAGCCATGGGCTGCTCGGGCGCTCGCCCGACCACGTCTCGAGCTTCGTCACCGGCATGGCGATGAACCCGATGGTGTTCGGCAAGTACGCCGACAACCTCACGCGCTACTACGAGCACATGAGGGAGGAGGACGTCTACGGCGTGTACGCCGTGATTCCGCCGCAGGCGGCGAGGAACCCCGAGTTCTACGTCAGGCAGAACCTGCCGATCCCGACGCTCAGGGTGGTGCGCGAGGACGACGACGGCGTGGTGATCTCGGGCATGAAGATGCTCGCCACCGGCGCCGTGTTCGCCAACGAGATCTGGATCGGCAACCTGATTCCGCTCGCGCCCAACCAGCTGCCCGAGTCGATCACCTGCGCCATTCCGGTGAACGCGCCGGGCGTGACGCTGTGGTCGAGAAAGCCGTTCGAGCTGCACGCCCAGAACGAGTTCGACAACCCGCTCGCCTGGCGCTTCGACGAGACCGACTCGATGGTGATGTGCGAGAACGTAAGCGTGCCCTGGGAGCGCGTCTTCGTGCACATGGATGCGGTGCTCGCGCGCGACATCTACATCAAGACCCCGGGCCACTGCTACGGCAACCACCAGTCGAACGTGCGCTTCCATTCCAAGATGCAGCTCATCGTCGGGCTGGCGAGCAAGATCGCGCAGGCCTCGGGCGCGAGCGAGGTGCCGGCCGTGCGCGAGGTGCTGGGGCGCTTTTCGGCGCTGGAGGCCGCGCTCGGCGGCATGATCGCCGGGCAGATCCAGGACGCCGAGGACTGGCCGAAGGGCTGGAAGACCTTCAACCGGCGCTACATGTACGCGGCGCTCAACTGGTGCACCGAGAGCCATTCGCAGATCATCGACGCGCTGCGCGAGCTGTGCGGCGGCGGCATCTTCCAGATGCCCGCCGACATCACGGTGATGCACGATGCGAAGCTCAAGGAGCAGTTCGAGATCTACTGGCAGACGCCGCAACTCGGGGCGGTGGAGCGCATGAAGCTCTACAAGCTCGCCTGGGACCTGATCGGCTCGGAATTCGCCGGCCGGCACCTGCAGTACGAGAAGTTCTACGCCGGGGCCTCCTTCATCGTGCGCAACCACAGCTACCGGGAAGCGCCCTGGGACCACTACCACAAGGTGGTCGAGGACCTGATGGCGAGCTACGACGTGCCGGCAGCCAAGGGGGCGCGCAAGGTCGCGTAGGGTGGGCCCCGGCCCACCCCACGGCGGCGCTAGGCGCCGCACCAGTCGGCGATGATCCGCTCGTAGATGTCGACCGACTGGCGGATGCGCTCCATGCTGCAGTACTCGTCGGTCTGGTGCGCCATCTGCGGCTCGCCCGGCCCGAGGACCACGGTGGGCACCTCGCCGTAGACCTTGCGCAGGTTGGCGGCGTCCGTCATGTAGGTCGCGGTGCGCACCGCCGGCGGCGCGCCGAGAAACGGCGCGCAGATCTCGAACACGCGCTGCATCCATTCTGCATCGGGCGCGGTCCACACCGCGGGCAGGTCGGAAAAGGTGTCGATCTCCACGTCCTCGCCCATCAGCGCCCGCAGGCGCCCGAGCAGCGCCGCGTGGTCCATGCCGGGCAGCGTGCGGATGTCTACGCCGATGCGCGCGGCATCCGGCACCAGGTTGACGCCCGAGCCGCCCTCGAAGGTGCCGACGCTGAGCGTCGCCGCGCCCATCACCGGGTGCGGCGGCTGGCCGAAATCGAATCTGGCAAGCTCGCCGACGGCGCGCGCGGCCTTGTAGATCGCGTTCACGCCGAGCTCGGGCATCGAGCCGTGCGCGGCGACGCCGCGGAAATCCGCGTGGAACTTGAGCGAGCCCTTGTGGCCGACGTACGGATGGTTCGCGGTCGGCTCGCCGACCACCATCGCGCCGGCCTTGCCCATCAGTTGCGGCAGCCCGGCGAGGTGGCGCGAGCCGATGCAGCCGTTTTCCTCGGAGGCGGTCAGCACCAGCACCACGCCCGGCGTGCCCTCGAGCTTCCGCGCAAAGCTGCGTGCCGCGAGCATGATCGCCGCCACGCCCGACTTCATGTCGGAGGTGCCGCGCCCGTACAGCCGGTCGCCGTCGGTCTCGCCCGCGAACGGATTGCGCGACCAGGCGCGCGCGCCGAGCGGTACGACATCCAGGTGCCCGGTGAGGCAGAGCGGCGCCCTGCCGCCGCCACCGCCCGCGCGCGCGACGACGCTGGTGCGTCCCGGCTCGAAGTCGTGCGTCTCGACCCGGTAGCCCCAGTCCTGCAGCAGCCGCGCCGTGTGACGGGCGCAATCGGCCTCGCGGCCGGGGGGATTGACCGTGTCGTAGCCGAGCAGGGACTTCGTGAGGCCGACGGCGTCCTGGATGCCCATGTCGCCGATGATAGTCCGATACGGCATTCACCGGATCACGACGATCGGCTGCGCCATGATCCACAGGCTGGTCATCGTGTAGCAGACCATCAGGGCCAGCATCGGCCACTGGCTGCGCAGTGCGGACCGCCGGTCGGCGTACGCCCGCAAGGCGACGCGATGAGAAAGGTAGACCGCGGCCACGTGCCCCACGACGATCGCGCCGACGGACACGAACCAGACGGCGCGGGCGTCGACCAGCCCGATCCTCAGGAAATAGTTCCTCGTGCCGAGCAGGTCCCAGCCGAAGCCGAAGGGATCGGAGGCGAGGGGAATCAGGTATTGCCCGGCCATGGCGAGAAAGGAAAGGTAATGCGCCAGCTGGTAGGCGATCGCGATGGGAACCAGCGTCAGCACGAACAGGCCCGCGACGCGTGCCACCGGAACGCGGGCTCCGCCGCACCAGGCGATCAGGCGGCAGAAGAACATGTACACGGCGACGAACAGCAGCGGCGCGCCGATCACCCCCGCGGTCTGCACCCACGCGCGCGCCGCATCGCCGTGCTCCGTTGAATCCTGCTCGAGCGGGGCGTAATACTCGAGTATTGCCTGCCAGAGCGGCGTTTCCGAGAACCCGTCGAAGCTCACCGCGGCGAGCATTGCGAGCGCCAGCACGAGCATCGAATCGGACACCGGCTCGCGCGAAAGCAACCCGACCGCGTACGGGCGCAGGTTGAATTCGGGCTCGCCGGCGCCCGGCTCGCGGCGCTCGGTGGGGGCGAAGCGCGCCAGCAGCCCGAACACGAGCGCGAACACTTCGCCGCGGCGCAGCCATTGCGCCCTGCCGAAGAGCAGCATCCCGAGCCACGTGATCGCCGAGTAGGCGAGCATCGCCGCCGCCAGATGCGCCGGCCTGTCGCTGTGCTCCCAAACGCCTTCCATCCAGACGAAGGCCAGGAACAGAACGACCGCCGGCCAGACACCGAGCGCCTCCGGGTAGCGCAGCCCGAGCGAAAGCTCGCGGCCGTGCCGGATGCGCGCGAATAGCGCCTGCGCCCAGGCGAACAGGGTGTCGAGTGGATTGACGAGCGCCCACAGGTTGCCGAGCAGCGCCGAGGCGTAGGCCATGCCGACCCACCAGACGGCCCAGACCGTGACCGGGGCGATGTTTTTCAGCGGGCTTTGCGCGCCGAGCAAGCCCGCAGCGATGACCAGCACGAAGAGCGCGACGACGAGCATGCGGCAGGCGAGCAGCACCCCCGGCGCGCCGAGCAGGCGCCCGGGCGCCGTGCGCATCAGGTTGATGCGCCGGTAATCGTCTGCGGACGGCGCGCTGCGCACGAACAGCGCGAGCATGGCGAACGACAGCGCCACGGTGAGTCCCGCGCCGGCGAGGTAGAGCGAAAGCGGGATCGGCAAGTCGTAGCGCGCGCCGAAGCCGTGCGCCTGCACCTGCCCGGACGTAACGAGGGCGCAGAGCGACGCGGCGAGCGCATGCACTCTCCATCGAAAACCCCGGCGATAGTCCGCAAACCGCATGCCTCCCGCTCTTTACTTGCCTGCGATACTAGCGGATAGTGAGAATGACTCGAGGCCAGAGGGGGGACCGCCATGCCGAGAATATCAGCGCCGTTTTGTGTCGCCGCGTCGCTTGCGCTGCTGCCGTCGATCGCCGCCGGCGAGATTCTCGCGATGGTGAATTACGAGACCAAGTCGCCGGAATCGCTGAAGGCACTCAAGTCCCCGGTGGCGGCGCCCGCGCGCAAGGAGGGCATCGCGATCATCGACGTGGATCCGAAGTCCAAGACCTTCGGCAAGATCGCGCAGGACATCGCGCTGCCGGGCGACCTCGTCGCGCACCACATCTTCTACAACCGCGACCAGTCCAAGGCCTATGTCACGGCGCTCGGCAAGGAGGAGCTGCGCGTCATCGACATGAAGAAAAGGCCGTTCAAGATCGGCAAGGTCGTGGCGGTGCCCGGATGCAGCGTGGGCGAAGACGTGGTGTTCTCCGACGACGCGAAGCATTGGTACCTGACCTGCATGGGCACGCAGGCGATGGTCGTCGGCGATGCGAAGAAGGACCGGCCGCTGAGGACGATCAAGGCGGCCGCGCCCTATCCCCATGGGATCGCCATCCACAACGGCATCGATCGCATTCTGCTGTCGAGCACCGTGCGGGCGAGCGACCTGGGCGACGCCGGCGAAGTCATCGGCGCGCTCGAAGCGCGCAGCGGCAAGGTGCTGGGCACCTACAAGGTCTCGAACAAGCCGTCGCCGGCCCGCAATGCGCCGGTGGAAATCCTGTTCGTTCCGGGCGCGAACCCGCCGGTGGCCTATGTCACGAACATGTATGAAGGCACGCTGTGGACCGCGACCTGGAATCCGGCAAGGAAGGATTTCGAAGTCGGGCAGGCGCACGATTTCGCGGCGCAGAGCGCCGGCGTGCCGCTCGAGATCTACTTCAACAAGAAGGCCGACCGCATGTACGTGACGACCGCCAAGCCCGGGCATATGCACATCTTCGACCTGAGCGCCGGGGCGGGCAAACCGCGGCTGATGAAATCCATCGCCACGGCCGAGGGCGCGCATCACGTCGCGTTCACCCGGGACGGCCGTTACGCCTACGTGCAGAACGCGCTGCTCAATCTGCCGGGCATGAGCGACGGCTCGATCACCGTCATCGACCTGAAGAGCGAAAAGGTCATCGGCAGCGTCGACACGCTCAAGAACCGGGGCTACAACCCGAACAGCATGGTGCTGCTGCCGCGCTGGAACGATCTCGCGGGCCACTGATCGGGAACCCCCGGCCTCGCCGGCCGGTCGGGGCGCGTCAGCCGTGGCTCGTGTCGAGGAATTCCTGGAACGCGGGCATCAGCTCTGCCAGATCGGCGTCGATCGAATCCGGCAGCGAGTGCGCGAACAGGTCGAGGAGCACGAGCGCGTTCACGCTGCTGTCACCCTGCTCGTCGCGGATGGCGCCCAGCCGCGCGGCCATGCCCTGATTGACCTGCTGCAGCTCGCGGTAGTGCGCCTTCAGCCCCTCGAGCCCCGCGTCCGCGGGCTTGCCCTGCTGCCGGCGGAAATACTGGGCGAGCAGATAGGTGGAAACCACCCGGTACACGGTCTCTTCGCGGCTCGAGAAGGGCAGGTGGTAGTGCGCCATCGGCTTCAGGAACTCGATGTGCGGGCAGTCGCTGCTCGCGGAGAGCAGCCCCATCAGCGAGCGCAGCACCTTCTGCACGCTGGTGCGCCTGGTGACGGTGCGCTCGTCGGATTCCACCTGCGCGGTGACGTCGTCGTACGAGCGCACCTTCTCGAACAGGGCGACGAGCGGCACCAGGCGCACCGCCATCGGGCAATGCTTCGTGTCCGCGGTCGACAGCGGGCAGTTGCCGCACTGGTGAAAGCCGAGCTCGGTCCACGCCGGCGGCCCCGCCCGCGCGACGCCCGTACCGGCGTCGAGCGACTCGGCGCGTCCGTCGGGAAAGCTGAAGCGGTAAACGAGCTTTGCCAAGGCGGATTTACCGAGAGCGCCTAGGCCGGCGCCGCCACCGACAGCCCGCGCACGCCGTGGCGCTCGATCAGTTGCGCCACGAGGCCCGAGGCCTTGATGTCCTCGACGAACTTGCGCAGGTACGCCGCGCCCTCGGGCCGGCCCTTGGGCGTGCCGATCGCCTGCTGCACGGCGGTGAAGCGCCCTTCCAGGATGCGCGCGCCGGGGAGCTTCGCCACGTCCTCCAGCAGCCGCGGCTTGAGGCCCGCCAGCACCTCGAGCCTGTCCTTCACGAAAAGCTGGTAGGACTGCTCGATGCTGTCGCCGCGCACCAGCTCCGCTTGCTTGATGTTGCGGCTCAGCCAGAGATCATAGGCGCTGCGGCCGGCGACCGCGATGCGCACGCCCTTGCGGTCGACGCCGGCGATCGACTTGATCGGCGAGCCGGCCGGCACGAGGTAGGTCACCTCGATCTCGACGTAAGGGGCGGTGAAGTCGATCTCTGCCGCGCGCTGCGGCTCGGCGCCGATGAAGGCGACGTCCCACTCGCCCTTCTTCGCCCCGTCGGCCACGTCACCGACCTTCTCGTACTGCCGCAGCTCTGCGGCGACGCCGAGCCGCCGCGCGAGCTCCTGCGCCAGGTCCGGGACGACGCCGCGGATGCCGCCGTCCGCGTTCCTCTGCACGAGGAGGAAGTTGCCGAGATTGACGCCTACGCGCAGCGTGCCGGTGGGTGTGAGGTCTTTCATGGTCAATAGCGTACCAGCACCCGGTAGCGCAGGGTGGTGCTGCCTTCCGCCGGCACGCGGATGTTCCATTCTGCGGTACCGGCGGCGGCTTTCCGGTGGCGCTGCGTCTCCTCGAGCATCCTCCAGTCGCCCGGCACCGGCTCGCGCACCACGACCGTGACGGCCTCCTTCTTGGCGTTTCTGAGCACGATCTCGTAGGCGCTCTCGTGCACGTAGCTCCAGGGGCTATAGGTGTCCCGCCGCTTGAAGTCGGTCTGCCTCTTGTCGGCGGTGACGTCGAACGCCTCGCCGAGCTTCAGGCGCACGCGCTCGTTCTTCGGCGTGTGGTCGATGCGGTCCTCGCCCACGAACTGGGCGTTGCCGGCGCTGTCCTTCTTGTACACGCGCACGATCCCCTTGGGCATCGGCATGCCGAGGCGCGAGGCTTCGCGGTTCTCGAACTGCACGAACACGCCCACTTTCAGCTTCTGCCCGATGTGGCCGATGCTCGAGCGGTAGTAGTAGTCGTTGCCCTGCAGCACCAGCTCCTTGGCCACCGGCACGCCCGCACCACTCAGGAGCGCCACCTGCTTGGTCTGGTTGTCGCTGATCGTCGTCGGCCGCTGCAGCGTGTACAGGTGGTACTCGAAGAGCGACTCCTGCGTCATCTGCGACGCGGGCGCCTCGGCGGCGCGCATGCGGCCGGCCTTGGCCGCGAGGCGCATCTCGTCCTGCACGCGATTCACGTCGCCGGCGACGAGCTGCAGGCGCGCCTCCGGGTAGGACGTGCCGCTGCGGTTGGTGAGCGTCACCCAGCCGTTCAGGTCCAGGGCGTCGTCGGCGGCGTTCAGCTCGGCGACGTAATCGGCTTTCCAGGCGAGCCCGCCCGAGAGGTACGAGAGCTCCACGGTCTGGCTGCCCGGGCGGCTGCTGGTCATTTCCGTGACGAGGGTGGGACGATCGCGCAGGTTGGCCGGTACGCTGTCGTACACGATGCGCCCGGGGAGGCCGGTTTCGATGCGATCGCCGATCCTGAGGACCACGCCGCTGTTGGCGGCGAGGACCAGCGCCTTCTCGATCGACTCGGCACCGGTCTGGGGGTGGACCCGCACGATGCGCACCTCGCGACCGACGTACTTCTCGAGCAGCTTCGCCGGGGTCAGCAGGTCGAAGTCGAAGTTCTGCTCGATCAGGCGCAGCGACCCGGCGTGCGACAGGCTCCTGAGCAACGCGGTCTCGGGGCGCATCTGCGCGCTCACTTCGCGCAGCGCGAGGCGGTTCTGGCCGCTGTCGAAGGCAATGCGCCTCACATCCTTGATCAGCGCCAGATTTTCGTTATAGATGGTCACGGCGAGCGACTGCTGGTCGGCGAGCGTGCTCGGCTTTTCCGTCACCGCGGCCTGCGCGGTGCCCAGGGTGCAGAAGGCGGCCGCGATGGCGGCCTGGAGGAGGGTGCGTTTCATCGTGCGTCCTTTCTGTGTTGGCGACGCAGCTGTAAACGCAGCAGAATGCGAAAAGGGTCAAGCCCGATCATGGGAGTGCGTCAAGGTGCATGAGAAGAGGTCGGCGGGCGCGACGCCGATACGGCGGTAGATGCGCAGGTGATGGAGCGGGTGGACGGAATCGAACCAACGTCTATTGCCTGGAGGGCAATTGTCTTGCCACTAGACGACACCCGCGTCGTGCCCAAACCCGATCATGCCAGACCGATCCGTTACCTGCTTCACCGGACTTTGCAGGATCCAGGGGTCCGTTCGGACCAGGCGGAGCCCCGGTCGAGCCGAACAGGCATGAAAAAGGCGGTCCCGAAGGACCGCCTCGTTTCCCAGCATCGGGTGCCAGCTACGTCTTCAGGCCGCCTTCAGGTTGCTGGCCGCAAGCTTGCCGCGCTCGGTGACGACGTCGAAGCTGACGCGCTGGCCTTCGCTCAGCGTACCCATGCCCGACTGCTCCACCGCGCTCACATGCACGAACACGTCCTTCGCGCCGTCTTCCGGCTGGATGAATCCGAAACCCTTGGTGCTATTGAAAAACTTGACAGTTCCTATGGTCATGCTTGGCCTCAATTCCCAGAATGCCGCACGCAATCGGGCGCGGTAACGAACAACCTACTCGAAGTGGAGGACTTGCTACCGGACGTAGCTGAAAGACAGGCCAAAACGTAGATCGCCCACCCATGTTGCGCGCTATCGCCGCCAAATGCAAACCGCAGCGCCAGGCGGGCTGGACTACGCCACTGCGAATCGCTAGCGACTTGCCGACCACGCAGCGCACTGTTGCAGCAATAAGGCTGGTTGCCAGGCTTCGCGCACGACGTCGGCGCCGATGCGTGCCAGCAGCTCCTTCGTCTTCGCCTTGTCTCGAGCCAGGCAGGCGAACTTCGCGAAGTTGTTCAGATTCCAGGGGTCCGGGTACCGGGCGACGACATCGTCGAACCCGTCCTTCATCTGCGGCCACACTGCGCGCGACTTGCTGAACAGTTCGTTACCGAACTCTGTCTGAGAGGCGAACCAGTAGATCCTCGCGTACATGCCGCGGCCTTCCTGCGCGGCAGTGCGCTTCACGGCATCCCGGGCGAAGCGCTCGATTTCCTGCACGTCCCCATGCCACTTGGGCAGGAGGTTCTCGAGCGCCTCGAAGTATGTCTGGTAATACAGAGGCTCGCGCTCGAGCGCCTCGTCCAGCAGCTTGTCGTACTCGTCCCGGTCCCAGCCTTCGGCGCGCGCGATCGCGAGCATTGCTTCGTACCAGCGCGGATCGACTGCCGCGACCGCCTTGTGCTCCTCGAGGTATGCGCGGGCCCTACCGACGTACTGATGGAACGGCGCCCAGGCTTCAGGCGGCACGGTATGCGCGTACCCCGAGCCCCGGTGGGACCAGGCGCGCGCCAGTAGTGCTAGCCCGTTGACGATATGCGCCGCGGGCGACCCGGGATAACGCTCGGCCCATCCGCGCGCCCGGCGCTCGTGCGATGCCATCGCCGCCTCGCGGACCGGCGGAGGCGAGCGCCGGGCGTCGTCGAGCACATCATTTATTCCACTGTAGAACAAGCTCAGGTGCCAGACGCCGCTGGGCGTGCGCGTTTTCCCCGTCCGGTAACCCCTGGCCATTTCCTCGAGCTTGCTGAAATTCTCGTCGATGAACGCGAGCTGGCTCGTCTCGGTGATCTGCGCGCGCAGCGCGATTTCCGATTCCGCGCCGGCGCGCGCCTGAATGGCCACGCCAGCACCATCACCGCTATATCCCGCGTGGAAGCATCCGGATGCCGCGGCGAACGCGGCAAAGAGGAGGATTGGCAGCCGCACGCGGTCGTGAGGTCAACGTCACGCTTCAGGGGCGCGCCGTGCGCGGCGCGGTCCCTGCAAGCGACTGTTGGGCAGCGAATACCGGCATCAGTGAAAGACGATCCCGCCGTCGATGACCTGGGTTTGGCCCGTGATCGAGTCGGCCTGGCAAAACAGCACAACTTGGCGGGCAACGTCCTCGAGATTCGTGTTGCGCTTCAGGAGAGTCCGATCTCTAAAAGCGGCGGTCGCTTCAGGTGAGCGTGTCGAAGACATGCGGGTCCCCTCCATGAGGCCGGGCGCCACACAGTTCACGGCAACCTTCGGCGCAAGCGCCACGGCGAGGCACTTGGTGAGGTGAATCAGACCGGCTTTGGACACCGCCTGCCCGATACTGCTTCCCTCCGGTGTCAGTCCCGGAAATCCCGAGATATTGACCACTCGACCACTGCCATGCCGCTTCAGCTGGGGTGCCGCAGCGCGGGTCATCAGAAATGGACCGCGGAGATTCGTATCGAGGAGCAGATCCCAAATCTCGGCGGTAAGCCCGTCGAGATCCTGGAACGGTACGCGCCGGCTCACGCCGGCGTTGTTGACAAGAATGTCCAGGCGCCCAAGGGAGGTAACGGTGGCGTTCACCGCGGCCTCGCAGGACGCGGGGTCATTGTGGTCGAGATGAACGAGGACGGCTTTTCTCCCCTTCGCCTCGATCTCGCGGCACACTTCCGCGCCCTCGTCCTCGTGGCCACGATATGCCACCGCGACATGTACTCCCTGGGAGGCGAGCGCTCGGGAAATGACGGCACCAAGGCCGCCGGCAGCACCCGTGACCAGCGCTACGCGATCAGTCAAGTCCATCGGCAATTCCTCCTCGCTCGCGTGCAACAGAATGTCCAACTCTTCCTCGTCCGCTGCGCTGTCCAACGTGTAGTGAACGGCGTAAACGCCGTGTAACAAGGTGCGCCAAGCTGTCGATCTGTCATCTGTCGCCGGGAATCAAGAGTTTATTGTTGAGACTATACGGCCAACGCGCAGAAGCCGCCGCTCTCCGAGCTT
>Ga0326597_10003653_pt1 | contig 22020 bp, 19 predicted proteins | sample RVTome_12_FD_203789 | JGI IMG/M metagenome (GOLD analysis project Ga0326597, IMG submission 203789) | Soil microbial communities from uranium-contaminated site in the Upper Colorado River Basin, Wyoming, United States - RVT100D185 | ecosystem: Environmental > Terrestrial > Soil > Contaminated >...
TGAAGGTTGAGGCATAAGCGCCATCGTTATTGTCGGTAATGGTGCAATCAATTGCATCCCCTACCGAAGCATAAGTAGGCATGACTGCAGGAGCCGTCACCCCATAATCACCGGCGGTAGCATCGGCACCGAATGACCCACCTGATACCAGAAGGTTTGCCACAGCGTCCGTACATCCACCGCTTGTATCAGTAGTATTGAGTTTGTTGGTGACCTTGGCCGCATAATTCAAGGCAGAAGCCGATGATAAATTTCCTGCCACGCCCTTAACCGCTGCGTCACGCGCATCCCCTTGCAAATCAACAAATTTCGGCACGGCCACAGCTGCCAAGATGCCAAGAACCACAATCACAACCACCAGTTCAATCAAGGTAAAACCCTTTTGATTCTTCATTCCTTTTCTCCTTTGTTTTCCAAAATACAGGGTTGACAATACGAAGGTAGTTCCCCTGACAATCAAGGCCAACAGTTACCTTCAAATTATGCTTACAGATCCACCGGTCTGCGACCGACTTCTATTTTTTCTTCATCCATCGATACGGCTCGCATGGTTCAAGGTGCAAAGGAGCGCCGACAACCTTGCCTTTAACGGCCTCCCGGATACAAAATCGAACACGAGCCGGACCGGACAATGCGCTTTCAAAACCATCGGTACTGCGCAAACGATAGATCAGAGCCCGTTGGCTGAGATCGAAATACCAGTGGCCCGGCGCAATTTCTTCCGGGTCAACCTTTTCCAATTCCCCAAGATAGCCCGAGGGTTCCAGTCCCGTTTCTTCTTTAAGTAGCGCAACGGGATTGCCGCCCGCCCGGGCGTTTCTACCTTCCATATCCTTGTGTTTGGGCAGTATGCGGGCCAGCAACACCGCGGCCCGCATGTTCTCCACCGTCGCCTGCACGTTGAGCCGCTCGGCTTTGGCCTGCAGATGCCGCATCTTGTTCAGGAACACCCCCATCAGGATCAAGATGATGCAGGTCAGCACCCCCCATTCGAACAGCCGCAGGGTCCAGCGCTTGTGGTGCAACGGGGTTTTCGGCTTCATAAACCCCATTCATCTGCCAGTCATGACGCTGGACATGTTCCACATGGGCAGGAACACCCCCAGCGCCAATACCAGCACCATGCCGCCGATGACCATGATCAGGATCGGTTCGATGGCGCTGGACAAGCGGCTGATGTCGTATTCGATCTCCCGCTCGTAAAAATCCCCCACTTCGAGAAGCATGGTATCGACGGCACCGGTTTCCTCGCCGACCGCCAGCATCTGCAGTACCAGCGGGGTGAACATTTCGCTGGCCGCGGCGCTGCGGGTCAGGGTATCGCCGTGCTCGACGCCGCGCTGCAACTTGCCCAGGCACTGCTGTACGAAGCTGTTGCCCACCGCCTGGGAGGTCAGGGTCAGGGCCTGAAGCAGCGGCACGCCGGCTCCGTAGGCCATGGCGAACCCGCGGGCGAACCGTACCAGGATGGCGCGGCGGATGATGCTGCCGACCACCGGCAGGCGCAGCTTGAAACGGTCCCAGATCAACTGTCCCGCTTCGGTGCGCACCCAGGCGCGCCAGGCGAAAAAGCCGGCCACCAGGGCGATCAGAATCGCCCACCACCAGGCCACGGCAAAATTGGAGAGGCCGAGGATGATGCGGGTCGGCAACGGCAACTGGGCGCCCTGGCTTTTGAACAGCTTCGCGAAGGTCGGGATGACAAACAGCGTGATGATGGCGATGGCCACGGAAATCGCCACCAGCACGAAACTCGGGTAGCGCAGGGCGGCCTTGATCTGGTCGGCGGTCTGTTTTTCCCGGGTCAGATAGGTCGCCACCTCTTTAAAGGACTCATCGAGCCGACCGCTGCTTTCGCCGACCTGGATCATGTTGACCATCAGGGCCGGAAAGATTTTTGGGTGGCGCCGCATGGAGCCGGACAGATCGCGGCCACCTTCAAGGTCCGCCAGCACCGCCAGCACCGTTTCGGCCATGATCGGCTTGCCGGCCGACTCGGTCATGCCGCGCAGAGAGCGCAGCAGCGGCACACCCGCCTTGGTAAGGCTGAACATCTGGCGACAGAACAGGATCAGGTCGTCGGTGTCGACGCGCCCGCCGCCGAACTGCCATTGCCGGGCCGAGGGCCCGGCAGCTTTCTTCGACGCCGATGCGGTAATGCGAACCGGGGTCGAACCCCCGGCCTGCAACTGATCGGCCACCATGACGGCGCTGGACGCCTCCATGATACCCTCGACCAGCGCCCCGGCCGCGCTACGCGCCTGGTATCTGAACTGGGACATCCGCCTCTACCTCATGATAGAACTCGCCATCGGGCGATTCTCCCGCCGTGGCATCCAATTCCTCAACCTGCCCGGACACGCGGAGCACCTCATCCATGGTGATGATCCCGCTACAGGCATATTCGTAAGCAGCCATGGCCAGGGGTTTGAAACCTGCCTGGCTACGGGCAAGCAGGGAAAATCCGGCGCTGTCGCCCCGGCGCAGGGCATCGGCCAGGGGATTATCGATATGCAGAAGCTCATAAATCCCGATGCGGCCGTGGTACCCCGTATTATGGCAACGAGGACAGCCGGCGCCGCGCTTGAAATGTTCCTGCCGGCCCTTCGGCCCGATCATGGCTGCCAGCCAGTTGCGATGCCGGGAATCAAGGGGGTCGTCTTCGATGCACACTTTGCAGATTCGACGTACCAGGCGCTGGGCCAGAATAGCCAGCAGCGAACTGCCGACCACAAAACCTTCGGCGCCCATATCGAGCAGTCGCAAGGCGGTGCTGACGGCATCGTTGGTATGCAGGGTCGAAAGCACCAGGTGGCCGGTCATGGCGGCGCGCAAACCGATCTGAGCCGTCTCCTGGTCGCGCATTTCGCCGATCATGACGATATCGGGATCTTGCCGCAGGGCGGCCCGCAACACCCGGGCAAAGGAAAGATCGATGCGGCCCTGCACCTGCACCTGATTGATGCGCGACAAGCGGTATTCGACCGGATCCTCGACCGTGATGATCTTTTTACTGGCGTCGTTGAGCTCGTTGAGGGCCCCATAAAGGGTGGTGGTCTTACCGCTGCCGGTGGGTCCGGTGACCAGTATCAGGCCGTAAGGCCGCTGGATCAGGTTGCGAAAGCGCTGCAACATGGTCTCGGACATGCCGATCTGCTCCAGACTCAAAAGACCGGCGGACTGATCGAGCAGTCGCATGACCACCGATTCCCCGTATTGCAAGGGCATGGTGGACAGGCGGATATCGATGCTGCGTCCCCGCACCCGGATATTGAAACGCCCGTCCTGAGGCAACCGGCGCTCCGAAATGTCGAGGCCGCTCATCAGCTTCAGGCGCGATACCAGCGCCGCGCCGATGCGCTTTTCCTTCATGACCTGTTCGTGCAACATGCCGTCGATGCGCTGGCGGATGCGCAATACCGACTCATCCGGTTCGATATGGATGTCCGAAGCGCCGATCTGCACGGCATCCTCGAACAAGGAGCGCAACAGTCGCACCACCGGGGCATCATCGACACCACTGCTGGATAAAAGGGTTTCGAGGTCGATGGCGCCTTCGCCGAGCTCTTCGTTGAGTTCGCCGGCGATGTTGGAGATTTCGTCGGTGCGACGATAAATACGGTCAACGATATCGATCAGTTCGTCTTCGCCGACCACGGCCAGCTTGACGGACCGCTTGAGGATGCGGCGCAACTCGTCATAGGCAAAGATATCGGTCGGATCGGCCATGCCGACCAGCAGGTCGTCGTGGTCTTCGGCCAGCACCAGGGCCCGGAACCGCCGGGCATATATCTCCGGCAGCAGGCGTACCGTCTCGGCCTCGTACTGGTAGTGCCGCAGATCGATATAGGGCACTTGCAGCTGCTGGCCGAGGAACTTGAGAAATCCGGTCTTGGTAAGATAGCCCAGTTCCACCAGGGCGTGCCCCAGCTTGCTGCCGGTACGCTTCTGCTCGGCCAGGGCCGTTTGCAGTTGCTCCTCGGTGATGATCTGATGCCGCACCAGGAGTTCGCCGATACGGATTTTTTTGCGAACCGTCATGTTGCTTCCCTGCCCGCGTTCATGGAAACCGCAGGCGCCTGTGTTCCCCGGTCGCCCAGAACCGCCAGGCGTTGCCGGATGTATTTCTGCAGCCCGGCGGACAATCCGTCCCGGGAGAGAGCTTGGCGATAGGCCTGTCGGGCCGTGTCTATGGAAGATGTACCTTCAAGAGCGATGCCAAGTCCCATCCACCAGACGGCCTGTTCGGGCCTGAAAGCCAACAATTCACGATAAATCCGGGCAGCTTCCTCATATTGCCCCTCGCGCTGATATACCGTCGCCAGCATGGCGAACAGATCGGGCGCCTCGGCGACGGGGGGGCGGGGCTCGCGGAGCAGTTCTTCCCGGGCCTGGGACAAAGTGCCCTCCTCGATCAGCAGCCGGGCGAAGCGCACCCGATAAGGCAGATGCCGGGGGACTTCCCGCGCCCCTTCGGCCAGCAGACCCTTGACTTCACCCTGGCGGCCTTGCCCCGTCAAAAGATGCATCAGGGTGTCGCGAGACTGTATATGGCCCGGATCGCCGGCCAGAGCAGCCCGCAAGGCTGTTTCCGCTTCCTGATGCCGTCCCTTGCGCAGTGCCGCGATACCGTCCCGGGAAAGGTTTTCGACCCGCTGGCGGGGGGTGGGCACCACATCCTGCCGGACAAACTCCTGGATGGCCGGAGGGTCGACTTCCGCCAGGGACGGTTTTTGACGGCCGGCAGCCGGGCCGGCAAGGGGTTCCGCAACCGGCGGCGCTTCGGAAAGCACCAGCAGCGGGGCCTCGACAGGCTCGGGCTGCACCGCGAAGCGCAGGGTCTGACCGCCCCCGCCGGTGACTTCGGACAGGGTTAACTCATCGTAGCGGCAGGGTTGGCTAAAGGTGAAAACCAGCCGACCACCTCCGCCGCCTCTTTCCCAGGCCACCCTTTGCAACAGGGGCAGGGCGGCGGTATCGGGCAGCGAGGCGGCCATCGCCCCGTCCGGCAATTCCAGGACCAGTTGCCTGCCCTGTTCGCCCCGGAGCAGCCGGTAAGCCGGCCCACGGGAAAAGGCCATCTCCACCTGCAGTTGATCGGCAACCTGCACAAATTGCAGGTTGTCCAGCGTTGCAGGACCCTTATCCACCGCGGCGGCAGGGGCCTGCGAAATCGCGACCATCTCCTCGGGCGCGGTTGAAACCGGCACCGGCGAGGCTTGTTCGGCAATTTTCACATCCGGCGGGGAACTGGCGGATTGCAGGAACCAGACAACCCCGGCACCGGCCAGCAGCACCACAAACATGCCCGCCCATAGAGCCCGGCGCCCTTTTCGGCGGTCTGCCACGACAGCCACCCCGGAACGCAATGCGGACCCGGAGAGCGGTCTTGAGGAAGAACGTTTATCCAGGTCATTGAGCATCTGGTTGATGAGACTCAAATCGTTTCTCCTCAGCGTCCAAAAAACGGCAGGAACAACCAACCGCGCCGGGCGTCGGCGGTATCGGCCACGGCACGGCGCACGTGACTGGCCCGAACACTGTCGTTTCCCTGGCCGAAAGCGGCCAGCATGGCCTTGTGAGCCAAAATATTGACAAGCCGGGGGATGCCGCGGCTGGCAAACCAGAGTTTACGGAGTGCTCCCGGGGCAAATAAGTCAATTTCCTGACAACCGGCGATCTTCAGGCGATGGCGGACATAGGCGGCAACCTCCTGGCGGTTTAGCACCGGCAGTTGATAGCTGAAAACGATCCGCTGACGCAACTGGCGCAACTGGTGACCGGCCAGGCGCGCGTCGAGTTCCGGCTGGCCGAACAGCACGATGTGCAGCAATTTGCGTTTTTTCGTCTCGAGATTGCTCAACAGCCGTAGCGCTTCGAGGGTCCGGTCCGGCATGGCCTGCGCCTCGTCGATGCACAACACCACCCGCCGACCGGCCCGGCCGAGCTCGATCAGGCGGCGCACGATCCGCTTCAGCGCATCGTGGGAATCGACGGCGCCGGAGAACTCCGCCCGGATCTCCTCGGCTACGGCACGGTACAGTTGCAGGGGCTCCAACAGGGGATTCGGCACATAGGCCGTGGTGTTCTCCTCTGCCAGCCTGTCGAGCAACCGTCGGCAAAGGAGTGTCTTGCCGGTACCGACTTCTCCGGTGATCTTGATAAACCCCTCGCCACTATCCAGGGCGAGCAGCAGGACGTTGAACGCCTCCTGATAGCCGGCGTGGCCAAACAGAAAATCCGCGTCCGGCGTCAAGCCGAAGGGTTTGACCTTAAGGCCGAAATGCTTGCGGTACATGAATGATGCTTTCGCAAAAACTCCCAAGATGGTTAAGAAAAAAATTTGGTCCTATAAGGCTTGGTATTTTTTCAGGGGCGAAGGCATACGGTGTGTATGTCGAGGTCCTGAAAAAATGCCGTAACGCCGTAGGGCGGACTTTTTGCGACGCCATGGCCCTTTAACGGGTGGGCTGCGCATACTTGCCGCCGCTCCACTCGTTGTTGAATTCACCACCCAGTTCCAGGAATCGCTGCCGCGAGGTATCGAGGGCTTGTTCCCAACTGCCGAACTCGACCACCATTGGGCGCAGCAGAATCACCAGTTCGCTTTTGCGGGAAGTGTACTGGGTCTGGCGAAACAGGCCGCCGATCCCGGGCAGGCGACCGAGCAGCGGAATACTGGCCTTCCTTTTCTCCAGCTGATCCTTCATCAGGCCGCCGATAACCACCACCTGACCGCTTTGGGCAGATACGATGCTGTCGGACTCACGCACCGTACTAAAGGCCAGCGGCAGACTCTGGGTTTGCCCGGCGACGGTGATATCCTTGGTCTGGTCCGTCACCTCGCTGACGGTAGGATGGACATGCAGCGTTACCCTGCCGTTCGGATCGATCTGCGGTGTCACATCCAGGGCGATCCCGGAGAAGAAGGGCGTCAGGGTGATATCCGGCGAGGTGGTGGTGGTGGTGCCGGTAACCGTGTCGCTGGAAACGTCGGTCACGAAAAATTCGTCGGAGCCGACCTTGATCACCGCTTTCTGGTTATTTACCGTGGAGATGCGCGGACTGGACAGCACCTGGACATCGCCCTGGGTTTCGAGCAACTCGATAAAAGCTTGAAAGTCGCTGAAATTCAAGGCGGCGCTGAACACTCCGCCAAAAGCTCCCGAAGTCAGCCCCGAAGAGACGGCGGCGCCGGCGCTGCCAACGATATTGGCCATCCCGTTATCGGCGAAAATGTCCCCCCGCGACTGGGCGATGGAAACGTCCCCGCTTACCGCCGCCCAGTTGATGCCGGCCTGAAAACCGTCACCCAGCTCAACTTCGAGAATTTTGGCTTCGAGAATCACCTGCCGCTGCAGATTGCCCTGAATGGTGGCCAGATAGCTTTCCACTCCGCGCAATTCTTCCGGCAGGGCACGGATCACCACCACCCCGGCCTGGGGCTGGATAATGACCCTGCGTCCCCCTTCCTGGCCGATCATGGCATGCAGGGCGACGCTCAATTCGCTCCAGAAATCGGCGTTGGACTCGGTGTCGATGCGGCTGCCCGAGACCATGGTGTTGCCGTCTTCACGATTATTCCGCGAGGAAGACCGGTCGGAACTATCACTATCGTTCCCCTCGGTGACCTGACCGGAGCTAACCCGGGTCTGGGACAACCCCTTGCGCACCAGGTTGAGATAATTGACATGAAACACCTGATTCTGCACGACATCGGGCATGACCTGGAACCCGGCGCCGGTGGGCTGGTAGTAATAACCGTAAACATCCCGCAAGATGTTCATGACTTCGGAGATGGTGACCGCCTTGAGGTTGAGGGACACGGTGCCGGCAACCGACGGATGAACCACCATGTTGTAGGGGGTCCCTTCCACCAGGCCCATGAAAAACTCCCGGGCCGGCACTTCGCCGGCGGAAACATCGAACCGGGGCTCCTCGGCGGCGCCTCCCGGCAATCCCTGCTCGCCCATGACAGGAGGCAGCAAGGCAGCCGCCACTTCTTCAGGCAAGACTGCCGATGCCGGTTGTTCCCCTTCGAGCTGCTCCTCGAAGCGGGCAAGGGGCATCTCACCCCGGTGCCTGGGAGCACAGCCGGCTACCAGCAGCAACGCTCCTGCCAGTCCTGCCAAGGTCCGGCAAATCAAATTTTTGGTCATCCTTTTTCCCACGTTTCCTCGCTTCAGGGAGCCGGCTCAACCGCCAGCTTCACGGTACCGGCAACCAGTTTCAGTTGAATCTTTTGTCCCGCATAGTGCAACAGGGCGCTGCCGGGCTCTACGGCCACCAGCAAGGCACCGTCGATTTTCTGACCGACCTGTACCACCTGCTTGTTGATAACGGCCACCCGGCGTTGCCGGGAGATCAAGGTGGAAGTCAGTTTCCACTTCAACGTTTTTGGGGCGGCTTGCCCCGCACTGCCAACGACACCGACCGGAGGCCGGGTCGGGTCGGACAGCGGTCCCTGACCGAAAGCCGGCCAACAGAATCCGAGTCCGAAGAGCAACAGCGCCGCACTTCGAGCCATCCGTCCCTTTGCCTTGTTAAACACCGATCCACCCCTTTCTGTGGCTGAGGGTGTAGACCGTCAGGGATATTTCGGTATGGGGGTAGTCGCCCACGACGATCTCTAATTCATCCCAGAACAGCTTGCGCGGCATCCTTTCCAGCTCCCGCAAATAATCCAGCGCTTGCAGATAGGAGCCGGAAACGACAATTCGCACCGGATGGCGATAAAGGTTGATCCGCTCCGTGTCATCGGCCGCGGTTTCATTTTCGGCCCCGGCTTCATTTTCGGCGGCGGGCAGCAATTCCACCGCCGGCAGGTTTTCGAGGCTCACCAGTTTCATCCCCCCCTGGCGGGTCAGGAGCCCACGAAGCACTTCCGCCATGTCCCGGGGGGAGATAAGGTCGACGGTCAAGTCCTTGAGACGTTCATCGAGGCGACCGATCTCGGCCTGCAATTGCTGCTGCCGAAGGCGATGCTCCCGATCCGGATCGTCCTGAGCCCGGGACTCGATGGCCTCGGCCTGGCGATCCAGTTCAGCCACGGTGGTGTTCAGTTCGACGATTTGCTCCTTGACCTGATGACGCTTGACCCCCTGGGGTTCAAAAAACAGGGCATAGCTGCAGAAAAGGCCGGCCACCAGGATCGATGCCGGGAGCAGGATCCTTTCCCGCAGGCTGCGTTGGTCGAGCCACAGGGCCAATTGTCCGATCCGCTCCGCCAGCGCCTTCATGGCTTTTCCTCCTGGGTGGTTTGCAGCAAAAAGTCAATGAACTGCGAGCCATTTTCGGAGCGATTCAATTGCAGATGTTCGAATTCGCGCCCGGCATAAACCGGCTGGCCGGTCAATCGCTGCAGGTAGAGCGGCACATCGGCCGCGCGGGTAGTACTGCCTTCGAGCAGGAGCTGGTCGCCGCCTGCGCTGAGCTGAATACGGCGCAACCACACCGAAGGAAGATCCTGCCGTGCCAACCCCGCGAGATACTCGGAGAACCCCCGGCTGTTGCCCGGCCGGCTTCCGGTCAGCAACCCGAGCAGGGCAAAACGGGCCTGCCGGTCGCTCATCATTCTTTCAACCTTGCGAATCAGTGCGGGGTCGGCTGACCTGGGCGGATACTGGAGCTGATAGTCGTTGATGCGCTGAAGGGCCGCGGCCTGTCGTTCCTGCAACTGCGCCAGTTCGGACTTGAGGCTGGATAATCGCCACAAGCTGACAGCCCCGGCGGTCAGCACCAGACACAGGACGACAGCCAGCACCGAAACGATCCGGTTGAAGGAAAAGGGGATTTTCTTTTCGAGAAAAAAGGGCTGATAAAGATTGATCTGCTGGCTCATGCCCCCTCCTCGTCGGTTCGCAGGGCGGCACCGATGGCCAGCAGGCAGCGCCCGGCATGTGCGGGCAAGGGTTCGGAGCATTCCAGTATCTGTTCCAGGTCGAGGGTCGCGACCTCGATGCCGAGAGAGGCGCGCAGCCCGGCCAGAATCGGTCCCGTATCGAATTCCTGGGGGGCCACCACCAGGGAGCCGATCGGCACCTGGGCAAAACTTCTCTCATAAAAATCGAAGGAGCGCTGAATCTCCAGGGCGATAGTCTCGACATTCGATTCCAGGCTGTCGCCTCCCTCGATCAGGGCGGCGACCCCGAGGGGGAGATTCCGGGCAAGACACAATTCCCGGCCCCGGGTGATGATGAGCAGGCCGGAATGGACGCCAAAATAGAGAAACGCCATGCCGCGCCCGGTTTCGGGAAGCAGGTTGGCAAGGTTGCGCAACACCAGTTCGGGGATGTCGATAGCCCGGACCTTGAGCCGGGCTTCCTTCATCTGAGCCACTCGCTGCCGCACCTGTTCCTGATGAGCCACCACCACATAGGCGGTTCTGGCCTTTTCCCGTTGATTGCCCCGCGGCACCTGGAAAACATCGATCACCGCCTCTTCCAGGGGAAAATCGATCAGGTCGCGAATCTGCCAGCGCAGCGCCTCGCGCAGTTCGCCTTCGGGAACTTCGGGCGGCGCCACCTGCAGCAGCTGATAGCTGCCGACCTCCAGAGCGCAAACCGCGCCGCCGGAACTCAGACCCCGGCGCCGGCAGCCTTCACCCAGAACATTCTGGCTTTCGGCCATTTCGCCCGGCAAAAAGTCGCAAAATGTCAGGCACGGCTTCGAACCTGCCTGCCGCACCACATGGGCCAGAGCCAACCCCGCGTCAGTTCGGGAAAAACCGGTCAAACCGCCGGCACTGGAAAATTTTCGGGAAAAACGCTTCAACATAGATAAATCACTGTTCCTTGAACGGCTTGTCGGTAACGGGAACTGCTCCCGGGAATAACAACCGACTGGAATAGCGGCGACTTTAATGAATTTCGCGCCGTTCTTCAAGGGTTAATTAAAAAGCTGCCGTCAACTTTCCTTCCATACATTATTTATCGGCCGCCAGGCATGCAAAATTCAGGACGAGACAAATTTCGTCACCAGGGCAAGTCCGATAAGACCCCGTTAAGGAAGAGTGCACTTTCCGGACCAAAAAATGAATTACTTATTTTTGCCGACATTTCAATAACTTGCGGCGAACCATAGGTTGCGGTCGCATCCCGGAGCCAACTAATTGACAGTCAAAACGGAATCTTGGCAGGGCGGGGGTTAGGGCTTAAAGCTCACGGACGGCAAACCGAAGGGAAGGGATTGCTACCGCCGATTGCACACCCATCAGGACATGCTTCAATGTAAAGCAAAGGCGACCTGGCCGGGCGATATCCCCGAAGCCTGAAACCTGCCGCAAGAGCAGAAAACGCCTGGTAAATACCAACCGTTTCTGCTAGCCTCCCCATGCATTGGCTGCCAAGCCGGCAGAACAGGCATGCATTTTGCTGTGCATATTTGCCAAACATCCTCGCACACCCGGTTCTTCCGCAACCCTGTAACTGAATTTTTCGTCAACCCCGCATCCGATGAAGACTATGCATTTTTTCGGCAACCGCCCGACAAAATCTCCTATCGATCGCCGGTCTTTTCTCAAACTGGGACTGGCCTGTGCCGCAACTCTGGCCCTGCCCCTTCCCTCCCTTGCGAAGGTGATCTCACCTGGAGCCAAGGGAAAAGCCCTTTCTTTCTACAACATCCATACCGGCGAAGAATTGAAAAAGGTAGTCTTCTGGGCCGACGGCCATTACCTGCCCGATGCCCTGACCAACATCAATTACCTGCTCCGGGATTTCAGGACGAATGAAATAATCGGCATCGACCCCCAACTGTGCGACCAACTTTTTGCCCTCCGGCAAAGCCTGGGCACCGATCGACCCTTCCACATCATCTCCGGTTATCGTTCTCCGAAGACCAATCACATGTTGCGCAGTCGCTCGAAAGGTGTGGCCACCAACAGCCTGCACCTGGTCGGTCGGGCGATCGATATCCGGATACCCGGTCAACGCCTTGCCGATGTGCGCCGGGTCGCCTTGTCAATGCAGGCCGGCGGGGTCGGCTACTACCCCAACTCCGATTTCGTGCACATGGATACCGGGTCCGTGCGACGCTGGTAAATGCCGCAGGCATCGCGAAAACATAAAAAGGGGTCTACCATCTGCAAATCCGATGGTAGACCCCTTTTTACTTATTGGTGGAGCTGAGCGGGCTCGAACCGCCGACCTACGCGTTGCGAACGCGTCGCTCTCCCAGCTGAGCTACAGCCCCTTGTCCTTATCGCGGCAAGAATGATGCTTTCGCAAGAAAGCAAAACGATTGAATGGCTAAGCAAAAAGCGCCAAATGCAAGGCGCGCAATGGTCGAGGAATGAGGCGTACTTGGTTACGCCGCAGTGACGAGAGCAATTGCAGTAACGCAGCAGTTGGTGAGTTTTTGCGACGCCATCGAGAATACCCGCGCTGAAATGACCCTGTCAACGGAAAGGAAGGGCCTTGGGAACACCGTCCACTGCCAGTCGAACGATGAACAGGGCACCCTTTTCCCGGTTTTGGACCTCGATATCGCCGTAATGATGCTCGATTATGCGATGAACGATCGACAGGCCCAGCCCGGTGCCGTTTTCGCGGGTGGTGAAAAACGGGTTGAAGATATTTCGCATGACATCCGCCGGGATGCCGCCGCCGGTATCCTCAACCTCGATAGTCACCGCCTGGTCGCCACGCAAAAAGGTCGGGTAGGCCCTCACCGTCAATCTGCCGCCTGCGGGCATTGACTGGCGGGCGTTGGAAATCAGGTTCACCAGCACCTGCCGAAGCTTCTGCTCATCACCGCGAATCACGGGCAGGTTTTCGGCAAGCTCACAAACCGCCTCCACTGATGAGCGCTGCAGAGAGTCTTCTTCGAGGGACAGGGCTTCCTCAATGACGGCCTCGATCCGGCATTCGCCGATGCACAACATCTGTTTTTTGGAAAAGCCCAGAATGTTGGTGAGCATCTCTTCCATACGGCGCACTTCGCGCACGATGATCGCGCTGTATTCCTTCTCCTTGCTGCCCTCCGCCGCTATGCGCGTCAGACGCTGGGCGAATCCGCCGATGGCCACCAGGGGATTGCGCAATTCATGGGTTACCGAGGCGGCTGTTTCGCCGAGGGCGGCCATCTTCTCACCCTGAATCATCCGCTCCTGGGTTTCGCGCAAATCCCGATGAGATTCCTCAAGACGATGCAGCAACAGGCCGTTTTCCATGGCCTGCGCCGCCTGGCTAGCAAACAATTCCAGAAAATGCCGCCTCTCGGGGGTAATTTCGTTTCCGCTTCGGGGGTTGTCGACCACCAGCACTCCCAATGTTCCCTTCCTGCCCAACAGCGGCACACAGGCGCAGGGGGCCAGCCCAAGGGTCCGGGTCATGTTCTCGAAGGACAGTGACTCGGCTCTCGGTTCCGGCACGAAAACCACCCGTCTGTCCCTCACCGCCCGGGACAGGGGATTGTCGCCGGGCTCCAGGGACAGGCGAAGCTTCATCACCTGACGACAGAAGGGAGTCTGTCTCTGAGACTCCCTGGCCGCCTCACCGACTTCCGGTCGTTCCCAGGCGGAGAACTCAGCCGGCAGAATTATCGGCGCCGCCTCGCGAGTGACGCCAAGCATCCCCTGCAATATGCCGCTTCGCTCATTAGCCATGAACAGCATGGCTCGCTCGAAGCCGGCGCCGCCATGGACGGTAGCGACCGAAAGAACCAGGTGCATCAATTCGTCGAGCCGCACGGTGCTGTGAATGGCCCGCGAAATTCGGTAAAGCAGCGAAACTTCTTCCAGCTTGCGGGAGTTTTCAGTCGACAGGGTCGCCAATTCTTCCAGGGCCGCCACCCGCTCCATGGCCTCGGCAATCTGGGCGGCAACCCCTTCCAGAACTTCCTGATTCCAGCAAAAAGTCCGGGAAAAGGGGAGATGGGAGGGATCCCTGAAAATCGTCAGGGTGCCCCAGAGACTTTGCCGCAAGCGCAAGGGCAGCACCTGAACCGCGGGTCCCTGCCATTCCGGGAGCGCTTCCTGGCAGGACTCATTCGGGCAGGAAAGGAAGTCCCCTGTTTCCAGGACGCGGACGGCGAGTTTTTCCTCTACAGCCAGCATCCGGGGCCCCCATTGTTTCCACTCGGCCCCCAGATGAACCGCGGGCGAGGAATGCACCGTTCCGCCCAGCAATGGCCGCACGAGAACTCCGGCGGCTCCCAGGCGGTTCTGGAGGATACAGCAGGCGGCGGGCAACAACTTGGCCATGGTCCGCATCTGGTTCAGTTTGCGACTGAGTTCCGAAAAAAGCTCCAGTCGCAGATCCAGCCAGCGCCTTTCCTCAATCGCCCGCCATTGCTCCAGGCGGCCGTCAAGGTCGAGGGTCACAGCCGAGACCAGATCTTCAAAGGGCGGCAATAAAGGAAAACCGGGAGGAAGGGACAGAAAAAGAATGGTGCGGTGGCGGCCCGAACCTGAAGCGGCGCATTGAACATGCTGCCCCTTTCGGACGAGACGGCCCGGCTTTTCGAGGACGGCCGGATCAATGACTGACTCCAACGACCTGCCGGGGGGGAAAAGCAAAGACCCGGCAGCAGTGAAAACCTGCGAAACCGGGTCCTCGGAATGTTCGGCCACCAAAAGGGCGGCCTCTTCCAGCTCAAAAGCCTCTTTCAGATAATCCAGAAGATCCTGGCAACTCCGGGGGAAATCCGCTTTCCCCTGGTTGACGATTCGAATTGCCTCGCACAGAACCTTATGCCAGTCGTGTGTCATGGCAGCCTTCCTCGCCTACCGGTTGCAACCGGTGACTCTCAGGGGAGTTTCAGCCAACCCTTTTCATCAACCGATTTTCTCGATCTTCTCTTTGCGTTCCTGCTCCGTCTTGCAGTCGATACAAAGGGTTGTTACCGGCCGGGCGCGAAGGCGAGCCTCGCTGATCGACTCTTCACAGCATTCGCAGATACCAAACTCGCTATTTTCGATGCGTTCCAGGGCATCGCGGATTTTCCCGATCAAACGGCGCTCCCGATCCCTGATCCGCAACTCGAAATTGCGGTCCGACTCGAGGGAGGCCCGATCGGTGGGATCTGGGAAATTCCCGTTATCATCGGTCATTTCAGAAACCGTTCTTCCGGCCTCCTTGAGCAGCGATTCCAGTTGGGATTCGAGAATCGCCCTGAATTCATCAAGTTTTGCCTGATTCATGCGGGTACTCCCTTACAGAAAATGGAACCGTAAATGTAAATGAATACCATCGTCAAGTCAACAAAAATGGGCCCGCACGCCCTTCAGATGCCAACGGTCAACTGTCGCCACAGGATGAGAAATGAGAATACCACAGCAACCCAGCTAATGAATATAGGGCCGTTATGTCGAGGGATGTCCCCGGCAATTTGACCCGCCTCATCCGAAACGGCGCCCCCGGGAACCCGGCCTACCAGCAGGGCAACAAGGTCCGGGAAACGGCCATAGGCATTGGTGATCAGAAGAAATTCCTCACCTCTCCACAGGGTAAAAAAAACCCGCCCCCGCAGAGCCACCGCCTCCAGGGCGGTTATTTCTCCGAACCGCACATTTTTTTGCCGGAACAGGCGCCAGACCGTGATCGTTTCGTCATCCAGTTCGATGCGACGAAAAAGGTTCTCGGCGAACAGGGCCCCCAGGGCGAAGACTATCGCACCAAGCAGAAGGGTACGGCCCATGGTCTGCCCCTGAACCACACCGACTGTCAGCAGGGCGATCTGCGCCAGCAGCAACAAGCCAAGGGGAACCAGAAATGCCCGACGTATGGTAAAGGTATCTTTTGCCGCCATGGATTTTTCCCCGGAACGCCCGTCATCCGGCGTGGTAGTTTCCTCCGCACGATTATTCCGCAAAGGCTGGCCATTGTCGAGGGGCTCAATCACGGCGGATAAAGGAACCGCTTTTGCCGCCGTGTTTTTCCATGAGGCGTATTTCGGAAACAATCATGGCCTTGTCGATCGCCTTGCACATGTCGTAAATCGTCAGGGCGGCTCCCGAAACGGCGATCAGGGCTTCCATTTCCACCCCGGTCTGGCCGGTCAGTTTGACCGTAGCCTCGATTTCGATCCGCCCCTCCCCCGGATGGGGATAGAATTCGATGGAGATGGAGGTCAGCAGCAACGGGTGGCACAGGGGGATCAGTTCCGGCGTTTTCTTGGCCGCCATGATCCCGGCGATACGGGCCACGGCCAGCACGTCACCCTTGACCATGCCCCCGTCCAGAATGCGGCCGAGGGTCGATTCCTGCATCCGCACCTCGCCCCTGGCGACAGCCACCCGCTGGGTCGCGGCCTTGCCGCCGACCTCGACCATGATAGCTTTCCCCTCTTCGTCAAAATGGGTCAATTTATCGCTCATTATTTCTCCTTGCATGACTTCAATTATTATCTCTCAGTGAAATTGCATCGGCGCATGATAGGGAAACCAGGCCCGGCTGACCGAATGTTTGCGGACCACCCGGCCCACCTTTTCGAGTTCGACCGGAGCGATCGGCTGCAGGTCGTCGAAATCAACCGCCTGCAATTTGATCAGCAATTGCGCCGGCCTGTCCAGGCTTCCGGCGCCTTCGGCGACCAGGCGCCCGACCAGCGAAATAGCCTCGTCACCGGACAGGCCCAACTCCTTGGCCATCTGGCGATGATACAGCATCAATCCCAGGTAATCAAAGCCGCATTTTTGCACCGCGGCGAAATCGAGAGAAAACCAGGCCAGGGAGCCCGCGGGATTGGACAAAACCTCATAGGGAAGATTGATGACCAGCCTGATTTCGGGATTGACCTGGCGAACCTCCTCTCGCAAGGCGGTTGCCAGTTCCATCAGGGTCCGGCTCTTCCAGCGTGCCCAGTTGTCAAAGCCCGGAGAATAGCGCCCCACCCGGACCCGTCCGTCCGTTCCACGTTTGCGGTCCCGGTAAAAATCCTCCGGATCGGGCAGTTGTCCGCCGTACCGGAGATAGGCCGCCAGGGCCGCCGCGGAGAAACCGTCCGTATGACGCAGCACCAGATCGTCCTGCAGCAGAATCCCGTCCAGATCGTAACGGGCCAAGTCCCGGTAAAGGGCTCTGAGCCGGCGCTGGACTTCCGGGTGCGAGGGATCCAGCTTGTCCGTCGGCACCACCGAGCCGTCGGCCAATTCATAACGCCGGTTGCGCAGGTCGGAACCGCCGAGGGGCGTCGACAGGGTTCCAGCCCAGGCGAAAACCTTGAGCCCGGCAGCTCGGGCCAGCGGAATCACGGGAGTGAGAATATCGGCAACCACCGGCGCTTCCCCTGTGGCGAAATACACCCCGGCTTCGGCCCTGGGTTGGACAAAGGGATACACCCGGTCGCCGCGATTGTGGAAGACTCGCAGCACCACGGTATCAAAACCCCGCCGGCGCATGTCCTGAAATTCGCGGCTCAGTTCCGCATGATCCCGGCAGGGCAGCCAGGAAACCTGGGCGGCATGCAGCAGCTCGACGGCCCCCGCCCTTCCCGCAAGAGAGAGCAGAAACAGGGCCAGGGTCAGCCGGAAGATCGATCCCTCCATGCAACGGCGGAGTGCTTTCAATCGAAGATCTCCTCCAGGGCCTGCTGGGCGGTGCCGACCCCGATCAATTGCAGGCCGGGCGGCGGATCGAGGTTTTTGAGATTGCCGGCAGGCAGGTAACAGCGGTTGAAGCCCAGCCTGGCCGCCTCCATGATCCGCAGTTCCGGCCGGGAAACGGCCCGCACCTCGCCGGCCAGGCCGACTTCGCCGAAAAGGATGATACCCGGCGCCACCGGCCGGTTAAGATGGCTGGAAGCTAGGGCGGCCATCACTCCCAGGTCGACGGCGGGTTCGTCCAGCCGCACCCCGCCAGCCACGTTCAGAAATATATCCTGAGCCAGCAGGGATATGCCGACCTTCTTTTCCAGCACCGCAACCAGCAGCGAAACCCGGTTATGGTCGATGCCGATGGCGGTCCGCCGGGGGGTGCCGAAGGAGGTCGAGGCGACCAGCGCCTGCAGTTCCACCAGGATCGGCCGGCTGCCTTCCAGGGAAGGCACGACAACGCTGCCCGCCGATCCTTCGGGGCGTTCGGCCAGGAAAAGTTCCGAAGGATTGGCCACCTCAGCCAGGCCGTTTTCCTTCATCTCGAAGACGCCTATTTCATTGGTGGAACCGAAGCGGTTCTTGACCGCCCGGAGAATGCGGTAGGGGTGTCCCGGATCTCCTTCAAAATACAGGACCGTATCGACCATGTGTTCCAGCATGCGGGGTCCGGCGATGGCCCCGCCCTTGGTGACATGGCCGGCAATAAAAGTGGAGACGCCGCTGCCCTTGGCCAGTTGCATCAGCCTGCCGGCGCATTCCCGCACCTGGGCAACGCTGCCGGGGGCCGATTCGAGAGCCGCGGTAAAGATGGTCTGGATCGAGTCGACCACCAGAAAGGCCGGCTGAAGTTCCTTGACCCGTTCCAGAATAGCTTCCAGGGAGGTCTCCGGGCAAATGTAAAGATCCCGGGCGGCGACAGCCAGTCGCTCGCCGCGCAACTTGACCTGGCGGGCCGACTCCTCGGCGGTGACATACAGGGCCGGTCCCGTTTCCGCTAGCCGGTTGGCGGCCTGGAGCAACAGGGTCGACTTGCCGATGCCGGGGTCGCCGCCGATCAACACCAGGGAACCGGGCACCACGCCGCCGCCGAGAACCCGATCGAGTTCGCCAATGCCGCAGCGGCAACGTTCCTCCCCAAGGGTCTCCACCTCGCCGATCCGCTGGACCTTGCCCGCAGGCGGCAACCGGCGCCCCTTGTCCCCACCGACAGCTTTAGCCTCTTCGGTAAGAGTGTTCCACTGGCCGCAATCGGGACACCGGCCGAGCCACTTGGGGCTCTGGTATCCGCATTGCTGGCAGACATAAATCGATCTGGTCTTCACTGGCGTCCATCCTACGAAGTTTTTGCGAAAGCCTCAAAAATTCAATGGGGAATATTAGGACATCGCCTCATCCCTGTCAACGACGCCCCCGTTGATGCTTTCGCAAGAAAGCAAAAAGAGTGAATGGCTAAGCAAAAAGCGCCAAATGCAAGGCGCGCAATTGTCGAGGAATGAGGCGTACTTAGTACGCCGCAGTGACGAGAGCAATTGCAGCAACGCAGCAGTTGGTGAGTTTTTGCGACGCCATCCCGGTTGATATCCGTCGAAATCTCGCAGGGGTAGACGAAAGAATAGTCCTTCTGTTAACATGCCGTACTACACAAAATAAATTTGCTAACTGACCACCAAAGATATACAGGGACTGAATACGACTCATGGAACCTCGGCTCATCAAGATTCTCAGGGACATCGTCGGCAAGGATCAAATTTCCTCCGACCTTGCCGACCGCATCTGTTATTCCTACGACGCCACCCAGCAGGAGCACCTGCCGGAGGTGGTGGTCTTTCCCGGGGATACCGGGGAAATCAGCCTGATCATGAAGATGGCCAATGCCGAAAAGATCCCGGTTTATCCCCGGGGCGCCGGCAGCGGTTTCACCGGCGGCAGCCTGCCGATCAAAGGCGGAATCGCCCTGGTGCTCACCCGCCTCAACGCCATTTTGCGCATCGACGAGGATAATCTGGTCGCCGTGGTGCAGCCGGGGGTCGTGACCCACAAGTTTCAACAGGCCGTGGAAGCAAAGGGCCTGTTCTATCCCCCCGACCCGGCCTCCCTCAAATTCAGCACCCTGGGCGGCAATGTCGCCGAATGTGCCGGTGGTCCGCGCTGCGTCAAATACGGTGTGACCAAGGATTACGTGCTGGGGCTGGAAGTCGTCACGCCTCAAGGAGACATCATCCGTACCGGAGGCGAAACCATGAAGGGCGTGGTCGGCTACGACCTCACCAAGCTGCTGGTCGGCAGCGAGGGCACCCTGGGCATCATCACCCGCATCACCCTCAAACTGCTGCCCCTGCCCGACGCCAAGAAGACCATGCTGGTCGCCTTCGACTCCATCGACGGAGCGGCCCGGGCGGTTTCCGCCATCGTGCGGGGCAAGATCATTCCGACCACCCTGGAATTCATGGATGCCACCACCATCCAGTGCGTCCGCCAGGCCACAAACCTGGCCATCCACGAACAAGCCCGGGCCATCCTGATCATCGAGGTGGACGGCGACCGGGACCTCATCGACCGACAGGCAGCCAGGATCCTGGAAATCGTGGCGCCCCTGGGCGTGCTGGAGGCCCGGGTGGCCCGCAACAAAGAAGAAAGCGAGGAAATCTGGCAGGTGCGGCGCAGCGTATCGCCCAGCCTGCGCAAGATCAATCCCGACAAGTTCAACGAGGATATCTGCGTGCCCCGCAGCCGGCTGCCGGAGATGATCCGGACCATCGAGGGGATCGCCACCGACCTGCAGATCCCGATCGTCAATTTCGGTCATGCCGGCGACGGCAACATCCACGTCAACATCATGGTCGACCGGGGCGTGCCGGGCCAGCAGGAAAAGGCCGAACAGGCCATCAAGGAAATCTTCGCCGCCACCCTCGAAATGGGCGGCACCATGAGCGGCGAACATGGCGTAGGCGTCACCAAGGCGCCCTACATCCCCATGGAGCTCGATCCGGCGGCGGTGGCCTACATGAAAGCCATCAAACGGACCCTCGACCCGAACAACATCCTCAACCCGGGTAAAATCTTCCTGGAAGACTAGTTAAATCACGCCCGGCAAAGCCGGGGCAAACCTTCTCCTCCTCCCGGTGGGGGGAGGCTGGGTGGGGGGAAGGCTCAGTCACAAGGCACCCCCACCCCAACCCTCCCCCGCTGAATGGACCGGAGTCAAGGGTTACAAGTGTTCGGAGACATGGGTAACAGTTTTTATCTAAACTTCGCTCCCATCGAGGCGGATCTCTCTTACAGCATGATGGCAAAAGTAGACGGAAAAAGTACCGTCCTCGTTCGTGGGACGCAAAGCAACGGGATAACCTCGCAGTGCTTTTGGCACGCGAAAAACTTTACCTTTAAAAAAGATTTCGCCTTTATCCTGAACCTTGCGAACGTGATCGTCCGGGCCGTACTCAATGGCTGGCAAGGGGTCAGGATACATGCGCTGACTTGGTTTGTAACGGGTAACGGGCGTCTTCATTCCCAGGGATTCATGGGGACGCTCCAGGTTGTATATCTGCCTAAACTCATCAAATTTCTGCTGGCAGTGTGCAAGATCCACAAATTGTTGGCCAACGATGGCTTCTGCGTTCAAAGTACGGTGAAAGCGCTCATCTTTCCCCATGGTTTGAGGATGGTAAGGACGAGAATGGCTTATTCTTACTTCCAATCGAATCAGCCAAACCGTCAGCGGGGTAAGATCGTTAAATTCGCGGTTTCCCCAAGGGCTGCCGTTGTCCATTAACATCCGGTTCGGTAGGCCATACCGTCGGAAGCTCTCGATCAAGGCACTCTGTACGGTCTCGGTTTTCTCGTCGGCACAAGCCTTGAGTAGAACATTAAACCGGGAATGGTCGTCAAGAACCGTCAAGGGGTGACAGCGCCCCTGTAGAATGGGGAAATGCCCCTTGAAGTCCATTTGCCAAAGGTCGTTGGGATGCGGATGCTCAAAACAAATAAACGCTTTATGCTTTGTGGACTCAGCCGGATCTAGCAGCCCCTTACGACGTAAAATGGCCGTTACGGTGGAGGCAGCTGGAACATCCTGATGCCCCAGTTCCTCCAATCGAGTTTTTAGCTTGCGGCCACCCCAGGCCGGATGTGCATCTCGAAGGGTGGTGATGGCATTTTCCATGCTTTCTTCGCATTTCAGGGGGCTGCTGTGAGGGCGCCGCGATAAGTCCAGCAACCCTTCAGCCCCCAATTCGATAAACCGGTCGAGCCACTTGTAACCGGTCTTTCTACTGATATTGAAGGACTTGCACAGCAACGAAAAATTAACATCATCGCGTTGCGCCAACATGACAAATTCGTATCTCAGGGACAAGGTACTCACCTCTTGCCAGGACATGTCTGTCTCCTTTCAAAAAAGAAGCCATGTCCTCATGATAAGTGTTACCTATGTCTCCGAACAGATGTTACCTATGTCCCCAGTCTATACACCCGCTGGGGGAGGG
>Ga0326597_10003654_pt1 | contig 22018 bp, 22 predicted proteins | sample RVTome_12_FD_203789 | JGI IMG/M metagenome (GOLD analysis project Ga0326597, IMG submission 203789) | Soil microbial communities from uranium-contaminated site in the Upper Colorado River Basin, Wyoming, United States - RVT100D185 | ecosystem: Environmental > Terrestrial > Soil > Contaminated >...
CCCCGCCGCTTGCGGCCTCTCCGGTCGTCCCCGTGGCGAAAGGGCCAGAAGCGTGAGCCCCGAGGAGTCCCTCCCCCCGGACTACTACTGCCCGAATCCGGCGATCGACTGCGCCGGCCGCGGCCCTGACCTAGTGGAGATTCGGGAGCCGGTGCTCGACGTCGACGGCACGGAACTCGGCGTCGTGATCACTATGGCGTGTCGGAAGTGCGGCTATCGCTGGGGGCGCGAAAACTGAAGCTTCCAACCTTGAAGGAGCCCCCTTCCCTGGTGAGCGAGAGAAAAATTTCCTGCGCTGGAAGCTCCACGCCGGGGCGCTTCACCAGCACGGAGTAGAGCAGGAACACCTCGCCGTTGGCGCGCGTGTGCTCTTCCAGCTTGGTGTACCTGACCTCCGGCTGGACCTGTTGCAGCGCTTCGGCCCGCCCTTCGAAATTTGAGAGCAGGTCGATCTCCTTTTGAAGCTCCGCCTGAGCGCGGCCCGTCGTCAGCTCGAGCGCGGACCGCTGATCCGCCGCGACAAGGTAGCGGTCGAGAAACAGGCGCGCCGTCTCCTCGGCGCCGCCGGAGTCACCGCAGCCGCTCCCGCAGACCAGCGACAGAATAAGTGCTGAAAGCACGGCAAGGAAGCACGTCGACCGGCGGGGAGTCGCGAACATGCGCTAGTATAGCTGGGAGCCACTCTGAAGGACAGTTCAATCCCGTCGTGGACTGGGTGCGGACCGCGCGCGGTTCGCGAGCCCTCGGGACACTCAAACTTCCGAGGGGAGGGTGGCGATCGTGCGCCTGACCAGGAGGTGGGCGCGGTTGAGGCGACACGTGGTGGTCGCAAACGCCTTGTTGTGCGGATTGGGCACCTTGCTTGTCTCGATAATCCTCAAACGAATCGCCTCGCGGATCAAGCTGGCCTTGGACTCCTGCGTGTTCTCGCAGCCGTGCGCGCTGGTGAGCACGTGATTTTTCAGATACTTGAGTCCGATGAACGCGAGATTCTGCTCGAGCCGCGCCAGAAGCAGAATGAACGGCTCCCAGTTGAAGTCGGGGCTTTCGGCATCTTCGAACGCCTCGGGGGACGGCGGCGTGTCCCCTCCGAGGAACTGCCCGGGCTGAAAGAAATCATCGAGCACTTCGTAGTGCCCCGCGGCAGCCACCAGGTCGGCGCTCGTGAACTGCTCGAAGCCGAGGAGTATGACCTCCTTGCGATGGCTGCGCAGTCGGCCGATTACATCGAAGAGGGCGCTGTCGCCCGTGACCAGTGCGTACGTCCCGATGTCGGGGCGCTCAAACATGGTCTGCAGCGCGTCCAGGGCCAGCGTGAGCACCGCGGCATTGCCGCGAGTCACGGCGACGCTTGTTGCGGAGGAGGTCGGGAGCACGAAACGCGGATCCAGCTGAAGTCGTTTCAACTCGGTCGGCATTCCGGGATGCTGATCCCAGTTGGCGTAGACATTGGCCAGTGCGACGACGCCCAGCTGTCGGACACGCAGCATCAAAGCCTCGAGCGTTCCGAGGAAGGATTCAGGAGACGCGGAATACTGTCGGATCGGGCGCTGTAAATGCTCGAAATCGACGAACAGTGCTACGTGGTTGTCACGCTTCGCAATTATCACACCCCATTAACCCCGTGAGGTTGGGCCGTTGGGTCGCCGGCGCGAAGGGAGCTAAGAATTAAGGAAGGACGTTGACGACTTTCTTATCGCGTCCCTTGCGCTCGAATTGGATGACTCCTGTGATCTTGGCAAAGAGCGTGTCATCCTTGCCCTGTCCCACGTTGAAGCCCGGGTAGATTCTCGTGCCGCGCTGACGGGTGATGATCGTGCCGGCCGTAACCGCCTGACCGCCATACGCCTTAACGCCCAGCCTCTGGCCATGAGAGTCACGACCGTTACGCGAACTGCCAACGCCCTTCTTATGTGCCATTCCGTGAGTTCCTATCCGTTTAGTGTAAAACGCGGCGCACCGCCGAATGAGAATACGCTTAAGGCCCGTCCCCCGTCAAGCACTTTGTCCCCGACCGCCCGCCAGGACTCCCCTGTCCGTGACGTAGGCTGTGATCAGAGACTGCGGGGTGACGTCGAAGGCGGGCGTCCAAACGTCTATATCACTTGCACTTACAGGTTCGATAAAGCGTTCGGCAAGTTCGGCGGCCAGCCGGAATTCAATCGGGATGTCGTCCCCCGTGGGGGTTTGGGGATCAAAAGTCGAGCGCGGTGCTGCAACGTAGAACGGAATGTCGTAGCGCGCCGCGGCGCAGGCCAGGCCATGGGTGCCTATCTTGTTGGCCACATCGCCGTTGGCCGCGATCCTGTCGGCGCCCACCCAGACCGAATCGACCTCCCGCCTGGAGAGGAGAAAGGCCGCCGCCGCATCGACCAAGAGCGTCACCGGGACGCCGGCCTGGGACAATTCCCAGGTAGTCAGGCGCGATCCCTGCATGACCGGTCTGGCCTCGCACGCGAAGACCCGGACGTCGCGGCCCTCCGCGTGCGCGAGATAGGCCGGAGCCAGTGCGGTCCCCATGCCCCCGGTCGCCAGCGCGCCCGCATTGCAGTGTGTCAGAATGCGTGGGCGTGCGCCAAGAAGGGTCAGGCCGTGCGTGCCGATGGCCCGGCACATCTCCTCGTCTTCCGAGTGAATCGAGAGGGCCAGTTCCAGGAGGCCGGCCGCAAGATCGGCTCCCCGCTCTGCCAGCTCTTCCGCCCTGGATTTCATACGCGCGACGGCCCAGTGGAGGTTGACGGCGGTCGGGCGCGCGGCCGCCAGCGCCGCCGCCGAAGTTCGCACCGTCCGGATGTCGCCGGACTGCGCGGCAAGGGCCATGCCATAGGCCGCCGCCACACCGATGGCCGGCGCCCCGCGCACGACCAGCGACTGAATGGCGCGCGCAACTTCGAGAGCATCGCTGCACCGAATCCAGAGCACCTTCGCAGGAAGACGGCGCTGATCCAAAAGCCACAGCGCCCCCTCTTCGAACTTCAGTGCCCGCGGGATCATACGCTCATCACCGTGAAGTGCACGCTGCACATGCCGCCGGCGTTGCCGGTTGTCGCACGCCACCAGGACGGGTAGCGGCCGGCGACCGACGGCGTCTCTAGCGCGGCTCGGCTATGGCGGACCAGCGGTATTCCCCTCGGTGTACATGTGCCGTTTGATTTTCTGACTCGTCGTCTTGCCGAAAGGTTCGGCGGCAATTTTGAAGCGGACCACCCGCTTGTAGGGCGCGAGATGAGCCGTCATCCGCCCAAGTTCCTGGCCGAGTAATTCCTGCAGGTCCACGCTGGCGCCCTGCGCCTTGCCCCATTCGGCGAGGTATTCGTGGTTCGGATGAACGAGTGCTTCGACCTCTTCCCCGCCGCCCTCGCGCGAACGCGCGCCGAACACTATACATTCGGCGATGAAGGGGCTCTGCAAGAGCGCGAGTTCAATCTCTTCCGGCGATATATTCTTGCCGCCTGCCGTCACGATGAGGTTCTTGCTCCGCCCTGTGACGTAGAGATGGCCGCGCCTGCCGATTCTGCCGAGGTCGCCGGTCTTGAACCAGCCGTCGGCGAACACGGCCGCCGTGGCGTTCGGATCGGACCAGTACCCCTGCGTCACGACCGGCCCCCGAATGAGAATCTCGCCGGTGCCGCGGGCGTCGGGGTCGGCGATTTTCACCTCCACGCCGGGAAGGGGCCTGCCGACGGACGCAGGGTCGGCCCCGGAGGGGGGATTAAGCGTAGCCACGGGAGACGTCTCGCTGAGCCCGTAACCCTGAAGAAAGCCGATGCCCAGCGCCTCGATGGCCCGTCCGGCATCGGGAGCCAAGGGCGCACCTCCGCAGATGATGAAACGGAGGCTGTCGAGACCTCCCTTCCTGCGCAAATCTGCGAACAGCATTCGCCCGGCAGCGCTTCGCAAGGGCCGGGGCAGCGACCGCGTGATCCGCCAGAGACGCCCGGCCAGGCGGGCCCGAAGCGTCTTCTGCTTTTTCAGTCCGCGCTCGATGCCGGCCACGAGTTTTTCGAGCAGAAGCGGAACGGCCAGAAGAAACGTGGCGCCGGAGGAGCGAAGATCGGCGACGATTTCGCTGGGTGTCGGGCTGCGCGCGAAGTACACCTCTGCGCCGGCGAGCAGCGGCGCCAAAAAGCCGCATGTGCACTCGTACGCGTGCGAGATGGGAAGCACAGAAAGAAAGCGGTCGGAGGGGCCGATGTCCACCACCTGGAGCATGGCTTTCGCATCCCACACGATGTTCCGATGCGAGAGCATGACGCCCTTGCTCTTTCCGGTGGTGCCCGAAGTGAAGATGATGACGGCCAGATCGAGTGGGGTGCGCCCCGGAAACGGTGTCGTCGTCGGGTCGGCTAATCCGCTCACCTGGGCCGTGGTCAGATCGGGCGAAGGGGCCTGGCCGTCGAACCAGATGAATTGCGGCGCAAAACCGATCTCCCGCTCCAGGCCCCTGAGCGCGGTGAGCTCAAGCGAGGCACCTATGACCACCTTTGCACCGGCGCGCGCCAGCTGGTCGGCCCACTCGGCCGGTTTCTGCAGACGGTCGAGCGGGACGACCACACCCCCTGCGAGCACGATCGCGAGAAAGGCGGTGCCCCAGGCTGCGGAATTTGCTCCCACAAGCCCCACGCGCTCTCCCGGCACGATTCCCAGGTGCGTCAGTCCTGCCGCCAGTTTCCGCACATCGAGCGCGAGTGTGCCGTACGACAGAGGTTGCCAGCGGCCCTCCACGTAGCTTTGAAGAGCCGGCTTTTCGGGTCGCCGGGCACAAACAGCGAGGATGACGCTCGCAATCGTCGAGTCGTCCGGGGCAGATGGATCGGCCGCCATACGCGGGTCAACATATCACTCGGGCGGTCCCGGAGGCAATAAAAAGGCCCCGGCGTGATGCCGGGGCCCGAACCGGAAGCTGAGGCGAAAAAACTAGTTGGTGCCCGCAGGGGCGGGCGGGGGCAGGCTCGACTGCATCCCCATCTCCGCCTGGTCGACTACCTGAGGCGTAACGAAAATGACCAAGTCCTTGTCCACCGTCTTGACCTGCTTGAAGCTGAACAGGTAGCCCAGAAGCGGCACGTCCTTGAGGTACGGGACGCCGACATGGCTCTCGATGCGGTCCTGAGTCGTGAGTCCGCCGATCACCACGGTCTGGCCGTTCTCGACCACCACCTTGGTCTCGGCGTTGCTCGTGTTGATGATGACGCCGTTCGGGTCGAACTGGTACGTCGAGCGCTCCGGCCGCAGGTGCATGAGGATGCGGTTTTCGGCCGTGATGTGAGGCGTGACGCGCAGGATCGTGCCGACTTCCGTGAACTCGATCACCACGTTACCCGACTCGTCGAACTGCTTGATCGGGATCTTCTGACCCATCTGAATGCGGGCCTCGTTGTTGTCCACCGTGGTAATTTCAGGGTGAGCCACCACGCGTGCTTTGCCCGTCTGGGCCAGAGCCGAGACGGCCGCGTCGATGTTTACGCCGCGCTCGATCGCGCTGAACTGGAAGTTGCCCACCTTGTCCGACACCTTGTCGGCTTCCACGCCTCCCGACCCGGCGATCGAGTCGATGCCGATGAAGTTACGATCACTGCCGGTCAGGTTCCAGCGCACGCCCAGTTCCTGGAGGTCCTCCGTGGACACTTCCACGAGCTTCGCGGAAATCTTGATCTGCTGTATGGGCCGATCCAGCGACTGCACGAAGGCGATCACGGAGGGGATGTTTTCCGGCACCTCGCGCAGGATGAGCGAGTTGCTCCGCTTGTCGGCCTCCACGGCGCCGCGCTCGGACAAAAGACTCTTGGTCGGTCCGACCAGTTCCTCGGCCGCGGCGTAGTTGACTTTCAGGATCTGCGTCTTGAGCGCCACGAGCAACTGATGCTCGACGTTGCTCTTGACGTTTGCGGCGCGCTCGTTCTGGTATTCCGACGTCGGTACGACGCGGATGTACCCGTCTTCCTGCACGGCCGTGAGCCCGTAGGTCTTGGTGACGATGTCCAGCGCCTGGTCCCAGGTGATGTTCTGGAGATTGAACGTCACCGTTCCCGTGACGCCCGGCGTCGAAACGATATTCACGTCGGCGTACTCCGCGAGGAAGTTCAGGACCGCGTGAATATCGGCGTTCTGAAAGTTCAGGGACTTGATGAGCTGGTCCCGCTGGGGAGCCTGCGCGCTCACCATGACGGCCATGGTGAGTACGGCGACGGTCGCCCAGATCCACTTCGTATGCGTTTTGCGCTGCATAAACGTTACCCTCAGCCTTCCGGTTCCAGTTCCAGTTCGACGGACCGACTCCAGCCGAACTCGTTCAGCTGGAAGTAAGCCCGACTTTGCGTGAGCTTGTTCAAACGACCATTTCTCACCGGGTCCCCCTTGCGCAGGATATAGCCGAAGCCGTTCGCGTCTTCGAACAGCCCCCAGCTTTCCTCCACGTCGTGAAGCAGACCGACAAGCCGGAGATTACCGACATCGGGTAAGGCCGCCGCATTGTACGCGGCGCCGATTTGGAGCAGCGGCAGGAAGGGATCGCGGCGGCCGTTGGTGTGATAAACGATCTTGCTGCGGGACGGCACCACCGCGGACACATCCGATTCCATGGGCGGCAACGTCGTCAAGGAGGCCAGCGGGGCGGAACCGTCCAGAGACTCGGAATACTCGTCCGTGCGCTCCGGCGCCACGGGCATAACCGGTGCCCCTGGCTCCGGACCAGCCTGATCCCGGGTGATCGCGCGCTTGGGCTCGAGCCTGGGTTCCGTGGCTGACTGCACGGAAGCCTCATCACCCGATTCGGCCGGTGGCTCCGCTTGGGCGACCAGCGGTTCGGGAGCCGGGGCTTCGGTGCCGGCGGGCTCCGAAACGGCCTGCTTGACCGCCGCCTTCTTCGGCGCGGGGGCGGGCTCGGCGGGACCGGTCTGCGCCGGCGCGTCCGCTTCGGCCATGGTGCCCGGCCGCGGGAAATTGTAGTCGATCACCTGCGCCCCTTGGAGTTTGGGCATCGGCAGCGGCACGCCAGGCGCATCGGGACTGGCGGGCGGGACATCTCCGATTTTCGTCGCGGCGGTCGCACTGCCGACATTCGTCGCTTTGGCCGGCTCCTTGGCCTGCTCCGTGGCTTTCGGTTCGGCCTCCGGCGCGGCATTGGGCGGGGTCGCGGACGGCATGACGGGTGCCGCCGCCATCGGTTCCATCGGCACAGACGAAGGCGTCTCGTCGTTTACTTGGGCCAGAGTTGCGGACGGTGCGAACGTCGGCTCGGCCGCGGACGGGCCGCTTTCCCCTGCCTCTACAGCCGGGCTCGCGGGAACGAACTGCGCCAGGACCGGAACATTTTTGGCCGACCATACATTGGCCATGGGCGGATCGCTCGGCAGGGAGACCATGATCCGCACGTTGTTCTCCTGGGTCTCGAGCTTGTAGGCCGCCGCCGTGGCCAGGTCCAGGACCACCCGTACTACCGGCTCCGGGCTTACCGCGAACTGGCTCGTGCGAATCCGCGCAATCGAACCCTCCGGCAACTCGTCGAAATTGTTCCTGGGCAGCGCGTGCTCCACGCCGGTCAAGTCCACGACGATGCGGTTGGGCTTGCCCCCCTTGGCTTCGATCGCCTGATGCGAAACCGAAACCGGGGCGTCGCCGTACAGGGTCACCACCGTAAAGTCCTGGGATCGGCCCACTGTGATGTTGTTCAACTGGGCCGCCTGTGCCGAGGAGACCATGAGGGCGAAGGCCACCAGCGCCACCACCACAGCCTTTCCGGTTATGTCTGTCCTCATGCTACAATTCCTCAGAAGTTAAGCGGTTGAATCGCGGCCGCCGCGGACGCGAAATAGGTCTCGATCGAGAATGTCGCGGTCAGAGTTTCCCGTGTGTCGCTGCGCCCCTCGACCTGCGCGGCCATGGGCAAAGCCGTGATCTGGACGGTGCGCACGTTGGCGATGAACGGGTAGTTCGCCACCGAGGCGAAGAACCGCCCCAGGGCGTGGTACGAGCCGGACACTTCCATCTGGAAGCCGTTGGCCATGTAAAATCCGGCGGCCACGGGGGCTTTGGGCGTCACCGCGGTGATTTCCGTCTCGGTCGTGATCGCCGACTGGTGCAGCTGGAAGAGAAAGTCCTCCAGCTGGCGCTCGTCGGGCAACAACGACGAGATCTGCAGGTACTGCGCGTACAGCGACTCGTACTCCTCCTTGAGCGCGTCGAAGCTCTTGGCTTTCAGCTCGACGTTGCGCAGGTCAGTCAGAATACGCTCATGCTCGGCGACCTTCGCCTCGAGCCTGGCGACATTGGGACTGTACACCTTCGCATACCAGAAGTACGCGCCGAGGCAGACCACCAAGGCCGCGAGGACGACTTTCTGGTTCTTGGAATCCTTCAGATCGAACGCCATGACAGTGCTCCTGCTCCGTTATTCCGTGGGCGCCGACTGCAGCGCCAGGTGATCGTTGTCGCCTGAATCCATGCTCTTGTCCGGGTTGGGGATCCCGGAATAGTCGAGCTGACAGGTCAAAGCAAAGGAGTAGGCCGGGTGCGAATCGAGTTTGACTTCCCTTGCGTGGGTCAGATCGACCTGCTTGAAGTAGCCCGACTTCCGCATGCTGACGATGAGGTTGGCCAGCCCTGACAGTGAATAGGCGTACCCTTCCAATTCCGCCGGCACGATCTGGGCGTTGACCCTTGCCGCTGTCGCAATCGAATCCTTGGGCGCGGCGCCGCCGGCCGCGCTTCCGGTTTCGCGCAGGGCGGTCATCCAGAGGAACTCCGGAATCCGGTCCGACAGGTCCTCCATCACGCCTACCCACGTCGTCCGGTTCTGGTCCAGGACTTTGACTGCATCGATCCGGTCCGTGATCTTCCCTTTGATGTCCACCAGGGCATCCACCATCTGGATGTCGCGCTGCAGCTGTTCGGAGCGCGCCTTGGCGATACCGATCTTATTGTCCAACTCGGCCAGTTGACTCTTCTGATAGAAGCTCAGCCCAACCATGGCCGCCACGAGCACCACGGCGCCGGCGGCGGGAATGAGCATGCCCCGCCCGAATGCGACGCGCGGTCCCTGAATCTGCAGTTCTTTGGGAAGCAGATTTATTTCAATCATGGCTACTTCACCTTTCGTGCGGCCAGTCCGATCGGCACGGCCAAAAGTGGAGCGATTTTCTCAGGCTGAATGTGAACGAATTGGTCAGGATCGTATTCGATATTGCGCAGCGGATTGGCGATCTCTATGGGGATATTCAGCTGCGACTGCACGAATTCCGGCAAAAACGGGATCAGCGCCCCTCCGCCGGAGAGAATAATCCAATCGATCTTCGGCACGTCGGCGAGCTGCTTGAAGTAGGAAAACGCCACCTCCATGCCGCCCACCAGTTCCTCGGTGGCGGCCGTCACGGTCGCCTTGAGCATGTCCGGATCGACCTGTGACTCGAGTTCACCGCGCATGGCCTTCTGAGCCAGCTCCGGCGCCAGCCGGAATTCCCGCTGCACGGCTTCAAAAACCAGCCGGCCGCCCGACGGGACGTCACGCGTGGAGTGGTAGATGCCTCCGACCAGAAAGGTGCAGTTGGTCAGATCGGAGCCGATGTTGACCAGGGCCGTGACCCGGGACGGATCGGAGTCGTAGTTGATCTCATAGGCATTGAGGACGGCGAAAGCGTCCGTGTCAACGATCACCGGCCGCAACCCGGCCGACTGGATAAGTTCGAGATAGCTGTGAAGGAATTCGTTCCGCGCCGCCACAAGGAGGACGTCCATCTTGTTCGTCTCCTCGTGGACCTGGATGACGTGGTAGTCCAGGGTCACGTCCTCCACATCGAAGGGGGCGCGCTGTTCGGCTTCGAACAGGATCGCCTGCTCGGCTTCGGCGCCGCTTTTCTTGTCGATGGTGATCTTGTCCGTCAGCACACCGTGGCCCGAGATCGACACGACGACGTCGCGGATCTTGGGATCGACCTCGTCGATCAGGCTCTGCAGCTCGAAGACGATCTGTTCGCGATCCCTGATCTCTTCGGCGACGATGCAGTCCGGCGGAAGCTCCCGCACGCCCATGGCGCGCAGTATGTGCCCGCCCGCCTTGTGCTCAAGCTTGACCAGCTTGATCGAGTTGGCGCCAAGATCGAGCCCGGTGACTTCTTTGGCGGTACGTCCAAAATTAAACATGTTGCCTCCACGTCCGTTTTCGACTCTACCCTCTTCGAACGCATCGCATAGCGGCGCTACGTCAGTAGTAGTATCGACTCGTTCCCCCAAAAATTAAGGCGGCCCCGATCTTTTTGGGGCCGCCTGGGCGTGTCCTGGGAAGTGTGCAAAAACTTGCGAGCCGCTAAGATCCCACCTCCGACAGCCGGACCCTTCCCGTCGAGGCCAGGGTGTGGATTGACATAAGAATTGAGCCGTCGCCGGTCACCAGTTTGAGCTCTCCGGAGGTGGAGGCCGCTCCCGTCGAGTTGAAGACCACGCAGCCGTTCATGTAGGTGCAGGACACAAGGGTAATGTCCGCCTCCAGGGTGTCCGCCCGCAGGGTGGAATCGGCCACCGTAAACGTCATTGCGGCAGGATTATCCGTGTCCGCAAACACGACGTAGCTGTTCGACGCCATGTCGAAATGAACGCCGTAGGGTCGCCGCTCCGCCACCGCTTTCGAGCGGGCCAGCCTGAGCTGCGAAGTGATGTCTCGTGCGGCCGCCTTGACTTTAAGTTTGGGCATGTAGGACAGGAAGCTGGGCACGGCCATGGCCGCGATGACACCAATCACGACCGCGACGATGACCATTTCCATAAGGGTGAAGCCCCGGTCCGCGCGGCTCCTTGACGAGTGTACGTGTCTCATGATTGCCTACTTCGTTTTGTACGTGTAAAATTCAAGCCTTCGGGCCACGCCGGCCTGGTCGGTCCAGTTGACCCGGATGAAAATCCTATAGACTCCTGCCGGCACGGTGCCGTCGCTGCCCGAGTCATCCACGTGTGCCGAGTAGTTGTAGCGCCCGTCCACCGTGGCGGTATCCACGAAAGGGAGCGCGCCGAAGTTGACGACGTTCTTCAACTCCTCGATCTGGTCCTGGGCGATTACATTGGCGCGGGTGGCCTCATTCGAGAACGAGTTACCGGTCACCGAGACCGCCATCAGGGGAGCGAGCCCCAGAACGCCGATGGAAAGGATGATCATGGAGACCATCACTTCAATCAGCGTAAAGCCCGCCTGCGAGAGTTTGTTTCTGGTTTTCATGCCCATATCCTCTGCCCCCCGTCGAGCAACAGCTGTGCCGGGCACGAGCAAGTCGGCCCTCTGCTGCACCGCCTCGTCAAGACCAATTGGGGCAATACCTTGACCACTCGATACCGGCCCCGACCCGGGGGCCTGCCCGGGTCTCTTCATACCTTATCGACCGATTCTTCAAACAGGCTATGGGGTTTCCCCTACATTCGGCATTGATCGTTGACTTTGCCCGAAGCGGCGTTAAATTGACCTGGGTAACCCATATATCCCCCGCGTACGTTGAAATTGCCGGCCCGTCAGGAAAGGACAAGCGCGTGACAAGGCGCTGCATACTCATCCTTCTCGCCTTCGTGGTGACCGCGGCAGGCGATCTGGCCGTGGCCCGGTATCGCGCCGGCTACGAAATCGCCATCGATCACCCGCACATGGGAGTCATTCCCCCGGGTTTGGAGCTGTGGGCTCGAAACTCCGCCCCCGGCGGAAGGGTCTGGGTCAGGTTCAAAGACCGGGGCAGCACCGGGGGCAGCTTCGTTCCGCTTTCCGATCGCGCGTTGGCCCGAAGGCTCCGGCAGGGTATTCCGCTCATGACGGCAGACCGCCAGCCGGTGGCGCCGGAGTACATCGCTGAAATCGTCCGAAGCGGTGCCCGGATACGGCGCGTGAGCCGCTGGCTGAACGCGGTCTCCATCGCTTACGATGCCGAGCTTGTGAATCGGCTCGCGCAGCTTCCCTTCGTGGCACGCATCGAGCCGGTGCGCCGCTACTTCAGGATGCCCGATGCCCCGACCTCACGGGACGATGTGCGGTCCACGCCCCCGGCGGGTTCGCCGGCCGGCCTCGACTACGGGTCCTCGTTCGCGCAACTCGAGCAGATCGGCGCCGATCTGGCGCATGCGCGGGAATTCACGGGCGCGGGCGTGCTCGTGGCCATGTTCGACACCGGTTTCAGGAAGGACCACGAAGCGTTCGCATCCGCGCTGGCCGAGGGTCGACTTATGGCGGAGTGGGATTTCGTGTTCGACGACGGCGATACCCAGAACGAGGGGATCGACCACCCCAATGCGCACAATCACGGGACGTCCACCTGGTCGGTTTTGGGCGGGGCGTACCCGGGACAACTCTACGGTCCGGCCTACGGGGCGTCGTTCCTGCTCGCCAAGACCGAAGATATTCGCTCCGAGACACCGGTCGAGGAGGACAACTGGCTGGCGGCGGTGGAATGGGCGGAAGCGCTCGGTGCCGACGTCATCTCGAGTTCGCTTACGTACAGCGACTGGTACTCGTTCTCCGCTTACGACGGCCTCACCGCGATCACCACGCTGGCGGCCGACCTGGCCGCGTCGCTTGGCATCGTGGTCTGCAACGCGGCCGGCAATGCCGGACCGGGCACCGCCACGATCGGGGCGCCTGTGGACGCCTTCGGGATGCTCTCCGTGGGCTCCGTGACCTCTACGGGCACGATCTCTTCCTTCTCGTCGCGCGGCCCGACGTTCGACGGGCGCATCAAGCCGGAAATCTGTGCGCGCGGCTCGGCGACCTTCCTCGCGCAGGCCGGCTCCACGACGGCCTTCGGAAATTCCAGCGGCACCTCCTTCTCCTGCCCTTTGGCGGGCGGATGCGCCGCCCTGGTCATCGAGGCCCACCCCGCCTGGAACCCGCTGCAGGTGCGTGAAGCGCTGATGCAGACGGCGAGCCAGGCCGATACGCCGGACAACGTTTTCGGATGGGGAATCATCGACGTGAACGCCGCCCTCGACTATGCCGGATCGGTTCAGGTCAGCGCGGTGCCCCCGTCCGACACCTTGCTTTCCTACGCCGCCACCTTCGACATCGCCGCATTCGCCACAACCGCGTCGGCCGTCGACTTCGCCAAGAGCGCCCTGTACTACCGGACCGACGGCGGCGCCTACCTTGCCCTTCCGCTTGTGCCCCACGGCACCGACAGCGTCGCGGCAAGCCTTCCCAGCCCGAGCGATTTTTTGACCACGGTGGCTTACTATTTTCTGGTGGAAGACACGGTGGGCTTCTTTGCGCGTGCACCCCAGACGCCGGGTGAAGCCTATGCCCTGGTTTTTATGGCCTGGCTACCGGGCGATCTCAACAAGAATAAAGACCTCACGGTCGCGGACGTCCTCATGCTGGTGAACTACGTGCTCAAATCCGCGCCGGAGCCGGAACCCGTCGCCCTGGCCGAGACCGACGGAGGAGCCGGGATCACGCTGGCAGACATCATTTATGTTGTGAACTACGTGTTCAAGGGGGGGCCGCCGCCCGTTCGCCCTTCCTGAGATGCACCTCAGAGATTCTTGTAGTCGATCTCGTAGCGCTTGAGCTTTTCGAACAGCGTGGTATAGTCGATCTTCAGGACGGCCGCGGCCCTGCGCTTGTTGCCGCGCGTCTCGCGGAGCACACGGATGATGGTGCCGCGCTCAGCCTGCATGGCGGCATGCTGGCCGATTTCCTTCAGCCCCGCACCTTCGCGCAGGAAAATCTCCTCGGTGCGCCGCACGCGTATGGCCAGCTGCTCCGGGCCGATGGTGCGTCGCTCGCAGAGGATCATGGCGCGCTCGATGGTGTTTTCCAGCTCGCGAACGTTCCCCGGCCAGTGATAACGGCCCAAAAGCTCGCGCGCTTCGGCGGTGACCTTGACCTTTCCTTTTTTCATCTCCGCGGCAAAGCGCTCGACGAAATGATCCGCCAGAACAAGGATATCTTCGGGGCGTTCGCGCAGCGGCGGAATCGTGATGGGAAAAACGGAGAGCCGGTAGTACAGGTCCTCGCGGAACGTCCCCTTCTTGATCGACTCTCCGAGGTCGGTGTTGGTGGCCGCGATGACCCGCACGTCCACCTTCAAGGACTTGTTCCCGCCCAGGCGCTCGATCTGCTTCTCTTGCAGGACGCGCAAGAGCTTGGCCTGCAGGCTCAGCTCGAGGTCCCCGATTTCGTCGAGAAAGATGGTGCCCTGGTCGGCGATTTCGAATTTTCCGATCTTGCGCGCCACGGCGCCTGTGAAGGCACCCCGCTCGGAGCCGAACAGCTCGTTTTCCAACAGCTCGCGCGGGATGGCGGCGCAGTTGATGGTGATATAGGCTTGTTTGTGGCGGAGGCTCAGCATGTGGATGGCGCGCGCGAACAGCTCCTTGCCGGTGCCGCTTTCACCGCAAAGCAGGACCGTGGAATCCGACAAGGCGACCTTGGCGATCAACTCCGAGACCTCGCGCATCCTGGCGGAGGCGCCGATGATCTTCGCGTCGCCGAGGCGGGTGCTCAACGCCTCTCGAAGCAGGACGTTCTCGGCCGCCAGGCGCCGCGTGGCCACGGCGCGATTGAGCAATAGCGTAAGATGCGCGGGGTCGAAGGGCTTGGTAAGAAAGTCGAAGGCGCCCATCTTCATGGCGGAGACCGCGGTTTCGATCGTCCCGAAAGCCGTCATCATGATGACTTCCTGGGTCGGGTCGATCTCCTTCAGCCTGGCCAGGACCTCTATGCCGTCCAGCGTGGGGAGCTTCAAATCCGTGAGCACCACGTCGAAACGACGCAGGTCGGCCCGTTTGAGCGCCTCATTCCCGTCACCTGCCGTCTCCACCTCGTACCCTTCGAGGGCAAGCGTCTTGGCCAGCATGTCCCGCAGACTGTCTTTGTCATCGACGATCAGTACCGAAGGCATTCGTTCCTCCCGCGGCAGCAGAGTCGCTGCGCTTTGCAGTTATCGGGAGCTTCCCACTTGATGTATAGGGGGCGGGCCCGGACTGCTCAGAATTGAAACTACGGCCGGCAGGTCCGGCAGGCGGAGTAGCCAAGGTCTAAGAGACTGTCGCGGCTTTGGGCCACAAGGGGGTGTGCGCCGCGCGCGGCGGGGCATCCCGGCCGGTGGAATCGCATGCGTCCTTCGTGAATTACGTAATGCGCCTCCAGGCGCGGGGGCGGTAGGGACCAGAGCCCGAGCTTCCCGTTTCGGGCCGCCTTCTGGGCCTCCACCAGGCGAGCGCGGTGGAGCGTGTCGGGGGGCCACAGGTACACGCGCGCCAGCCCGGAAGCCACCAAAAGCTCGTTGACAAGGGTATCGCCGAGCCACATGTGCGCCAATAGGCGCTTGTAGTGGTCGCGCCGTGTTCGATCGTATTCAAGCCTGACGGCGCACTCGAATACGAGTCGGTGGAGAAGAGCGGATGCTTCGGTGTAGAGCGGTTCGTTGCGCTCCGGTGTGTCGATGCCAAGCAGGCGGACCGCTTCCCCGTCGTCCAGGCGCACGGTGTCGCCGTCGACGACGCGCGTGACCACCTGCGTGCGCACCCCCTGGGCACAAAGCAGCGCCACGGAAAGTGCCGCGGCGAGGGGGAGCATGCAGGCCGGCCCCAACATTCGCCGGCGACGCTTACGGAGCCGCATGTCGGACGATAGGTGCTGCGCCGGACGCCAGGCAATCCTATTCGTGTCCGCGGGGCGGAACAAGCCCGTGGCGGATGAGTTCTGGAGGGATCAGCCCCTGTCGGTGAGCCAGGCCTGCGGGCGCGCCCAGAACGTGGCCTGGAGAGCCAGTGCTAAAAGCACCACATCCCGCAGGATCAAGGAGCCGATTGCTCCCTTTGCCGCGCCGGAGACGGTGAAGCACCCGCATTCCAGGCTGACCCCGCGAAACCAGTTGATGGCCAATGCCGCGATGAACACCACCACAAGGGCCGTCAGAATCAGGCCCGAGGCGCGCGTCCATACGCCCATGATGAGAAACAGCCCCGCCCCGAATTCCACCCACGGGAGCATGATGGCCGCGAGATTGATAAGCGACGCGGGCACGAGATGATAGTTGAAGATGATCCGGGCGAACTGGTCGGGGTGCAGGATCTTGTCGAGGCTGGCATAGATGAACACGCCGCCGACCACAAGGCGCGAAATCACGCCAAGCCACGGATGCCCGAGAACGTGCCTCACGGCGTCGCCTTCTCCAAGGGCATGCCGGCCTCCTCCCAGGCTCCGTAGCCGCCGAAGAAAATCGCCACCCGGGGATACCCATCGTTGACGAGTTGCCGGGCCAGATAGAGCGACAGCTCGCAATCTTCACCGCCGCAGTAGGTGACGATGTCGGCGCTTTTGTCGATCTGCCCGAGCACGGAATCGGCATACTCGTCGTAATAATCGAAGGGCAGATTGACGGCGCGCGCAATGTGTCCGTAGGCGTAATCCTCCGGTTCGCGCGCATCGAGGAAGACGACTTCGGCCGACTGATACTTCGCGATGGCTTCGTCGAGTCGCAAAATGGGCCGATCGCCCTCGACGTACGAAGGCGGCACGGCGGCCGAATCGGTGCCGTACGTGGACGGCCACGCGCCCACCCAGGCAATTTGGCGAGGAGATACGGCATTGACCGCCACCGCCACCAGAAGCCACAGGGCTGCGATCAGGAATGCGCGCAGCGTGTCGCGGCGCCAGTCGAATCCCTTCATTTGGTGACCCTGTAGATCACTATGGCTCCTCCAAGATATTCTTTATACTCAGCTTCCCTGAAGCCGTTGGCGAGAAAACGACGCCGGACATCGGCCTGGCCCGGAAATCGCGCCAGGGAGGCGGGCAGATAGCGGTAAGCCTCAGGCCTGCCGGCGAACAGGCCGGCGAAAAACGGCGCCACACGCCCGAAATAGAACTCGAAACAGCGGGCCCAGAGCGGATTGGGCGGGTGCCCCATCTCCAGAAACACGCCGACCCCTCCGGGTGCCAGGATGCGGGCCGAGTCCCTGAGGGCCAGATCGAAATCGAAGAAATTGCGCATGACGAACCCGGACATCAGACCGTCACATGATCCGGCTGCCAGGGGGAGATGCTCCGCCTCCGCAACGGCGAAGCGGCACCGGGGCGCAGAGGCCAAAGCGCGGTTGCGCGCGGTCCGCCAGAGTGCAGGGGCCGGATCCACGGCCACCACCTCACCGGCGAAGCCGGGCTGGGAGAATAGCGCGCGCGCCATGTCGCCCGTGCCGGCGCCGAGATCGCAGACTCTAAGGCAGCCGGCAAGCAACGCCGTAGCTTTGCGGCGCCAAAGTCGATCGAGACCCCAGCTGATGAGGCGATTCCAGCGGTCGTAGTCCGGTGCCAGTTCGCCGAACATCGAGAACACGTACCGCCTTTTGTCCGCTGAGGCTAGAGGGGGGAGCGGGTCAGGCGATGGCCCACGATCCAATAGTAGTCTCCGCGCTTTTGCATGAACAGTTCGAGCGAGTACGGTTCGGCCGACGCGGTCCCGGAGGAATCGCGCGCCGCGATGGTCATAATGACGTGTGCCGAGTCGACGGGGTTCTGAATTCTGCGCGCAAGCACCGCCAGTGAATCGGGACCGAGAATGTACACGAGATCCCCGTAGAGCCCGTCGTCGGTGCAGATCGAATCGAGCACCGTGCCGTCGCGCACCGCTATGGCGCGCAATAAAGTGCCGAGCGCGACCTTGACGTCCGGAATCTGGTCGGGGAATCTTTCTTCTGGCTGCACGCAGGAGAGGGTGATCGCCGTGGCCAGAAACCCGAAGGAGAGCGCGGCGACCATCCGCAGGGCAAAGGTGTGCAACCGACGCGCCGAATGGCAGGCGTTCCCTCTGGCCTGTCGATTCCGGGCAGGCATCGGCTCACTCCTCCCACCGGACATGAGCAAACCACGCCGCCCGCCTGAGCGCCGCGAAATCATCATAGTAGCCGTCGGCAGCGCTCAAGTCGGCCCGGGACTGCGTCCCCCCCAGTGCCGCGACCGAAAGTCCCGCGGCCTGCGCGGCCAGTATGCCGATGTGCGTATCCTCGATGGCCAGCGCCCGCTTGGGCGCCACGCCGAGTCTCTGCACGGCTTCGGCATAGACGTCGCCGAACGGCTTGGCGCGCGGCACGTCCTCCCGGCCGACTTTGACGCCGAAAAACGGCTCCCAGCCCAGGGCCTTGAGCGTGCCGTCGATGGCGTAGCGCGATGCGGACGACGCCACGGCCGTCTTGAGCCCCGCGGCATGCACGGCGCGCAGAAAGGCTTCCGCGCCGGCGCGCGCAGGCGGTGTGTGCGCCAGCAGATCCCCTACCCGCACATCGATTTCGGCGGAGAGCTTTGCGGCTTTAGCTTCCGGGATGGTTCCCCCGGAGGCGAAGTCGACGGCCTCCGCCGTCGTCATGCCGTACAGGCGCGGCCAGTCCCGGCGTTTCACCGGGGCCACAGCCTCGGATATGGCGCGCAGATAGGCGTCGGCGCTGTCTACCAGAACGCCGTCGAAATCGAAGATCACCGCCTCGAGAGGAACAGGGCTCACGCGCGCATAACCCTCGCGGCAGCGGCCCCGGTGCCCGGGAAAACGGTCGCGTCGCGTCGAACGGGCCCCGGGCGCGCGCTCACCCGCCCGTCGGTCTTTGCCGCCCGCATGCGATTTTCCCGGCTGGCCAACCCCCGGTCGCCGGATGTATGATGGGCTCCTGGGACGGCCGCGCGATCGGAGCGGTCCACCGGGGGCCTTTGATGACTCACAGATCACACCGCATGCGTTCAATTTACCCGGCCGCCCGCCGGGGCGCCAGTTTCATTCTCCTGGCGGGTCTGCTGATGAAGGCCGATGGCACGGCCGCAAGCGAAAGCGTGCTCTGGACGCAGGCGGAACACGTGGCGGCCGGAACGGACTTTCTGGCCGTCGGTTATTCGCGCGGAATCCTGCTCTTCCACTGGGATCAGGCCGCTGCCCCCCTGTCGCCCCTGCGGTTTGCAGAGCCCGGATTGACGGGCCTTTATGCGCATGACTCGTGCCTGTTCTGGACGCGCAACGACGCCACGATTCGCGGCGCCCGCGTGAAGGCCGGTGCGCTCACCGAAGCGTGGGCGGCGAACGTCGGCCCAACGGCCTTTGCAATCGGCGCCTCGGACCGGTTCGTCGCCGTCGCCGTCGACCTTCAGACGGTGCGTTTCTGGCCGCGCGACGACTCCAGCGCATCAGGCCGCGACTGGCAACCGCCTGGAGGCCGGCCTCTGGTCACCGTGGCGGTGCGTGATTCGACGGCGATCGTCGGGGGCGGAGCATGGCTCTGGCTGGTGCGGCTGCGGCCGGACAGCGCCGTCCTTTTGGATTCGCTTGCGCCCGGCGCTTTCGTGCAGGCCGCCGCCTGGGCAGGCGACACGCTGGTTTTGGCTTTCGGCACCGCCGGTCTGAAGCTCGTCGCGGCGGCGGGCGATCGTTTCGCCGCTTCCATCCAGAGTTTCTCGGACGGAGGCATCTACAATTACCTGGCGGTGTGGGCCCATGGCTGGGCCGGCATCGACCTGTTGGGGCGCCTGCGGCTGTTCGCGCGCGGCGGGCCGCTTGTGCCGGTTGCAAGCAGCGAGACCAGCGGCTCCGTCCGCTCGGCGACAGGGCGCGGAACCGAAGTCGCCGTACTCACTCTGGAATTCGGTCTCGGCATCCTGAATGCGTTCACGCTGCAGGCGCCTTACTGGTCAAGCCAGATGCGGCTGCCGGGAACGGTCCGCTCGCTCGAGCGCTCGCCGGTGGGCATGCTCGCGCATGCGGACTTCGCCGGTGTATTCGCTTTGGAGGACGACGGCGCCCGCTGGGTGATGCAAAACCCGTTCAATGCCTTGGACCTCGACGTGGATGGCGGGCTCGTGGCGGCTACGGGCCTGCTTTCCGGCGCATCACTGTTTGCGCTGCAGCGCGACTCGCTCTCCTTGCCCGCCGGTTCCATCCCCATAACCGGATTCGCAGCGGCCGCCGAACTGGCCGCCGGGCAACTCTATGCCGTAAGCAGCGCGGCTTGCGATCTCGGCTTCGGCGTCTACGACGTAAGCGACCCGTCCTCGCCTCTTGTCGTCACTCGCTGGTCTACCTGTGCGCCGGTGCGGGACATCGAGAAAGTGCCTGGGGCGCTGGCGGTCGCCCTCGGGGACTCCGGCATCTGGATCTACCGCGTGCCCATCACCGACAGCACAGCGCCTGCCGCGCAGAGTTCCGAGCGCAGAGCCTGGCGGCAGCTGGCCTGGCGAAATGGGCGGCTCTACAGTCGTGCCCAGGACGGCACGCTTGCCCGCTGGCAATGGGACGGCTTGGCGCTTGTGGAATTGGAGCGTACCACGATCCCCGAGATGACATGGTTCGACCTGGACGGCGATCGTCTGGTGCTTGCCTTGAGCACTCCGCAGGTGGAGACCTGGCGCTGGCCCGAGGGAAACCCGCCGGCATTCGAACAGCAGATCGCTTCGCTCTATGCACCCGGGAAAGTCGCCGTCGTGGCCGACACGGTGTGGTTCGTCGACCGGGAGGCGGTGATCCGAACGGTGCTGCCGCCGGTCTCGGGTGTGAGCGATCCCGGTGGACCGTTGCGGCCCGAGGAATTCACATTACTTCCCCCCTATCCCAACCCCTTCAACGGGAGCCTCGAAATCCCTCTGGCGCTGCGCCCGGGAGAATGGAGCGTGGCGATTTACAACACCCTCGGACAGGCGGTGGAGGGATGGCGGGGGTGGACTCCCCAGGCGCTGAAGACAGTGCTGCGGTGGCATCCGGGTGGCAAGGCGGGAACCTCCCCGGCAGCCGGAGTGTACCTGATCAGAGCGGAGAACGCCGGCAGCCGAGTCAGCCGCAAGGTCACCTTCCTGAAGTAGCCGAGCCGGTTAGGGGATTGCGAACGGGCCCAGGAAGGTTATATTAGAACTGAGGCAATCCGATATACCCACCGAAAGTCTTGACCGTGAAAAAGTACCGTTTCTTAGTGGCTGCGGCTCTTCTATGCGCACAGATTGCAGCGGCAGGCTGCGCCGGCGACAACCCCCTTAACACGCCGACTCAGAAGCTCGTGGTCAAGGGGAAGGTCACAGGCGCCGGAACGCCTCTGGTCGCAGCGCTCGTGCATGCCTCCGCCGACGGCGACAGCGGCACCGACACTACCGACAGCCAGGGTTTCTACCTGCTCGAGCTGAACGCGCTTCCGGATTCCGTCGAGCTCTGTGTGTCGGCCGCCGGATTCCTGGACACCTGCATGCACTTCACGTTCCCACCGGAGACCCTGCTGGTCGACCTGGGACTCACCGGCAGGCCGCGCGACACGGTGTGGGTCACCGCGGACACCGTTACGGCCGGGGAAACCGCCGAACTGATCCTGGGGCTGAGCAACCCCGATTCGGCGCTGGCCGGCCTAAACCTGTGGCTGCGCTCCGCCAGCCCGGACATCGTATTCGATACGGTCTTCCTCGAGAGTCCGCGCTTCCCGGTCTCAGGCATGGAATGGAATGTCGTCCGGCACGATTCGATCAACACCATCGCCATTCTGCTGATCGACTTCCAGGGAGTAGTGCAGATTCCGCCCGGCAGCGGACCGCTCATGCGCCTCCGCTACCAGGTGGGACCCGCGCAGGCGCCCGGTTCCGTTACGCTGGACACGACCTCCGCGGTCGTCGTCCGGCCGATCGACATTGCCTACCCAAGCGGCCTCTCGGCGCCTGGCGTAGTCTTTCGGTCCGGCCTGATCGTCGTCCGGTAGCGCAAAAGCGACCTAGAGGGGCGGCGGGGGCGGGCCCCCCTTGAACACGTAGTTTACCAGGTAGATGATATCGCTGGAGGTGACCGGCGGAATCCCGTTCACGTCTCCCAGGCTGATCGGTTCCGGCTGCGGCCCGCTGCGGAATACATAGTTTACGAGCAGGATCACGTCGGCGGCATTCACGCTGTTGCTGTGATTGATGTCGCCCCGAAGGCCGTAGATCGGCAGCATTGCGAAATCGCGGACGGAGTCGCGCGTCCTCAGGTAAGTCGATACCCGTATCGCGTCGTAGTAGGGACGTTCCAAAGTCAGCGTGTAACGGCCCGGACCGACGCCGGCGATGGCGTAC
>Ga0326597_10003655_pt1 | contig 22016 bp, 14 predicted proteins | sample RVTome_12_FD_203789 | JGI IMG/M metagenome (GOLD analysis project Ga0326597, IMG submission 203789) | Soil microbial communities from uranium-contaminated site in the Upper Colorado River Basin, Wyoming, United States - RVT100D185 | ecosystem: Environmental > Terrestrial > Soil > Contaminated >...
ATGACGGCAGCTACCGCAACGACGTGTGGGCGCTGTCGCTCGCCGGCAGCCCGGCCTGGAGCGCGCTCGCCCCCGCGGGGAGCTCGCCCTCGGGGCGCACTGACCACCCGGCGATCTACGACCCGGTGCGCGACCGCATGGTGGTGTTCGGAGGATATGGCGGCGGCTACCGCAACGACTTGTGGGCGCTGGTGTGGGTTGCGCCGGGCTCGGTGCCCGGGACCCTTCCCGGCCGGTTCGAGCTCGCACCGCTGCGGCCGAACCCGTCACAAGGCGAGACCTTCGTGGACTTCGAACTCGTGGTGCCGTCCCGGGTCGTCCTGGACGTCTTCGATGCCCAGGGTCGCCGGGTCAAACGGATCGCCGATGAGTGGTTCACCGCCGGCCACAACGTGAGCACGTGGCGAGGCGACGACCAGGACGGGCGCGCCCTGGAGAGCGGGGTGTACTTCATCCGCATGCAGGTAGGCGTCTTCCAAGCGACGCGCCGCACCGTGCGGGTTCGCTGAAATCCGCCCCTGAAAGTCCCACTTCGCCAATGAAGGAGTACCCTCATCTCACCCGTGACGACCTCAGCGTGCCAGGCTAGCCCGCGGCCGTAATCGACGGCCACCATGGCCAGCGGTTCTTGTCGCCGATCTCGTCCCGCCTCCTGGCTCCCTTCCCCGGTCGAGTGCTCCTCAGGGCTCCCCAACCCGCCAGGACACACGGACGCCCCCGCGGGCTGTAACCCACGGGGGCGACGTCTTCTTGCGTGGCCAGTAGTCTGGAGTGAATGGCGGGGTTGACGGGACTCGAACCCGCGACCTCCTGCGTGACAGGCAGGCGTTCTAACCAACTGAACTACAACCCCGCGGGCGGCAGATGGGGGGCGAGAGGGCCACTCCACTGCCAAAAAGCCGCGGGAGCATAGCCGCCGGGTCATGGAGTGTCAATTCGCGGGCGCAGAGCGCGCAGCGCGCGCGCTGGAGCTGCGGGCGATGCCGGCGATGCGAACGCTGCGGGCATTGCGGGCGCCGTACGCGCCGGCGGGCCCTGCGTCGAACGCGCCGGCCGCGATGCCTCGACGCGCGAGCGCCTCAATACCGGAGAGCGACCTGGATCCCCCGGTAGTAGTGCTCCAGGATCGCCGCGGCATCGAATCCGGCGCGCGCCATGCCGAGCGCGCCGGTCTGGCACAACCCGACCCCGTGCCCCGAGCCCGCGCCGCTCGCCACGACCTCGATCGGACGGCGCGTGGCCCGATCGCGGCGCACGTCGATCTTGAAGAGATTGGAGCGCAGGATGGCCCTCGAGTTCCCCGGCCGGCGGAGCACCTGGCGCAGGGAATAGGCGGGGATCAGGATCTCCCCCGTGGTGGTGACGACGCTCAGGCGCCACGCGCGTCCGGAGCGCGAGCGCTCCTCGATGCGCACGTCGATCAGTCGGCCGACCCCGCCCGGCGGCAGCGCCACGCCCTGCTGCGGGGCGAAGCGCGCGAGATCCTCCATGAACTCCGCCACTGGCCACGCCTCCCGCCAGCGGTACTGTCTCGACTCCCGGCAGTAGTCGCCGTCCCGTCCCGCATCGAGGTGGCTCACCAGGTAGGGCAGCGGCGGGGCGGGCCAGGCCTCCCAGACCTCGGCGGTAATGCCGCCGCAGGTGGAGCAGTAGTTGGCGCGGATGGGTTGCCCATCGGAGAGGGCCACCCGCCCGCGGGTGCTTTCGACGCAGCGCGTGGCGATCGGGCGCTCGGTCCCGAGCGCTCCGTACACTTGGTCTTCGACCGTGCCGTAGAGATCGAAACCCTCGGACGCGCGCCGGCCGACGTAGAAGAGGGTGTAGCTGCGCGCCGCGATGGCCTGGGCGCGGCCGGCCTCGGCCAGGTCGTCGGAGAGCTGGCCGATCTCCCCGGGCACGACGCCGAGCAGGTAGGTCTCGAGCGGCAGCCGGTCGGCGAGCGTGAGCTTGCCGCGCGGATTGACGAAGACCTTGAACCGACCGCGCCACTCCGCGCCCTTCCAACGGATCGGCGTGTCGGGGGCGACGCGGTCGGGCGCGCCGACCCACAACGTGTCGCCCAGCCCCAGCGCGATCTGCGGCGCGATGCGCTCCCCACGCCCGTCCTCGACGACGGCACCACCGGGGGCGACGCGGATGCGGAGCACTCCCGCCGACTCGGTCGTCCACAGCACGCCGCCCACGCGCTGGATGCTGAGCATGGTGCCGCGCTCCGGAGTCAGCTCGAGGTTGTCGAGGTCCCAGGCGAGCCCCACGTCGATCCACGGCTCGCCGCGCAGGCGCTCGGGTATGGGCGGCGGGACCGGGACGGGCGGCCGCTCCCGAAGGATGATCGGCGGGGGCGTCGGCACGACGGGCGCCGGCGGGGCGCAGGAGGCGAGTGGCCATCCCAGCGCGAGCGCCACGAGGAGGCGGCGGCCGCGCGCGCCGCCCATCACGTCCCCGCCGTGATCTGGCCCAGCACCACGGGGCGCGCGGCGCCGGTCGCCGCGGGCACGTTGCCGGGCAGGCCGCAGAGGGTCTGGTGCGCGAGGAAGGCGAAGGCGAGGGCTTCCTTGGCGGGCGGCTCGATCCCGAAGTCCTCGACGCCGCGCAGCGGCGTGGGCGCCAGCCGCCTGCGGAGTGCCGCCATGAGCGTGGCGTTGCGCACGCCCCCGCCGCTGGCGATCACCACGTCGAGGCCCGCGCGCGAGCGCAGATAGGTGTTCGCCGCTTGCGCCACGCTCGCGGCCGTAAGCTCGACCGCGGTGGCCAGCACGTCCTCCTCGCCGAGCCCCATCGCTCCCCCGACCTCCCGCAGCTTGAGGGCGTAGGCCTCGCCGAACTGCTCGCGCCCGGTGGAGCGCGGGGGCGGCAGCGAGAAGAACGGGTCGGCCAGCAGCTCGCTCAGGAGCCCCGCGCTCGGGCGCCCGCGCGCCGCGGCCGCGCCGCCCTCGTCGCGGCGCGCGGCACCCGCGCTCGCCGTGCTCGCCAGGGCGTCGAGCACGGCGTTGCCGGGGCCGGTGTCGAGTGCCACGACCTGCTCGAGCCCGCCGCCGCGCGGCAGGTAGCTGAGGTTGGCCATGCCGCCGAGGTTCAGCAGGGCGCGCGATTCGTCGGGCGAGCGGAAGAGCCACCAGTCCACGAGCGGGACCAGCGGCGCCCCCTCGCCGCCCGCGGCCGCGTCGCGCGCGCGGAAGTCCGACACCACCGCGAAGCCGGTGCGCTCGGCGATCACCGCGGCCGAGCCGAGCTGCAGGCTCAGCGCCCGTCCCCCACCCGCGGCGCGCGGAACGTGGCGCACGGTCTGGCCGTGCGAGCCGACCGCGTCCACCGCGCCCGGGTCGGTGCCGGCGGCGGCGAGCAGCTCGAGAGTCGCCGCCGCGAACCGCTCGCCGAGCGCGGCATCGAGCCGCATCAGGCGCTCGGGCGCCACCGCCGCCACCGCCGCGACCTCCAGCACCTCGCGCCGCAAGGCGGGCTCGAGCGGCGTCTCGCGGTAGGCCAGCAGCTCGTGCCGGCACTCGAGACCCAGGCCACGGAAGCGCACCAGCGCCGCGTCCACGCCGTCGGCCGAGGTCCCGCTCATGAGACCCACGATCAGGTGCTGGTCGCGCTGCGGATAGTCGCGCAGCCGCGCCAGGGCGTCGTGGCGCGGGGCGCTCACGCGGGTCCGCATCGGTTAGTGTCCCGTCCCAGGAGTCGCTTGACCACCAAGGCGTCCGCTGCGCCCGGCGGGCAAGGCGCGACGACGACGTCGTATCATGGAGATACGTCGAGGAGGAGCAACGCGGCCCGCCGGGATGCAGCGGGCAGCGACTGGCAAGCGAATCCTGGGACGGGACACTAGCGCTTCCCCACCAGCTCGCTCAGCTTGGCATTCGCGTCCGTCACCGCCTGCGCGGCGCTCTTGCGGTCCGCGAGCGCGCTCCCGACCTCGTCCTCGATCGCGGCCTCCATCTCTTCCCAGGCCGGGTGGTTCGGGGTCGGCACCGCGGTCTCGTACTGGGTGATCATCATCGCCTGGAGCGGGTGCCCGCGGTAAAACGCCATCGTGTCCGCCCCGATCACGGCGGGCTCGACGCTTCTCGCGCGCTCGGCCAGCGCCAACTCGTTCTCCGGGCGGGCCAGGAAACGCGCCAGCTCGAGCGCCAGTTGCTTCTTCTTCGAGGCGGAGAAGCTCACCAGCACCTCCCCGCCCGCGAACGAGGCGTGGGTGCCGTGCTCGAGCCCCGGGCGCGGCACCAGCGCCACGCCGTAGCGCATGCGTGGGGCGTCGCGCGGGATCGAGCGGAACAGCCACGACCCCGAGAGCTGCAGGCCGATGTGGCCGGCTTTGAACTCGCGGTCGAGGGCGTCCTGGCGCGCGAGGACGCCGACCTTTCGGAGCGAGAGGTAGAACGCGAGCGCCTCGCGGTTGCTGGGCGAGTCGAAGTCGGCGGCGGTGAGGTCGTCCGAGAGCACGCGCCCGCCGTTGCCCCAGGCGAAGGGCATGAACTTCTTGAACAGCACGCCGCGCTCGCCCGCCTGGACGCCGTAGCCGCTGATCCCGCCGCCGAGCCGCTGGATCGCCGCGGCGGCCCGATACAGCTCGTCCCAGGTCACGGGCGGCCGCGTGGAGTCGAGGCCCGCGCGCGCGAAGAGGGTCTTGTTGTAGAACAGCGCGCGCGTTCCCAGCACCCAAGGCATGCCGTAGACCGCATCGCCGATCGAGCAGAGCTGCCAGCCGCGGAGCTGCGGCTTGAGGTCGGCCACCCCCGCGCTCCAGTCCACCAGCGCGCCCGAGGCCAGCATGCGCGGCATCCAGGTGGAGCCCAGCTCGCAGAGGTCCGGCACCTCGCCCGAGGCGATCGCCACCGTGATCCTCTCCTGCCCGTCCTGCCAGGAGAGCTGCTCGAGCTGCACCTGGACGCCGGGGTGATCCTTCTCGAACTCGCGCAAGAGCGGCGCGACGATCTCCTCCGGCCAGAACTGCCAGAACACCACGGTCTGCGGTCGCGGTGCGCCCCCGCAGCCGGCCAGCGCCAGCCCCACGGCCAGCGCCAGCCCCACGGCCAGCGCCAGGACCAGCGCCCGGGCCAGGGCCGACGGCTCCACGCCGGCCGGCACGCGACGCGCGATCGGCACCCTCGCTCCGTACGCTCTCACGACGCCGGTCCGGGCGGCGGGGCGAGCGCCGCGCGGACGAAGCCGTCGGCCCGCCGCAGCCGCGCCTCGGCCTCGGCGCGCGAGCATTCCAGGCGGAGCATCACGATCGCGGTCTTGACGCTGCGGCCCGCCTCCTCGATGGCCTGCGCGGCGCGCTCCTGGTCCACGCCCGTGACCGTCATCACGGTGCGGCGGCTGCGCTCGCGCAGCTTCTCGCTCGTCGCCATGAGGTCCACCATCATGTTCTCGTACGCCTTGCCGCTGCGGATGAACGCCGCCGTGGTGATCATGTTGAGCACCAGCTTCTGGGCGGTGCCGGCCTTCATGCGGGTGGATCCCATGAGCACCTCGGGCCCGACCTCGGGGCAGATCGCGACGTCCACCTCGAGCGTGAACTCCGCGCGCGGCGTGCACGTCACGTAGGCGGTGCGCGCCCCGAGGCGGCGCGCGACCCTCAGGGCCGCGACCACGAACGGCGTGCGGCGGCTCGCGGCCAGGCCGATCACCGTGTCCTTGGGGCCGACGGCCATGTCCAGCATCGCCTTCTCCCCCTCGGCCTCGCGGTCTTCGGCGCCCTCGACCGCGCGCACCAGCGCCTCGTGCCCCCCGGCGATGATGCCGAGAACCTGCGCGGGATCGGAGCCGAAGGTGGGCGGGCACTCCGCCGCGTCGAGCACGCCGAGGCGGCCGCTGGTGCCGGCGCCCACGTAGACCAGGCGCCCGCCCTCGCGGAACGAAGCGATCACCAGCTCGACCGCGCGGGCGACGTGGGGCAGCTCCCGCGCCACGGCCTCCGGCACGGTGCGGTCCTCGCTGGAGATGCGTTGGAGGATGGACGGAACGTCGAGCCCGTCGATGTCGAACGTGCGCGGATTGCGCTGCTCGGTGGCGAGGCGGGCGAACTCTTCGAATCGGGAGCGGTCATCCATGCGGAGCGTTCCTGTGGGGGCCGGGGATCATCCCTGACCGGAGCAGAATGCCACGCGCGGGAAAGCAGGCGCAACCGGTGCGAGCCCGATGGGGGCCCCGTGGGCTCATCGCCACGGGCAGGTCCGCGTCCCGCTGCCCGCGGGTGACCGTGCCCGCTCCGGACGCTGAACCTCGGCTACCCGATCCGACCTGGAGGGCACGCGGCCAGCACAAGTCGGGGACGGGCAGCCTTTGGGCCGGGAAGTCAACCCGCTCGAGCAGGCAGTAGCCCGAGAACCGCGCTACGCCGCCGGCGATTGCAGCAGAGTCTACCTGATGACCACGCCGCGCGCGGTCAGCGTGTCACGCTCGAACCTGAGCCGGATCAGGTAGACGCCAGGCGAAAGCCCCGAGCGGCTGCCGAGCGGCGCCACGTGGCGGCCCGCCTCGAGCACGCCGAGGTTGCGCCCGTAGACCCGGCGCCCGGCGATGTCCACGACCTCGAGCCGCACCGCCCCGGGCGAGGGCAGCGTGAACGCGACGAGTGGCGCGCCCGTGGCGGGATTGGGCAGGAACCCCTCGAGCGCCAACGTGAGCTGGCGCGGAACCTGGACCCAGGCCTCCGGGGTGACGCGGCCCACGCCCTCCGCGACGTACTCCAGGCGATAGGCATAGCGTTCTCCCGGCAGCACGGTGCGGTCCTCGTAGCGCAGCCGGTCGGGACCAGCCGCGAGCGCCTGGCCGATCGCAGCCCAAGTCTCGGCGTCCGATCGCCTCTCGACGGTGGCGTCGAGCGTCCCGGCCCCGGGGCCCTGCCAGACGAGGGTCACCCGGTCGGGCAGCGCTTCCGCGCTCGCCAGGGAGAGCAGCACCGGAACGGTGGGGTCCCACACCACCTCCTCGCTCAGCCACTCGTAGCGCGTGTCCACGCTCTCGCGCCGGAGGCGGTAGCGCAGCACCTCGTTCAGGGGCGCCTCGTCGGCCCAGCTCAGCTCCACCCCCGGCCCGGCCCGGACTCGCGCCACCTCCTCGAACGCCCCCTGCTCCGGCGCGCGCAGCACCGCCCACCAGGTCTCGGGCGCCGGCTCCGACAGCGTCCAGCGCACGACGCGCTCGTCCCCGGCGGGCTCGATGCGGGGAGTGCTTGCCGTGGCCGTGGTGTAGGTGTGCGTGAACCAGATCCCGACCGTGCGCAGGCGGTTCCACGCCACCCAGGCATCGCCGTTGCGGTCCCGGGTAACGTAAGCCGTGGTGTAGATGTTGTACGAGCCCGGGATCTCGGCCGCCGGGGTCCAGCCGGAGTCGGTGGGGAACGCGACGCAGCCCACGTCGCTGCCCGTGTCGCCGTAGCCCAGGTCGCCCCACGCCAGCAGGGGCTTCGGCCCCGGGTCGCGGCTGATGTCGCACCACGCGGCAATGTAAGTCCCCCCCGCGGGGTGGTCGCAGCGGACGCTGTCCACCGCGGCCCACTGCCCCGCGGCGTAGTGATAGACGTAGACCCAGGCGTCGGAGGTGTACATCAGCCACAGCCCGCCGGCGGGATCGAACCGCATCCGCGGGTGGCGGCCGTACTGGGGGCGCGGGTCGATCACGCCGGAGCCGATCCAGGTGGAGTCGCGGCACATCTCCCACGCCACCCCTACCGTGCCGGCGTGCACCAGGATCGCGGTCGATTCGTCGAGCGGGGCCAAGGCGCACATCGCCGAGCCGTAGCCGAGGTCCGGCAGCGCCGCCCAGTAGCCGGGCGCGGGCGAGAAGCGCGCCTCGATGTGGAGCGACTGGTTTGCCCACTGTTCGCTGCGGACCGCCCAGCGCTTGGCTCCGGCAATGGTGGCCGAGTACTCCCAGTCCTGGTCGGTCGAGACCAGAATAGTTTCCGGCATCGCGACATGATCTTGGAAGAGCCTCGACAGCACCAGGAAGGTGAAGCCGGTGTGGGAGTCGTATTGCAGCCAGACGAGGTAGTCGTTCCCGTCCAGGGCCAAGACCGGTTCAGGAAACCAGCCCGATCCGACATCCTCGGAGATGAACCGCACCGCCCAGGAGGACCCCACCCAGTCGAGCGGGCTCCAGCCGAGAAAGCCGGTGCTGGCAGAGCGAGCACTCGCGATGAGTTTCGGCGTCCCCCCCGCGTCGACTTCCAAACGAAGGAGGCCGAAGCCACTGGCGCGCGGATCGGAGAGCGCCTCGAAGCCAGCCCAGGCCTTTCCGGGCGGCAGTGCGGCAGCCGTTGGATGAACCGGCGGCCCAGCGGCCAGAACGACGCCTAGCGGGAGAACATGAACCAGTGCGAGGACTCTGCGCATTCGAGAAGATGGTCCTTTCGAAACTCCATGCTCGCAAACATCTTCCGCGGCAAGTGATTTCCGCTTGACAAAGTCCACACCTCAAAGTGAAAGATACGCCATCTTGGTGAAGCAATCAAGCCATCCCGCTAGCCGGTCAAGCACTCGCAACCCGTAGATTGTTCCTGCAGAAGGAGGGCCGCCGCATGAACGCCCGCAGAGCGATTCTCATGATGGTCGTTGGCTTCGGACTGACCGCTTGCAGCCATCGGGCGTCGATCGCAGGCGGAGTCGGCGTTTCCATGTACGCCAAGCCACCCAACGACACGACGAGTATCTCCAGAACCGATCGCGCTTTCGAGCAGTATCGTTCCCCCGAAGCTGTCAGCGCTCGGGCCCGACGCGACATCGAGTTCCACTGGAGCAAGCTCTATGAAGATCGCGGAAAGTCCCTCGCGCCAACGGATTTGAATCAGTTCGCGCGCACCATTGCGGACACGGTCGTCAACCCAATCGGCTACGAAGCTTCCGATGTCCGGCTGCTTGTCGACTTCATGAATTTCAGCGGCGTGCCGTACAACGGGTCGCCAGACCCCCAAACGGGCCCGGGTTTTGTCATCGCGCCACTCGTCACTAGTTTTGGCTACGATACAGCCAACGCCTCCCATTTTGATACCTACATCTATTATCCCGGTGCAAACGGAGATGCGCCGGAATTGCACGACCGCGGAGCAACTTGGTCGGACTTCAAGTATGCTCACGAGGATACGAGCACAGGCCGCGATCCGGATATCAACGCTGTATTGGGCCGCAACTCGCTTTCCCTTGCAGGTCCCGATACCGCCGACGTGGGTGGTGCATGGATGGCCCCGGACGGCGGGCAGAACTGGGTATTCGCGCACGAGGCACAACATTGTTTGAACGCGATCCAGCCAGCAGGTCCTGTGACCGAGATCTTCTCGAGCGCAGTTGAGGCGCTCGTCGGCGAAGCGCCGGCCACGCCGATCTACGATACGAAGTTTACGGCGTCCCTGCTGCAGGCCGGCGGCAACTATCAGGCCTGGCGGACGCTCGGTGCGTACGTCGTCTACAACTTCCGCGGTGTCGATACGACGCGCACCCTATCGGGCGAGAGCGATGATCTGCTCTGGCGTTGGGCCCACGGTGGCGGTGCCTCTTCGCCGGGATTGGGTACCGTCGCAAGCGCGCTTACGGATTCGGCGTGTCTCGAGTGCGCAACGAAGAGCTACTTCGATGGCCTTTCCGCGTCGGACAGACTGGAGTTGTTCGTGCACAATTGGCGCGTGGCCAACTACGTTCAGAATTATGCGTTGGCCGAACACCAGTTCGGATACCATCCGCTGTTTGGGTTTCGGCCAGATGTCACGGTGGGTTATTGGCAGGATGTCGATCCCTCGCCGGGGAGCCCGAACAACGTTGTAATCCCGCCGGAGGTCACCATCGGCGTTGAGGCGGGGCTGCGGGAGTTGAACCTCGTCAGAACCGCATACAACGAGGCGGCGCCAGCGGACTCGCATGCGATGTGCTTGGCGCCGCGCGGAGCCGAATACTGGGTGATCCGCAGCGACCCCGAGCTCTCCAACAGCGTGAAACAATTGGTCGTCCGCGTCAGTCCAGAGGGGACGGTGACTTCTGGCACCTCTCCGTGTGGTTTTCACGGGAGGGTCGTCGCGACACTCGTGCCATACGGGCAGGATCGCGATGAGGGCGGAACGCCTCAGCCTCTATGGGCGCACGGCGAGTGGGCCGGGGCACCGCTGCCCCATCAGTGGGCGGACGTAGATCGGCCGGCCGGACCGCTCGAATTCACGCTTCCGAATTTCGGGTCCGCCTGGAAGGCGGCGGTGCTGGTCATCACGCTTGGAGAGTCGAGCACGTACCCGCTATCGTCGTACATCGATTTGACCGATGTCCTTGGGTACCGCCTGAACTTGGCGCTCAAAGACTCCACGCAATCGGGTGAAGCCCAGGCGGTCGCGGCGACGGCGGCGTACCATGACGGGTTTCCCACCTGGTCCCCGGATGGCAGCGAGCTTGCGTATACGGGCGTGAGAGCAGCGCACTATCCGCTCAGCCAGATATACCGTAGCGTGATCGGAAGTGGGATGGAAGATCTTGTCGTCGTCCCACAGCAGGAACGGAGTCAGTCTCGACCGGATTGGTCGCCGCGAGGCGACTGGATTGCGTTCGACCAGGATCAGGGTCCAGGGGATACGCGGTGTGATATATGGGCATACAATCTGGAGACGAGCGAGCTACGGCACATCACGTCCCGAACAGACAGCGAGTTGGGTGCGTGCTTCTCGCCCAATGGGCAGACCCTTCTGTACACGCGCTGGATGCCTGACTCGACTGCCAACGCAGGGACGGCGGAGATTCGGCGCATCGGCCTCGATGGCGCGGCTGACGAGCTGGTGTTCTCGCGGTCGGGCCTTGGAGGGGTTCCAGTAGCTCGGTGGTCGGCTGACGGTAGGAGCGCCCTCTTCGTGGTGCAAGATTCGCTCTATCGCGCCACCGAAGGGGCGGGAGTCGAGTTCGTCGATCACTCGTCTGGGGGCTTTGTGATGAATGAACCCGCTGCGGAGTTCGATGTTCACCGCGCGGGGGGCCAGATGGTGGTTACGGAAAACGGCCAAGTGCCCGAGTGCGGGGGGAGCGGAGTACAGACGGCCTGGCGGGTGGCCCTGCGCGACGCAGCGAGCGACGATTCGGAAAGCCGGTTCTTCGACCGTGGGATGCGAGACGCGAATCCGAGGTGGTCATACGACGGTACGCGGTTGGCGTTCACCGTTCGACGGGATACGACGGGAGGCGATGAGGACGTCTATGTCGGCACGGTCTCGTACAACTACCCGCCGTATTTCGCGAGCCCGCCACGCGACACGGTCTTTACGACGTGCGGCGGTTTGACGATCGATTTAGACGCCACCGATCCCGATGGGGAGGCCGTGAAGTACCGGGGCGCGTACGTTCCCGCTGGTGCGTCGCTCGATTCAACCACCGGGGTCTTAACCTGGGATCCCCCTCTCTCGGGCGACCATTACCTCGTCTTCCGGGCGCTTGATGCCTCACGCGGACTGGCACAGAAGGTTGTCAAGATCTCGGTCCCGGACAGTGTGCGACCGGCGAGGGTGGAGAACCTCGCGGCCGAGTTCGTGTCATTCCACTCGGTCGGGCTGACCTTCATCGCGGTCGCAGACGACTCGTTGGAGGACGAAGGGGCCGCGTGCAAGTACGTGCTCAAGCGGCACACCCAGACCATCACCGAGAGCAACTGGAACAGCGCGACCACGGTGAACGTTCCCGATCCACCGGATGACCCGGGAAACGAGGAGATCATCCAGGTCACGGGCCTCCAGTCGAATACGACCTACTACTTCGCGATCAAGACCCGCGACGAAGCCGGCGACCATCTCTCGGCGATCAGCAACGTGGCGTCGGCGCACACGCTGAGCGGTGGCGGCGGTGGTGGCGGGCTGTCCTCCCGGCCGGCGGGGCCGGGAGAGGTGAGCGTGCGTGGTGTGCAGGCGTTCAGCAGCTCCGCTCCGCGCCAGGCTGAGGCGGCGGCCCTCAAGCCGAGCACGCAGGCCATGGCGGCGGAACTCGCGACGTCCGGCGATGCCCTCTCGTGGCGGCTCTACCGCGTGAGCCAGGAGGAGACGTCCAGCATTGCCGGGTTGGGGGGTGAGCCGCGCCTCGTCCTGCAGGCACCCGAAAGGGAGGGTTGGAAGACGCGCGCGTCGTTCGCCCTCGCCCCGGACTGCTCGCTCTTCGCGTTGCGGGTTCCGCGATCCGAGCGCGCGCGTGCGGTGGTGGCGGGCGGCTACGAACTCGTCATGGCCGCGGCCGAGGCTCGCGGCGGCGCCAAGGCGACCCACGGCGTGCGGGCCGCCGCGGCGGACCACAACCGTCTCGGCAGCCTGCTCGACGATTTGGCTCCGTCTCAAGGCACGATCGAGATCGACTCGGGAGACACCCTCGGTGTGCGGTACGAGGCGATGGATGCGGAGGCCTCGCCCGTGGACTGGTTCCTCCTCTTCCACCGCAGCGGCGGGGGAGTCGCCAAGGCGGCTGTTACGGGCGGGGCCGTGGATCTGCCGGCGTCCTTCGCTCTGGAGCAGAACCGGCCCAACCCGTTCTCCTCGCTCACCACGATCCGCTTCGCACTCCCGGGCCCCGAGCACGTGCGGCTCGAGATCTACGACCTCGCCGGGCGGCGCGTGGCGACGCCGGCGGACGGCAGCTTCCCGGCGGGATTCCACGCCATCGCTTGGGACCGTCGGACGCAGGGCGGGCGGACGATGCAGCCCGGCGTGTACCTCTACCGCATCGATGCGGGGGAGTTCCACGATCAGAGGAAGCTGATCCTGCTCCCATAAGGACATCGGCGGGGTCGAGGCGCCGGGCCAGGCGGCGTTTCGACCTTACCGACACGCTCTCAGTGCTGGCAGATCCCTCCGCGGCCCGGGAGGCGGACACGTTCTGGGAGAGCCTTTCCCCCCGCGCTTGACTGGCTCGCGGCCGCCCCCTAGCGTCGGAGCATGCCCGAGCTTCCGGAAGTCGAGACCGTCCGCCGCATGCTGGACGCGCAGGTCCGCGGCCGCACCATCCGCTCCGCGCGCCTTTCGCGCCATCGCCTACGCGAGCCGGCGACACCCGGTCTCGCGCGGCGCCTCGCGGGCCGAACGGTGCGCTCGGTCGGGCGTCGCGGCAAGTACCTGCTCGTCGGCCTCGACGGCGGGCTCACGCTGCTCTCGCACCTGGGGATGAGCGGCCGCTGGCTCTTCCACCCCTCCGCGCCTGCGAGCGATCTGCCCCACGTGCACGCCCGGATCGAGTTCGAGGACGGCAGCCGGCTGTGGTTCCAGGACCCGCGGCGCTTCGGCTTGCTGCGGCTGGTGCCGAATGCGGATCTCGCCGCGGATCCGGCGCTGGCGGCGCTCGGGCCCGACCCGCTGCCGCAGCCCCCGACGGCCGCGTGGCTCGGAGCGCAGGCGCGCGGGCTGCGCTCGGGCGTCAAGAGCTTCCTCATGGACCAGCGCCGCGTCGCGGGGATCGGGAACATCTACGCCAGCGAGATCCTCCATCGCGCCGGCATCCACCCGGAGCGCCCCGCGGGGACCATCCGGGCGGAGGAATGGAGGACCCTGCGCGGCACCATGCGCGCGGTGTTGGGCGAGGCGATCGCGGGCTTCGGCACGACCTTCAGCATGTACCGGACGCTCTGGAACGAGCCCGGGACCTACGGCGACGAGTTGCGCGTCTACGACCGGGCGGGCGAGGCGTGCCGGAGCTGCGGGCAACCTGTCCGGCGCATCCTGCAGGGACAGCGCTCGACCTTCCTCTGCCCGGTGTGCCAGCCGCGGCGCCCCCGGCGCGGGGCCCCGCGCACCTCCCCACCACGCCCACCGCACGAGGCCCCGCGCACTTCCCCGCGGCGCCCGGACGGCTCACGCCGGCCGGTGCTCCGGGGGGCACGCCGGGCGCGCCGCACCACGGTCTGAGACGCGTTCCAGGCGCTGGGGACGGGGTCGCGCGGCCTCCACCCGGGTGCGCCGGGGGGGCATCCAAGGTTGTCCAGCCCGCGAAAAAATCGGGGCCGCCGTCGCGTTATTCGTTGCCCGGCAGGTCGTTGGCCCCTATTCTGTCGGTGACTCCGGCTGGAGCGCTCCACGTGGCGTCCCGGCCGGGCGCGGCTCCAGGTTGGTCGCCGCGACTACACACCACCACTGGGAGGTCCCGTGACGTTTGCATCTCTCGGCCTGCCGGCGCCGATCCTCAAGGGCATTCGGGCGGCCGGGCTCAGCGAGCCCACGGCGATCCAGAGCAAGAGCATTCCGAGCATCCTCGAAGGCAACGACCTGATCGCCGCCGCACAGAGCGGCACGGGCAAGACCGCGTCGTACATCCTGCCCATCCTCGCCCGCCTGATCGAGAGCACCTCGCCGCGGCTGCGCGCGCTGGTGCTGGCACCGACCCGCGAGATGGCGGCCTACGTCGAGACGCGGGCGCGCGACTACGCGCGCTTCACCCGCGTGCGGGTCGGCGTGGTCTTCACCGGCGCGCCGCTGGCGGCGCAGGAGCGCATGTTGCGCGAGCAGCCGGTGAACCTGCTGGTCGCCACCCCCGGCCGGCTGCTCGAGCTGCACGCGCGCGACTGCCTCAATTTCGAAGACGTCGAGCTGCTGGTGCTCGAAGAGGCCGACCGCATGGTGGCGCTCGGCCTGGCGCCCGATCTGCGCAAGCTGCTCAAGCTCCTCCCCGAGACCCGCCAGACGCTGCTGTTCTCGCTCACCATGCCGCCCGAGCTGAACCGGCTCGCCAAGGACGCCTTGATCGAGCCGATGCGGGTGGACATGGCGCCGCCGACGAAGCCCGCGGCCGGCATCACGCAAGCGATCTACCCGGTGCCGCGCGACCTCAAGTCGGAGCTGCTCGACGAGATGCTGTCGCGCTCCGAGGTGCGCAGCACGATCGTCTTCACGCGCACGCGCACCTCGGCCGAGCGCCTGGCCCGACTGCTCCAGCGCCGCGGCTACGCGGCCGCCGTGCTCGACGAGCACCCGAGCCAGAACGCGCGCGAGCAGGCGCTCGACGACCTGCGCCGCGGCCGGGCGCAGATCCTGGTGGCGAGCGACGCCTCGGCTCGCAGCCTCGACGTGACCGGGCTCGCCCACGTGTGGAACTTCGACGTCCCCCAGGCTCCGGAGGATTACGTCCATCGCCTCGGGCGCGCGGGGCGCGCCGACCCGGTGGGGGACGCCTTCACGCTGATGAGCCCCGAGGAGCAGAAGGACGCCGACGCGATCGAGCGTTTCCTCGGCCGCACCGTGCCCCGCGTCATGCTGCCGGACTTCGACTACGAGAAGCGGCCGTCGGAGCTGCGCACCGCGGCGGTCGAGGGCGACAAGGGTTCCCGGCGCGCGGCGGGTGGATTGCCGGCGGCGGCGGGCAGGATCGCCTCGCTCGCCCGGCCCACCGCCGCGTCCGCGGGGCGCGAGAGCAGGGCGCAGGCGGCCGCTCCCGCGCGCGGCGCGACCCCGGCGCGCGGCTCGGCTCCCGGCGGCAATGGGCCGCGCCCGCGTCCCTCGCGGCCCAAGTCGCGCCCGGCGCGGCCGGCCCGCGGCGGCACCGCGGCGCCGCGCCACCGCAAGAAGTAGTCGCGGCTTCCGGCGCGGGGCCCGCCTTCGGATCAAGGCGGGTTCTCGAGCGCGGCGCATGCGTCCCCGGGCGGGGCTCGCGCAGCCGACCCGTCGCGCTCGAATCAGCGCGCGCCCTCGACCGCCGCGGGCACCGCGTCGGACGCCCACGTGAACGCGGCCTCCGCGCCGGCCGGGTCCGCCGCCCGCACCTGCAGCAGGTCGGGACTCCCGCCCCCTTTGCCGCGGGCGCGCTCGAGCAGCTCCGGCAGCAGGGCGCGCAGGTCGGCGCCGCCTTCGCGGGCGCGGCCCAGCACCAGCGCGGGCTCGGGGGCGCGCGCCGCCGCGACCACCCACGGCGCCCCGGCCTCGAGGCATTGGAGGGCGAACCGGCGCAGCTCCTCGTGCGGGCGCGCCTCGGCGAGATCCGCGACACCGCGCGGCGGCCGGCCGACGCGCTCGCGCGCCTCGGCGGCGATCACGCGCCGGCCCAGATCGTCGAGCTGCCGGCGCAGCGTGTCGCGCTCGGCGGCCGCGCGCTCGAGGTGGGCGATCAACTCGCGCTCGCCCAGGGTGCGGCGCCGCGCCGCCTCCTGCAGCTCCTCGGTGCGCCAGGCGTAGTCGCGGTGGGCGCGCCCGCCGCACAGAAATTCGAAGCGCAGGTTTCCACGGACCTTCTCCCAGCGCACGATCTTGATCAGGCCCACTTCGCCGGTGCGTCGCGTGTGTGTGCCGCCACAGGCGGAGACGTCCCAGTCCGGGATCTCGACGACCCGGATGCGCCCGGTCACCACCGGCGCTTTCCGCAGGCGGAAGCGGGCCACGCTCCGTTCGTCGGCCCAGTGGCGCTCGACCGGCCTGTCCTCCCAGACGATGCGGTTGGCGGCCTCCTCGAGGCGCGCCACCCGCTTCCAGTCGGCCTCCGCCATGCCGACCTCGATCGTGCAGCGCTCGGTTCCGAGCCGCGAGGACAGCGTCGGGGCGCCGGCCTCGCGCTCGAAGGCGGCCGAGAGAATGTGCTGCCCGGTGTGCTGCTGCATGTGATCGAAGCGGCGCGCCCAGTCCACCTGCGCCTCGAGCTCCTGGTCCGCCGGCGCGTCACCCTCGAGCACGTGCCACACGCGCTCCTCCGGATCGGCCTGCACGTCCACCACGGACAACCTGCCGAGCGTGCCGCGGTCGGCCTCCTGGCCGCCGCTCTCGGGGTAGAAGAAGGTGGACTCCAGCTCGACCGCGGGGCGGCCGCCGAACGCGCCGCGGCCGGCGACGCGAGCGGTGAAGCGCGTGGTGTAGGCGTCGTCGTAGTAGAGGCGCTCGGAGGGCATGGGGTGTGGGTCCCGGCGCCGCGTCAGTGGCCGGTGCGCCGGAGCCCATGCAGGCGCTCCGCGGCAACTGCCCCAGCCGTTTCGTCGATCATCGAGCCTCAGTGGCCGGTGCGCCGGAGCCCGTACTCGCGCAGCTTGCGCCACAGCGTCGTGCGCGAGATGCCGAGCTGGCGCGCGGCGGCGGTGGCGTTTCCGCGGTGCAGCGCGAGGATGCGCTGGATGTGCTCCTTCTCCACGTCCGCGAGCGACCAGTGGTCGCGCGTGCGATCCGGTGCGGCGGGCGCGGGGCCGCGCTCCGCCTCCCTGCCGGCGCTCGGCAGGAGCCGGGGCGAGCGGATGGCGACCGGCAAGTCGGCGGGGATGATGACCGGGCCCTCGTGCACCGCCACCGCGTGCTCCACGGCGTTCTCCAGCTCGCGCACGTTGCCCGGGTAGTGGTAGCGCTCGAGCAACGCTTCGACCTCGGGCGAGAACGTCAGCTCGGGCGCGCCCTCGCGGCGGGCGAAGCGGTCGAGGAAGTACGAGGCGAGCAGCCCGATGTCCTCCTGCCGCTCGCGCAGCGGCGGCAGGTCGATCTGGACCACGTTGAGGCGGTAGTAGAGGTCCTCGCGAAAACGCCCGGCGGCGATCTCGGCCGGCAGGTCGCGATGCGTCGCGGCGATGACGCGCAGGTCCACCAGCCGCGAGCCCCGATCGCCGAGGCGACGCACCTCGTTGTTCTCGAGGGTCCGCAGCACCTTGACCTGGGTCAGGATCGGCATGTCGCCGATCTCGTCCAGGAAGAGCGTGCCGCCGTCCGCCTGCTCGATCAGACCCGCCCGGTCGGCATTCGCGCCGGTGAAGGCGCCGCGGACGTATCCGAACAGCTCGCTCTCCATGAGCGATTCGGGGATGGCCGCGATGTTGACCGCCACGAACGGTCCCTGGGCGCGGCGCGACTGGAGGTGGATCGAGCGCGCGACCAGCTCCTTGCCGCTGCCGCTCTCCCCGATCAGCAGGATGGTGCTGTCGGTGCGCGCCACGCGCGACACCAGTCGGAAGACGCGCCGCATGCGCGGGCTCGCGCCCACGATGTCCTTGAAGACGACGTCGGGGTGGAACCCGGGCTGGTTCTGCCGGCGGCGGGCGCGGCCTCCGCGCGCCTGTCCTGTGGTGATCGCCATGGTAGAGGGCTGCGTTCCGGTTGGGCTATCGGGGGAAGCTGCCTGGGACTGTTTCAAACTGCCACAGTCCCGTCCGGAGGGTCAAGCGTAGGGGTCCGGGCCCGGCTCCTCCGGGCCTGCTGGGGTGTCATCCGCCCTCACCAGCGCCAGCGTCGGCCGGGCCGACTCCGGCTCGGGGGCCCCATTGTCGGTGCCCGCGTAGGCCGGTCCGACCTCCACCCCCGGCGCCTCGGCCTCGATCAGCCGCAGGTAGAAGAACGTCCAGGCGTACTGGATGATCGGCGTCGACGCGGTGATGAGGAGCCAGGTGATGAGGGCGGCCGCGCCCGCCAGTGCCGTGCCGTACCCCGCGACCAGCAGGATCCCGCCGAAGAAGAACACCGAGAGCCCGAGCACCGCCGAGAGCACCACCATCTCCAGCCAGCGCTCGAAGCGGCCCTCCGAGAGCCGAAACGAGTGCGCGATGGCACCCGGCAGGGTCTTGTCGCTGAGCACCACGGCCTCGGTGGCGAAGGCGAGCCGGAAGCCGAGGAACAGTCCGGGGAGCACGAGGAAGAACGACGCGACGACCAGCGCCAAGTTGCGCACCATTTCCGTGACCAGGAGCCACGGCACGCGACGGAGCCCGACCGCGTAGCACTCCAGCGCTGGGGCCGGGCGCGCGACGGCGGCGGTGTTGAACACCGAGCGGGCGCGGATGCGGAGCATCGCCCCGATCACGAGCAGCAAGAGCAGGTCGCCCGCCACGGCCGTCAGGCGCAGCCCCAGCACCTCGGGGCGCTGCTCCGCGCCGCCCGGCGACGGCAGCACCGCCAGAGCCAGGATCCACGGCGCGCGCAGCAGCAGCGGGATCAGCAGGGACTGGACCGGGTCGCGGCGGACCGCGAGGTCGAAGGCCAGCGCGAAGGCGTGGCGGGTGGAAACGGGCAGTCGGAAGCGCCGGCTGAAGGTCATGGGGAGAGGCCGCGCGTGTGCGCGGGCCGATTGACACTAGGAACCCCGCTTCCTAATGTCAACACGTCATGGCGCGCAGGCTCTCCCACGTGGACCGGAAAGGACGGGTGCGAATGGTGAACGTGGGTGCCAAGCGCGTCACGGCGCGCTCGGCCGTGGCCCGCGCCCGCGTCTTCATGCATCGCGACACGCTCGCGTTGCTGGCCGCCGATCGCGCGCCGAAGGGCAACGTCCTCGCCACCGCGCACGTGGCCGGCGTGCTCGCCGCCAAGCGCACCGGCGACATCATCCCGCTCGCGCACACCCTGCCGCTCGAGGGCGTGGACATGGCCTTCGACTTCGACAGCGGCGGCGCCTCGCTTGGCATCGAGGCCCGCGTGACCAGCCGCGGCCGCACCGGGGTGGAGATGGAGGCCCTCACCGCCGTGACCGTGGCGGCCCTCACGCTCTACGACATGCTCAAGGCGGTGGACCGGGACATCGTGATCGGCGAGATCGCCCTGTGGGAGAAACGGGGGGGGAGAACCGGCACCTACCGCCGCCCGCCGCCGCCGCGCCGCCCGCGCAGGGCCCCACGCGGTGCGAGCTAGGGCTCGCGCGGTCGCCGCGGCGCGCGCGCGTGGCGCCGGCTAGGGCGCTCTCGTTTGCGGAGGCGCGCGCGGCCGGCCGCGACGGCGCCGGGCCGCACCTTCTCACGCCATCGCGCCGCACCTGCACCCGTGGGGGCCACCGCGTTGCGAGCTAGGACTCTCTCGTTCGCCGAGGCGCGCGCGGCCGGCCGCGACGGCGCCGGGCCGCACCTTCTCACGCCATCGCGCCGCACCCGCACCCGTGGGGGCCACCGCGTTGCGAGCTAGATCTCTCTCCTTCGCGGAGGCGCGCGCGACCGTGCTCGCCGCCGTGACTCCGCTCCCGCCCGAGACCATTCTCCTCGCCGCGGCGCGTGGGCGGGCGCTGCGGCGCGCGGTCCTCGCCGCCCACGACCTGCCGCCGTTCGCCAACTCCTCGATGGACGGATTCGCCGTGCGCAGCGCCGACCTCGCCGGCGCCTCGAGCGCGGCGCCGCGCCGTCTGCCGGTGGTCGCGGTGATTCCCGCCGGGCGCGTGGCGCCGCGCCCCTTGGCCGCGGGCGAGGCGATGCGGATCATGACGGGGGCGGCGATCCCCGAGGGCGCGGACGCGGTGGTGCCGTTCGAAGACGTCGAACGCTCCGATCCCGCGGCCGCCGGCGAGCACGTTCTGATCCCGCGACCGGTGCGTGCCGGGGAGAGCCTGCGCGCGGCGGGGGCCGACCTGCGCGCGGGAGCCGTGGCACTCGCGGAGGGCCGCGAGCTGTCGGTCCACGACCTCGCGCTGCTCGCCTCCCTCGGCGAGGCGCGGACGCAGGTCGGACCCCGGCCGCGCGCGGCGGTGTTCTCGACCGGCGACGAGCTGCTCGACGTGGACGAGCCGCTGCGGCCGGGCGCGATCCGCGACAGCAACTTGCTCATGCTTACGCAGATGCTCGAGGAGTGCGGCGCCGTCGTCGTCAAAGCGGAGCGCCTTCGCGACGACGCCGCGCGCGTCGGGGCGAGCGTGCGCGAGGCGCTGGCGGAAGCCGACGTGGTGCTCACCATCGGCGGTGTCTCGGCCGGCGACTTCGATCCGGTCAAGGAGTCGCTTGCCGCACTCGGCGCGATCGAGCTGTGGCGCGTGGCGATGAAGCCCGGCCGCCCGCAGGCGTTCGGCGCGCCGGGAGGCCGCCTCTTCTTCGGCCTCCCCGGCAATCCCGCGTCGGTGGCCTGCGTGTTCGAGGCCCTGGTGCGTCCCGCGCTGCGCAAGCTCCAGGGTCACTCCGCGCTCGACCGGCCGCGCATCCCGGTGCGCACCGCCGAGGCGATCGAGTCCCGCGTGGGCCGCACCGACTTCATCCGTGCAACGATCGAGCGCCGGGGCGACGCCTGGTGGGCTTCGGCCTGCGGCGAGCAGATCTCGGGGCACCTCACCCCCCAGTCGCGCGCGCATGTGCTGGCGGTGGTGCCGGAGGAACTCGCTCGCGTCGAACCCGGCACGGCGCTCGAGGCGCTGGTGCTGCGCTGGCCGGACGGCGACTAAGCTCGATTCGAAGGCGTCCGAGGGCAAGGCGTCGCGGTGCACGCGGGCGCGCCACCGCGGATTCCGAGAGACTGCGAGAAAGCCGGCACCCATCCATCCGTTCCGAGCTGTCACCCAAGCAGCCTGTCCGGATGCAGTTTCTTGTTGACAGGTTTTCGCGAGCGCTCGCCGCGATCTCGGCGCTGCCCACGGTAACCGCTCGCCAGCGTGCGTGGGACGCGGGCTGCGGCCGCGAATCGTGCGCCACCTTTGCGATCTCGTGGCGCGCCGCTTGGGCGCGCGTGCGGGGCCGCCGGAGCACCGAAAACGCGCGTGATATGAACGATGCGCCCCCACCGGCGACCCGCCCCCGCGGAGTCACGTCCGTGAGCGCCTATTCGCTCTCCCACATTCCCGACCCCGTTCTGCTGCGCGACCTGGCGGCGCTCGTCGCCCGCGATCGCGCCACCACGGCCACGCTGCTCGCGCATCTGGCTGAAGTCGATGCCCGGCGGCTCTACCTGCCGGCCGCGCACCCGTCCATGTATTCGTATTGCGTTCACGAGCTGGGGCTCTCCGAAGAGGCGGCCTTCAAGCGCATCCGCGCGGCACGCACGGCCCGCCGGTTCCCCGCAGTCTTCGCGGCCCTCGCCGACGGCCGGCTGCATCTCACCGCGGTGGTGATGCTGAGCAGCTACCTGACGCCGGAGAACGCCGACGAGTTGCTGGCGGCGGCCGCCCACCAGACCCGGGCCGGGATCGAGCGCCTGCTGGCGAAGCGCTTCCCGCGGCCGGACCTGCCGGAGCGGCTCGAGGCCATCAGCTCGCCGGTGGCCAATGGCGAACTGTCCCCGGGGACAGTTGAGGCACCGGGACTCGATTTTCGGCAACTGGCCCCGTAACGATGAAGACGGGTTGCCCCCTGGCCGCGGTAGGGTCCGCGGCGGACCACGGGGTCATCCATGACGGATGCCCCAAGAAAGCGAGGGCAACCCAATGGCACGGTACGTCGGACTCGAC
>Ga0326597_10003656_pt1 | contig 22016 bp, 19 predicted proteins | sample RVTome_12_FD_203789 | JGI IMG/M metagenome (GOLD analysis project Ga0326597, IMG submission 203789) | Soil microbial communities from uranium-contaminated site in the Upper Colorado River Basin, Wyoming, United States - RVT100D185 | ecosystem: Environmental > Terrestrial > Soil > Contaminated >...
GGCGACGCTGGAGCCCGCGGACGCCATCGTCGTCCTGGGCCGAGGCGGCGCCGACACCGATGGCGTTTTGACCAACCGATCGCTCAGGCGGACGCTCTACGGAATTGCCCTCTACGGCGACGGCCTCGCGCCGGTCCTGGTGCTCTCCGGCTCGGCCGACGAAACCCACGCTCGGGCGAGCCTCGCGCAGGGCCTCGGGGTCCCTTCCGGGGCGATCCTGCGCCTCGCTTCGACGAACACCACCAAGGGAGAGGCCGAGCAGCTCCGCAGGCTCCTCCTCCCGCTCGGCCGCCGGCGCATTCTCCTGGTGGCGGATCCAATCGACATGCCCCGGGCGCGGGCCGTGATGGAAAGGGCCGGCTTCACCGTGCTGCCCGCGCCCACGGCCGCGACCGGCCCGTCCGATCCCGAGTCACGGCTGGGCCTTCTGCGCGACATCCTCAGCGAGCTGGCCGGTTTGATCTACTACCGTCTCGCCGGTGCCCTCTGAGGTCAGACCACCATGTCTTCGATCACCCTCGTGCTCATCGTCGGTCTGACCTCGCTGGGCGCATATCTCGCTGCCAAGCGGTTCGCCGATCTGCGCCGAGCCGACCTGCAGGGGGCGGTCATGGAGACCCTGGAGTGCCTCGGGCTCGTCGTGATCTTCTTCCTGGCCAACTTCGCCGTCGGTACCGCGTTGATCCTCGCCCTCCGCGCCCTCACCGGGAGGTTCATCTCGGTCTATATCGTCAACGATGCGACCCTCGCGATACTGTCTCTCCTTCAAGCGCTCGTTTTTCATCGCTGGCGAGCACGGTCGAGGTGATCGACCAGCCATCCGCTAGGCCCCCCAGGTGTCGGGACAGGCTACAATCCGGAAACCAGCTCTCCCGTCGTGTCTCAGAAGTTTTCGATATTCCTGAGTTCCGCCGAGTGGCACCGAAACTGCCTGAGAGGCCCCCAGAGAGCTACGAGCGCCCGACCTCGAAACCGTCAATTACTGATTCTCACCGGAGGGCACGTATGAGCAAGCGCACCGCAGTCCTCACCACCGTACTCGTCCAGATACTGGCTCTTGCCCTGTGGGGGGTTGCCCAGGCCGCGCCGCTGAACCCGCTTGCCACGTTCACCGGCGGGAGGGGCGCCTCCTCCGACGGCGTTGGGGGCGGGGGTGGAGCGGTCGATGTGGAGACCCCGGCCAATCCCACCGTGGTCCAGGCCTTCCTGTACAACATCACGTTCGGTGGGACAGTGCGGGGCGGTACCGCCAGCGCCGACCTCAACGGCAATACCGTGAACATGGGCTTCATCGGGTTCGAGAACCTGATCGCGAACTTCGATCTGTCCACCTACCGGGCGGACGTGACCAGCATCGTCAAGCCCATCGTTGACGCCAACGTGGCAGGCGGGAAGACCGCATTCAATGTGAGCAACATCACCGGAGCCGGTGGAGGATCCTCGAGTGACGGGGTTGCGCTGGTGGTCGTCTTCGGCGCCCCGAGCATCCCGAGCACCCAGAGCGTGGCGATCCTGGACGGCTCCCAGGGCGGCGGCGGGGGCCCCCAGAACGCGACCTTCGTGCTGGCAGGGCCGCTCGACAAGACGGTTCCCGGCTTCAAGGCCATCCTGGGGCTGGGCATCAACTTCAGCTTCCAGGGGGTTGCCGGACATACGTGCGGCGGCGGTCAGTTCAGCACGGTCGATGTCAATGGCAGTCGACTCGCTTCCTGCGCGGGAAACTTTGACGACGGCTTTGGCAGCGATGGTGGCCTGATCACGATTGGAGGCGTGGACGATGACACCCTCAATCCCCCGCCGCTCTGCCAGAACAATACGTGCTCGGACGACGAGCTCTACGACATCTCGAGCTTCCTGAGCCAGGGCGATCTCCAGATCTTGCTGACCACGTTCAACCCGTCGAATGACGACGCGCTCTTCGTGGCCGTCCTGGAGTTGACCGCTGACATCCTTCAGACCTGCACCGTCAATTGCGCGGCGGTGCCCGCTCCGGCCACCGCGCTGTTGCTGGGTTCGGGGCTTCTGGGGCTGGCTGCTCTCCGGAGGGCGTTCCGCGCAAAGTAGCACGACGAGCTGATTTTACGGGTTCCAGTACGGGGGAGGCCGAGGCGGCCTCCCCCGTTTTTCTTGCGCATAGCCGTGCGTGATGCATCGCATGCGGGCGTCAGGTCATTTTACATTCTTCGCCGGGCTTGTCTGCCGGGCAGTGGACGTTGCTACGTAAGTAGTTAGTATTTCGCGTAAGTTGTTCGCTGGCACCTAACATGCAACTCCACTCCAAGGACGCTGGGTTTTGCGATCTTGGTAAAACGCTGAAAACACGCTCACACTGAGACGGAGGATGACATGCGGATCTATAGATCGGTACTAGCGGTCCTGGCAATCCCGGTTCTGATGCTTGTCTTTGGGGGGGTCGCCCAGGCCGGCCCGCTTCAGCCGCTCCAGACGTTCACGGGCGGGGTGGCGTTCTCGGCTGATGGCGTCGGAGGTGGCGGCGGCAACCTCGATGTGGAGACCACCGTCGGTGGCTCGTCGGTCCTGCAGGCGTGGCTCTACAACGTGACCTTCTTCGGGGGCTCGCCGGCCACGACCGGCGCCATCCTCGGCGGGAACGCGGTCACGCTGAACCGCCTTGGGGGGACCGACCCGACCTGCTGCAACCTGCAGACCTATCGGGCGGATGTCACCTCGATCGTGGCGCCGCTGATCGGGCCTGGGCCCGGGATCACGAGCATCCCGGCATCGCTGGTTACTACGAACCCGCAGAGTGACGGGCTGGCGCTGGTGGTCGTGTACTCTTCGGCTGCCCTGCCCGGAAACCAGAGCGTGTCCATCCTGGACGGCGGGCAGGGTGGCCCCGCGGTGCAGAACACCTTCTTCGGTCTGAGCGGGCCGCTCGACAAGACCGTGCCTGGCTTCAAGGCCCTCCTGTCCCTCGGCATCAACTTCAGCTTCCAGGGTGATGCCATTGGGCATGGGTGCGGCAGCGGCCAGTTCAGCAGGGTCGTCGTGAACGGCGGGCCGCTCACCAACTGCGCGGGCAACCGCGACGATGGCAGCCCGCTTGGGGATGGAGGCAACGGCACCCTCATCACCATCGGCGGAGTCGGAGACGACGAACTGAACCCGCCGAATCCGCTGGCGTCGGGCGGGAATGATGACGAGCTCTACGACATCTCGAGCTTCCTGACCCAGGGCGACCTGCTGGTCAATATCACGACCTCCAATCCGTCCAACGACGACTCGATCTTCGTCGCGATCCTTCAGTTGACGGCGGACATCACGAACGTCTGCCAGCAGCCGCCCTGCGGTCCCCAGGTGCCGGCGCCCAGCGCGCTGTTCCTGCTGAGCTCGGGCCTCCTGGGCGCGGTCGGCGCGGGCTGGTTCCTTCGCCGCTAGCGGTAGGCCGGGTTTCGCCAGCCGACTTCCGGGGGAGTCAATATGACTCCCCCGGAGTTTTTCTTTCCGCCAGGCTGAGTGCCGGCCGGCCGGGCCGCCCCTGATCGTCGCGTGCGTCTGGACTGCTCCGGCGTTCTCTGCTAACGTAGAGCCCTCACTCCCCCGGGGACTTCTCTTGGCCCAACTTTTCTCGCTCGTTCTCCTTGTCGGCATCCTCTGGATGCTCCCGTCGCCCGCCGCGGCCCAGGGGCGGGGAGGCGCCGGAACGCGCCCGGACTCAACCCTGGAGACCCTGAACCAGGGCGAGGCGCTGATCCGGGCCGGCCAGCGCGAGAAAGCCGAGGAGAAATTCAGCGAAGTCCTCAAGCGCGACCCCAACAACGCCGCCGCCCTGGTCTGGCTGGGCGAGATCTCCTTGTCGAGGCGGGATCTTCAAAAGGCCGAGGGATACGCCCAGCGGGCCGAAAGCGCCAACCCAAACCATGCACCTGTCCACGCCCTGCTGGGGACGATTTACGAGCAGAAGAAGGAGCCTCAGAAGGCGGAGACCGAGTTCAAGAAAGCCCTTATCATTGATCCCGCGTATCTCCAGGCGCGCCTCCTCCTCGGGCGCCGGTATTTGGCTGACGGGAAGATGGACCAGGCTCTCGAGCAGTACCGGGAGGCAGCCAAGGCAGCCCCGGACAACAAGAGTGTCAGGGAGAGCGTGGTGATGGCCTACCTTCAGGCGGGGCGGACGGTGGATGCCCTGAACGAGGTCAAGGCCATTGTGCCGAAGTGGCCGAAAGATCCCGCCCTCAGGAACTCCCTGGGAGCACTCTACGGCCGAACCGGCGATTCGACGCGGGCCCTGCAAGAGTTCCAGGAAGCCCTCAAGCTCGACCCCAACTTCGCGCCCGCCTACCTCAACATGGGCGACTACTACCTCGCCCTGAGTGACCGCCCGAAGGCGTTGGAGAACTACATCAAAGCGGGGCAGCTCTCACCAGCGCTCGCCGAGGCCAGCTGGAAGGCGGGCGATCTCTACCTGGCCGACCGCAAGATCGACGAGGCGATCGCGGCCTACCGGCGCGCACTCCAGGCCAACCCGAATGCGGTGGTTCCTACGATCAATCTCGCGCGGGTCTATTCCGAGGAGCGGCCGGACCTCAAGCAGGCGCTGAATCTGGCCCAGCGGGCGGAGAAGCTGGCTCCGGCGGATTGGTACGTGAACGATGTCCTCGGCTGGGTTCAGTTCCAGATGGGAAAGACCGACGAGGCCGTACGGCTCCTGGAGAAGGCCCGGCGCACCGAGCCGCGTGCAGCGCGCCCCCGCTACCACCTGGGCATGGCCTACCTCAAGCAGGGCAAGAAGACCGCCGCCGCCGCCGAGCTGCGGGAGGCAGTGGCGCTGGCGCCCAACCTGCCTCAGCGCGCCGAGATCGACAAGCTCCTGGACGAGCTGCCTCGATGAGATTGCTGCTCGTGTTGCTCAGCTTCCTTCTGGTTCCGTGGGACCTTGCGGCTGCCGCGCAGGTCGGCCCCCTCGAGCTGTCAAAGCCCGAACAGGTGCCCCCGAAGCTCGCCCAGGCGGTGGCAGCCCTGAACCGGAAGGAAATTGACAAGGCACGCGCCCTCGCCCGCGAGTTTCTCACGGAGCAACCCAATTCGGCCTACGGTCACGAAGTGCTCGGCGTGGTCGAGCTGGTGACCGGGCAGTGGAAGGATGCCGAGACGGCCTTGCTGGGCGCCCTCAAGATCGATCCGAACCGCTTGGGCGCCCGGCTGCTCCTCGGTCAGCTTTATCTTCAAACGAACGAGCCGAAGAAGGCGGAGCCGCAGCTGCGTGAGGCGATCCGGATCTCCCCGAGCACGGCGGTAGTCCGGCGCACCCTCGCCGAGGCCCTCCTCCGCCTGGGACGTCCGCGAGAGGCCCTCAGCGAAGCTCAGCAAAGTCTTCGCCTCAGCAAAGCCCCCGACCTCGAGAGCCAGTACATCCTCGCGAACATCCTGAACGAGCTGGGCCGGGTCGGTGAAGCCGAGCTGCAGTTGACGGACGTGCTCAAGGCTCAGCCCGACTTCACGGAAGGACTCCTGCTCCAGGGACTCGTCAAGGTCGAGCTCCGCAAGCTCGATGAGGCCGAAGCCCTGCTGAAGCGTGTCACGGAGAAGGACCCGCAGTCTCAGTGGGGTCGCCTCGGCTTGGGCGTGCTTCGACGCCTCAGGGCTCAGTTCGCGCAGTCCAGAGCAGAGCTGGAGAAGCTCGCGAAGGACAAGCCGGACTGGTCTCTCGCCCAGTTCGAGCTTGGCAGGACGCTTCTCGCCCTGGGCGATCTGGAAGCAGCCCTCAAGGCCTTCGAGCGCACAGAGAAGACGACTTCCGACCCGAGCATCGCGAAGGTGCGCGTCGGCGAGGCTCTCCTGGCCTCCGGCGACACTGAACGGGCGTTGGCGCGGGCACGATCAGCCGCGAGCTCGCCAACGGCCGGCGCTCTGGCCCGTCAGCTCCTGATCAAGACGTATGTCGCCCAGGGTCGGGCCGAGCAGGCCGAGGCCGACCTCAAGACGGCTGCGGCGAAGGCCTCTGATCTCTCCTCCGCGCTCGACCTCGGGAACTTCTACCTGAGGATCCGGCGCCCAAAGGAGGCGATCGAGGCTTTCAAGGCGGTCACGCGTGTCCGGCCGGATGCCGAGGAGCGATTCGTGGGGCTCGCACTCGCCTACGCGGCCCTTCGAGACAAGCCCGAGGCGCTGGCGGCGGCCAACCGGGTGGTCAAGGCCCAGAACGGCTCGGCCGATGCCCAGGCCTTCCTGGGCTCGATCCACGAGCGCCTTGGCCAGTCGCGGGAGGCGGAGGCCATCTACCGTACGATCCTCGGCCGGGATCCGGCACACCTGGAGGCCGGGCGCGCCTTGGCCGCTCTTCACGCCCGCAACCGGCGGTACGCGGAAGCGACCCGTATGCTGGAAGATCTCGCGAAGTCACATCCGAGATCTTCGGCACCGGTTTTCGATCTGGCCGGGGTCTATCTCCAGGCCGGGAAGTCGAGCCAGGCGATCACGGCATACCGGGAGGCGCTCGCACGGGGGGGAGACGACGCGGCCGTGCTGAACAACCTCGCTTACCTGCTCGGCAAGGACGCAGGCACTCGCGCCGAGGCCGTCCGGCTCGCCGAGCGCGCCCACCGGATGGCTCCCGCGAACCCCAGTGCGGCGGACACGCTCGGGTGGCTCCTGTTCCTCCAGGGCGACGTCTCCCGTTCGGAGAAGCTGGTCGCCGCGGCGGCCAAGGGCGATGCCGGGAACCCCGAGATCCGCTACCACCTCGGTGCCGTCCTGGCGAAGCTCGGCAAGCGGGCGGAGGCGCGTAAGGAGCTGGAGCTGGCCCTTCAGTCCCCCGGTTTTCCAGAGGCCGCCCAGGCCAGGCGAATCCTCGACTCGCTTCGCTAGTGCCCGGAAGCAAGGTTGTCGGCCGTCCTTACGTTGCCGATCTCCAGGGAGCTTGGCCTACCTTAGTATAACTACTTGAAATCCCTGCCAATAGCCCCTCGCATTCTCCGTACATCCTCATTTTTTCGCTGGACGGAAACTGTCTGACAGCGCGCTGACCCCCGGACCCACAGGTTTCGTGTCGGAAAGCTTGACAAGCGTAAAGTCGCAGCACATTGGAAGCACGTAAAATCAAGCGCTTGGGCTCCTGGCACGGGATCTGCTCGGGCTGTGTGAGAAGCGGAACTTGGGTCTATCCCCTGTGACTATAGAGGAGTCAAACATGCGAGCAGTGTTGAGAGGGTGTTTCGTGGCGGTCATCGGGGTTGCGCTGGGCTTGACAGCCTTCGCAGGCCCGGCTTCGGCGACCTTAAGTGTCTTCAACACCTTCCAAGACGCCGCGCTCTCCATCGACGGCGCCACGGACGTGCAGGCCAGCAACCCCCTCCAGTCGGACACGCCCGCGGGCGCGACGATTGTCGCGGCCTTCCTCTACGTCGCCGACGTGAACGGCGGTGGCGCGGCCGGGGATGTCACCTTGAACGGGCAGTTCCTCCCCGTGGCGAGCGGGACCCTGCTTGGCCCTAACGCGAACCCGGCCAACACGCGGCGGTTCGACGTTACGGCGAACGTGGCCGCCGCCATCCCCGCTGGGGGGGGGCTCGTGACCCACACCTACACGGAGGGTGGCTTCACGGACGGGGCCGTCCTCGTCGTGGTGTGGCAGAACGCGAGCACGACCGGGGGCACCGCGGTCATCCTCGACGGCGAGCTGGCCCAGGGCGGTGACACGACGACCGTGAGCTTCGGAGCCTATACGGGCGGCGACTTTCTCATGTCCATCGCGGACAGTTTCAGCTTCAACGGCCCCCCGGGCAACACGGGTCAGGTGTCGCTCATCGACGTGACGACGAGCTCTACCGCCATCCGTCGCCTGAGCAGCTGCGCGGGCGGCAACGACGACGGCAATTTCGTAGGGGCCAACGGCGCGTTGATGACGGCGGGCGGCATCGGGGACAATCCCGCCAACCCCGCTCCGGCTTGCACGGGCGGTGCTGAGGACGACGAGTTGTACAATCTGGCGCTCGGCAACAGCGCCGACGCCACGCCGTTCATCAAGCTCGGTGACACGTCGCTCACGTTCGACACGAGCAACCCGAGCTTCGACGACAACATCTTTGCCATCTTCTTCTCCTCGGCGTTCAGTGTCGTCGTGGGGCCGCCGCCGCCGTCGGTGCCCGAGCCCGCGTCGCTCGTGCTTCTCGGGGCAGGCCTGGCCGGACTGGGGATCTACTTCCGCCGCAGTCGTCGCCGCTAGACGACGGCTCGACCGGCTGGTTCGCACACCACGGCGCCGAGTCCACCTCGGCGCCCGTGGTGTGTTTATTGACCCCTTGCAGCAGCCGTGAGACGCTGGCCGCGACGTGACGCTGAGCCGCCTGATCCTCTGCAGCCTCCTGGCCTTGTTCGTTGGCGCGTGCGCCACCACGACCACCAAGCGCGCCCCGCTGCGCGCCGCGACCGGAGATGAAAGGCGTATGGTCGGGCGGGCCATCTTGCCGCTTCTTGCGGCCTCGGGGATCTGGCGCGGTCCCAGCGACGGCTGCGCCGCGGCCCTGGCCGTCCAGCCCGTCCCCACCATCAACCTCGGCGTGGCGCCTCACCGGGCGTGTCGCTTCGCCCTCGTGGTCACCGAGGGCGCGCTCGAGATCTTGGCCCCTGCAGAGCTGCGGGCCGGGCTGGCGCACGAGATCGGCCACGTGGAATCCGGGCACTTCGCCGCACGCGCCCAGCGGCGCGCCGCCGAGCGACAGACCCGGAAGGAGATCGAAGAGAAGGGCCCGACGCACAACCCGGCAACCGCCATCCCCGTGATCGGCCCGCTGATCGCGCTCGGGATCGTCGCCTCCCAGGGCGTCGCCGAGGTCAAGGCGGATGCGGAGTACCGGAGCTACGACCGCGAGGAGGAGTACGCGGCCGACCGCTACGCCCTCGAGTTGCTCGCGCGGCTACCGGAGGAGAATCCGCCGGCGTGCCTGGGGATGGTTACGCTGCTCGAGCGGCTACAGGAGCAGGGCGGGACTCGGGCCAAGGACCACCCGCTCCCGGCCGAGCGTGCCAGAGCGGCCCTGGAGCGCTGCCCCTGGTAAGCCCCGAACTGGTGCTGGCGTACGGCGGCGTCAGCAGAGCACGCGGACGAAGGCGCCGCGCGGGCGGTTCTCTTGCCGATCCAGGTCAGCTCGCGCCTCGGCTTCACGCCATCACCGGAACGGGAGGTGGTGGACCCGGCCCGCGAGGTCCTCGGGCTCGCCGACCGTCGCGATCAGCTCGAGGTCGCGGACGCACTGCCCGATGGTGACGTGCATCTGGTGAGCGTAGACAAGGCCGACGAGGGGCTGACCGTCCCGCAGGCGCCGGTTTGCCTCCGTCAACAGATCCGAGTCGCGGGTGAAGAGCACTCGCCCGCGAGTGAGCCGGCCCTGTCGAGCAGCGCCGCGTCGTCGAAGCGGCCGGCGCCGTCGTCCTGGGCGGTCAGGACGTCGACGCCCCGCACCCGGAGCCCCTCGGTGATGGCGCGCGGGACCTGGACGTCCATGTAGAGCTGGACGCTCAAGAAAGCAGACCGCGCGCCTTCAACCGAGCCAGTAGAGCCGACTCCGTGGCTTGGCGTCGGAGTTGGCCGGCGTGCTGCTCCTGGTGGGCGATCTCCGCGTCAAGCGTCGCCTCGTGGTCGTAGTAGTACGCGAGGGCGGCATGGATCTGGGCAAGCGACAGGTGGGGATGCTGGAAGTGAATCTCTTCCGGGCTCCACCCGTAAGCGAGCCGATCCAGGACGACCTCGATCACCTTGACGTTCACGTCGTCGATCCAGGCAACCCCCCGTGCGTCGAGCCTGATGTGCGGGTGAGCGATCATGGCCATGGGCGCTTCCCCCTCTCTTCGCCCACAGAGTGCCCAGGAGGCCAAGGGGAGTCAAACCTCCGGGCGCGCGGCGGTCCGTCATTCGACGCGCCAACGAATGGTGAAGAGGGGTGTCGGCGTGGCGCCTCACCGGGCGTGTCGCTTCGCCCTCGTGGTCACCGAGGGCGCGCTCACGACCCTGGCGCCTGCAGAGCTGCGGGCCGTGCTGGCGCATGTGATCGGCCCGCTGATCGCGCACGGGATCGTCGCCTCCCAGGGCGTCGCCGAGGTCAAGGCGGATGCGGAGTACCGGAGCTACGACCGCGAGGAGGAGTACGCGGCCGACCGCTACGCCCTCGAGTTGCTCGCGCGGCTACCGAAGGAGAATCCGCCGGCTTGCCTGGGGATGGTTACGCTGCTCGAGCGGCTAAAGGAGCAGGGCGGGACTCGGGCCAAGGACCACCCGCTCCCGGCCGAGCGTGCCAGAGCGGCCCTGGAGCGCTGCCCCTGGTAGCGTAAGTAACCTCCCGCCTTGCCCGAAAGCACTTCTGTGCTGCGATCCAGGCTGATGGTTGGGGGGCAGGAAATACAACGGGCGCCGGATCCGATTCCGGCGCCCGTCAGGGGGACCTTTTAGGGGGTACTAGGTACCGAAGGCTGCCTACCGCCGCGTGCCGTAACGGCCGCCCAGCGCGAGACCGATCAGCCCCATCCCGAGGAGCCAGATCGCGGCGGGGTTGGGGATGGTTGTCCGGACAGCACCCTCGAACAGGAAGACGTGATCGTTGAAGTCGTTGTCACGAGCGGGGTCGCTCAACAGCCTGTCCTCGAAACCCACCAGGAACGCGACGTTGAATGGCGGCAATGCAGTCCCGGGCTGAACATGGTCCTGGATCGCGTTCGGAGTGTTCCGGGTCGCGTTACCCATGAACACGCGGTACTCGGCGTCCCCTATGACGCCATCCGCGCCGTTCGGATCGATCGCGTCGAACGCCCCGTCGGGGTCGGTGTCCACGTAAAGCGCGAAGACCAGCTCGTCGCCAGCCAGGAACCCGAGGGCCGCCGGGTCGATAGTGATGGGTCCCAACGGTGCCCCGTGGTTGAAGAGCAGCGGAAGCCCACCGAGCTCCGCCCCCGACGAAAGATCCGAAGCACTGTACAGGACAAGGAAGCTGTCGAACAACGCGGCGTTTGGCTGCGCGGTGATTCTGACGTCACCGACGCCGGTGTAGAAGAGGGAGCCGGCATTGGCGTCGCACGCAAGCCCTTCGACGACGACTGCCACATTGCAGGGCGCGGCTGACGCTTGGGGCACCACGCCGCCCCCGACGAGGATGACTACGGCGATCGCAACGCTGAACCACTTGGCTATCTGTCCCACTTTATGGTCCCCCTGTTTCGGAACTGGTTTCAGAATCCACCTCCTTTTCGCGCTACCAAAGAGCAGGTTTGGTGCCAGGATCGGTAAGTAATATAAATCGCTCAGTTAGAATGTGTCTGAGGGGGTCTAGGTGAGCTTCTGTAATGTGTACCGACGGTGCCGAGGCTCTCTGTGATCCGTGGTCTTCCGAAGGCAGGCAGGAGCCCTTCGTGGAAAGCCGTAACAGCTCTATGAATTCGCTTGCTTACGTTGCCCTGGGGGCCGGTCCGGACCTGGCAAGGTCGTGTAGCCTCAAGCAAGGTCGTGTAGCCTCAAGTGTCGAGTGTACTTACAGTTCATGCTTCAACACGATCTTGCCCAAAACCGCAGCCACCCCGGGGCCCGTTTCCGGGCCCAGCGGGGTGGGCGGTTTGTCGCTCTCTGAAGCGAGGATCAGACTGAGGGGGCGCGATCTCCACCAGGCCGCTTATAGGATCGAGCCCGCCGGATAGTCCATCCGAGCCCGATGGCGCCGGCGCCCAGGAGCATCAGGGAGGACGGCTCAGGAACCCCAGTCGGGCAGGGAGGTTGATTCGGTTGGCCGCACTGGATCACGGTCTGGGAACCACCCCCGATGATGTACGGCCTCTTGGGATTGGCCCCATCCAGGGCCAAGGTCACGAGCCCGCCGAAATCGCCCTCGAAGTGACTGTGGCAGGGCCCCGCGTTGGAGTCGATGTCCGAGTTGCTGAGGCCGGGGAAGGCCGCCGCCCCGGCCGGTGTGAGCGTGGCCCCGCCGGAGCTGCAGCCGCCGGTCTCAGTAAGTCCCGGGAGCAGAGCACTGAGCCAGCCGTAGGCGGTGGGCCCGGAGCCGTGGGCCATGAGGCCGCCACCCGATGACACGAAGGAGTTGATCGCGGCCGCATTGGCAGTGAGTGCGGCGCCCTCGAGGTTATCGAGGTCATTTTGCGCACCGGTTCCGGCGAGCCAGATGATCCGGGGATTCACGTTCGCCGCGAGCAGGTCGGCGAAGAACCCATTGATTGCCGCAGCGCCGTCAAAGAAGCTCACTGCCAGCCCGAGTACATCGGCAGCCGAACCGATGGCCCCTCCCGCATTGCCTCCGTTGAAGGCGGGATTGGCCGCGGAGCCCAGAGCGGCGATGCCCGAGGCCGCGGGACGGGTCGCGCTCGTATTGAGGTTGTCGATGGCCTTCTGAATGTAAAGCCAGCCCTCGAGATTGGCACCTAATACCCGGGACCCGTGGTCGGTGAGGTCGTCGCCTCCCAGGATCACCGGGCCGCCCCAGGCCGTGCCCCCGGCAGTCAGCAGCATGAGCAGCGCAAGCAGGATCCTCTTCATCGTTTCCTCCTCCTATCCTTCTATTGGGGGTATGAGGGCGCCACAACCCGAATCAACCGGCCCCAGTAAACTGCCTTTACATTCCCGAGAAGAAAGCTCATTGGCGCCGAACTTACGCAAATTCTGCGCCAGCTTTCACGTTTGAGCCAACCATCCGACTTCGCAGTGTTTCTCGAAGTGACAAGCAATGCGGTTGGTTCGCCAGGTTGGTGATGTAAGGGAAAGTGACATTTGTAGGGGAACTCTCGGGCCAGGCCAGCCCACGCGGATCCCGCGTTCGCGGGCTCCTCAGCGGCAGCTTATCGCGAAGGCTTCGATCACGTTCGTGAGGGTCTGCGCCCCCACGCGCCGCATCGTTTCGAAGCGCCCATCGACGGTCACCGGGGAGCCGGGCGGACACGGCGGCGGCGTGAGCGACAGCACCTGGACGAAGACGCCGCGGTCCATGACTTCGAAGACGGCTCCCGGCCCCCCGGCCGTGGTGGGGGGCCGCAGGTTCGTCAGTGTGCCGCGGACGGTGATCATCCGGCCGGCGAAGCGGGTCGGGTTGAGCGTGATCTCGAGCGGGGTGGTCCCCTCCGCGCGAGCCGGTGCCGCAGTGCCGGCGAGGGCCAGCAGGAGAAGCGTGGTGATGAGCCCGCGCAGCCTGAGGGTGTCACTCATGGCTCAGCGCTTCGATGGGGCTCACCCGTGCCGCCCGATCGGCCGGATAGAAACCGGAGGTCAGTCCGAGCGCCCCCGTGAGCGCCGCCGCCAACAGCGCCGCCTCAGGCGCCACCAAGGTCGGCCATCCCACAAGGCGCGTGAGCAGATGGGCCGACACCGCTCCGAGGCCGATGCCAAACGCTCCGCCGACGAGCGCCAGCGTGGCCGCCTCGACGAGGAACTGGAAGCGGATGTCGCGCCCGCGGGCACCGACCGCCAGGCGGAGCCCGATCTCCCTCGTGCGTTCGGTGACGGAGACCAGCATCACGTTGGTTACGCCCACCCCGCCGACCAGCAGCGAGACACAGGCAATGGCCGCCAGGAGCCGACTCATGGTGCGCGAGGCCGCCTCTTGCGCGGCGAGGGCGCCGGGGATGTTGCTGATCCAAAAGTCGTCCGGTGAATCAGGTTGAAGCCCATGGCGCTGGCGAAGCAGCGCGCGCAGCTGAGCCTCGGCCACGGCGGTGTCCTCGCCCGGGCGGATCTTGACCGAGATGGCGGTGACCGACCGAGCGTTGACCGGTCCCGCGCCCAGGATCCGCGTCCGCGCCGTCCGGAGAGGGACCAGCACGATGTCGTCCCAGTCTTGGCCGGCGCCATCATGCCCCTTGGAACCGAGCAGGCCGACCACGGTCACGGGCACTCTCCCGATGCGGATGGTCTCGCCGATCGGATCGGCGTCGCCGAAGAGCTCGTGGGCCACGACCTGCCCGATCAGGACGACCTTGGCCGCGCCGTCCACGTCGTCGGGCGTGATGGCGCGCCCGACCGACAACGTCCAGTCCCGTGCCTCAAGGAACTCAGCCGTCACACCCAGCATGTAGGTGGACCAGTTGAGGTTGCCGTGGACGGCCTGGACATTGCCGCGCAGCGAGGGGGCGGCGACCTGGACTGCGGCGATCTCCCGCTCGATGGCGGCGGCGTCGTCCTGGGTGATGGTGATTCCGGAACCCAGGCCCAGGCGGAGGCCACCCGAGGTCGCGCCGCCCGAGAGAACGATGAGAAGATCCGAGCCCACGGCCTGGAATTGCTTCGCGATCACGTCTCGCGCGCCGGCGCCGAGGGCCAGCATCGTGATCAAGGCGCCCGTCCCGATCGCGATCCCGAGGAGCGCCAATCCGCTTCGGAGGCCGTGGACACCGAGGGCGCGCCAGCCCGTGCGGAGATCCTTGACGAACCTCATCCTGTCTATCGAATCGACTCGAGCGTGCGCCGCGCCTCGTCGGTGCCAGGGAAGCCGGGTGACTGGAGCGCCCGCTCGAGCTCCCGGCGTGCCTCCTCCTTCTTGCCCCGCTTGGCCAGGACCATGCCCAGGTGATAGTGGACTTCGGGATCATTGAGCACGCCGGACGCCGCCTGGCTGAGCAGCGCCTCGGCGCGGTCGAGGGCGCCGCCCTTCTGGTACAGGAGCCAGCCCAGGGTGTCGGCGACGGCGGGGCTGCGCGGGGCCGCGCGGTAGGCGCGTTCGGCGAACTCCAGCGCTTCGTCCATTCGGGCCGGGTCTTTGCCGAGGAAGTAGGCGAGATTGTTGAAGGCGACGGCGTTGTTAGGGTCACGGGCGAGGACCTGGCGATAGGCGGCGATCGTGGCAGCGTCATTGCCGGACTTCTGGTGGATCTGGGCCAATTCCAGCGACGGCAGCGCAGAGGTGGGATTGGCGTTGGCGGCATCCTCGAGGAGCTTGACGGCGTCTCCGGCGCGCCCGGTGCGGTTGTAGAGGCCTGCCAGGGCCACGCTGGCGCCGATGTGAGCGGGCTGGCGCTCCAGCGCCTTCTGGTAGGCCTGCGCGGCGTCGGCGCTCTGGCCCACGCGATCGTAGACGAAGCCCAGGAAGAGGTAGGCCTCGGCCGACTCGTTGTGGAGCTTGAGGGCAGCCTGAGCGGCCTTGACGGCATCTGCCGGCTGCTTGAGCGCCAGATAGGCCTGGGCTTCGCCCGCCAGCGCATCAGGGGCGCGGGGAGATAACTTGGCCGCGTTCTCGAACTGGACGAGGGCTTCCTGGGCCTTGCCGAGGCTCAGCAGGAGTCGGCCCAGCTGGAGCGGCCACATCGGATCCTGAGGCGACTCGGCCGCGGCGGCCTCCAGCTCGCGCTGGGCCAGATCAGGCTGGCGCTTGACCAGGTAGGCCCGGGCGATGAAGCCGCGTGCGAGTGGAGCCACCGGAGTGCCGAGCGAGCCTTGGGCCCTGGCGATGCTCCGATCGATATCGCCCTGAGAGAGGAAGAACTGGGCGACGCGCAGCCGCGTAAGTGCGGCGTTGGGACTCGTCCTCTCGGCCTGGTCGAAGGCGCGTATCGCGACCTCGCGCTTGGCTTCGAGCCAGAGCGTCTGACCGAGCTGAAGGTGGGCGAGAGCCCAGTCCGGCTGGTCCTTGATGATCCCTTCGAGATCGACTCGCGACTGGTCCAGCTGGCCACGAACGCGCTTGACCACGGCCAGCCCGAGCCGGGCCCAGAGCGAGCGAGGCGCCCGATCGCTCGCCTTCTGAAGGAGCACCGCCGCTTCATCGACCTTGCCCAGCTCGAGCTTCACGATCCCCTGGAGCAGGAGAGCGGCTTGCGCGTCGGGCTTGGCCGCCAGCATTTCTGCCAGCAGCGGCTCGGCCTCGGCGGGTCGGCCGGTTTCGTGGTACACCGTGGCCAGGAGATACTTGGCCTCCAGGTCCTGTCCACCGGACTGCAGCAGTCCGTCCCGCGCCTCGGTGAGGGCCTGCTCAACGCGTCCTTGGCGGAGGAGCGAGATCACCAGGCCCCGTCGGGCCTGGGCCAAGCCTGGCGCCTGGGTCAGCGCCTTGCGGAACCAGTCCTCGGCTCGCTTGAGGTCTTTCCGCTCGACGGCCACCAGCCCCAGCCGCATCATGGCTGTGGCGCGACCCGGATCTAGCTTGAGAGCCTCCTCGAGCGCGCGCTCCGCTTCGGGGTAGCTCCGCTTGACCGTCAGGGCGGCTCCAAGCACCTCGTGCCCGACGGCGGCCTTGGGCTGATCCAAGATGAACCGGCGGGCGATTCGCACGGCCGTGTCGGCATCGCCTTTGCGGAGAGCTTCGATGGCCTTCCCGATCGGGGCGGGGGCCGAAGGTTCCTCAGGGATGGGCGGGGAGGCGCTCGGTGATGAGGAGAGGGGAGAGGCCGCTCCCGGCGCAGAGCAGAGAGCGAGGGCTGCCAGGGCAAAAGCCAGACGTTTCATCAGCATTTGATGCATCTCCGCTTCCGAGAGTCTACCACGCCGGGCCAGGGAGGAGGAATGGCGCGAACCCCAATCGGGGCAGGCATTTATGGTAGAGTCGAATTCTTCAAGCCGGAGCGAGTCCGGGGATCAGTAGAACGCAACTCATTCCGGAGGAGCGAGGCTCCTCCACCAGTCAGGGGCGCGCGGTGACGATATCGAGCGAGGCGGTGCGCGGCATCCGGGTTCTGGTCTTGATTGGGCTGGCGCTATTTATTGGGGTCGGCTGCTCCGAGGCCCCCTCGGTCAAGAAGCAGAAAGCCCTTGAGCGCGGTGAGCGCTATCTCGCCGAGGAGAAGCCCAGCGAGGCGATCATCGAGTTGATGAATGCCCTGCAGGTGGACTCGAACTTCGTTCCGGCGATCCACGCCCTCGGGCGCGCGTATGCGGCCAAGTCCTGGTACGCGGATGCGCTCCGTGAGCTGGAGCGGGCCCAGAAGCTGTCTCCCGACTCCATCCCTTTGGCCCTCGACATCGGCCGGATCTATCTTGAGACCGGCGCGCCGTCGGAAGCCCTGGCAGCAGCCGATAAGGTCCTGGGGCGGGATCCCCAGAACGCTCAAGCGCTATCCATCAAAGCCGGAGCGCTCCTGGGTCAGGGCAAGGCCAGCGAGGCGCTGGCGATCGTGGAGAGCGCTCCGGCCGGCGCCATCGTCGAGGCCGACCAGGTCCGCGCGGGCGTGCTCCACCGGCTCGGCAAGCTCGACGAAGCGGAAGCGGGCTACCGCGCTGTCCTCGAGAGGCGGCCACAGGATTTCCAGAGCCTTCTCGGGATGGCAAGCATCCAGCTCGGCCGGAAGAAGTACGACGAGGCCGCCAAGCTCTATGACCGGGCCAAGCAGTTGAAGCCGCTCGACCCGCGCCCTCGGCTGGGAGTGGCGGCCGTCAAGGCGAGGACCGGGCAGGTCCCCGAGGCCATCAAAGAGCTCGAGGCGGTGGATGTGCGCGCCCGCTCGGGCAACGTGGTGATGGGGCTGGCGACCTACTACCTTCTGGGAAACCGTCCCGATGACTCCCAGCGCCTTCTCGAGCCGATCGTGCGGCGGTTTCCCCAGCTCGTGCAGGCGCGCTATCTCCTCGGCGCGACGTACATGATCAACAGCAAGTTCGATCTCGCCGCTGCTCAGTTCGAGGAGCTGGCCCGACAGGCTCCCAACGAGGCGATGGTACGGCTGCAGCTGGCCGCGGCCTACTCGCGGATCGGCAAGCCGAAGGAAGCGCTGGTCGAGCTCGACCGCGTGGCCAAGGTGGCCGACAAGATCCCCACCTACTACGACGAGCGCGGGCGCGCGCTGATGCTGCTGGGGAAGACGGACGAGGCGCTGAAGGCCGCGCAAGCCGCGCAACGGCTTGCCCCCGAAAGCGGTCAGCCCTTTGTCCTGATGGGCCAGATCTACACCCGGCGCGGAGACACCAAGACGGCGCGCGAGATGTTCGCCCGCGCGGCCGCGCTCAGTACGACCGATGCCTCACCGCACCTGGCTCTGGGTCGCCTGGCGCAGCTGGACAAGAACCCGGACGCGGCGCTGAAGGAGTTCGACGCGGCCGTTCAGGCCGATCCCAAGTCGCTGCGCGCCGTCCGGGCCAAGGCCGGCCTGCTGCTGCAGCAGAAGAAGCCCAAGGAAGCGATCCAGTTCGTCGAAGGCCTCGTCGCGCGCGAGCCGAAGAATTCTGAGTTCCAGACGCTCCTCGGCGGTCTCTACGTCCGAGACCAGCAGCCGGACAAGTCGGCGGCCGCGTACCGGAAGGCCGTGGAGCTGGACCCGAAGGCCTCCCAGCCGCGCTTGGGCCTGGCCAGGATCGCCCTCTCCCAGGGCAAGGATGAGGAAGCCCTTACGCAGCTTCAGGCGGCGGTCAAGGAGCAGCCGGGTCATCCGCTGGCGGTCCTCCTGATCGCCGGCCTCTACGATCGTCTCGCGCGCTACGACCAGGCGATCGCTGTCCTCGAGACGGCGGTCAAGGCCGACCCGCGCCAGACTCTCTTCGGGCTCGGGCTGGCCGAGATGTACCTGAAGAAGGGGCGATATGACGACGCCATCTCCCGCGCCGGCGAGCAGCTCGCCGCCAACCCTGACCTGGCCGGCGCCCGGCTGATCCGGGGGCAGGCGCTCCTGGCCAAGGGCGATCCGAACGCTCTCAAGGACTTCGTGGAGGTCGCCCGGGCCAATCCGAAGTCGGCGTTCGCCCACTACCTGCTCGCTCGAGCGTATGCGCAGTCGGGGCGGGTGCCCGAAGCCCAGTCCGCGTACAAGGAGGCCATCAAGATCGACCCGAAGTTGAGTCAGGCGAAGGCCGAGCTGGCCATCCTCTCGGGTCAGAAGCCCGACCAGGGCGAGCAGCTCAAGGAGATCGAGCAGCTCCGTGCGGCGGTCAAGGCCAATCCGAAGGACATCGTGGCCCGCGAGCGGCTGGCGCGCCGGCTCCTGACCATCGGGCAGGACAAGCAGGCGGAGGCTGAGCTCAAGGCGGTCCTTGAGCTGGCGCCCGCGCATGCCGACGCCAATCTCCTGATGGCGGGCATCGCGGCCAAGCAGGGCCGGCGAGACGAAGCGGCGAACCACGCGCGAGCCGTGCTCCGTAGCAACCCTTCCCAGGTGGAGGCCAACCTTTTCATGGCCGGGTACCTGCTCCAGAGCGGGCGCTTGGATGAGGGCACCAAGCACCTCGAGACCGCCCACCAGGTCAATCCCAACCGCTCGGACGTGAAGTTCCGATTGGGGGCGGCCTACGCGCAGCAGGGGCGGCTGCCCGATGCCCTGCGGCTCGCCCGCGAGCTGCAGAAGAGCGAGCCCAAGAGTCCTGCGCCGCTGCTTCTCATGGGCACGGTGCTCGTTGCTCAGCAGAAGCACCAGGAGGCCATCGAGGCGTTCAACTCGGCGCTCAAGATCAAGGGCGACCTGGTCGACGCCCACCGCGGCCTCGGCCAGGCATACCAGCAGCTCAAGCAGCCTGACCGGGCGGCCGAGAGTTACCAGCGCGCCCTGACCCTCAACGGCAACGACGTGGCCTCACTCAACAACCTGGCCTGGCTCCTGTCCGAGGTGCGGAATAAGCCCGACGAGGCTCTGGCGTTGGCTACCAAGGCCGAGCAGCTCGCGCCCAGGTCCGCCGAGGTGCTGGACACGCTGGGTTGGATCCACTACCGCCGCGGCGCCTATCCTGAAGCGGAGAAGGCGCTGCTCCGCGCGGTGGAGCGCACGCCAAACAACGGCACCATCCGGTACCACCTGGGGATGACCTACGCGCGCCTTGGCAAGAAGCAGGACGCCGTGTCAGCGTTGAGTCGCGCGGCTCAGCTCGATCCCAAGCTGGGCGAGGCGGAGAAGATCAGCGATGTGATCAAGGGACTGGGCGGGTAGGCGGACCCCCTCAGCGCTCAGGCATTCGATCTCCTGAACATCGACATCGACGGGCCGGGACCAGCCTCCGCCGAATACTGTAAAGCGGGCCGACAGCGCGAAAAGAGTGGGGGAAACGCTTTACTCAGCGGGCACTTCCAATAGCGCAACGGTGAGAGCCCGGCTTTGTGAATCGGGAGTTGTCGGAACGCCTGACGCCAATACGTGCCTGACAATCGCGAATCTTCGAGGTCGAGGGGCTCATTGGGCTAATTTCGGGCCCCGGAGAGCGCATTTGGAACGGGATTCCTCGCGCTTACGCGCTTCCGTGACATTGACGCGCCAGACATGTGGATGCCAGGAGTCGGGGAACTTTACATCAGCGAAGGTGGCTGATGAGGACATAGTTCCAAGTGACCGTTTTGAAATGATTCCGTAATGTGGCATCGGACGTGCTTCATAGCCTCGCCGAGCGATACCCAACCCAAGCAAAGGGCGGAGGACCTGCAAATGACAATGGCAAAGTGGCGCCCCGTTTCGATCATCCTGATGGTGGTCCTCCTCGCCGCAGGCGTTATGGTGACGCAGGCGGGAGCCGTTGTATGCGATCTCACCCCGCCGGTCACTGAGGGGCTCGCGTGCACGCCGTCGGGCGGCACGATCGCCTATGGTGGTTCCGGGGACGTTACAGTGACCTTCGTGGACTCGGCGGCTGCCTTCGACAGCTGGATCATCCTCTATGACACCGTGCCTGCCGCCGGACCGGTGGCTACCCGGCTGTTGTCGGCCGTCAAGACGGACCTGCTGAGCAACCGCGAGGCGCCCGCGACATTCATCAGTTTCGATCCATCGCTGTTGGGCTTCGGGGCGGGTGCTGAGCTGATCTTCGCGCTTGCGGTCGATACCGATCCCAACTTGGCGGGCGACCGTGCGTTCGACGCCACCGATGTCGAGCTCCTTTGGTTCATGGGTGGCGCTGGCCGTAACGTCGACGGGATCATTCACGCCGACGTGCAGTCAGGGGGTCCTCAGCTGGCGATCGTTGGATTCGAGGATCGGGACGCGGCAGACCCGTTGATCGATTTCGACCACAACGACCACATCTTCTCGTTCTTCCCGGTCCAGATCAGCATCCCCAATCCGGCAGGGCTTGTTCTGGTCGGCGTGGGCTTGATCGGGTTCGCCTTGGCCGACCGGAAGCGCCGGCGCCGCTAGCGTCGAGCTTCTTACCGATCGGTCCGATTCAGGGGCGCTGGGATTCCTCCGGCGCCCCTGGTTTTTTGTCTCCCCAGCGAAATGTGTCTCACGGTATTTCCCCGCTTCTGTTCCGGCCTCCTCTCTGTTCACTTCATCATACTGCCCCCTTGGCGAGAGAGACATCCCCGAATGAATATACGGAAGCTCGTGGAGCGGACCCTACCCCCCGTGGCGGTCGACCTGATACGACCGTGGGTGCGGTACGATGAGGCGGCGTTCCAGCTGGGCGGCCAGTTTTCCGTATCTTTCAGGCCACGCCGCCCCACCGTCGTATCCGGATCAATGATGTGCTACGATGTGCTACATGCGATATGGGAGAGGGGCTGTCGGCATACGGGAGCTGAGGCAGAATCTGAGCGTCTACCTGAGGCAGGTCAAGGCGGGCCAGACCTTGGAGGTGAGAGAACGGGGGCATCGCGTCGCCGTGCTGGCTCCGGCCGGCGCGAAGGCGACGGCACTCGACCGTCTCATCGCCGCGGGACGAGCCACAGCGGCAGCCGGAGATCTCGTCGAGCTCGGCCCCCCGCGCGGTAGGCGGCCATCGCGTCGGGCCAGTCGGGCGCTTGCCAAGGGCCGAGAAGAACGCGCGTGAGCCTCGTGTATCTCGACTCGTCGGCGCTGGTGAAGCTCATCGTCCGAGAGCCGGAATCGGCGGCGCTCGCCGAGTTTCTCCATGGGCACTCCGAGCGCGTGGCGAGCGCGCTCTCCCTCACCGAAGTGCCGCGAGCCCTGGGCCGCGCCGGATTTGGGGCGGCGGAGCGCCGACGGGCCCGGGAGATCCTCACCCGCGTCGCGATGGTGGATGTGGACCGCCGGACGCTGGCGGCGGCGGCCGCGCTGGATCCCCCGACGTTGAGAACCCTGGACGCGATCCATCTAGCCACCGCACTGACCCTTCGCGAAGACCTCGCCGCTCTGGTGACCTACGATCGCCGGCTCGCCGCCGCCGCCAAACGAGCGGATATCGAGGCGCTGGCCCCCGCCTGAGCGAGTCCTGTTCC
>Ga0326597_10003657_pt1 | contig 22014 bp, 15 predicted proteins | sample RVTome_12_FD_203789 | JGI IMG/M metagenome (GOLD analysis project Ga0326597, IMG submission 203789) | Soil microbial communities from uranium-contaminated site in the Upper Colorado River Basin, Wyoming, United States - RVT100D185 | ecosystem: Environmental > Terrestrial > Soil > Contaminated >...
AACTTGACGATCGATCGCGACATTCGGACGCCGTCACAAGTTGAGAAAAGACCGACTGCCGGAAACGTCAAACGCTCGCTGTCTCCCCGGCAGAGCCGGGGGGCTTCCCAACGTCGCTAAGTCAGTGCGAAGCTGCCTTCACATTTTGTGGCGCACTACACATTCTTTCCGATCAGATGTTTGTGAACTCTCGAGCGCGCGGCGCAGCGCCACGTAGCGGTTGAGGTGCTCGGTCAGTCGGTCGGCGAAGGGCGTCATCATGCTGCACCTCCCGGAAACGGCAGGGCCACCGTGGCGAGCTGTGGCACGGCGACCTTGACGTACACGGCCGTCGTGTCGATCTGTTGGTGTCCGAGCAGGTCAGCCACCTCTTTGATCGGACGCGCTTGCCGCACCAAGTGCGTGGCGAGGCTGTGGCGAAGGAGGTGAGTGCCCGCACGGCCCGGGCGGATGCCGAGCGGCGCCAGACGCCGCCGGACGATGGCGGAAACCGTCCCGCTCACGGTGAGGGGGCGGACCGGAGGCCGATGGCTCAGGAAGATCCGCCGTTCCGTCGTCCGTGGTCGGCCGTGCAGCACGTAGTCCGCAAGCGCGCGACCGGCCTCCGCCACGAGGGGAACGACGCGATCGCGGCGGCTCTTGGTTCGCCGCAAGTGGATTTCGCCGTCCCGCCATCGGATGTCGTCCCTTTCCAGACGCCGCAGTTCGCCGTTCCGCATCCCGGTCGTCGCCGCGAGCAGCACCAGCGCCCGATCGCGTTTGCCCACCGCGTCGGTACCGTCGATCGAGTCGATCAGCCGGCGGACGTCAGGCCACGAAAGGTGATCCGGGATGTCGGCCAATGACCAGATTGGGACTCGCGGGACATACCGGGACAAGTCGGCTGGACAGACCGCAGACCAACGCAGATACCGCAAGAAGTTGCGCAGGTGCGACATCGCCGAGGACCGCGTGCGGTACGACGCGCCCCGACGCGCCGCGTGGTCCGCATACGCCACCACATCTTTGGCTGAGAAACGTGCCAGGGGTTGGCGGACCTTGGTCTCCCGATACCAGGTGAGGGTGCGTCGTGCCACACGCAGGATCTCTTCTCGGGACTTCGGTTCCAAACCGCGGATATCCCGCAGGTACGCGTCGAATCCCGCGACGAACGCCGCGTCGCGTCGTTCAGCCGCACGCAGATGCACGGGCTGTGGATACTGCAGGGCGAGGTAGCGGAGGACGTGTCCCAACGCGGAGCGGGCCACCGACGTGGTGTAGGCAGACCACGCGGTCCGGCGCAGAAACCGCTCGACGAGCGCACGGTCGATCGTCCGCGCACGAAGGCGTCCGGCTTGCCTTGCAAAGCGGCTGAAGCTCGCCATCCGGCTGAGATAGCGTCTCGCGGACAGGCGTGTATATCCGGCTCGCTCCAGATCGCTCGCGATCGCGTCCAGCTCGGCGCCGAGCGGCCCTTGCCGCATTCGACGCAGGACACCGGGCTACTTGAAGTAACGGTGCCGCATCTTCTTCCCTCCTGAGATGACCGGACGGTGTGCCTGGTCGAGGGAAGGATCGCTGAAGGAATATGTGTCGGCGCAATCCGACTACGCGAGCAGCACCTGATAGAGGATCTGAGGGCACCGCACGCCACACGCCACAGATCGTGGTCCGTCACAGAAAGCCGGGCTATGTGTCGCGACACATAGCCCGTCAGCGGGACGCTGTTGGTCTTCCACACCCGCCGCGGCACGGCGATCAAGATTTTGGCGTACGACGGCCAGGGATTCCTCCTGACGCTGAAGCGGTTGTCGAAGGGGCGCTTTCGGTGGTGGCCGACGAGCGCGACGGAGGCGGCCACCGCCCTGGAGGCGCATCAATTGCAGCGGCTGATCATGGCGGGGGCCCCGACGGCCGCCGACGCGGCCCCGATGTGGCGGCGCCTGCGGCTGCCGGCGTGACGCGTCGCGCCGCCGCGTGCGTTCTACGCGCCGTTCGGCTACGCTGGCGCGCGTGGACGAGGACCTCACCTACCGCGGACGGACGATCACGGCGGCCGATCTCGCCACGATTCGCGCGCTCCTTGCGGCGCCGCCGCGCCTCAGCCGGCGCGGGTTGTCCTTCGCGGTGTGCGACGCGTGGCATTGGCGGCAACCGAATGGCACGCCGTGCGATGCGATTTGCCGGGGCCTGCTCCTCTGGCTGCATCGTGCCGGCCAGATCGAGCTCCCGGCGCCGCAGTGGACCACCCGCAAGGCGTGGCGGCCGCGCACGAGCGCGCCGCCGGTCCTCATCGACACGACGCCAATCGCCATGCCGGTGCACGCGCTGGGGCTGCTGGTCGTGCACCACGTGCGTCGCACTCCGGACGAAGCGCTCTTCAACAGCCTCCTGGCGCAGTACCACTATCTCGGGTCCCAACAACCCGTCGGGGCGCACCTCAAGTATCTCGTCGTGGCAGCCGGGCGGCCGATCGCCTGCGTCGCCTGGTCCTCGGCGCCGCGGCACCTCGCCCCACGCGACCGCTTCATCGGCTGGTCGGCGGAGACGCGGCGCCGCCACCTCCGCTTCGTCGCCTACAACACGCGCTTTCTGATCCTGCCGTGGGTCACGGTGCCCCATTTGGCCTCGCATCTGCTCGGGCGCATGGCGACGATCCTGCCCCGCGACTGGGAACGGATCTACGGGCATCCGATCTATTTCCTCGAGACCTTCGTCGATCCCGCCCGGTTCCGAGGCACGTGCTATCGCGCGGCCAACTGGGTCGTGCTCGGCCGGACGACCGGCCGCGGCCACAACGCGCCGAGCCATCGGCCCACGCAGCCGGTCAAAGAGGTGCTCGGCTATCCCCTCACCCCGCGGTTTCGCGAGCGGCTCACCGAGGGCTAGTCGGCCGCCGCCCCTCGAGCAGATTGCTGTCACGCCAGGCCACGTCCGCGCGCTGCGCGCGCGCGTGCGGCCCCAGCTCTCCGCCGAGGAGTACCGCGAGCTCGAGGCGCTCATCGAGACCCTCCTGTACGTGGCGGACATCGTGACGCGCAAGACCACCTCGATCGCGCGTCTGCGCGCGCTCCTGTTCGGCGCGTGCACGGAGAAGCCCCGGGAGGTGCTCGCCCGCGCCGGCGTCCCCCCCGAGACGCCTCCGGATTTGCCGACGGATCAGACAACCGGATCGGCCGCGGGCACGCCCGCGCGCGCCGGCACGCGCCGGGGCCATGGCCGGCCCGGCGCGACCGCCTACGCGGGGGCCCCACGGATCACGATTGCGCACCCGCACCTCAAACCGGGGGACGCGTGTCCCCGCTGTGACACGGGCACGGTGGACCGGCAGCGGGCCCCGAAGGTGCTGGTGCGGTTCGTCGGGCAGGCCCCGATCGGCGCCACGGTGTACGACCTCGAGCGCCTGCGCTGCCATCTGTGTGGCGACATCTTCACCGCCCCGGCGCCCGACGGCGTCGGGGATGAGAAGTACGACGCGACCAGCGGCGCGATGATCGCGCGGCTCACGTACGGCAGCGGCGTTCCGTTTCATCGGCTCGCACGGCTCCAGGCGAACGTGGCCCTCCCGCTGCCCGCGTCCACCCAATGGGAGATCGTCGCCGACGTGGCCACGCGGATCCAGCCCGCGCTCGACGAACGGATCCGCCAGGCCGCCAATGGAGAGATCCTCCACAACGACGACACCTCGATGACGGTCCTGAGTCTCCTCCCCAAGAGGCGGAAGGACGCGCCCCCCGTCGACCCGGCGACGGTCGACGACGTCGCACCGGATCGTCCGGGCGTGTGCACGTCGGGGATCGTCGCGACGCGCGACGGCCATCGCATCGCTCTGTCTGTCACTGGCCGCCGGCACGCGGGCGAGAACCTCGCGACGGTCCTGGCGCATCGCGTTCCCGGCCTCGGGCCGCCGATTCAGAGGTGCGAGGCCCTGTCGCGCAATCCCCCGAAGGCCTTCGACGTGATCCTGGCGCACTGCCTCAGTCATGCCCGCCGACACGTCGTGGACGTGACGCCGAATTTTCCGGCCGAGGGCCGCCCTGTGCTGGAGACGTTGCGCGACGTCTATCACTACGACGCGCAGACGCGTGAGCGTGGGCTGTCACCGCAGGCCCGGCTCTCCTTCCATCAGACGCACAGTCGGCCGCGGATGGACGCGCTGCACACGTGGTGCACGACGCAGCGCGACGCGCATCTGGTCGAACCCAATTCCGGCCTCGGCCAGGCGATCACGTACTTCCTCAAGCACTGGACGCCGCTGACCCGGTTCCTCGAGATCCCCGTAGCGCCCCTCGACAATAATGTCGTCGAACGCGCCCTGAAAAAGGCCATCCTGCATCGGAAGGGCGCCCTCTGCTACAAGACGCTGCACGGCGCGCACGTCGGCGACCTCTTCATGAGTACCATCCACACCTGCGAACTGAACGGCGGCGTCCATGCGTTCGCCTACCTCGTCGCACTCCAGCAGCATGCGGACGCGCTCAAGGAGACGCCGGGCGCGTGGCTGCCGTGGACCTACCGCGAGACGCTGCAGCCGCTCGGTGCCTCGCGCGCGGCGGCGTAGCCCCCCGAGCACCGCGGTGCGCCCGGGGGCTTCCCGTGGGCGACCGCGTTCAGGCACGATGGTCGCCGGGACGTGCACCGCGATGGGTCGGACACGCGCCAAGACGAGCACACCGACCGCCTGTACCAGCTGCGCGGGTACGGCGCTCGGCCGGCGTCTCACCACGTCCCCGGTCCGGCTGACCGGTCCCGCCGCGCTTACAGGCCAGGAGATTCACGCCCACCGCGTGGCCCTTCACGAATGCCAATCCTGCGGGCACCTCCTGCCGACGCCCGCCGGCCAAGCCAAGGTCGAGCGATGCGTCGAGCGGGGCATCCAGCTGTTTCTGGGGCTTCTCCCCTGACCAACGCCTGATCGGCGCGGGGCGCGCGGGGGCTTACGCAGGCTTGCCGAAAGGACACGCCCAATCGTCTCCCCGGACCTCTTCAGTCGCGCCTCCCCTCATTGACCCGGTAATCAATTACAAATCAGGTACAGGGTGCGCCTGCACAGAATCACGCGCCCGGTAGTGTTTTGTGGTTGACGAATACGGATTTAGATACCAGTCTTCGTCCAGTTACGGAGTGACCATCACGATGGATTCATTGAGCCCGTTTCAGCTTGCGACTCTTCTGGCGAGTGAAGGCCGATTCGCTAAGGCACTAAGCGTATTGAATAGCTCAAGTACCAGGGTGCGTCTGCTCGAGGTTGAAGTCCTGCGAGCGGAGCTCTTGGAGAAGGTCGGAGATCTTGACGAATGCGCACTGGTTCTTCAGAAACTATCCAGCTCGGCCAAACTAACCGAGTCCCTGCGAAGCGCGTGCGAACTTGTATGGTCCAGGCTGGCCAACAATAGAGCTAACTCGGAAGATTCGATTTTCCATCTTCAGAAAGCAATCGCATTAGCGCACAAGGCATCGGATTTGGCCAGGCTCTGCAAAGCTCAGCTGCGCCTGGCCGTGATGATTGCTGATCGGTCTGGACCGGACTCCGTCTCCGCTCTCTTGTTTGAAGCCCGCCGCAACATTGCGAAACTTGGCGATCCTCGGATAACGGCAGCCCTGCACCTTACCGTTGGAGAATTGGAGGGACGACGAGGATTGCTGAGCCGTTCTGAGCACCACGCGCGAATAGTACTTAGTTTACTCGAAGAGACCACGGATCTCTGGTGCGAGGCGTGGGTTGAAAACCACTTCCTAGGGCTATGTTGTTTGAGGTATGAGTTCGAGGAGGGGCTAAGGCACGGCCGCAGGGCCTTGGCCCTGAGTGAGGAATCGGGAGCGGTGGCTCTACGTGGAGCGACGCTAGGAAATCTTGGCTACCTCTACCGCGCCTCCGGACAGTTTGGAGACGCGATCGAATGTCTGGAGAAGGCTGCATCATGCAGCTCTTCAAAGGAGCAATCTCGAGCCGTCACTGAAAGTATCGCGGGTATCTACTTGACCCAAGGCCTGGTCGCAGAGTGCGACCGCCTTCTCACGTCTATAGAGACGTCTGTCGGTAACACGCCAAATGAATCTGCCTACGTGGATCGACACGCAAGGCTTACGAGGGCACGGTGGTTTGTCGCCCAGGAGCACTGGCCTCAAGCACTGGATAGCACGCAGGCAGCAATTAGACTCGCCTCTGCAGCAGAAGACGGAACGCTGCTAACGAGAGCCAGGATAATGCTGGCAGAGATACTTGGGCATCTCGGTAGTACTGAAGAAGCACTAGCAACTCTTTCCGAGACCGTTCCGTCTCTCCCGCTACACACTCCGGATATCTACGGCGAATACGAGACTGCATTGGCACTTGTGCAGCTGGAGAAAGGCGAAAGCTCAGCTAGTCTTCGACATTTTCAGAGGGCGCACCGCGTGCTCGGCGCGCTACGAGACCATTCTGGCATCGCAAGATTGACTCGAGCTTGGAACAGTCCAGCAGTGGAACCCGAGCCGATCGACTGCAAAGGAGGCGGTACAAGGGCGTCTGCCCTACTCCAGGATGTAGTTGCCGCCGTGATGCACGTTGACAGACCAGCGTTATTAGCAAGCGACTTACTCGCAATCCTTGCTCGCTCTTCGAGTGTGGTCGCAGCAGAAACACATGTCCACAGTTCGGATGGTTCGAAAAGGATTCTCGAACACCACGGTGACGAGATGCACGAACCGAGTCGCAGCAAAGTTATTTGGGTGGACTCAACGGAATCACGTTCGGCAGGTGTTCGCTATTGGCCGAAACCTGACAGTGAATCTATTGCTACTCTGGGCGTGTTCGAGCTTTTCCTTGAAGCCCTCAGGACTCTCCGTCAAGCGCACGCCGAACGCGAAGAGCGCATGACCCTGTGGCCCGTGGACGACCCACCAATCGACGGCACCCACGCCGTCGTCAACGGGGAGTTCCGCCAACTGCTCGAACAAGCCCACCGCGTCGCCCCTACAAACGTCACCGTCCTCATCGCAGGCGAAAGCGGCACCGGCAAGGAGATCCTCGCCCGCGCCATCCACCAATACTCCAGACGCGCCGACAAGCCCTTCGTCCCTTTGAACTGCGCCGCCGTGCCCAGAGACTTGCTCGAAAGCCAGCTTTTCGGCTATCGACGCGGCGCCTTCACCGGCGCCGAACGCGACTCCCAGGGCATCATCCGTAGCGCCAGTGAGGGCACACTCTTCCTGGACGAAATCGGCGAGCTGAGCCTCGACCTGCAACCGAAACTCCTCCGCTTTCTCGAATCCGGCGAGATCGCACCCCTCGGAGAAACCAGCTCAACCCTCGTCGACGTCCGCATCGTCGCCGCCACCAACGCCAAACTCGATCAGCTCGTTCAAGAACGACGCTTCCGGGATGACCTCTTTTATCGCCTCAACGCCATCCGGCTCGTCATCCCGCCCCTCCGCCAGCGTCGCGACGAGATCCCCGAGCTCGTTCGCCACTTCACCACCGAGGCCGCACGAGAGTTTGGAAAACGTCACGTCACCGTTGCCGAAGAAACCATGGAGCACCTGCTCCTCTATAAGTGGCCAGGCAACATCCGCCAACTCCAGAACGAACTGCGCGCGATGGTCGCCCTCGCCGAACCCGACTCGGTGCTCAAGCCGTCGGCTCTCTCCCCAGACGTCCGCCGCGCGGTACCCAGGGGCATGAGAGGCGTCAGCCGCAGCCTCACGGGAGCCGAGCTGACCGTCCAGCTCACCGACAAGCTCGCCCCAACGGTCGCTCGGATCGAGCGCGAAATGATCCAGGCCGCCCTTCGCGCACACCCGGGACGAATGGATGCCGCCGCGAAGTCGCTCGGCATCTCCAGAAAAGGGCTATACCTGAAACGACAGCGACTCGGCATCTAGCTCGCCGCACTCGTCACCGTCGCCGGCTTTCGCCTCGGCAGGCAACCCGCGCGCTTCTCTCAGAAGCTCCTCTACCGACGACACCAACACTCGACGCGATCCCCCGATCGTCCGGATCGTTCGAAGACGACCTTCCCGGATGCGGTAGTACACCGTCCGGCGAGAAACCCCAAGAACCTGGGCAACGTCATCGATAAACAAGCTCCGCTCGCGACGGGCCAACGGCCGCTCTTCCTTGCACATGCTATGGACTCAGGCAGGATCAGTACCAACGGCCTCAGCCATCAAGAGGTTCAGAAACAGCACAAAAGTAGCGACCTCAGCCCCCTGACAAGGTCGGAAGGACGGGTAGTGGCTTCTCCGAGGGTAGCCTGTGCCCCGCGCACGCGATGCCGTCCCGCAGCCCCGACCGCACCCACCTGCCGCGCAACCGCCTCCGCGCCCCCCTCAATAGCCTGACAACCAGAAGAGCCTCCGGCCCAGCGCTCAGTACTACGTGGCTCCCGTCGCATCCAGGCGGAGGACGCACCCGGATGCGTGCTGAACTCACCGACTCGTAAGAGATGAGCTCAATTTGGGAGAAGCCGCTCGTTGTGTCCAATCGGCCGAGGCTGTCGGCGAGAGGATGGTGGCGATCCAGGCGCGTGCGTCGAGCGTGAGAAGCGAGCTTGAGATGGATAACGAGCCAGCATCCGAAGACAGATTCGTCGTTCTTAGAACGACCTCAAAGAGGTCGAACCGGTGCCGTCCGCACCTGATAGCCTTCAGGCGTCAAGTGGAGACCACCTGTGCTATCGTCCAGAGCCAGTGGACGCACGGCACTTTTTCGATACGCTCGGTTCTTTTGCGACGGTTCGGGTCATGAAGCTGTATCGGCTGCAACTAGAAGACCCGCCCCCCATACCGATTCTTCCCTGTCTTGACCATGAGGCCATGTTGCACGAAAAGGTCGCCCCACATGCGGCGGCGTACGTGGAGGACTCGTCGGGCGGGCTTCATGAGCTCGTCTATGTTCCCGACGAACATGGCATTCAGGTCGACACCGTCTCAACCATGTTCGAACGGTCGCCAGAGCAGCATGAGCAGTTCGTACGGGATCTGGTGAGTCGTTTTCCCGGATGCAAGGTCACGGTTTCCGGCCGGTCCTGGCTGAAGGGCGATCTTCGGGTTTCCAAGGCGTGCCGGGCCCAGGTGCCGTTGCGAGATGTCTTGACCGGTCCTGACCTCGACCGCACGAAGATCGCTGTCGACCGACTGCAAACGATCAGCTCCTTGATGGAGAAGGAGTCGCGAGTCGCGTCATGGGCCTCTCGCACGCTCATGACCCCGTTGCTCGCAGCGGTCGGCTTCCTGTCGTACCAGGCGCTCGGCCTCTTCGCATCACAAATCGGCGAACGGTGGGTGGCGGGGCTCCGCTATACGATTCTCGGCGCGATCGGCGCGTATTTCCTTTACTACGGCCTGCGAGCCGTACACCTCACTCAGATGGCCAACCGGGTCTGGAAACGATCGGCTGAGTACCGCTTGATCTTGACCGAGCGCCGGCGCCTGGCCGATCGCGTAACCGAGATCAGCGGCTGACGCGAACTGGCAAACACGAACTCAAGGATTCAAGCGTCGCACCTTCTGTCCGTGCTGACGGAGGACACGATAGATCTGCAGACCTGCGCTACGTCAGACAGCGTGTTCAGGTGTGTAGACGACCCGGGAGTTCATCGCAATCTCGCAACGACACCGGGATTCACGATGATGATGGTTCTTGACGTGGCTCCAAGTTGGACAGCCGGGTCAGGGCGAGATTGTTCATGACCTCGGTGGTCGATCTCGATCTGTTGAGCGTATAGAAGTGAAGGCCAGGCGCCCCCTCGCGTAGCAGCTCCTCACATTGCTCGGTCGCATACTCAATGCCGAACTGCGTGACAGCCTCATTGTCATCGCCGCGCTTCTCGAGTTCCGTGATGAGCCGAGCCGGCAGTTCGGCTCCACACAGCGCGATGAATCGCTTGATCTGGGCCGTCGTGAGAATCGGCAAAATGCCAGGGACGATCGGTACCGTCACGCCAAGGCGGGCAAGGAAGTCCCGGCACTCGAGGTAATCGCTGTTTCGGAAGAAGAGCTGCGTGATGACAAAGTCCGCTCCGTGCTCGATCTTGTCCTTCAGCCGATGCCAGTCGACGTGCTTCCCTTCTTTGCAGGCCACGTGCCCTTCTGGAAACCCGGCGACGCCCACTGAGAAATCGCCAGCCTCCCGAACGAACCTCACCAGCTCGTAGGAGTACTCGAAGCCGTCCTCGGTCTTTGCAAACTCCGCGCCGTTCGGGGGATCGCCGCGCAGCGCGAGAACGTTCTTGATCCCGAGCGCCCCCGTCTGCGCCAGGACGGCCCGCGTCTGCGCCTTGGTCGCGTTCACGCACGTGAGATGCGCCATCGTCGTGACATCGTGCTCCCGTTGAATACGGTCGACGATGGCCAGTGTCTTGTCACGAGTGCCCCCACCGGCCCCGTATGTCACCGAACAAAAATCGGGTTCGAGCCCGCACAGCGATGGTATCGTCTTGTCCAGAAGCGCCCGCTCCGCTTCGTCGGTCTTTGTCGGGAAGAATTCGAACGACACCACGGGACGCTGGGCCTGTTGCGCGGTCGAGAAGATGTCTCGGATGTAGTGAATCACGGGTGCCCTCGCCGCCTACCTGGTGAAATATAGTCGATCGAGACACGCCCATGGCGCTGCAGGGCGGTCGGCGCCCTGGCTCGTGTCGTGGTTCTCGGTCTTGTACGTCCGGCGGATGCTCAGGCTCTGGGGCGTGACGGTCTAGAACCCATCTCGTACCCGGCGCGGGTAGAAACTGAGGTTACGCCCCACTCCACGTCGCGGTGAAAGGCCCCGCGTTACAACAGGAGTCCATTGACCAGGATGTCCGTCAGGGGATCCGAGTACCGCGGCTCTGCTAGAATCTGGCCTTCCTGGCACGAGCGGGCGAGGTGAAGCCCAGCGTCGTTCGAGAGAGCCGATCCTCTCAATAGCCCTCTGGAGGTTAGTCATGTCTGAACGCACATGGAAGCGGCGCCTGGCCGCGCCGGCACTTGTGGGACTGGGAGTCATCCTCGGAGCGCTGGTGCAGCAGGGCTGGGCGCAGAACGTGCCGCCCACGAACCCGAATACGACGTACGACACGTATGCGCCGGTCGATGGAAAGGGCGGCGAGGAAGTCAGCGGTCCGTACAACGTCGTCAAGGGGTGGCCTCAGCCGGTGACGCCTGGCTGGACGATCAACGCCGAGGGGATCTATGCGGAATCGCCAGACCGCATTATCGCGGTCGGACGAGGCACTCGAAAGAGCCCCTGGACGATGTACTGGGGACCTCGCGCCTTTCGCAACCTCGGGGTGCCCATCCCGGACGAGGAAAACAGGCAACAGCGGATGATCGTCGTCTACAACCGCGAAGGCAGGCTCATCGAGTCGTGGGATCAGTGGTCTTCCATCCTCCCAGACGTGCAGCAGGTTCAGGCGAACCTTTACGACCCCGAACGCAGCATCTGGGTCGCTACAGACGAATCACTCGAAGCGTTTTCGCGGGATGGCAAGAGGCACGTACGGTCGATCAGCGTGAAGGACATCCCCCCGGCCGAAACCCAGAGCGGGAACTTCGTCGTCGAGCATTTCGCCTGGGCGTCCAACGGTGATCTGTACGCAGCCGGTGGTCACAGAATCGTCAGGTTTTCAAAAGACGGAACGTTCATCTCGGCGTTCGGCCAGGCTGGGAACCGCCCGGGCCAGCTCGGCATCTTCGGGGAGGGGCTGCACGGCGCCGGCATCCATGGCGTCGTCATCGACTCCAACACCAACCGCATGTACGTCGCCGACCGCGTGAACTCCCGAATCCAGGTCTTCGATCTGAACGGGAAGTTCCTCGATGTATGGCCGAACATCCCGGGCCCGTACTGCATCCGTCTGACAGCGGACGGCCAGTTTCTGTGGGTGGCCGACGGCTACACGCAGAAGATCATGAAATACGAGGCGATGACCGGACGGCTCGTGCCGGGATCAACGTGGGGCACGATGGGCATCGCGCCGGGCGCCATCTGGGGATTCCACTACTTCACGACCGACAGCGAGGGCAACTTGTACGTCGGTGAGGACAATGCGTACCGCATCCAGAAGTTCGTCCCTCGGGCGGACGGAAACCCCGTCCAGTTGATCAGGCAGCTCATGGAGTAGGCGATTCCGCCCGAAGGGGCCTGGAGGAGACCGGTCTCTCCTGGCACGCCCGCTGCTCGTCCACCCGCTCTAGACCGGTGCGCCCTTGTTGACGCTCGGCAGCGACCACTCCGTGATCGGCGTCGGATCGAAGATCGGCTCGCCCAGCGCCGGGCTCGTGAGCACGTACAAGCCCGTGGTGGTCGCCGCGTACACGATCTTCCGATCCCACTCGACGAACACGTTGTCGGTCGGTCGGTTGAACGTGTTCGAGTCGCTGATGTCGCCGCCGTGTGGCGCGACGAAGTAGGCTACCTCCCGGGGCTGGGTCGGCTCGGAGAGATCGTAGCAGCGCACCCCGGCGTTGAAGTAGGACACCGGCAGGAAGGTCTGCGATACCTTGCCCGGGGCCTGCAGGGGGGGTGGGTTGTGCGGGCTGAAGCGGCCGCGCGAGAAGCAGAAGTCGGTAAATGGCGCGTCGGGCGGCGCCTTGGGCCGCCCTAGGCGTGAGATGGGGACCGGATACCTCGGGTCGCGCACGTCGATGACCCAGTTCGGCAGCCACGACTCGTTGCAGTCGGGGTTCAAGGCCTCCGAGATACTGACGACGAACCCGCGATTTACCGTGCCACACCAGATCGTGTGGAACGGAATTCCGTCCAATCCGTACGTGGGGGCCGGATCGAACCGGCCGATGAGCCGCGGTTTCGTGATGTCCGACAGGTCGAACGCCATGAACCCCAGGGCCGACCAGGAGCCGTAGCCCACCGTGCCGCCGTCCTCGATGCGCGTCGGCACCCACGCTGGTCCGTGCGACATGGTGTAGGGGAATCGATCGAAGGCCGGGTACTTCAGCTGACGAAACGCCTGCGTGGCCTCCTCCATCGTCATCGGTTTCGATGGTAGGTTCTCCTCGCCACGGCCCACGACCTGGGGCCACTTCTTGAGCGCGTCGATCTCGTCGTTACGCTGCCCGGGCAGCCACCACCGTGAGACCTCCTTCACGTTGGCGGGATCCGAGACATCCACGATCATCAGGCAATTCGACAGCGGTACGAGGCCGGCCAGCATCCCGGTGAACGAGTCGTCCGGCGCGACGTCGAGGTAGGCGTACCTCCCGCCGTCGTAGTAGTGCCCGTCTCCGTGGTTGCCGGCTCCGGTCTGGCCGGTGCTGAACTCGGAGAGCAGATCGATCTTCGCCGGGTTGGTCATGTCGTATAGTCGGATGCCGCGAAGGCCCTTCCAGCTCCTGAACCTCTCGATGACCGTCGGATCGTCATACTTGCCGCCTGGTGTCTCGGATGCGAAGTACGGTACCTGGCCACTCGTGATGAGGACCCACTTCTCGAGCTCGGCGTTGTAGGCAAGCTGGCCGCTGCCGTCGATTGCGCCTTGATTGAACATCTGGGGATGACGTGGGTCGGTCACGTCGATCACGTCCGAAGACCCGAACGTTCCCTGCAACAGAAGACGCTGCGAGCCGATCGACATCATCTGCATCCCGCTGTTCCGCAACTCGCCCGGACGGAAGTGCGCGATGACGTCCATGTTGTGAAGGTACATCCTCTGGTCGAGATACGGAAGGCTCTGCGGCGAGGGCTTCGCGTGATGGTGGGCGTAGGCCGCCGGCGCGGCCGCCAGCGCCCCCGCGGCACCGCCCATCACCTTGAGAAATTGCCGTCGGCTGGTGCGCTCGTAACGCTCGTCTTTGGATGGCATCTGCTGTTCTCCTGGTTCACCACGCGGCCCCCACAGCGGCACACTGTCGCGGCCGGACGACAGCAGCCGACGCTGCTCGGTCACCCAGCGCAGCGACGGGCTGCGCGTGCGGTCCTGCGAGTGGCCCGGTCTCGTCAGCTGACCGGGGGCACCCCCTTCCAGTAATCGATGAAGTTGACGACCGTGTCGATGAACTCATCCGGATGCTCTCGCCAGAAGAAGTGGCCGGCATTGTTGATGATTGACATCCGGACGTTCGGGTGCTGCTGGGCGTAGATGTCGTACAGGGCGACGCCGCTCCGCAGCGCCGGGGCCTGGGGATCGTTCACCGCCCAGTACAGCAGCATCGGCACCGGCACCACGACTTCGTTCCTGATGCGCTCGTGCAGCGCCTTCTTGAATTCGAGGTAGCCTTCGGCATTGTTGTCATATCGATCACCAAGCGCGGCGGCGATCGCCGCCTTTCGCGCCACGGTTTCCCTCGCCTTCGGCAGGCTCGCCATGTAGTTGCCTGCCACCCAGTACTCGTCGTCGAACGCGAGATCGGGGTCGAAGCACAGGTTGCGCATCAAGCACCGCCAGTACTCGTTGGGATCGTCGGAGGAACACGGATCGCGCGCGATTCGCGTGCAGCCGGGGCACGCCTCCTCGGGTGACGCGGTAGCCGAATCAATGAGCGTCACGGTCTTGAGGACATCCGGATGCTCGGCCGACAACAACATCACCAGCCCGGCCCCCCTCGACTGGCCCACCAGATGGACCCTGCCCACCTCGAGCGTCTGGATGAACCGGTATATGTGCTCGACCTCGCCGTGAATGTTGAGGTCCTTGTCGTCCGGCGGGTTATCCGTCATCCCGGCCGCCAGCTTGTCGGGCGCGAACACATGGACCCGCTCGCCCAGACCGGTAATGACCTTGTCCCAGTGGTTGGCGCTATAGCGACCGTCGAACCCGCCGCCGTGCACCAGCACGACCGGCTCCCCTTGGCCCGCCTCGTAGTACCGTGTGTTGATCGTCGTGCCGAAGGCGGGAACGTCGATGAACTTGGGCTCCAGGCCCAGTGTGGCGCCGTTCTCCGAAACCGCGCCCATCCCACCGCCGCAGCCCACGAGCCACGGCACGACGATCGCCGCCAGGATCCACGAGGCTAGCCGGCGACGCCCATTCGGCGCCTGCGTGTTCGATGGACGATGAGTCATCGTTCTCCCCCCTGGGCGCCGGAGTGGCGCATTGCGTAGATTGGCTCTGAGGGCGACGCGGGGCTGGCTGGCAGGGCCCAGCGTGCCCCTCAGCGCCTGGAAAGATACCACATACAGCCTCGTCTGTACCGGTTCAACGTTGGCAGTTGGCTCGTTGCAGCTGAGAGTAGCCTGACCGATACGGAGGCTTGTTGGAGCGGAGGCCATCATTTACACTGAAGCCACCGTTTCCGTAGAGACTGTCGGAAGCGCGAATTCTTCACTGCAATGCCGCTGGAAGGGGTGCATCGTGGCGGATGATAACCGGGAAAAAGCAACACGCTCTGTCTCCAGACGCGCGTTCCTCAGAGACGGAGCGCTGGCGACGGGTGCCTTGTCGTCGGTGATGATTCCTGTCAGCCCTGCGGAGGCATCGCAGGTGCCGGAGGCGACCGACCGGGACCCGCGACGGTCGACGGTGGAGCTGCGCGTCAACGGTGTTCCCTATCGGGCGGAGGTCGCGAACCGGACGACGCTCCTGCAGCTCCTGCGCGAGGAACTGAAGCTGACCGGCACGAAGATGGGCTGCGACAGAGCCCAGTGCGGAGCGTGCACGGTCATCCTCAACGACCGCTCGGTATATTCGTGCACCACGCTGGCGCTCGAAGCGTCCGGAGCCGAGGTGCTGACCATCGAGGGGCTCGCCCAGGGCGACGCGCTGCACCCGATCCAGCAAGCGTTTGTCGAGCACAGCGGCTTTCAATGCGGCTTCTGTACGCCCGGGCAAGTCATGTCCACGAAGGCGCTTCTCGATCGCCTGCCGAACCCCACCGAGGAGCAGGCGCGGCGGGCGCTCAGTGGGAATTTGTGCCGTTGCGCCGCCTACAAGCGCATTCTCGAGTCGGTCATGGCGGCTTCGCGCCTCATGCGAGCGTAGGAATCAGGAGTGAGCACCCATGGCTCAGCAGTCGAACATAGTCGGTGAGCCGCTGAAGGTCGTTGGCACCCGCGCCCCGAATCTCGACGCCGTCGAACGGGTGACGGGCCAGGCCAAGTACACCGGTGATCTCGAGCTCCCGGGCATGCTGGTGGCCCGTGTGCTCCGGAGCCCTCACCCGCATGCCCGCATCGTGCGAATCGACACGACGCGGGCAGAGGCGGTGCAGGGCGTCAAGGCCATAGTGACGCACCGCGACGTGCCGAAGCTCCCTGTCTGGGCACATCGAGGCTACGTCCTGAACGAACGGGTCCGTTTCAAGGGCGAGGCGGTCGCGGGGATCGCGGCCGTGGATGCCGAGACGGCCGACGAGGCCCTGAGGCTGATCACCGTGGAATACGAAGTCCTTCCATTCGTCCTCGACCCCGAAGAGGCCATGCAGCCCACAGCGCCCCAGCTCTTCCCGGACGGTAACCTCGCCGGACAGCCCCGTGTGCTGACCCGCGGCGATATCGAACGAGGGCTGGCTGAGTCTGACAGGGTCATCGAGCGCACCTACCACTGTCCGACCGGCTGGAGCGGCGGCATGGAGCCACGCGCCAACCTGGCGACGTGGGAAGGCGATTACCTCACACTCTGGGCGTCCACACAATCACCCGGCCGGATCGTCAACGCGCTTGCCGCGCTCTTCGATCTCCCCGAGCACAAGGTCCGCGTGATCGCCACGTACATCGGCGGAGGCTTCGGAACCAAGAGCGCCAACCATATCGACGAGGCGCTCACGGCGCTGTTGGCGCGCCGGGCGCGCCGACCCGTGAAGCTCCAGTACTCGCGGGAAGAGGAGATTTTGGATTCAAACACCCGGTACGAGACCAAGATGTATGCCCGGGTCGGCGTGAAGCAGGACATGACGCTCCATGCGCTGGATGTGCGATACATCTCGAACCAGGGCGCGTACCACATCCGCTTGGGCGGGCTGGGAACCCAGTCGACCCACCTGTACAACGTCCCGCACCTGAAGACGGAGCAGTACAGGGTCCACACGAACATCCCCAACACCGGACCGACACGGGGTGTCGGCGATCCACAAGAGACGTTCGGCGTGGAATCCGTCATGGACGAGGTCGCCCACGAGATGGGGTGGGATCCGATGGCCTTTCGTCTGAAGAACATCAAGCGCACTGGTGATCCGGTCGCGCGGGGTGGTGCGGGCAGGGAGGACGGCCGACTCGCGAGCCACGCAATGGACCGCTGCATCGAGGATGGTGCCCGGCGCATCGGGTGGGAGCGCCGCAATCCGGCGCCTGGCGGCACGCAAGCCGGCCCGCTGGTGCGCGGGATCGGCATGGCGCTCACCGAACGAAGCACCGGCGGCGCACAGGGAGCCGCCATCGTCAAGGTGAACCGTGACGGTTCGGCCGTTGTCTTCTGGTCGTCGACCGACATCGGCCAGGGCAGTCGCACCACTATGCCGATGGTGGTCGCTGAAATCCTCGGCATCCCGTTGACGATGGTGCGGGCGGTCTCCGGTGACACAGAGATGGCGCCCTACGAGCCCGGAAGCATCGGCAATCGGACGACGCGTGGCACGGGGACAGCCGTCGATCAGGCGTGCCGCGACTGCCTGCGCCAAATCTTCCAGACGGCCGCGCCGATGCTGGAGGCACCGGCGGACGCGCTCGAGGCCCGCGATGGCATGATTCGCGTCACGGGACAACCGGAGCGCAGCGTGCCGCTCCGGGACGTGTTGCAGCGACACGATCGGACGGTGGTGGGCGAGGGCGCCATGGTCCAGGATCAGACAAAACTCGACGTTGAACGGGGCCCGGCGGCGCACTTCGTAGAAGTGGAGGTAGACCGGGAGACCGGCAAGATCCGGATCCTGCGCTACGTGGCGGCCCATGACGTCGGGCAGCCGCTCAACCTGACCATCGTCGAGAACCAGATCGAAGGCGGTAGCATCCAAGGTCTCGCGTTAGCTCTGGGCGAGCAGCTGCACTTCGACCAGCGAACAGGCGGGTGCCTGAGTCCCAATTTCCTCGACCTCAAGCCTCCCACGATGCTGGACGTGGATCCCCGCGTGGTCGAAGCGGTGGTCGTGGAGAACAAGGGCGAGGACAAACCGTTCGGCGCCAAGGGCATGGGTGAGAATCCCTGCCACCCGGGCATGGCAGCGGTGGCCAACGCCCTCTTTAATGCAACCGGACTGCGCCTGCGGGAGGTGCCCTTCAGCCGTGCGTCAATCCTGGAGGCACTGAGTCGGAGCGTCTGATGCCGGCAGCCCGTTGGGGGCCGTTGGGGGGAGCAAGAGTCGACGGGACAGGAGGAATCGTGAACAACTTCAGCTACAGCCGGCCGGCGACCCTGCGGGACGCGCACACGCAACTGGGCGAGGAGCACGGTCGGGTTGCCCTCCTCGCGGGGGGAACCGACCTGCTTGGCGAGATGAAGGATGACCTGCTCGCGCCCGAGCGGCTGGTGCACATCAAGCACCTGCGTGAGCTGCAGGGTATTAGGCCGGTGACGACTGGATTGCGCATTGGCGCCGCAACGTTGCTCGTCGAGATCGTGGAGAGCCCCGCTGTCCGTGAGCAAACGCCGCTGTTGGCGATGGCCACCGAGCGCGTCGGCACGCCGCAACTCCGCAACATGGGAACGCTCGGGGGGAACCTCTGCCAGCGTCCCAGGTGCTGGTACTTTCGGAACAACTATCCGTGCCTCAAGCGCGGGGGCGACCGCTGCTACGCCGCGGCGGGGGAAAACGAATTCCACGCGATTCTGGTGGGTGGCCCGTCGTTCATCGTCCACCCGTCGGATATCGCGCCAGCCCTGGTGGCCCTGGGAGCGACGGCGCGGATTGTGGGAGGAACGGGCGAGCGAACCGTGGCGTTGGAGGACTTCTTCGTGACTCCTCGCCAGGACGTACGGCGGGAGAACATCCTCTTGCCTGATGAGATTCTCACCGAAGTCGAGGTATCGACCGCCCCGGCCGGGTCAAAGGCCATCTACGTGAAGGAGATGGTGCGCGAGATCTGGGACTTCGCCCTGTGCAGCGTCGCGGCGATGGTGACCCTGAAGGATGGTGTGGTCGAGGATGCGCGTATCGTTCTCGGGGGAGTGGCGCCAGTTCCCTACCGGGCGGCGAGCGCCGAGGCAGCGCTGCGAGGCCACACCCTGAATGAAACTGCGGCGGCCGCCGCCGGTGTGGCTGCAGTCGAGGGCGCTCGTCCGCTGGCCAAGAACGGCTACAAGATTCCGCTCACTCAGGCCGTGGTCAAACGGGCGCTCCTGTCCCTGGCATGAAGCATGGCTGGTGAGACCGAGCGCCGTCCCCACGACGCGCGGGCTCCGCTTGCTCCCGGATCAGAGCCTTTCGTGGCGTGGCGGGATTTGCTCGCCCAATCGGCCTGGGCCTTCAATCAGTACCGGGCCGCGCATCCGAACGAACCGGTGACGCTGGCCGGAGCAGACCTCAGCAGCCTGAATCTAGCCGGAGCAGACCTTCGCGGCGCCATCCTCTTCGAAGCCGATATCGCCTGGGCGAATCTGGAGAACGCCAGTCTGGAACGCGCCGATCTCCGGCGCTGCCGCCTGGAAGGGTGCAACCTCACGGGCGCCCGGATGGACGACGCCTGGATGGATTTCGCGAATCTTCGCTGCGCCAACCTGCATCGTGCCAGTCTGCGCTCGGCGAGCCTGCGCGGCGGAGTCTTTCAGGGCGCCAACCTGAGGTCCGCCTCACTCGATGGAGCCGACCTGAAGCGTGCCGTCTTCTGGGATGCCGACCTGACCGGGGCTGATTTCAGAGGCGCCCACCTCATTGAGTCCGACATGCGCGCCGCGAAGTACGAGGTCGCAGACATGATCGGGGTCGACCTCACCAGGGCAATCCTCCGATAGGAGCGCACGGTAAGCCCGAAGGGCGCCGCTCCGGCCGCTTTCTCGCCGTTTCTTGTTTACGCTCGAACAGGGATCAACTGTGAATGGTTGATTGCGGCGATCGAGGTCGCGCCGGTTTGCGCCATCGTGACCTGCAGCTCACGCCGCAACAGCTCGATCACGGTCTCGACTCCCTCTGTTCCGAAGGACGCAAGAGCCCACGCATACGCACGTCCGATCCCAACCGCCGTGGCGCCCAGCGCCAGCGCCTTGAAGATGTCGGTGCCTGACCTGACACCGCTGTCCAGGAAGACGGGAATTCGGCCGTTTGCGCCGGCCATGACTTCGGGCAGGCAATCGAGCGAGCCACGACCGCTGGCATCTTCGTGCGCGCCATGGTTCGAGACCATGACGGCATCGACGCCGGTCTCTACCGCAAGCGCGGCGTCCTCCCGTTCGACAATCCCCTTCAGGATCAGCTTCATCGTCGTCATGTCGCGCACGCGCTTCACGGTGTCCCAGGTGGCGGTGTCGGCGTTATTCAGGCTACCGAGCGCTCCCATCACGTTGTCCATCGAATGAGACAGGTTGATTCGCCCTTCTGCCTGGTGGCAACTGCTGCAGCGCGCGTCGTTCTTGCGTTCGAGGTCAGGGACGCCGGCGCGCTGCACGGCCCGAGCGCCGATCTGATTGCCGCCTCCGACGGTGTCGACGGCCCAGACCAGTGCGGGGGTTCCGAGCCCCTCGAGGCGCTTGATCAAGTCCGCATCCGGTCCATTGCCGGCGACCCCAATCCACACCGGCTGACCGCGGAGCGCGTTCACCTGCTCATGGTCCGAAGTGCCCGACATGATCTCGAGGGTCCGTTTCGTGTTCGCCGCGCGAGCGACCGCGAGGTTCGACTCCGGGTGAATCGCCCGGAGCCGCCCCACAGGACACAGATAGAGGGGCGAGTCCCACGTCACGCCGAAGATCTGAACCGACTGATCGACCCTACCGATGCCGAGCAGTCGGCGCATCCTGAGCTGATATTTCGTGAAGGCTACACGATTTGCTCTGAGCGTTTCCTCGTTGAACACCCCTTCGTCGAATTCAACGAAGTGCGGGACGGAGAGCTTCGCCTTCGCCGCCTCTCTGAAGTCGAAGACGTTGAGCGCCTCACGAACCGACTTGATGAGGACACCGTTCTGCGCCTGCACGGGCGCCGACAAGAGCTCCTCGAACCAGCGCGGCGTCAGACCGGCTGACGCCAGCAGCGGGCTGGCCGCCAGGAAGCGCAAGAATGCACGACGATCAGACGAACCGGTGGAAGGCACCATGGCACGTTCCGTTCGAATTGGATTGTTCATAAGCGTTGCCTCGCACGACGTGGGACCAGTTGCAGTCGCTCGTTTGCCGCTCAATGCCCCTCACGTCAATTTCTTCGGCGCCCCGGTACCGCGGCGAAGACTGTCAACGAGGGAGCTAGATACAGGAGCATCGCGTTGGCTCGTTCTTCATAGACCGACTTAACCTCCGTGCCCTCCGGCAAGACGGTCCACTTCGCTTGGTCATCCGCGATGATGTGCCGAACGGGTACCGGCACGTGAATTCGCCGCAGCGAATTCTAAGTGCACATCCTAGCTCGGTCAACCGGCGACGGGTCGATGGATTCAGCACGGACGACGGCCTGCCAATCTCGTTCTTTGGCCAACAGCATGACGCGCCTCGATCGGTTGCCGGTTGTCGTCTTGATTGGTCCTTGCTCTTCTCGACCTTTGTAGGGACGGACACGGTGTGGGCTCAGACCACTTGAGGTGTATAGCCGCGCCTTAGCCGCGCCTACCACCAGCCGATAGCAGAAACATGAAGGCTATTCCAAAGGACGGCGAAGAGGTGCGGTGTCCCGAGTGTGACCGGGGGCAGCTCGTCTTCAGCCATCGCACGCTGAAGCCAGGGACGGGCGCGGGCCACGTCTGCGAATGCGGTTTTGTCCCGCCGGCAGCGGAATGGGAACCCGCGTGGCTGTGCGATGTCTGTGGCCACTACGAGCCCGCGTCTCACTCCAACGGGAGTTCTCTGAGGGCGCCCTCAGACGGTCGAAGGACCCGGACAATCTCGTCTAGAATGACGGATGAAATGAGAGAGTGAGCGTAGGTAGATTCATCTAGATGCTTTATTCAAAAGTGTTTAGATGATCGAGATGGCGGAGAGAGTGGGATTCGAACCCACGGTAGAGTTTCCCCTACACACGCTTTCCAAGCGTGCTCCTTCAACCACT
>Ga0326597_10003658_pt1 | contig 22011 bp, 31 predicted proteins | sample RVTome_12_FD_203789 | JGI IMG/M metagenome (GOLD analysis project Ga0326597, IMG submission 203789) | Soil microbial communities from uranium-contaminated site in the Upper Colorado River Basin, Wyoming, United States - RVT100D185 | ecosystem: Environmental > Terrestrial > Soil > Contaminated >...
AGCAATGAATCCGCCGATGAACGCCGATGAACGCCGACAAGATCAAGGCCGACCCCCAAAGGCATCAGCCACGGACAACACAGAGGACACGGACGGTTTGGGCCCAGGAGCAAGCCGAAGCTGGACGGGTCTCTCTCTGTGAACTCTGTGTTCTCTGTGGCTTAATCGGGTTCTATCGGCGTTCATCGGCGTCCATCGGCGGTTGATGTATACGAACGGACGGAGAGGGCAATGAGCGAACCGAAACTGCAGATCGACATCGTATCCGACGTCGTCTGACCCTGGTGCTTCATCGGGAAGCGCCGCCTGGAGGCTGCATTGAGCGCCTACGGGGAGGCACATCCCGATGCCGGAAAGCCGGCCGTGCGCTGGCTACCGTTTCAGTTGAATCCCGATATTCCCGAGGGCGGCATGTCGCGCCAGGATTATATCGCGATGAAATTCGGCCGCGGGGGCAAGGGCAAGTACGAACAGATCGCCGCCGTCGGCCGCCAGGTCGGGCTCGACATGGCTTTCGACAAGATCCAGGTCCAGCCCAACACCGTCAAATCCCACCGCCTGATGCATTACGCCGGAGAGCAGGGGCGGCAGGGCGAGATGGCGGAGGCGTTGTTCCGGGCGTACTTCGTGGAGGGCAGGAACCTGACCGATCCCGACGCGCTGGCGGACGTGGCCGCGGGCGCCGGCCTCGACCGCGCCGCCGTCGCGGCGTATCTGGCGAGCCCGGCCGACCGCGAGCTGGTTGAGCGCTCCGACATGAAACTGCGCGCCGGCGGCGTTCAGGGCGTGCCGTTCTTCATTTTCAACCACAAGGTTGCGGTATCCGGTGCTCAGGAAGCGGAGGTCCTGCTGCAGGCCATCGAGCAGTCACTTCAGGAGCAAGGATGAAGGAGGAAGGCGACGGGCGGCAGGCGAAGCTTGGACTCGACTCGTTCACACACTTCCCGAAACAGCGTGCCCGCTCCTTCCTCCTTTCGCCTTCGGCTTTCCCTAGCGGCGCCGTGACGGGTCCACGGTGACCGACTTCACCTCCTGCTTCTCGATCAGCTTGAACGAGTCGAGGTAACGGTTCACGACGCGGCTTGGTACGGCTGCGGTTTTTCCCAGGATGACCACCTGATAGAGGCGCTGGTCGACCAGGTAGAGGCGGGCGCGGACGAAGGCTTCGGTGTTCTCGATTTGGCCGTCGGCGCTGAACTCGATTCCCGGGTGCTTGCCGTCGATCTTCAGGGGGCGGTCAAAGCGCGTGAGCGTACCGTGCAGGCGCCTCAACCAGGTGTCCCGCACGCTGGCGAAGAGCTGGTCGGGGGTCGAGCCTAGCACCAGCGCGAGCGGGTAATCCGTGTAGCCGATCGCGACGACCGAGTCAGGACGGTCCGACACGTAGAGATGCGCGACGAATCTGCCCGCCGGGGTGTCGATCTCGCGCTTGGTATATAAAGGCTCGCCGCGCATTAGCACGGAGAAACCGGCGTCGCGAATGGCGAGCTCGTGCCATTCGGGCTTGCTGCACGCCGCAAGTGACAGCGCGAGCAAGCTGGGGAGCGCGTATACCAACAGCGTGAGTTTGCCGCTACCGCGCCGCATGCCGTGTGCCCCAGCTTTGGAAAAAGTGATTATAAAGCATAGCGTTGTGCTATGCTCACGCGGCCCGGGCGCACCGGACATGACACACGTCACGGTGGAAAGAGCCTCTAATAAAATGATCCGCGTGATGCATCGTCGCGGTTTTGGCTCACAACGCACACGTGGTTAGTTATGTTGGGGGCTCTGAACCTCACTCATGAGCGAGACGACGACCTACCGCAATGCGCTGGCTCTTGGCACCAACCTGCTGGAGTACCAGCTGGAATTGGTGCTCGGCGCGGGGGGGTTTGGCATGACTTATCTTGCCCGGGACACGAACCTGGAAAAGGTCGTAGCCATCAAGGAATACCTGCCGACCGATCTTGCGCTGCGCGCGCTCGACGGCAGCGTGGTCCCGGTCAACACCGAGTCCGAGCACGACTACCGGTGGGGCCTCGAGCGATTCATCCAGGAAGCGCGCACGCTCGCCCGGTTCAGCCATCCCAACATCGTCCGCGTGAACCGCTATTTCGAGGCGAACGGCACGGGCTACATGGTGATGGACTACGAGGAAGGTGAATCGCTCAATCAGCACCTGCGGCGCGGACCGCGTCCCGGCGAGGAAGGCCTCAAGGCGCTGCTTGCACCGCTGCTCGACGGCCTCGAGGCAGTGCACAAAGTCGGTTTCCTGCATCGAGACATCAAGCCGAGCAACATTTTTCTGCGCGTTGGCGGCGCGCCGGTGCTGCTCGACTTCGGCTCGGCGCGGCAGGCGTCGAGCGGAACGCGCAGCCTGACATCCGTGCTGACGCCCGGGTTTGCGCCGCTGGAACAGTACGCGAGCGACGGGAACCAGGGCCCATGGTCCGATATCTACGCCATCGGCGCGGTCGTCTACCGCGCGATCACCGGCAACAATCCGCCCGACGCCGTGACCCGCCTCAAGGCGGACACGGTGATGCAGGCGCTCGACGGTGCGCGTGACTGCTATAGCGAAGACTTCCTCAATGCAGTGAAGTGGGCGATGGCGCTGGACGAGACGCAGCGGCCGCAATACATTGCCCAGTGGAAGCCCGCATTGTTCGGCGGGCAGGCCGCACCGGTTACACCCGCGCCAGCGGCGCCGGCAGACGCCGCGACGGTGCCGCTCACCCGGCGCGCGAAGCCGACGCAACCCCTTTCCTCGGCGAGCACGCGGCCTGCGACGATGCGGCCGCCGAAGAAATCAGGCTGGCGCCAGATCGGGATTGCGGCCGTAATCGTCGTGGCGATCGCCGTGGCCGGTGCGTGGAACAAGCAACGTGCGGCGAAGGAAATGGCGCGGATCGAGGCGGCGGGTCTCGCCGCGGAACGCCGGGGAATGGAGCAGCGCGCAGCGAAGCTCGATGCGGAACGCAAGCAGTTATACGAGGAGCGCAATCGTGCCGCGGACCACCTTCGCCGTACTGAAGAGGAACGCCGCCGCGCTGCGGCAGGCGCCACGCCCGAGCCTCGTGAGCTCAGGCCCGGGCCGGCGCCGCGCGAGCGCCCGGGCCGCGACCGTGCGGACAGGCCCTCCGATCTTTCGCCCGGGCAGGTGCAGCGGCTGCAGCGGGCGGCCGAGGGCGATTTTCGCGCGGCCGACGCCAATTCGGACGGCTATCTATCGCGGGACGAGGTTGCGCGCCGCTTTCCGTTTGCGGCGCGGGAGTTCGAACGGGTAGATGCCGATCGCGACGGGCGCATCTCGCCGCGGGAGTTCTGGCGGCTGCGCCGCGCCCAAGGGGAGCGCGCCAAGAATCCGTAACCTCACGCTCTTTCTCTCACGCTTCACCTGAAAGCAGGAACTCGCGCACCACCGCGATCTGGTCATCCGCCATCAGCATCGGGGCGTGACCGATGCCGTCGAATTCCACCAGGCGAGGCTTGGGCCCGCGCTGGGTCATGGCGACCGCCATGTCCTTGAGCAGCAGGTCGGATTGCGCGCCGCGCAGAAGCAGCGTCGGGCAGGTGATCGCATCCCAGTGCTGCCACAGCACGATGTCCTCGAGGGGCGCTTGCTGGAATGCAAGCCCAATGTCCGGGTCGTAGCACATTCCCCAGGTGCCGTCGGCGCGCTCCTTCGCGCCGTGGCGCGTCAGGTGCCGCCACTGCTCGTCGGTGAGCGGCCCGAACGGGGCCGACACGGTGCGCACCCAATTCTCGAGCTCGTCGTAAGTCGCGAATCGCGGATCCTTGCCGACGTAAGTTGCGATGCGCACCAGCGCTTCCTTGGGGATCACCGTACTGACGTCGTTGACGACGAGCCTGCGGAGCGGATTCCGGGGCAGCGAGGCAAGCAGCATGCCGATGATGCCGCCCATCGAGGTGCCCACCCAGTAGAAGGTCCTCTCGCCTCCGGCCGTCAGGCGTGCGATCAGCGCCGTCACGTCGGCCAGGTACTGGGAATAGCTGTAATCGTTCTTGCCGGCGAGCCAGTCGCTCTTGCCGCGCCCCGCCATATCCGGGCACACGACTCTGAAGTCCGGGGTGAGAGCCTGCGCCAGCGTATCGAAATCCCGGCCGTTACGGGAAAGACCGTGCACGCAGATCACGACGCGCGGGGCATCGGGATCGCCCCAGTCGAGATAGTGCAGGCGGTGAAACCCCCTGGAGTCGAGGCACAGGATGCTGTTGCTCTTCATGCGGCGCCGGATGATCGATCGTGCAGAATTCTACCGCCAATGTAAAAAGGCATCATCGCTGCGATCTCGACCACGTGGTTGAGGTTGTCGTGGTTGGAGTTGGCATTCGCCCTCAGTCAAACAGGGCGAGCAGCCAGTAGGCGCCGGTGGAGCCGGCTGTCAGAAGAATGACGAGATGCAGCCGGCTCCACAGTGCAAAACGCCGGCCGAGCTTGTCCGGCAACTCGTCGGCCAGCAGGAACAGCCGCCCGTCGGCCGGCTTTCTCAAAAGGTGCACGCCGTCTCGGGTGCGAATCCCGGCGTGGCGCTCGCGAACCTCGCGCTTTGCCTGCAGGCGGGCCATTTCCCATTCCTTCATGTCGATCGCGCCGTCGCGGTCGAGGTCGAAGCGCTCGTGCAAGGCGGCCTTGTCTGTTTTCCACTCGGCGAGGAGATGGCTCATGTCGGCGCGCTCGTCGAGCTCGGTCACGTTGGCGGTGGCCGTGCTGAATTCGCCCAACGCGTAGAGTATGCCCTGCGGCAGCAGCAGCCACTCGGTGTAGCGGTAGTCGCCCTGCTGCCACGTCTGCCTGCGCCGCGATATCACCTCCGCGCCGTCCGGAGAAATGACGCATTGGCCGGTTTCGTCGACGAGCAGGAAGTGCTCGTTGCTCTCCCCGCTCGTCACGAATACCCACTTGTCGTTCGAGTCCCTGCGTTCGACGTGGTGGCGGTACCAGCAGCAGGGCAGCCCGGTCAGCTTGCTCGTGACGGGAAAGCCCGCGATCTGCTCGGCGCGGCCGAGGAGCTCGACGTAGCCCTGCGCCGCGGAGGCGACCTTGGAGGTGGGCAGGTCATGGATCTGCCGGTAGCGCCGGTGGGTCGCGATCCAGGCGAAGAAGCTGACGCCGGCCATCGCCAGCAGCGCCCACGGCCATGCGGCGGCGCCCTCGAACTGGAACGCCACCAATGCGATGACGAAGTGGATCCCGCCGGAGAGCCACTCCGACGTGTGGAACCGGAATGAGCCCACTTGCGCGGCGCCTGGCGCTGCCTGGCAGCCTGCCGGACTTAGCAGCCCGACCGGCTGCTAAAAGCAAGACCGCCTGGCGATTCGGACGCAAACCCGCCCGCAGCGCGCGAATGTGAAGCAAAGCAGCGGGGAATTCGCATATCCGTCATCGTTTCCTGCATTTTTTCGGCGCCGGTTTTGCATCAGGAGTTTGTCGGGACCAAGCCCGACAAACTCCTTAGGATCAGGAATTGAACAGCTGCTTGACGTCGACGTCTGTCTTCTCTTCGGCTGAGAACTCCAGGAGCTGCGCCGGCTTGAAGGCGAACGTGTTGGCGACAATCGAGTCGGGGAACTGCTCGATGCGTACGTTGTTGATATTGACCGACTCGTTGTAGAACTCGCGGCGGTCCGCGATGCCGTTCTCGAGCGCGGAGATGCGGCTTTGCAACTGCTGAAACGTCTGGTTGGTCTTGAGGTCGGGATAGGCCTCGGCCAGCGCAAAGAGGTGACCCAGCGCGCCCCGCAACATGCCTTCGGCCTGGCCCAGTTGCGGGATGTTCTGTGTTTCGCGCGCGGTGAACACCTTGGAGCGCGCTTCCATCACGCTGGTCAGCGTGTCCTGCTCGAACTTCATGTACTGCTTGCAGGTCTCGACCAGCTTCGGCAGCTCGTCGTGGCGCTGCTTGAGCAGAACGTCGATGTTGGCCCAGGCCTTGGAGACGTTGTGCTTGATCTGGACCAGGTTGTTGTAAATGATCACGCCGTAGATGACTACAACCAGCGCGAGGCCGAGCAGTATCAGGGTGCCGATCGCCATTCATTCCTCCCGTTCTCGGAGCGCGCGGCGGCGCTCCCGGTGAGGCGATCTTATACCACGCGCGCGGGACTCCGTCGCGGTTGGCCGGGTTCTCATAACAATACAATGATGTCAAATACCGATCATGCCTGTAGACGACGGCGGCGCGCCGTCGGGGATATGCCGGGGATCGTTTAGAATCGGGAAAATTCCACGTTTGCGAGGGTGGGGGTGAGTAGCGTTTGCGTGTTCTGCGGTTCCAATGCCGGCAATGGCGAGGTTTACGTCGAGGCGGCGCGCCGGCTCGCGCGCGTGCTTGTGGCGCGGGAGCTGAAGATCGTGTACGGCGGCGGAAACATCGGGTTGATGGGCGTGCTGGCCGAGGCGGCGCTTGCGGCGGGCGGGCACGTCACCGGCGTTGCGCCGCGGGCGTTGCTCGAGAAGGAGGTGGTGCACACCGGCCTCACCGATCTGCGCGTGGTCGACTCCATGCACCAGCGCAAGGCGCTGATGGCCGAACTCTCCGATGCGTTCATCGCCATGCCGGGCGGGCTCGGGACTCTCGAAGAGCTGTTCGAAGTGCTGACCTGGAACCAGCTCGGATTTCACCGCAAGCCGTGCGCCGCCCTGAACGTCGCGGGATTCTTCGACCGGCTGACGGACCATCTGGACCACGCGGTCGCGGAGCGCTTCCTCAAGCCCGAGCACCGCGCGATGCTCTTGATCGAGCGCGATCCTGCGGCGCTCGTCGAGCGGCTGAAGACGCACCGTCCGCCCGAGGTGAGCAAGTGGATCGGTCGCGGGCAGACGTGACGGCTCGTTTCGTGCGAGGCGTCGCGCGGCTGGCGGCTGAGTGCGGCGCCCTCCTTATGCGCGCATAGATAATTTCGAACCTGCGCGGGGTCACGCGCGCTTACAATCGCGGCAGTTTATCTCCGGCGGGTTTCTTCCCTCATGCCCTCGATGCAGTCGCAGTCCGAGTACGCGCACCTGCTGGGCGAGTATCGGCTGCCCGACGGCACGCCGGTCGAGCCCGCATTTCAACTTCTGATGGACCGGGTCAAGGATTACACCGCGGAATGGGCGGAAGGCATCACCGGCATCCCGGCTCAGACGATACAGCGGCTCGCGCACGAGATCGGTGTCACCGCGCGCGACCAGAAGATCGAGCTGCCGATCGCGTGGACCGATTCGTGGGGCGTGGAGCACGGGACGGTCAACGGTAACCCGGTGGCGTTTCATGCGATGCGCGGGCTCGCCGCGCATTCCAACGGGTTTCAGACGATCCGCAGGACCGGTATTATCAGGCCGTGTGCTGAAAGAGGCTCTTCTTTTCGAACGAATGTTGCGGCGCAATAGGAACTGGACTATAAAGGGATTGTGAGCGGCCGATCGTCGCCGCTCACCGGTGTTTGTTTGCCGCATTTCAATCTTTGCAAGAGAGGCTAGCATCATGACTACAGAGAACGCAGTCAGTACGGACAGACTCGTACAGGACCTCAAGACCGTAGTGGCCGACGCCGAAGAGTTGGTGCGCGCGACCGCGAACCAAGCCGGCGAGAAGGCGGCGGTCGCGCGCGAGAGAATTCAGGAAAGCCTGCAGCGCGCCAAGGTCAAGCTGGTCGAAGCGGAGCAGGTGGCGATGGTGCACGCGAAGCAGGCGGCCAATGCGACGGATCAGTACGTGCGCGAGAATCCGTGGACCGCGGTCGGCATCGCCGCGGGGGCCGGTCTCCTGCTCGGACTGCTGGTCGGCAGGCGCTGAACGCGAGGCGCTTGTGAGCGCGGGCGGGACCGAACCCGGCGCTGCCGCTCCTGGTGGCATGATTCAGTCGTTGCGCAATCTCGCGGCGACGGCGCTGCAGATCGTGCACACGCGGCTCGAGTTGCTCGCGACGGAGCTCGAGGAGGAGCGCGCGCGGGCGCTGCAAGTTCTTTTCTGGAGCACCATCGCGCTGTTCTTTCTGGCTTTCGCTCTGGCGATGCTTACCCTCCTGTTAGTGGTCCTGTTCTGGGATACGCACCGCGTGGCGGTCATCGCGTTCTTCTGCGTGCTGTATGCGGCGGCAGGAATCGCTGCCGGCTTGTATGTGCGCGGCAAGGCAAGCACGGGCCGCGGGATTTTTTCCGCGAGTCTCGGCGAACTGCGCAAGGACCGCGACGAGCTGACGCCGCCCTGACGATGCATAGCGAGAGCCTGATCGAGATCGCGCGGCGGAAGGAGCGCATGGTGGCACGGGCAGCGCGACAGCGCGCTGCCGTCGCCGCGGAGGCGTGCACCCTGGAGAAGCCGCTCGCCATTGTCGACCGCGGCGTGGCCATCGTTCAGTTCTGCAAGACGCACCCGTTGCTGCTCGTGGCTGGTGCCGTCGGCGTGTTGATCCTGGGCCGGCGCAACATGGCCGCCTGGGCCGGCCGCGGTTGGGTCGCGTGGCGGGCGTGGCGCTCGCTGTCGTCCTGGGTGGAAGGCTCCGGTCGCTAGGAGTTTGCCGGACTTGGCCCCGACAAACCCCTGGCGGGGCCGCCTCTACGCCACATCACTATCATGCCGTTCCGAAGACCGGCAACCGGCGCGCATCTCGAGTGACCCGCGGAGCGAGCCGCAGGTTCCTGCGATGACGGGGCGTGCTTAGTCCGGAACGGATCGAACATCTGTCTCGACCTTCACGGCGATCCGCAGCGGGCGGGGCTTGCCGTATTCTCCGACGGCAACCACCACATGGCGTTGGAAGAAGCGTTGCAGGCGTTCGTCGCCCGGCATCCCCGGGTCGGTGACGTCTTCTACGCCGCCACGCCGCCCCGGGTGATCGTTGATACGCTGAACGCGGGTGGCGTGCAACTCGGCAACCTTGCCTTGAGAATCAGGCCGCACGTTTTCATCAGCCCGGGCAGGGTGCTCGATATGCTCGATCCGTCGTCCCGAAGCCCGCGCGTGGTCTGCGGCGAAACCATCCATCACTGCGAGGCGCTCCAGTGCGTCGCTGACGGGCGCGCTCCGGGACGGTTACTTCTTGAACGCGATGAACATCGCGGAGGTTCAGACCTTGACGTCATCGACCTGCCGCGCGAAGAAGAAAACCGGGCGGAACCCGTGCGGGCCATTCTGCGGCTTGATTTCGAGCGTGCCCGAGACTTCCCGCTGCATCGCCGCGTCCGCCAATCGCTCGACCGCCAGAAACACCTCGGTGCCGCCCAGTTCCCGGCGCAGACGATCGTCGCTCGCGAGCAACTCCGCGCCGCTTGCCTCCCAGTATAGCCAAGGAAACGGTATTCGATCTTGGCCGCGCCTTTATGAGCGAATTCATCGCCCTGGATGTACTTGCCACAGCGCGTAAGCCCCACCGTGCGCTCCCCCGTGGTGGCCCAGGTGTGCCGCGCGCGCAAGGCTTCACCCACCGCCTTGCGCGTCAGTTGCGGCGCCAGCAACCCGGTGACGCAACCCTTGGTGCCGAACACTGCGGTTCCCGGCACTCCGCCACCGCAGCGAAGCGCGAGGTGCCCAGGGGATCGACGTAACAGCGGAAACGGAACCCCTGTTCGACGAACGTCTGTACGCGCGTGCCGGGGCCGCCGAAGCGCCGGTCGCCGAAGCGGAGGATGAGGTGATCGCCGGCCTTGAGGTAACCGTCCACCGTGTCCACGATCACCGCCTTCTGGAATGGCCGTTCATGGCCTTTGTCTTGTCGTACAGCCCTTCCGGCGCGGAATAGTCCCCGAGCTTCTTTCTGATTTCTTTCTCAGTAAAGGTTCGCTGCGCGGCTGCCTTCTTGAGATCGGCCATCGTGTTCATTTCTCTCGCCTCGCCTTGTTGCAAGTTAGTGCCGGGGTGCCAAGCAAAGTCCGCGCCGCGGCGCGCATGCGGGCGCGACGGCGCATCGTCCCGTAAACCAGGGACTGGATGACGATCGCCTTCTTGGCTTCCTGCTCTTCCGGCGAATCGCCGAGCAGGTTGGTCACGCCTTTGACGATGGGCAGCAGAGTGGCGGCGCGGGCATTGGCCGCGGGTATCAAGCATGCGAGCAGGATGTTCACGCCGAAAAAGCCCCCGGATGACCCGGCCGACGTTGGAGGCCATGACCTTGCCCAGGATAGCGAGCGCGATCCGGCGATCGAGTTTGAGCAGCTGCATGATTGCACCAACGAAGAACGCGAACAGGCACAGCCAGACCACGTGGCCGGTGAATCCCGAGAACACCGTCGCCATGGGCGGCCTGCCCTTGTCCCAAGGCAGGGCCTGCGTAAGGATTAGCAGCGTTGACACCGAAATGCCGGTGATGCCGACCGGCAAGGCTTCCGATACCCAGATGATGCTGGCCCAGACGACGATGGCGAGCACTTTCATGCCTGCCGGGGAAAGCCCATCCGGGCGGGGAAAGACCCACATGATCAAGGCGAACATCACCCACGCCAGGACGAACCCGATCAATACCCGGGTCGGGTTTCGCCCGCTTTGCTCGATGTTGTGGATGAGGTGCCCGAGAATGCCGTGTGGTGAGCTGGAACCGGCTGCTACCGTTGTCATGGCCAACTCCTCCGTGGTGATGTCCGGCCCTGGACGATGCGAGCGCGGCCGCCCTTGCCGAGCGGTACCTGCCCTGGCCAACCGCGTGTTAATCCACGCTTTTTCAGTAAGTTATCGCCGGCAGCTTGATCGCCAGACGGGCGCCGAGTCCCGTTCCAGAGGGCGGGACCCCCATGCGTCCGGCTGCGCTTTGCAGTCCCTTTGGGCGTCGGATACGATTGGAGCAAATGAATTTCGGGCTGTCTGTCAGCCAGCCGACACTTCAATGACCTCCAGGACCCCGGAAATCCGCAATTTTGCACGCCAAGCTGTAGCCGCGTCGGCTGCGGGCGCCGGAGCCGGGGCGGTAGCGCCGTCCAATTTCCTTGCGCATCTCGACGCCGACGAGTACGCCGAGCTTCTGGCGCTTGCCAAGCTACAGCCGTTTGCGAAGGGCGAGCTGGTGTTCAGGGCGGGGCACCCGGGAACAATGTGTACTTCCTGCAGGGCGGAAAGCTCAAGATCTGCCAGTTGTCGCCGCTCGGACGCGCGGTGATCCTCTGGTTCTGTTTTCCCGGCGAAATATTCGGTCTGGCGGAAGTCGCCCAGGGCGGCGGCCGTGTGGTGAATGCCCAGGCGTGTGAACAGTCCGAGGTACTGGCGCTCTCGCAGCAACAATACCGGAGCTTCCTGTCAAGCTACCCCCGGATAGCGCTGCTCAGCATGCAGGTGCTTTCTTCCCGCTTGCGCGTGCTCGGTGAAATGTTTGTGAATCTCGTGTCGGACGACGTGAATACACGTATCGCAAAGCTCATTCTGCGTTTGTCCGCCCGCTACGGTACTCGCGTGGGCAAGGAGATCTTTCTCAATATTCCGCTCACCCACCAGGAGATCGCCGATATGATTGGCACGTCGCGCCAGACCGCGACCAGCGCGCTCTCGGCGCTCAAGCGCAAAGGCGTGCTGTTAATAGACAATCATCGCATTCACATCGAGAGCGAAGAACTGCTCAACGAGATAAGTCACCACGGATAGACCGCCTGCGTTATGAAGATCGTGTTCGGCATATTGCTCGTCGCCAACGTATTTTTCGTTGTCTATTATCGACTGCTGATCCATTACTTTCGGCATGCGCCTGGCGGCGAACCGCATGCTGGATTCGGAACGGTGATCAGCTTGCCGGAGAAGAAAAGGCTGGCGGGGGTGGGCATGAAGTACTGGCGCCGCTACTGGATAGCTATAGCGACAATGGTCGCGCTCATCGCCGCAGGGCTGGCGTGGCGCTACCCGTACGTCTCGGCGAGTTTCCGGATGATGGACTGGGTCCATCGATGTTCCCCAAGAAACGGTAATATACGGGCTCTTGTCAATCGCATGATGTGGACGTGACGCGCCGCTGCGGCACGGGAGGCAACGTATGGCTGAAAACACGCTGGGCGCCTACAACATTTTCGATCTGCGCAAGATCGCGAAACGCCGCCTGCCTAAAGGTCTGTTCGAATTCGTCGACCGCGGCACCGAGGACGAAGTTTCGCTCGCCAACAATCGCGCGGTGTTCGAGCGCATGCGATTCAAGCCGCGAACGCTGATTGACGTTTCCAAGCGCGGCCAGGAAACCACGCTCTTCGGCGTAAAGCACAAAATGCCGGTGGTGATCGCGCCGACCGGGGTCGCGGGACTGCTGTGGCACGAGGGCGAGATCGCGCTCGCGCGCGCCGCGGCCGAGGCCGGCATTCCATTCACGCTCGCCACCGGCTCGATGACCGGCATGGAGAAGGTGGCGGAGCAGGCCGGGGGCGAGCTCTGGTTCCAGCTCTACATGTGGCCGGATCGCAAGCTGTCGCACCAGCTTGTCGAGCGGGCGAAGGGCGCAGGGTTCAAGGCGCTGGTGGTGACGGTGGACGGCGTGGTCTCGGGCAACCGCGAGTACAATCTGCGCAACGGCTTTACCATCCCCTTCAGCTTCACCCGCAAGAACGTGACCGACGTGCTGATGCATCCGGGATGGATGCTGAACGTGCTGGCGAAGTACGTCTTCACCAGCGGCATGCCGCGCTACGAGAACTACCCGAGCGAGATCAAGTACAAGGTGACGGCACGCCCGATGGGCCGCTCGCAAATGCGCAACGACTCGCTCAACTGGGAGGACCTCAAGGACCTGCGCAGGATGTGGTCGGGGAAGCTTCTGGTCAAGGGCATACTCCATCCGCAGGACGCGGCGTTGGCCGCCGATTGCGGTGCCGATGGCGTGATCGTTTCTAATCACGGCGGGCGCAACCTCGACGGGGCGATCTCGCCGATCGAGGCTCTGCCTGATGTGGTCGAGGCGGTGGCTAACCGCATCACCGTTCTGGTGGACAGCGGATTTCGCCGCGGCTCGGACGTCGTCAAGGCGCTGGCGCTCGGCGCGCACGCGGTGCAGATCGGGCGCTCCACGCTCTACGGTGTTGCGGCAGGCGGGCAGCCGGGCGCACAGCGCGCGCTCGCCATTTTCCGCGAGGAGATCGACCGGGTGATGGGGCTTCTCGGCTGCCGCGGCGTGGCGGAGCTGGGTCCCGAGTATCTGCACATCACCGACCCGGCCTTGCACCGCGCCGGGCAGGGGAAGCCGGACCTCAAGCTTCTCGATTCCGCGCGTGCGGCAGCCGAAGGATAAGCTTTGACGGCCTACTGGCTGCTGGGGCTTCTGCCCGTCGTTGCGATCGGTTACATCATCTGGACACACCGCAGGAAGAATGCACGGCAAGCTGCGGCGCGGGCGGAGCGGTTCGCGAATCTGCACCACGCCGCGAAACAGCCGGCGGGCAGAACTGAGGCGGCTGCCGCGCCGGCGCCGGCCGTGCCGGCGGCGGCTCGCCCAGCACCAGTGGAGGAATTCCCGCTGCCGTATCGCAGCAGGTCACGCATCCTCACGCAGCCGCACGCGGTGCTCTACTACCTGCTCAGGTCCGCATTGCCGGACTACGAAGTCTTCGTCCACGTCAATCTGGCGGGGGTGATCGAGGTTGCCCCGCAGGCAACGGGCGCGGAGCGCGACGAGCGGCGCCGGGCGATATCGCAACTCACGGTCGATTGCGCGGTGTGCAGCAAGGCGATGGGGGTGGTGGTCGCGATCGATCTCGTTGCGTCCGGTACGGCAGACTCGACGTTCAAGTCCCGATGCCTCGCAGGGGCTGGCGTGCGCTACATGCAAATCGATCCTGTGCGCCTGCCGCGGCGGGGCAGCGTCCGCGAGCTGGTGCTGGGCCGGGCCGGCTGAGGGGCGGCGGCATTGGCAATTCCTGACTCGATTTGGGGCGTTTACATCTTTTTTTCCCGGAAAAATTTCAAGTACTTGAATATAAATACATTTGTATTTTGACTTATGTGTCGATGGTTGTTACGATGCCAATCGTTTCAGTACAAATCATTTTAATTGGAATAGCAGCAAAGAAAACAAGTCAACTTATTGAAAGTGAATAGTATTATTGGAATCTACGATACTGCGGAGCTGCGGTCGGCCGTAACGGCCATCGCTGATGCCCAAGCCGGCCCGACCGAGGGAGATACGGTGGACACCGTCGCGGGCGTGGCGAGCACTGTGCGGTTCGATGCCCGCATCCTGCATGCCTTGCGCCGGATCATCCGTGGTTTCGCGCTTTATTCAAAAGAGATCCTGGCCACGAGCCACATCACGGCGCCGCAGCTCGTCTGCCTGCTTGCCGTGGTCGAATCCGGACCGCTGACGGCGACCGCGATCGGCCGCCGCGTGCATCTGAGCGCGAGCACCGTGGTCGGCATTCTCGACCGGCTCGAGGAAAAGGGATTGATCGCGCGCACGCGCGACGACGAGGATCGCCGCGTGGTTATGGTCAGCGCAACGGCGCAGGGAATCCGCCTCTCGAAGGATGCCCCCTCGCCACTGCAGCAGACGCTGGCGAAGCGCCTCGGTGCTTTGCCCGAGCTCGAGCAGGCCGCGATTGCGCTTGCGCTCGAGCGCGTCGTCGACCTGATGAACGCCCAGCCGGACGATGCAGCGTCCGCCTCGAGCGGGCACTCGGACGGCCTCCCGGCGCCGTAATTCAACGCTCACGGCAGCGAGCGACGACAGCTTCGGGCTGCCAAACGACCTTCATTACTTTTTCGTCGAAATGACAGGGACAGCCATCAGCCGTACCGAACGACAAGTGATACCGCGCCGCGAACACCCGGTGCTGGAAAAGCCGGCGGTGGCGCATGGCGCGGAGATTCACGATCTGGTGAGCCGCTGCAGGCCGCTCGACCTGAACTCGCGCTACGCCTACCTGCTGCTGTGCGCGCATTTTCGCGACACCTGCGTGCGCGCCGAGTCCCGCGGCGAGACGGTGGGCTTTGTCTCGGCTTACAACCCGCCCGGGCGGGAAGACGTCATCTTCGTGTGGCAGGTGGCGGTGGCAGCCTCGATGCGGGGGCAAGGGCTTGCCAAGGCGATGCTGCGCGAGCTGCTGGGCCGCGACCGGACCGGGAAATGGCGGTTTCTCGAAACCACCGTGTCCCCGTCCAACACGGCGTCGCTGCGGCTGTTTCATTCGCTGGCGCACGATCTCGGCGCGCCGGTCACCGAGTCAACGCTTTTTTGCGCGGCCGAGTTCGGGGCGGAGGAGCACGAGAAGGAAGATCTCATCCGGATCGGACCTATTCCATATCAACTACAACGAGGAGAAACTCAGCGATGACGCTCAAGATATTTGAACGACTCGAGTCGGAGGTGCGGGGCTACGTGCGTTCCTTCCCGACGCTGTTCACGAAAGCGCGGGGTGCGACACTCTTCGACAGCGAAGGCCGGAAATACGTCGACTTCTTTGCCGGCGCCGGTACGCTCAACTACGGCCACAACAACCCCTCCCTCAAGCAGCCGTTGATCGACTACCTCGAATCCGACGGGCTGGTTCACGGGCTGGATATGGCGACCGCCGCCAAGAAGGCCTTTCTCGAAACCTTCGAGCGCATGATCCTCAAGCCGCGCGAACTGAGCTACAAGATCCAGTTCCCGGGGCCGACCGGAACCAATGCCGTGGAGGCGGCGCTCAAGCTTGCCCGCCAGATCAGGGGCCGCGCGAACGTTATCTCGTTCACCAACGGCTTTCACGGCGTAACCGGCGGCTCGCTCGCCGCGACCGGCAACGCGAAGTTCCGCGAGGCGGCCGGCACTTCGCTCGACAACACGACTTTCATGCCGTACGACGGTTACCTGGGCGAGGGCGTGGACACCATCGCCATGCTCGAGCGCATGATTGCGGACAACAGCAGCGGGGTGGACACGCCGGCCGCGGCAATCGTCGAAACGGTGCAGGGCGAAGGCGGAGTGAACGCGGCAGGCTTCGAATGGCTGCGTGCCCTCGAGCAGGTCTGCCGGCGGCACGACATGCTCCTCATCGTCGACGACATCCAGGTCGGATGCGGCCGCACCGGCACCTTCTTCAGCTTCGAGCAGGCCGGCATATCCCCCGATATCGTCACATTGTCCAAGTCGATCAGCGGCTACGGGCTGCCCATGGCGCTGGTGCTCATGAAGCCGGAGCTCGACGTGTGGTCGCCCGGCGCGCACAACGGCACGTTCCGGGGCAACAACCTCGCCTTCGTCACGGCCAATGCGGCGATCACGCATTACTGGGCCAACGAGGATTTCGGGGCGACCGTACGCCGCAAGGGCGGCATCATGCAGGGATGGCTCGAGCACATCGCGAACTGCTATCCGGACGGTAATTTCTGCGTGCGCGGCCGCGGCATGATCCAGGGGCTCGTGGCGCCGAACGGGGAGCTCGCCTCGCGCATCACGGCACTGGCCTTCCAGATGGGGCTGGTGATCGAGACCTCCGGCGCCGAGGGCCAGGTGGTGAAGCTGCTGCCGCCGCTCACGATCGACGAGGCGACGCTGCGCGACGGGCTCGACATTCTCGAGCACTGCGTCGCGGAGGTCTTGGAGGTGCCGTACGCCGAGAACCGCAACATCCGGTTCATCAATTTCCGGAGCGCGTAATGATCGTCCGCAAAGTCCGGGATATCGAAGGATCGGCGCAGGACGTGGTGACGCCAAACTGGGCGAGCCGGCGCCTGCTGCTCAAGAAGGACGGGATGGGGTTTTCGCTGCACGAAACGACCGTTTTTCCGGGCACCGAAACGTACATCTACTACAAGAATCACCTCGAGGCGGTGTATTGCGTCGAGGGCGAGGGCGAGATCGAGGAAATCGCCACCGGCGAGCGTCATCCGATTTCCCCCGGAATGATGTACGCCCTCGACCGGCACGACCGCCATTATCTGCGCGCGACGAGCCGTATGCGGCTGGTGTGCGTGTTCAATCCTCCGCTCACCGGGCGCGAGGTGCACGACGAGGAAGGCACCTATCCGCTGGTGGAAGAGGAAGAATCGATTACGTAACAGGAGGCAATGATATCCATGGTGCTGGTTTCCGATACCTATCAATCACGCAACGACAACGAAGCCGCGATCATCCTGCGACAGGATCCGGTCGTTTATTCCGGCCGCAACGGCGGCTCCGGACCGGGCCTCTCGCAGCATCAGTTGAAGAGCTATCAGAAGAACGGCTTCATCATGCTGAAGAGCTTCTTCAGCCCGGAGGAGGCCGCCGTGTTCCTGCGCGAGGCGCGCAAGATGGCGGCTGACCCGGCGATTCGCGGCCGCGAGGAGGCGATCATCGAGCCGGGCAGCGACGAAGTGCGTTCGGTGTTCATGGTGCACAAGCTGAACGCCTTGTTCGGGCGCTTGGTGCGCGATGAGCGCCTGCTCAACGTGGTGCGCCAGATCCTGGGCAGCGAGGTCTATGTTCACCAGTCCCGGCTGAATCTCAAGCCCGGGTTCGTCGGCAAGGAGTTCTATTGGCATTCTGACTTCGAGACCTGGCACGTCGAGGACGGCATGCCGCGCATGCGCGCCCTGAGCTGCTCGATCCTTGTCACCGAAAACAACGAATTCAACGGGCCGCTGATGCTGATCCCCGGGTCGCACATGCACTACATCTCCTGCGTCGGCGATACGCCGGACGACCACTACAAGCAGTCGCTCAAGAAGCAGGAGTACGGCGTGCCGGACCATGCGAGCCTGAGGTTTCTGGTCGAGCGCGGAGGCGTCCAGGCGCCGAAAGGACCCGCGGGCTCGGTGGTGCTGTTCGACTGCAATACGATGCACGGCTCCAACAGCAACATCTCGCCCTATCCGCGCAGCAACGTGTTCTTCGTCTACAACAGTGTCGAGAACACGCTCGGCGATCCGCGTTTCGGCCTGAAGCCGCGCCCGGAATTCATCGCGCACCGCCGTGCCTTTTCGCCGCTCGAGCCGGTGAGGGCGGATTAGGCCGCCTTGCAGACGAGCTGACGGCGGGGAAGATGGGCGCGTCCCCGTTGCGGCACGGGAGCCGCCGAGCCGCGATGCGCGCCGCCGCGTGCGCGGCCGCGGCGCTTGTCGTCGCCGCCTGCTCCGGCGGCGGGACCGAGCCCGGGGCGGCAGCCGGGTTGTCGAGCCTCGAGCGGGCGCAGCAGAGCGGCAAGATCCGGGCGGGCTATGCCAACGAGGCGCCGTATGCGTACCTCGAGCCCGCCACGGGACGGCTGACCGGGGAAGCGCCGGAGATTGCAAGAGTCATCCTCGCGGAAATGGGGATCAGGGAAATCGAGGGCGTGCTGACCGAATTCGGCTCGTTGATTCCCGGACTCAACGCGCGGCGCTTCGATATCATTGCGGCCGGCATGTACGTTCTGCCTGAACGCTGCCGCGAGATCGCGTTTTCCAATCCGACCTATTCGGTCGGCGAGGCTTTCGTCGTGCGCCAGGGCAACCCCAAGCGGCTGCACAGTTACGAGGATGTCGCAAAGCGCCCGGATGCGTCTCTGGGCGTGGTGGCCGGCACCGTTGAGCGCAGCTACGCGCGGGCGACGGGGGTCCCCGACGACCGGGTGGTGGTGTTTCCGGACGCGCCGAGCGCGCTCGAAGGCGTGGGGGCGGCGCGCGTCGACGCCTACGCGGGCACCAGCCTCACGGTGAACGATTTGCTGCGCAGGGCCGGTTCCGACCGCGTCGAGCGTGCCGACCCGTTCACCGACCCGGTCATCAACGGAAAATCGGTTCGGGGCTACGGGGCATTCGGCTTCCGCAAGAGCGACAAGGCCCTGGTGGCCGAGTTCAACAAGCGGCTCGCCGGGTTCATCGGTACCGAGCGCCACCGCGAGCTCGTCAAGGCATTCGGCTTCAGCCAGCGCGAGCTGCCGGGCGTGGCCACGGCGGCCGCGCTGTGCCGCGGCTGACGGCACTCGGCATCCACGGCGGCGGCGATGAACGAGATTTTCCACACCGTCACTCCGCTGTTCGTCGGCCTGCTCGTCACCCTGAAGATCACTGCGGGCGGCACGGCTGTCGCGCTGGCGGCGGCGTTTGCGGCCGGACTCTCGCGGCTGTCGCGCCGCTGCCTGCTGCGCTGGCCCGCAGCGGTCTATATTGAGACCTTCCGCGGCACCTCCGCGCTGGTCCAGCTCTTCTGGTTTTTCTTCGTGCTGCCGTTCTTCGGGATCGACCTGGCGGCAATGACGGCGGCGGTCCTCGTCCTTGGGCTCAATACCGGTGCCTACGGCGCCGAGGTCGTCCGCGGCGCGATCCTCGCCGTCCCGCGCGGCCAGGTCGAGGCCGCCAGGGCGCTCAATATGGGTCCGGCACGGACCCTGTGGCGCATCGTCCTGCCGCAGGCGCTGATCGCAATGCTGCCGCCGGCCGGCAATTTAGTGATAGAGCTAATGAAGAACAGCGCCCTGGTGTCGCTCATCGCAATTACCGAGTTGACGTTTGCCGGGCAGCTGCAGCGCAGCGCCACGCTGCAGAGCGGCACGGTATTCACCCTCGTGCTGTTGATGTATTTCGGCGCCGCCTTGTGCATCACCGGCGGGTTCCGCCTGATGGAGCGCCGGCTCGCGCGCGGCGGTGCACGATGATCTTCGACTGGGAGTTCGCCGCGGAGATCCTGCCGCAATTCGGTCCCGCGCTGTGGATCACGATCCAGGCGACGATGGCAGGCACCGCGATCGCCCTCACGCTGGGGCTGGTTCTGGCGCTGCTGCGCCGCTCGCCCGCCACGCCCGTAGCGTGGTGCACCGCCGGCTTCATCGAATTCGTGCGCAGCACGCCCCTGCTGGTGCAGCTGTATTTCCTCTTTTACGTGCTGCCGGAGTTCGGGATCAAGCTCTCGCCGTTCGCCACGGGCGCGCTCGGCCTCGGACTGCATTACGCGGCCTACTGCTCCGAGGTGTACCGCGCCGGCATCGAAAGCATTCCGCGCGGGCAGTGGGAAGCGGCCGCCGCATTGAACCTCGGGCGTATCCGCACGCTGACACGGATCATCGTGCCGCAAGCTATTCCCCCGGTCGTGCCCGCGCTCGGCAATTACGTCATCGCCATGTTCAAGGACACGCCGCTCTTGTCGGCGATCACGGTGCTGGAATTGCTGCAGACGGCCAAGATCATCGGCGCGGAAACTTTCCGCTACGTCGAGGCGCTGACGCTGGTCGGAATCCTGTTTCTTGCGCTGAGCCTCGCGTCCGCCGCGGGCGTGCGCCGGCTCGAGCACCGCTTGCGCCGGGAGGATTGAGCCGATGGCGCCGATCATACGTCTGCGGGGCGTGCGCAAGGCTTACGGCGAGCTCGAGGTCCTGCGCGGCGTGGACCTCGACATCGAGGCGGCTCGGACGGTGAGCATCATCGGCCCCAGCGGGTCGGGCAAGTCGACCCTGCTGCGCCTGCTCATGATGCTCGACCGGCCGGATGCCGGCGTGCTGGAGATCGACGGCGAGTCGCCGTGGCAGCAGTACCGCGACGGGCGGAGCGCCCCGGCAGGCGAGGCGCACCTGCGGCGCGTGCGCGGCAAGATCGGCATGGTGTTCCAGCACTTCAATCTGTTTCCGCACATGACCGTGCTCGGCAACGTCATGGAGGCGCCCGTCACCGTGCTGCGCCTGTCGCGCGCCGAGGCCGAAGCGCGGGCGCGCGACTACCTCGCGAAGGTCGGACTCGCCGAGAAGGCCGACGCGTATCCGGCGCAGCTCTCCGGCGGGCAGAAACAGCGGGTTGCCATCGCGCGGGCGCTGGCGATGCAGCCGCGGATCATTCTGTTCGACGAAATCACTTCGGCGCTGGACCCAGAGCTCGTGGGCGGAATTCTCGCGCTGCTGCGCGACCTGGCCGCACAAAGGACCATGACCATGCTGATCGTCACTCACCACATGAAGTTCGCCGAGCATTGCTCGGACCGGGTCCTGTTTTTCGACGCCGGCGAGATCGTCGAGGATGGTCCGCCGCAGTTGATCTTCCGCGATCCGGCGCACGAGCGCACGCAACGCTTTCTTGCCGCTGTGCTGGGATCCGAGCCTTGATGCGCACCGGGCGAATCCGCGACTGCGCGAACCCGCTTGACCGGCCGCAAATTCCCACGTATAAAACGCGAACGTGTTTAGTTTCAAGTTCTTGCGTTGGAAACGGAAGTTGCTGTCGTTCTACCCGGGGCTTTGAGATTCAAACATGGTTTGGGCATAGCTCTTTGTTTTTACTAATCTTTTAAGGAATGACTCATGGCAACTGGTACCGTTAAGTGGTTCAACGACGCAAAAGGCTTCGGTTTCATCACCCCGGACGGCGGCGGCGAAGACCTGTTCGCACACTTCTCCGCGATCAACATGCCCGGCTTCAAGACGCTGAAGGAAGGCCAAAAGGTCTCTTTCGAGATCACCACCGGCAACAAAGGCAAGAAACAGGCGAGCAACATCCAGGCGGCATAAACGCCAGCGAGTTTCATGCTAGGAAAGCCGGGCAAACGCCCGGCTTTTTTTGCGCCTGCAGCAGACGCTCGGCCGAAATTAGAGCTCTCTTAGAGCAGGGACAGCGCCTCGGCCATCTTGTCCAGCAGGTAAAAGAAGAGGAACGCGCAGGCCACCAAGAGCATCCAGATAATCCTCTTGGCAGCGTGAAGCGACTGAATTCGCGGGTCGTCTTCGACCTTCCGGTGTGAAAGGTCGAGCACGTACTGATGGAATTCCTCTGGGGTCTTGGGGTCGGCGGTCGTCATGCGGCAGGTTCGGACAGGCGGACAGGGTCAAAATCTAACGATTTTCGTGGATTCTTCCTTTCATTTCCGCAAAATTTCGACACGTAGCATTAATAGCACTACCGGCAAGCTTTGCATATCATGGTAGGCCATTCGACCGCTGCGTGTCAGCCGAGCGCGGGGGGGGGCAAGTGCGGCGTGCAGTACAGCCATGCTCCTTCTGAACGGCGAGGTGATCGACCCTGCAACTTACTGGATGCTCGGCGACCGCTTGCTGTCCACGGCGGTCGCGGGTTCCAAGATCGTAAAATAAGAGGCCAGGCTCGATTAAGGGCCGTTGCTATTCCCTGTTTGCTGCTTTCCCGCGGCCCGGTGCCATGACGGGCGATACAAAAAGACAGCCACCTCGCGGTGGCTGTGTAGGTGGTGGAG
>Ga0326597_10003659_pt1 | contig 21998 bp, 23 predicted proteins | sample RVTome_12_FD_203789 | JGI IMG/M metagenome (GOLD analysis project Ga0326597, IMG submission 203789) | Soil microbial communities from uranium-contaminated site in the Upper Colorado River Basin, Wyoming, United States - RVT100D185 | ecosystem: Environmental > Terrestrial > Soil > Contaminated >...
TGGTCCGAAAGCCAAAATCCTGCCGTCATTGCCCGCCTCCCCAGCCAAACAAGGCGAAGTGAATCAGACCGATAGCTAAAGATCAATAGGTTGATTGGGTATCGACCCTAGCGGTCCGCCAGCACCTGTGCCGCGTCGTTCAGCGCGGCGGCCAGATCACACAGGCCGGTCGCCTCGGGCGCATCGCCCTTGGCCCCGACCCGCGCCTGCTCAAGCATCGGAAAGGTCACCAGAGACACCTCCCAAAGCTCCAGTTCCGCAAGAAGCCGCTGGCCCTTTGCGTTCTTCTCCGCGGCGATCGTGCGGTAGCCAATCGACAGCCCGTCGATCGCCCCGGCGCCGATCAGCGCCACCGCCTCGCGGGCCTTGCCAATCTCCGGCAGCAGCCTGCCCTTGACCCAAAGCCCGCGCGCATCCTCACGGATCTCGTCCCACACGCCGATCGGCTGTGCCGGATCATGCTGCCACAACATCTTGACGCTGCCGCCGTTCGCCGCCAGCCGCGCCAGTCCGGCGGCATAGGCGCCGGGCAGCACGATATCGCCACCCTGATCAGCCAGTCCGAACAGCGAGGCATAGCCCGAAATCACCGCGCCATCGCTGACGCTGACGTCGCCACCCAGCCTGCTGAACTTCGTTTCCAGCCCGTAATCATCTGTATTCATGAACGTTTCCTCACTTCGGGGCATAGTCCAGCACGCTCTGCACGGCCTGCGTCAGGATCACCGCGACGACGCCGTAAACCGTGACCCACAGCCGCCGCTCCAGCCCGCCGATCATTTCCTCAATTCGCTCCAGCCGCTTTTCGACCTGCCTGAACTGCAGCGCCATGATCCGTTCCGTCGCTTCAAAGCGCTGCTCGTGCACCTCGAACGGCGCCTTCAGATAGCGCGATCCGGTCTCGCTCATGGCCTATGCCTCCGGTTGCGGCGGCAGCCCCAGCAGCGACCGCTTCTCAGCGTCCGAAAGGAACGCCGCGCCGCCCACCCGCGCCCACTGCTGGTCGCGCTCCGCAGCCAGCGCCGGGATCTGGTCCAGATCGGGCTTCAGCTCCACCGCCGCCCCCAGATGCCCCGAAAGCCAATAGGCCACCGCCGCGCTGACCCGCGTCGCCAGCGGCAGCACGGTCAGCCGGTAGAACGCCCGGTGCGCCTCTTGATAATTGGCATAGGTCGCATCGCCCGGTATCCCCAGCAGCATCGGCGGCACCCCGAAGGCCACGGCAATCTCGCGCGCCGCAGCCTGCTTGGTGGCATGAAACTCCATATCCGAGGGGCTGAACCCCATCGGTTTCCAGTCAAGCCCACCCTCCAGCAGCATGGGACGCCCGGCGTTGCGCGCGCCCTGGTGGTGCGCCTCCATCTCGCTCACCAGCCGGTCGTATTGGTCGGGGCTCAGCGCGCCCTGCCCGTCGGCCCCCTTGTAGATGATCGCGCCCGAGGGCCGCGCCGCGTTATCCAGCAGCGCCTTCGACCAGCTTGAAGCACTGTTGTGCACGTCGATCGCCACCGCCGCCGCCTGCAGCGGCGAAAGCCCGTAATGGTCATCCTGCGGATGGAAGGCCTTGATATGGCAGATCGGGTCGGGGTGGCCGGACATGTCGAACCGGTGCCTGCGCCCACCCACTGTATAGTCATAGGCCACCGGCCAGCCATCCGGCCCCGGCACGATGCTGATGCGGTCGGCGCGCAGCACATGCAACTCGCGCGGCAACCCCGGTGCGGGCGCCACCGCCTCCAGATAGCCGTTGCCCGACAGCAGCATCTGCCCGTAAAGCGCCTCGAACAGCTCGGCGCGCCCCTGCCCGGGGTTCGGCCGCCGCATCAGCCCGATCACCGGATGCACCTCATAGCGGCGTTCGGCATCCTGGCAAATCAGCGGCAGCGCCGCCGCGGCCTCGGCAATCAGCTTGACGCAGCGAAATCCCACGGGATTGCCGATAAAACCTTGCCGCGTCAGGCTGCCCACGTCGCGCGGGCTCCAGACTGCCGCACCGCGCCCCATGCCCGCGGCCAGCGCCACCACCCGCCCGGTAGCCGAGGCCTTTATCTGCGGCGCCACCGCCGCAGCGCCACCACGGCGAAAGAATTGCATCACCATCTCATGCTCCTGTCTGCCTTGCCTGCCCCGCCGCCCCGCGGCACGCAGCAAAAAGGCCGGGTCGCCCCGGCCCCGAACCCCGTTCGCCCCGGGATATCCCTCGGGCTTCTTCATTGCGTCAAATATCCCCGCCGGAGGCCCCTGCCCTCACAGCCCACGCACCCGCGGGTCACGAAAGCGCGCCGCCGGCTCCAGGATCAGCTCGTGCAGCGCCCAGACCAGCGCATCGACGCGGTCCGGGCTGCCCTGGCCATGATAGCCCTGCACCGTCATGCGGCACATCTGGTCCTCCAGCGCCCCCAGCCCGCGCAGATGCCGCACCCGGCCCTGCTCGTAAAGTGCGGCCACCGGCTCGGCGCGCAGCCCCTTGCCGCGCCCGGCGCGCAGGCCGCGATAGGGCACCAAGGGGTCGATCTGGCGCAACACCGTCTCGACTAGATCGCCGCCCTGGTTGACCTCGGCCACCAGCCTCTCGGCGCCGTGCCGCGCCATTGCCGCCATCGCCGCGCGCGCCCATTGCACCGGGCTTGCGCCCTGCACGCTGGCGTCCTCCAACACCCAGGCGCGCCAGTCCTGCGGCGGCCCCTGCGTCACCGCGCCGACCACTACGATACCGCAAGCGTCCGAACCCGCGCCGCCGGTCACCGCCGGGTCCACCGCCACCACGATGCGGTCCAGCTGTGGCGCCGCATCGTCGCGCGTCGCCTCGATCGCCGCCGAATTCCACAGCGCCCCGTCGATATCATCCAGCAGCACCCCGTCCAGCTCCTGCCGGCCGATCCGGGTGCCGGCATAGCGCGCCCGCACCTCGGCCAGGAACGAACCCGCCAGATAGGCGCGGTTGGCGTCGGTCGGCGCATGCGTGACCACGGTCGAGGGGTTCTTCAGTATCGCCTTCAGCACCTCCACGTTGCGCGGCGTGGTGGTCACGACCTGCTGCGGGTGTGTTCCCAACCGCAGCGCAAACTGCAGCATGTCCCAGGCCTCGCCGGCATATTTCCACTTGGCGAGCTCATCCGCCCAGGCGGCGTCGAACTGCGGTCCGCGCAGGCTTTCGGGCTCATGCGCCGAAAACACCTGCGCCACCGCACCATTCGGCCAAACCAGCCGCTTGCGCCCGGCCTCCCATTCCGGCCGGCGGTCCGGGGGCGAACAGGCCAGAATGCCGCTTTCGCCGAACACCATCACCTCGCGCACCTGGTCAAAGGTTTCGCCCACCAGCGCCACATGCCGCACCCGTCCGGCGTCAAGCGGCCTTGCACCTTCCACCTGTGCACGCACCCATTCGGCGCCGGCGCGGGTCTTGCCCGCACCGCGCCCGCCCAGGATCACCCAGCTTTTCCACGCCCCTTCCGGCGCGATCTGATGCGGCAGCGCCCAGAAATCGAACATCCAGGGCAGCGCCAGCAGCGCGTTTTCACTCAGCGCCGCCAGAAAGCCGTCAACCTCCTCCGGCTTCGCGGAGGCAAGCCAGGCGGCGCCCGATCTCATCTCGCGCCGCGTCGAAGTCGAGGGCATAGTCTCGCACGACCCCGGCAACGTTTTTGCGGAGTTTTTCAACCCTGGTCCTTTCATCCATCACCATCTGCAAGGCCGCCCGCAGGTCTTTCACCGCCTGCACGGCGGTCTTGACCTCGGCACCCTTGCCCCGCCTGACATCGCGAAGCGCCGCCGCAAGTTCTGCGGCGACATCCCGATACATCTCTTCCGTCTCCGCGATCAGATCCGCCGGAGCCGCTTCCTCGCCCGAGAAAGTCATTTTCATCTGCTGCTGAACCCGCCTCTCATGCCCCTATCCGCACGAGCAAAATGAAAAAGCGGCGCCGGGTTGCCCCGTGCCGCTCGCCCACTTTTCCTAGCATGCCCGATATCTACTTTAGGGCGTTCGCAAAGTCAAGCTCTAAATCCCTGGTTGCATTGGCAATTTCGCGCGCAGCCTTAAGACTTTTGCAACCCCGCACCGGTTCCGCTGCCGCAAACAACGGCTGGTTGCGCCCTGACTCCCTAAGGTTTGCTCAGGCTGCAGCCCATCGCAGCCGCCGCCGCGTCAAAACTTTCCGACCCGGCGTAATCGCCCAGCGCCCGCGAAACCGCGGCGCCGTCTTGCAACCGCGTCGCCACAATCGCGCGCCAGCCGGCATCGGCGGTCAGAATCACCGGCGCCCCGGCACAATCGGCAATGCCGCCCTCCAGTATCGCCGCACGGTAGCGGTGGCTGGGCAGCCCCGCGGCCAGTTCCTGCACCACCAGCGCCCCGCCCTGCAACCGCGCCAGCATCAGCGTCGCGTCCAGATGCGGGCGCAGCACATAGGCAAATTCCACCTGCCCGCTGCTGTCGAAATCCGCCGCTCCCAGCGGCGCCAGCCAGCGGTGCCGCAGCCCGGCAAACGGCCCTGCCGCCATCCGCCCCGCCGCGGTCCAGACCGCCAGCCGCGCGCCTTTTTCGCTGTGGCTTTCCACCACCACCACCTCGGCCTGCCCGTCGCCGCTCAGATCCACCAGCCGCGGCGCGGTATCCTCGAACACCAGTTCGTCAGGCAGCGTCACACGCAGCGCGCGGCCATCGGCAAGCTGCAGCACCAACTCGCCCCACTCGCCCCCGGCAAGCGCGCCGTGGCCATAGCGTGCGGTCGGCGTATCGTAGCGCGCCGCGACGACCTCCTGCGCCGCGGCAGGCGCCGCCACGCACAACCCCAACAGCACCGCGGCGCGCAGAATCATATCTGTTTTTCCGGGATATGCACGACCAGCCCGTCAAGCGCCTCGGTCACTTTGATCTGGCAGGTCAGACGTGAACGCACCGGGTCGGGCTGATAGGCGAAGTCGAGCATGTCCTCTTCCATCGCCTCTTTTTGCGGCACCCGCTCCACCCATTCCGGGTCCAGATAGACATGGCACGTGGAACAGGCGCAGGCGCCGCCGCAATCGGCGTCGATCCCAGGCACGCCATTGTCGCGCGCGCCCTCCATCACCGTCATGCCGGGCTTCACCGCAATTTCATGGCGGGTGCCGTTGTGTTCCACATAGGTAATCAGGGCCATCGCTGTCTTGTCCTTCATCCGGGCGCCCCGCGCCGCTTCGCGCAAAGACTTAGGCCAAGCCACGCGCCAATGCCAGAGCCCGCAGCCCCCGGCCGCTGCACCGGCCATCGCACCGCCGCAGCGCGCCCCGCAGCACGCGGCATGGCGCGCGAAATACCGGTTCCCACCGCGTCGCGACATGCTCTAGGGTGCCGCGCAACCGTGCTCCAACCCCGGGCCGCCATGCCTCGCTCTCCAGGGCTCGCCTATGCCTGCATCCTGCTTGCCACCCTCGCCGCCTGCGCCCCGCAGGTGCCGCTTCCCGATGCGGCGTCCGGCCCGACGCTTGCCGCCGAGCTGCGACTGCAGGCGCCGCAATCCCAGCCCAATGTCTGCTGGGCCGAGGAAATCCGCCCCGCGATCATCGAAACCGTAACCGAGCAAATCCAGACCAGCCCGGAACGGCGCGACCCCGCCAGCGGCGTCGTTTTGCAGCCAGCGCGCTACAGCACCGTCACCCGGCAGCAGATCGTATCCGAGCGCGCGCCGATCTGGTTTCGCACGCCCTGCCCGGCACAACTTACCGCCGACTTCATCGCCTCGCTGCAACGCGCGCTGCAGGCGCGCGGCCATTTCAAGGGCCAGGTCAGCGCCACGTTCGACGCGGCCACACGCCGGGCACTGCGCAGCTATCAGGCACCGCGCGGCCTGCCCAGCGGCACGCTGTCGCTGGCGGCGGCACGCGAACTTGGCCTGATCGCCCACAGTGCGGCGCGCTGAAAGCAAAGGGCGCCCGTTCGGGGCGCCCCAGCAATCGGCCCTGCGACGCGCCTATTCGACCGGCAGCGCCACAAAGCGTGGCTCGCCGGCACGGCGGATCAACAGCAGCACCGATTTGCGCCCCGCCTCCTTGGCCTCTTCGATCCGCGCATCCAGGTCGCGCAGTCGCAGCACCGGCATCTGCCCGGCCTCGGTGATCACGTCACCGGCGCGCAGGCCACGCTGCCATGCCATGCTGTCTTGCTGCACGTCGGTGATCACCAGCCCGGTGACATTGTCCCGCAGGCCCAACTGCGAGGCAACGTCCGGGGTCAAGGGCTCGATCGTCATGCCCAGCATCTGGCGGCTGGTCTGGTCTGGCTCGGTCGCGCCCGAGCTCTCGCCCTCGGCCAGTTCGCGCTGCCCAAGCGTGACCGACAGCGTCACCTGATCGCCCGACCGCAGCACCACCACCGGCACCGCCAGTCCCACTGGCGCATCCGCCACGCGCCGCACCAGATCGCGCGTGTCGCGCACATCGCGCCCGTCGAAGGTCACGATCACGTCGCCGGCCTTGACGCCGGCCACCGCGGCCGGCCCTTCGGGCACATCGGTCACCATCGCGCCCTGGGTGCTGCTCAGCCCAAGCGCCTCGGCCATGTCGGGGCTGATGTCCTGAATCCGGACACCCAGCCAGCCGCGCCGGGTTTCGCCGAATTCCCGCAGCTGTGCGACGACCTTCGACACCACGTTCGAGGCCATCGAAAAGCCGATCCCGATGGACCCGCCACTGGGTGACAGGATTGCGGTGTTCACGCCCACCACCTGGCCATCCATATTGAACAGAGGTCCGCCCGAATTGCCGCGGTTGATCGCAGCGTCGGTCTGCAGATAATCGTCATAGGTGCCGCTCAGCTCGCGGTTGCGCGCCGAAACGATACCGGCTGAAACCGAAAAGCCCTGACCCAGCGGGTTGCCCACCGCCAGAACCCAGTCGCCCACCCGCGTCACGTCGCTGTCGCCGAAGGTCACGAACGGCAGCGCACTGGCGCTTTCCACCTTCAGCAGCGCGATATCGGTGTTCGGGTCGGTGCCGACCACCTTGGCCGGCAGCGTGCGGCCGCCATAAAACTCTACCGAAATCTCGTCGGCATCTTCGATCACGTGATTGTTGGTGACGATAAATCCGTCAGCCGAGATCACGAAGCCCGACCCAAGCGCGTTCGACCGCCGCGGCGCGCCCTGACCGTTCGGCCCGTTTGGGTCAAGATCGGGAAACAGGTCGCTGAAGGGCGATCCGTCGGGGAACACCGGCCCGCGCAGCGTCGGGGTGGCCACCACGGTCGAGGTGGTGATGTTCACGACCGACGGGCTGACCTGTTCGGCCAGATCGGCAAAGCTTACCGGCTCGCTCAGCGCCAGGCGCGGTGCGACCAGCACCAGTGCGGCGCCAAGAAGCACGACCGGAACGAAAGCGAAAAACGTGCGCAAGGGACGTGATTCAGCCTGGCTGAGTGTCTGCGATGGCATCGTATCATTCCTCCGAAACCAATGTCGCCCACCGTGCGCCGGGGGCGGATACCTGTGAAAGATACCTAGGCGCGACAAGTTGCAAATGAAAGACCGTCGCGCCGCGTCAACACCATGTGATCGCAAAACCGCCTTCGCGTGCTCACCCCCCCAGCGCCCGCGACAGCGCCACCAGCAGCACGCCAAGCGCCAGCGCGCTCAGCCCTGCCAGCCGCCGCTGTTCGGGGCTGAGCGCGCGCAGCAACTCCAGCGCCTGAAGCAAACGCGAAGGGGCCAGTGCAAGCACCAGCCCCTCGACCGCAAGGACCAGACCGATTCCCAGCAGCAGCGTGCCCATCACTGCCCCGTTACGGACAGCCCAGTGCCGGACAGCCCGGTGCCAAGCAGCCCGTTGCCCGGCTGCCCGGTGTCGGATCGCAGATAGTCGAAGAACGTGCTGTCGGGCTGCATCACGATCGACGAATTGCCTTCGCGCAGCGCCCGCTCGTAGGATGTCAGCGAGCGCGTGAAGGCAAAGAACTCCGGGTCGCGCCCGAACGCGTCGGCATAGATCGCGTTGCGTTCGCCGTCGGCCTCGCCGCGGATGATCTCGGCCTGCTTGCGCGCCTCCGAGGTCAGCTCGATCACCGTGCGGTCGGCGGTGGCGCGCACGCGCTGCGCTGCCTCGCCGCCGCGGGCGATCTCATCGGCGGCCTCGCGTTCACGCTCGGCGCGCATCCGTGCGTAGGTCGCGCTCAGGTTCTGGTCGGGCAGATCGGTGCGCGTCAGGCGCACGTCGATCACATCCACCCCCAGCGCCGCGGCCTGCACCCTGGCAATATCGCGAATCCGGTTCATCAGCCCGGTGCGGTCTGCCGACAGCACCGAGGTTGAAGGCACCGAACCCATCACTTCGCGGATTGCGTTGACGATCAGGTTCTGCAGCCGGTTCTGCGCCAGCGGCAGGCCCTGCGAGCCCACCGCCTGGCGGAACCGCACCACATCGACGATACGCCAGCGCGCAAAGGCATCGACCACCAGCCGCCGGTCATCAAGCGGCGTCACTTCCAGCGTCGGGGTCGGCAGGCTCAGAATGCGGTCGTCATAGCGCACCACCTCCTGAATCAGCGGCAGTTTGAAGGCCAGCCCGGCGGTCTCCTTGACCGCCTTGACCTCGCCGAACTGCAGCACCAGCACCTTTTCGCGCTCGTCCACCACGAATATCGCCGAAAGCGCCAGCGCCAGAACCGCCACGGCAACGGGAATCAGAATTGTCGCACGTGCCATCAGTTGGTCCCCCCGCTGCGGTTCAATTCGTTCAGCGGCAGATAAGGCACCACGCCGCCGGCCTCGCCGGAAACGCCGTCAAGGATCACCTTGTTCATGCCGCCAAACACTTTTTCCATGGTTTCCAGATACATCCGGCGCCGGGTAACCTCGGGCGCCTTGATGTATTCGTTATAGACGGCAATGAACCGGCTGGTTTCGCCCAGCGCGTCGTTCACCACTTGGGCGCGGTAAGCCTCGGCGTCCTCGCCCAGCCGCGCCGCTTCGCCGCGGGCACCCGCGGTCACTGTGTTGGCATAGGCGTCGGCCTCTTTTTCCAGCCGGTCGCGTTCTTGCTGCGCCGCCTGCACCTGGCGGAAACTGTCGATCACCTCGCGCGGCGGGTCGGCGCGGTCAAAGTTGATCCGCACCACGCGCATTCCGGCGCGGTAGCTGTCAAGCGTGCCCTGCACCGCCGTCAGCAGATCCGCGCCAATGGCGCCGCGGTCGCGGTTCAGAATCGGCGCCAGCTCGCTGCGTGCGATGATGTCGCGCATCGCGCTTTCGGCAACCGCGCGGATCGTGCCTTCCGGATCGGCAAGGTTGAACAGGAAGGCATCGGGTTCCACGACGTTCCAGACCACCTGAAACTCGATATCGACAATGTTCTGGTCGCGCGTCAGCATCAGTCCGCTGTCCAGCGGCCCGCCGCGCCCGGTGCCGACATCGGTGATGCGTTCGCCCGTGACCTGCACGATTTCGGCGCGCACCACCGGCCAGGGGGCAAAGTTCAGGCCGGGCTGGCCGATCGTCTGAAACTGGCCGAACATCAGCTCGATCGAGCGTTCCTCGGGTTTGACCGTGTAGAACGAGGCATAGGCCCAAAGCGCCGCCGCTGCCAACGCCGCCAGCCCCAGAGTGCCGCGGCTGAAGGCCGGGCCCGCGGGCAGCCCGCCGCCGCCGCGCCTGCCGCCGCGTCCGCCGCCCATCAGAACGCGCAGCTGTTCGGTTCCCTTCTTCATGATCTCTTCGATTTCGGGGATCGGCGCGCCCTCGCCCGGTCTGCGCCCCGGTTTGCGGTCGCCGTCACGGTCGTCGTCGCCGCCACCGCCGCCCCATGGTCCACCATTGCTCATGAAATCCATACCTTCCGTGATCCGGTCATGCACCCAAAGCTGGGCTCTGACCCGTGAAAATCAACCCACACGCGCGGGTTTTCGCATCGTCACCAGTTCTTCCGACATCGTCGGATGAACCGCGCAGGTGCGGTCGAAGTCTTCCTTTGTGGCGCCCATCTTGATCGCCACCGCCGCCAGCTGGATCATCTCGCCCGCCTCGGGCGCAACAATATGGCAACCCAGAACCTTGCGGCTTGCGCTGGAAACCACCAGCTTCATCAGAACCTGATGGCTGCGCCCTGCAAAAGCCCCGCGCATCGGCCGAAAGCTGGTCGCGTAAACCTCGATCGGCCCGGTCCGGCGCGCCGCCTCTTCGGTCAGGCCCACGGTGCCAAGCTCGCATGGTTGCGTGAACACGGCGCTGGCCACCAGTTCATGGTCGGGCTGGCGCGCGGCGCCGCCAAACACCGTGTCGGCAAAGGCATGGCCCTCGCGGATCGCCACCGGGGTCAGGTTGATGCGGTCGGTGACATCGCCGACGGCATGCACCGAGGGCACCGAGCTCTGGCTCCAGTCATCCACCACGATCTCGCCCTTGCGTCCCAGCGTCACGCCCGCCGCTTCCAGCCCCAGCCCGGCGGTATTGGGCACCCGTCCGGTGGCATAGACCACCGCGCCGACCACCCGGCTGCTGCCGTCGCTCGCCTGCACCCGCAGCCCGCCGGCAACCTTTTCAACTGCGGCGACATCGGTGCCAAGCTGCAGATCGACGCCGCCGTCGCGCATCAGCCCGGCGACATGCGCCCGCGCCTCGTCGTCAAAGCCGCGCAGCACCTGTTCGCCACGGTAAAACTGCGTCACCGCCACGCCAAGCCCGTTGAGAATGCAGGCAAATTCGCAGGCGATAAAGCCGCCGCCGACGATCAGCACCGAATCGGGCAGCGCGTCGAGCTTGAAGATGTCGTTCGAGGTCAGCACATGTTCGGCGCCGGGAAAATCGGGCACGAACGGATGCGCGCCGGTGGCCACCAGAATATGCCGCGCCCGCAGCCGCTCGCCGCTGGCAAGCCGCACGGTCTGCGCATCTTCCAGCACCGCGCGGGTATCATGCACGCTGACCCCCGCGCCGTGCAGGCCGCTGCGATAGGCGGCCTCCAGCCGGTCAAGCTCGGCGTCCAGCCGGGCACGGAAGGCGCGCCAGTCAAAGCCGCCGGCCGCCACCTCCCAGCCATATTCGCGCGCCTCTGCCATCGCCGCGGGAAAGCCCGAGGCGAAGACCATCAGCTTTTTCGGCACGCAGCCACGAATGACGCAGGTGCCGCCCATCCGGTATTCTTCCGCCAGCGCCACGCGCGCGCCATGTTCGCCCGCCGCAATCCGCGCCGCGCGCACGCCGCCCGAGCCGCCGCCGACGACGAACAGGTCAAGATCGAATCCGCTCACTCTTCCATCTCCGAAAACAGATTGTCGGAGTCCACGAATTCGATCCGGTCATGTTCGACCGTGCCCTGATTGATATCACGAATTTCGATCCGCCCGTCCGACTGGCCAATGATGACGATATCGCAGATGTCGATGAACAGGCCGTTTTCCACCACGCCGGGAATCTGGTTCAGCACCAGCGCCAGTTGCCGTGCATTGCCGATGCGGTTCAGATGCAAGTCGACGATGTAATTGCCTTCGTCGGTGACAAATGGCTTCTGGCCGTTGAACCGCAGCGTCGTCGAATTTCCCATCACGTCCATGCTGACCAGCGTTTCCTCGATCAGCGCCCGGGTGGTCTGCCAGCCGAACGGGATCACCTCGACCGGCAGCGGAAAGCCGCCAAGCTGGCTGACCTCCTTGGCGGCGTCGGCAATGACGATCATCTGATCCGAGGCTGTGGCGACGATCTTTTCGCGCAGCAGCGCCCCGCCGCCGCCCTTGATCAGGTGCTGGTGGCGGTCAAACTCGTCAGTGCCGTCGATCGTCAGGTCAAGCCATTTCGCCTCGTCAAGCTCGATCACCTCGATGCCGACCTGGCGGGCAAGGTCCGCAGTGCGCGCCGAGGTCGGCACGCCGCGAATGCGCAGCCCTTCGTCGCGCACCAGATCGCCCAGGCAGCGCACCATCCAGGCCGCTGTCGAGCCGGTGCCCAGCCCCACCCGCATGCCGTCTTCCACATAGTCCACGGCACGGCGCGCGGCGGCGAACTTGGCCTTGTCGATCGGGGAAAGTTCAGCGGGCATGGCGGGCTCCTTGTCGCGTCGCCCCGGTTATAGGCAATCGACCGCCGGGGCGCGAGACCGAATCGCGCCGTAGCCCGGCGCGGCACCCGGGCGCCGGCGCCGCCACCCCGCGGAATGGCGCAAATGCGTGCAATCAGTCGCTTCCGTGCAGGAACGGCGCGCGCAACCGGGCCAGTCTGCGGGTTCACCACCAGCGGCAGGCACCGATGCTGACACTCCATTACGCGCCCGACAACGCTTCGCTGATCGTGCGGCTGGCGCTGGAGGAATCCGGCCTGCCCTACCGCACGGCGCTGGTGGACCGCCGCGAAAGCGCGCAACACAGTGCCGCCTATCTGGCGCTGAACCCGGCCGGGCTGATCCCGGCGCTGCAAACCCCGGATGGCGCGATTTTCGAAACCGGCGCCATCCTGCTGTGGCTGGCCGAGCGCGCGCCCATGGCACTGGCCCCTGCCCCGACCAACCCGGCGCGCGGCGATTTCCTGAAATGGCTGTTCTTCACCGCCAACACCGCGCACGCCGATCTGCGCCGCATGTTCTACCCCGGCCAATATGTCCCCGAAGACGCGATCGCGGCGCATCAGCGGATCATGGCGGCGCGCATGATGCAGCATTTCACGCTGCTCGATGCTGCCTGCGCCGGGGCCCCCGGTCTCTTTGCGCCGCCCTCGGTGCTGGCACCCTATGTCTGCACGCTGATGCGCTGGTCGGTGCTTTACCCGCGCGGGCAGGAACGCTGGTTTCAGCTGGCGCGCTACCCGGCGCTGACCGCCCTTGCCACAGCGCTGGAAAACCGCCCCGCAGCACAGCGCGCCGCCGTCGCCGAAGGGCTCGGCCCGCGACCCTTCACCGCCCCCGTCTACGCCTGCCCGCCCGAAGGCAGCGCCACCTGAGGTCACCCGATGTTTCTGAGCGTGTTCGACATCTTCAAGCTTGGCGTCGGCCCCTCGTCGTCGCATACCATGGGGCCGATGCTGGCGGGGGCACGGTTTCTCGCAACCCTGCGCGCCTCGCCGTTTCGCCCGCACGGGCTGCGCGCCAGCCTGCACGGCAGCCTTGCCTTCACCGGCAAGGGCCACGCCAGCGACCGCGCCACCATCCTCGGGCTGGCGGGTTTCGTGCCCGAAACCTATGATGCCGCCGCCGCCGAAGCCGCGCTGGCCGCCAACCGCGAAACCGGCAGCCTGGCGCCCCCCGGCCTTGGGGTGCTGCGCTTCGATCCCGCGCACGATCTGCTGTTCGACTACGGCACGCCGCTGCCCGGCCACGCCAACGGCATGATCCTGTCGGCCACCGATGCGCAGGGCGATGTGATCTTGCAGGAAACCTATTATTCCATCGGCGGCGGCTTCGTGCTGACCGCGGCCGAAGTCTGCGCCGTCACCGATGCCGAACTGGCCGAACCCTCGCCGGTGCCCTACCCGTTCCGCACCGCCGCCGAGATGCTGGCGATGGCGCGCGACTCGCGCCTGACGATCGCCGCGATGAAATGCGCCAACGAACGAGTGTTTCGCCCCGACGCCAGAATCGACGCCGGTCTGGCGCGCATCTGGCAGGTGATGAACGCCTGCATCGAGCGCGGCCTTGCAGCCGAGGGCACGCTTCCCGGCGGGCTGCAGGTCAAGCGCCGCGCCCGCGCGATCCACCAAAGCCTGCTTGCTGAGCGCGGCTTGAACCTGACCGCGCCGCACCAGATCAACGACTGGATGTTGACCTACGCCATGGCGGTGAATGAGGAAAACGCCGCCGGCGGGCAGGTGGTGACTGCCCCCACCAACGGCGCCGCCGGGGTGGTGCCGGCGGTGCTGCGCTACTGGCTCGACCACGTCCCCGGCGCCAGCCCGGCGCGGGTCGGCGAGTTTCTGTTGACCGCCGCGGCAGTGGGCGGGCTGATCAAGCGCAACGCCTCGATCTCGGGCGCCGAGGCAGGCTGCCAGGCCGAGGTCGGATCGGCCGCAGCCATGGCCGCTGCGGGGCTTGCGGCGGTGCTGGGGGGCACCCCCGCGCAGGTGGAAAACGCCGCCGAAATCGCGCTGGAACACCACCTCGGCATGACCTGCGACCCGGTGCGCGGCCTCGTGCAGGTGCCCTGCATCGAACGCAATGGCCTTGGCGCGATCAAGGCAGTTTCCGCCGCCAGCCTGGCGCTGCGCGGCGACGGCACCCACCTGGTGCCGCTTGATGCGGCGATCGAGACCATGCGCCAGACCGGCCGCGACATGCACGAACGCTACAAGGAAACCTCGCTAGGCGGGCTGGCGGTGAACGTGCCGAACTGCTGACCGGCCCGCCGCTTCCCGACGCCCCGATCTTCCTTGCATCAAATATCCATCTTCCTGTCAGCCGGCGCGGCCGCCGCAATGTGCCCGATACAGGATCGCGCTTGCCGCCCCGCCGCAGCCAAGCTAGCGCTAAGGCATGGACCACACCGACCGCATCCTGCCCGGCGTCGCGCTGATGATCGCCTTTTGCACCATCGCGCCGCTGATCGACGTCGCCTCGAAACTGGCCGCGCAACAGGTGCCGGTGGGGGTGGTGACGCTTGGCCGCTTTGTGGTGCAGGCCGCACTGATGGCGCCGATCATCCTCTTCATGCGGCTCGACTGGCGCCTGAGCCGCCGTGCCTTCTGGCTGAACCTGGCGCGCGCCGCGGTCTCGGTCGGCTCGACCTACACTTTCGTCGCCGCGGTCAAGGTGATGCCGGTGGCCGATGCGCTGGCGATCGTCTTTGTCGAACCCTTCATCATCCTGCTGATCGGCAAGCTGGTGATGGCCGAACAGGTTGGGTCGCGGCGGCTTGCCGCCTCGGTCGTGGGCTTTGTCGGCGCGCTTTTCGTGATCCAGCCCTCGTTCGCGGTGTTCGGCCCGGTGGCGCTCTACCCGCTTGGCACCGCCTTTTTCTTCGCGCTCTACATACTGCTGACGCGCGCGCTTTCACGCCACATGCACCCGGTGACGATGCAGATGCACACAGCATTGGCCGCCACCGCGCTTTGTCTGCCGCTACTGGCGCTTGGCACCGCCTTCGGCGAGCCGTCGCTTTCGCTTGTCGCGCCGCGCGGCCTTTTCTGGCTCTGGGTGTTCGGTGTCGGGCTTGCCGCCACCGTCAGCCACATGGCGATGACCTACGCGCTGAAATTCGCGCCTTCGGCCACGCTGGCACCGCTGCATTATCTGGAAATCGTCACCGCAACGCTGTTCGGCTATCTGGTGTTCGGCGATTTTCCGAACGCGCTTACCTGGGCCGGCATCGCGATCATCGTCGTCTCGGGGCTTTACATCATCCACCGCGAACGGCTGGGGGCACGCCAAGCCCGTCCAGCGCCGCGCCCAGACATGCCCGCGGCAGCAGCACCAGCATCGGCCCTTCAAGACTAAGCCGCACCGTACCCAGCGCCTCGTTCGAGGTGCCGATGCGCCCCGCAGGGGTGAAATCCGCGCCCTCCAGCGGCCAGCGCAGCCCTTCGGCCCGGCCGCGCACCGGCCCCATCGGAAACAGCGACAGCCGGGTTCCCGGCGCCAGATCCAGCCCCAACGCGGGCGGCGCGGCAAACACCACGTCTTCAGCGCCCAGCATCAGCACCGGTCGCCCCGAATGCCGCACCAGCACGGTCATCGCCGCCAACGTATGGTCCAGCCGCCCGCCGAAAAACCCCAGCGCCAGAACGAACGGCGCCGCCACGTGGCGCAGGCATTTGTCGAAATCGGTGGTTTCCTGTTCGTCCACCAGGTGCAGCCGCTGCGGCGCTATTGCCGCGCGCGCCGCCGCGCCGATCGAATCCAGATCGCCGATCACCGCATCGGGCATATGCCCCAGCGCCAGTGCCCGGTCGGCGCCGCAATCGGCCGCCACCAGCAGCGGCGCCAGCGCCAGCGCCTCATCCAGGCACTGTGCCGCGGCCTCGCCGCCGCCCAGCAGCGTGACACCCCGCGTTGATTGGACAAATGCCGCGTTCATGCCAATATTGATGACGAATATGGCGGCGCGGCACAATGCGGGCCGGAATGAAACCTCTGCTTCGCCGCAATTGGTTCATGCTTAAGAACCAATTCCCGGCAAATGATCGGTCCGTAGCGGTGGTAGAAAGCGAGAGTTCGATGGTTGGTGCCAGCAAGATTTTGACTGTTTCCTACGGAACCTTCTCGTGCACCCTCGAAGGATTCGACGAGCCTTTCTCCACGATGAAGGCGATTGCCGAGTATTTCCGCGATCTTGCTGCCGATGACCGCTACTTTGGCGCCGAACCGCCCACCCCCGACGCCGAAATGCTGCACCGCATCGCCGAGCGCGAAATTCACCGCCGCGTCGAGGCCAGGATCGAACCGAACGGCATTACCCTGCGCCCACGCGACACCGCGCCCGCGGTCGCTGCGGCGGTCCCGATGCCTGCCGCGGCGCCCGATTCGCCCACGCCTGCCGCCGAATTGCCCGTCGAGCTGCCCGCCGCCCCGCCAGTCGAACCGGCAGTTATGCCCGACCTGGCGGCGCCGCCCGCTGACAGTGTCGCGGCCAAACTGGCGCGAATCCGCGCAGCGGTTGCCAGCGCGCGCGGCGCTGCCATGCTGCCCGCCGCCGACATTGCCGCAACCGACGATTCCGAAGCCGAAAATGCCGCAATCCCGGCCGAGGATTTCGGTTTCGATCTGGGCTTTGACGACATCATCTCCGACGTTGCCGCACAACAGCCGGGCGAAAGCGCCTTGCCTGCCGGCGAGGCCATCACCTGGGCCAGTGCGCCACCCGAACCCGGCAGCCCCGCCGCAGACGACCATGCCGAAGACGCCGCGGATCTGGTCGGCGACGGCGACGACAGCCTGCACAGGCACGCCGCAAAGCGCGTATCGCGCACCGCCGCAACGCTGGCAGCGCTGACGCAGACGGTGCAGTTGCTCGACGAAGCCCCCGAGGCAGAACCGCAGCTTCCGGGCGCCGCCGGGAAAGTTGCAGCCGCTGGCGCGGGGACCGAACCCGAGTTTGAGGCCGAAACCGCCGTGGACGCCATTGCCGAGGCCATGGCGCCAGCCCCCACCGCGGCGCCAGTGCTGGAGATCGAAGCGGAACCGGCACCGGGTGCCTCTGACGCGGATCTTCCTGCTGCAGCCGCCGCTGCTGACTTTGCCGCGCCCGAGCCGGCAGTTGCCGCCGGACCCGCAGCGCAAAGCGCCGCTGACGCTGAAGCGGAAGTTCCCGCCGACCCCGCCTTGCCGGACGCTGAAGCCCCGCAGCCCGAGACTGCGGCTGTGACGGAGGCGGGCGAGGTTGAAACCGAGGTCGCGCCACAGCCGCAGACCTTGACCGAGGTCGAAGCCGAACCCGAGGCCGCGTCCGAACCGGAAGCCATCGTAACACCCGCCGCCGACGCCACCGCGCCGCAAACCGGCGTTGAAGTCGGGGCCGAGGTTGCGCCGGTGCCGGAAGCCGGCATCAAGGCCGAACCCCAGGCCACTCACGAAGCGCAAACCCTGGACCGGGACGAACCCGCGCTGCAAACCGCCGCCGACGCCCAGCCTGATGCCGCGCCTGCCCTTCATGCAAAGACCGAACCGGATGCCGTCGCGACCGAATCGGAACCGCAGATTGTGGCGACCGAAGCCGCCGAACTGGCCGAACCAGACGCCACCATACCCAACCCCAGTGCCAAACCCGACGCGCCGTCAGAGGGCGCGGCAACGCGCGAACCCGCGGGTATCCGCGCCCGGGTCATCAAGGTGCGCCGCGCCGCATCCGAACCTGCCACAGCCGCCCCGCACGCCGCGACCCCTGAGGAAGCAGTGCCCTTGGCAGACATCACGGCGCCCGAGGCAGCCGCATTCGACGACGACTCGATCGAGGCCGCCCCGCACGCCGCGACCCCCGAGGAAGCAGCGCCCTTGGCGGACATCGCGGCGCCCGAGGCAGGCGCATTCGACGACGACTCGATCGAGGCCGCACTGCGCGCCGATGCCGAGGCCGAAGCCGAGGCGGAGGCCAGCCGCGAACCGGCCTCTGCCGACCACGGCATCCACCCCGAAGCCGCCAGACTTGAACTGTCAGAGGAAGCCGAGGCAGAACTGGCGCGCGAGCTTGCGGCACTGGAAACGGAACCCGATCCGGGCGACGCCGCCGCCGCGACCCTGCCTGCCAAGCGCACCACTCCCGCCCCTGCGCTGCCCGCACTGCCCGCCCGACACACGCGCGAATCCGCCGCCGCCCCTGCCGAGGCGGATCTGACGCGGCTGATTTCGGAAACCAATACCCAGCTTGACGTGCCCGAAAACCGCCGCCGCTTTTCCGCCATCGCGCATCTGAAGGCCGCCGTCGCCGCCACCGTGGCCGAACGAAAGCTGCGCAGCGATGCCCCCGACCTGGCCGCGCTGGCCGAAGCGCGCGATCTCGAACGCTACCGCGAAGACCTGACCCGCGCCGTGCGCCCGCGCCGCCCGGCCATCAGCGGCGAACCGGCGACCCGGCGCCCGGCGGCGCCCGAACAGCGCCAGCCGCCGCTGGTGCTGGTATCCGAACAGCGCATCGACCGCCCGCGCAGCGCCGTGCCGCATGACGCGCCGGTGATCCGGCCGCGGCGGGTCAGCCTTGGCCGTGCCGCGGCAGCGGCTGCCAACATCGCCGAGGACGAGGACGATCTCGACGCCGCGCCGCTCAGCCCGACCGAGGCGCGCAACTTTGCCGAATTTGCCGAAAGCCTGGGCGCGCTGGAACTGTCTGAACTGCTGGAAGCCGCCGCTGCCTATACCGCGAATGTCGAGGGCCGGCCGCATTTCTCGCGCCCGCAGATCATCCGCAAGGTCTCATCTCTGGCCGAAGATGCGGGCTATGACCGCGAGGCGGGGCTGCGCTCGTTCGGCATGCTGCTGCGGCAAGGCAAGATCGCCAAGGTCAAGCGCGGCCAGTTCGCGATCACCGAAGCGTCGCGATTTTACGTTGCCGCCAACCGCGGGCGCTAAGCCACCGCAACGGCAGTCGCCCCGCGCTACAGCGTCAGGCGATAGCGCAGATGCCCGTCGCTAAGGGTGAATTGGTCGTAAAGCGCGCGCGCGTCGGTATTGGCCTGATCGGTCATCCAGTAAAGCCGTGCCCAGCCGCGCGCCCGGCCAATTGCCATCAGATCCGTGATCAGCGCCCTGCCAACACCACGGCCACGCGCTGCGGGCGCCACGAACAGATCCTCCAGATAGCCGTCCGGCGCCGTCGCCCAGGTGCTCAGGTGCCAGTGATGTGTGGCAAAGCCCAGCACGGCGCCGCCCGCAACCGCCAGCCGCAGGCCAAGCCGCGAGGCCGGGTCAAGCGCGCGCGCCCAGGTGATATCGGTCACCTCGGGTGCAAGTGTCACGCCGTAGAACGTCAGATACGCTGCCCACAGGTCGCGCCATGCGACCGCGTCGCCCGCTTGTGCATCGCGGATTTCAACGCGCATCGTCGTGGCGCTCCGCCTCGGGGTCTGGCTTGCCGACGCCAAGGAAAACCCGCCTGAACGGCAAAATCCAGACCACGCCCAGCACCAGATAGGCCAGGATTTCAAGCGCCGCGGGCAACCGCCCGAAACTGCGGTCGAACCAGGCCATCAGCGCCAGCGACAAGGCCAGCCAAAGCGGCATCACCACCAGCAGAACCAGCAGGGCAAGGCGGCGGCGGGTGCGGTAGGTCATCGGCTCAGTCCGCGAACGGGTCGGTGACAAGGATCGTGTCGTCGCGCTCCGGGCTGGTCGAAAGCATCGCCACCGGGCATTGGATCAGCTCTTCGATACGGCGCACGTATTTCACCGCGGCGGCCGGCAGATCGGCCCAGCTGCGCGCCCCCGCGGTGCTTTCGGCCCAACCGTCCATTTCCTCATAAAGCGGCCTCACCTTCGCCTGCAGCGCCGCAGCGGTGGGCAGGTAGTCATACTGCACCCCGTCGATTTCATAGCCTGTGCAGATCTTCAGCGTCCTGAACCCGTCGAGCACGTCAAGCTTGGTCAGCGCGATGCCCTTGGCGCCCGAAATCGCACAAGTCTGGCGCACCAGCACCGCATCGAACCAGCCGCAGCGCCGCTTGCGCCCGGTGACGGTGCCGAATTCGTGCCCGCGCTCGCCCAGCCGGGTGCCGTCCGCGTCGAAAAGCTCGGTCGGAAACGGGCCCTCGCCGACCCGTGTGGTATAGGCCTTCACGATTCCCAGCACAAAACCGATCGCATTGGGGCCAAGCCCGGTGCCCGAGGCCGCCATGCCCGACATCGTGGTGGACGAGGTCACATAGGGATAGGTGCCGAAATCGACGTCGAGCAGCGCCCCCTGCGCGCCCTCGAACAGGATGCGCTTGCCGGCGCGGCGCGCCTCGTTCAGCAGCTTCCAGACTGGCTGCGCGAAAGGCAGCAGCTTCGGCGCGATGGCTTTCAGCTTTGCCGTCAGTTCGGCGCGGTCGATCGGTTCCGCCCCCAGCCCAGCGCGCAGCGCATCGTGATGCGCCAGCACCCGGTCGATGCGGGCCTCAAGCGTTTCATCGTCGCCCAGATCGGCAAGCCGGATGCTGCGCCGCCCGACCTTGTCTTCATAGGCCGGGCCAATGCCGCGCCCGGTGGTGCCGATCTTGGCCTTGCCCGCCGCCTCTTCGCGCAGCCGGTCCAGATCCTGATGCAGCGGCAGGATCAGCGGCGTGTTTTCAGCGATCATCAGATTTTCGGTGGAAATCGCCACGCCCTGCGCCGTCAGCTTGTCGATCTCGGCAAACAGCGCCCAGGGGTCGAGCACGACGCCGTTGCCGATTACGGCAAGCTTGCCCGGCCGCACAATGCCCGAAGGCAGCAGCGACAGCTTGAACACTGTGCCGTTGATCACCAGCGTGTGGCCCGCGTTGTGGCCGCCCTGAAAGCGCGCGATCACATCGGCGCGCTCGCTCAGCCAATCGACGATCTTGCCCTTGCCCTCGTCGCCCCACTGGGCGCCGACCACCACGACATTGGCCATGTGCTTCTCCTCAGGATCAAACCGCCGGAGATATAGCGGGGCGAAACCGGCGAGGAAACCGCAATCTGGCGCCCCGGGCAGTGATATGCGATCCATGGCATGCCGCAGCGGCGCCAGCAAACGGCCTTGCGTGGCGCGCGGCATGCGCCTAGATAGGCGCGTCGAATTGCATTCAGGGCCAAGATCGCATGGAAAACGTCATTCTTACCATCCACCTGATCCTGGCGCTGCTGCTGATCGGTGTGGTGCTGCTGCAGCGCTCGGAAGGCGGCGGGCTTGGCATGGGCGGCGGCGGCGGCGGCGTGATGAGCGGCCGGCAAGCGGCCAACGCGCTGTCGAAGCTGACCTGGGTGTTTGCGATCGGCTTCATTCTGACCTCGATTTCGCTGACAGTTCTGGCGGCGCGAAATGCTGCCACGGTTTCGGTGATCGACGGCGCCGAGACCAGCGCGCCGGCCCCGGCAACCGCACCCGCGTCGCCCGATCTGACGTTGCCGGCGCTGCCCGGCGACGCCCCGGCGACACCACCACCCGCAAACTGAACCGCACAACAAATTGGGCGGTGCCGCACGGCATCACCCATGGATAGCGGTGCGGTTGCGGGCGGGCTGCGAATCTGATAAGCGTTTAATCCCGTGATGCAGGGCCTGTCTGGGCCGTGCCGAACAGCGAATTCAACCGATCACGGGGGCCCCGGACATGGCGCGTTACGTTTTCATCACAGGCGGCGTGGTGTCTTCGCTTGGCAAGGGGCTGGCCTCGGCGGCGCTTGGGGCGCTGTTGCAGGCGCGCGGTTTTTCGGTGCGGCTGCGCAAGCTTGACCCCTACCTGAACGTCGATCCCGGCACCATGAGCCCGTTTGAGCACGGCGAGGTGTTCGTGACCGACGATGGCGCCGAAACCGACCTGGACCTTGGCCATTACGAGCGTTTCACCGGGGTCGCGGCGCGCAAGACCGACAGCGTTTCATCTGGCCGCATCTATTCCAACGTGCTGGAAAAGGAACGGCGCGGCGCCTATCTGGGCAAGACCATCCAGGTCATTCCGCACGTTACCA
>Ga0326597_10003660_pt1 | contig 21993 bp, 18 predicted proteins | sample RVTome_12_FD_203789 | JGI IMG/M metagenome (GOLD analysis project Ga0326597, IMG submission 203789) | Soil microbial communities from uranium-contaminated site in the Upper Colorado River Basin, Wyoming, United States - RVT100D185 | ecosystem: Environmental > Terrestrial > Soil > Contaminated >...
AGCAACGCATCGAGCGCTTCATCGAATACTTCAATCAGACCATGGCAAAGCCGTTCAAGTGGACCTGGGCCGGCAAGCCCTTGACCATCTGACCAATGGGTTCGAAATTCCACCGCAAGGTACTAGTAGCTCTGCACAGTGATTATGACTCTTTGGGCTTGATGCTCGGATAGACGCGGGCCAGCTTGTTGCGCGCCTGTTCGGTGGAGAACATCCAGTTGATGCGTGCGCCACGGGCGTTGCGTTGATGTTGCCATGCGGCGATCTCGGTTTCCATGTCTTCTCGGTTGTCGATGCGCCGGTCGAGGCATTGGGTGCGTAGCATGCCGATCTCGATCTCGACCATGTTGAGCCAGCTGGCGTGCTTGGGCGTGTAGTGGAGCTCCAGGCGGCGCAGCACCCGCCGGGCTTCGGCAGGCGGGAAGGTCTGATAGAGCGCGGCGGCGGTGTGGGTGGAGAGATTGTCGAGCACCACACGGATGCATTCGGCCTCGGGGAAGTGCCGGTCGACAAGCTCGCGCATGCATTCGGCGAAGTCCTTTGCGGTGCGCCGGTCTGTGACCTTGACGTGGCGCCAGGGGCGGTGGGCATCGAGGAAGACGAACAGGTTGAGCGTGCCGTTGCGCCGATATTCGTAGTCATAGCGCTCCGGCTGGCCAGGCGCTGCCGGGATGGGTGCGCGCACTTCGCCGATCAGCTGGTTCGGGCTCTCATCGAAGCAGACCACGGGTCGCTTCGCGTCGGGCGCCTCGCCATAGAGGTCGAGCACGTCTTCCATGCGCGCCACATACTCGGCATCGACCTTGGGGATGCACCACATCTCCTTGCGCCAGGGCTTGAGGTGGTTCTCCGCCAGCCGCCGGCGTACGGTCTCGCGCGACAGCTCATCATGCTCGCTCAGCCGGACCATCTCGTCGGCCAGCAGTTCCAGGGTCCAGCGCTCGCGGCCCTCGGGCGGCCTGGAGCAGGCGGTGGCGACCAGAAGCGCCTCTTGCTTGCCCGTCAGCTTGCGCTCGGCACCGGTGCGCGGCTGTTCACTCAGCGCCGCGGCCACACCGGCCTCCACGAAACGACGCTTGGTCCGATACACGGTCGAGCCGCCGGCGCCGACGCTGCGCTCGATCTCGGCATCGCTCGCGCCGGCATCCGCGGCCAGCAGGATCTGCGCCCTCTTCAGCTTGCGCGACGCATGTTTGCCGCCGCTCAGCAGCGCCGTCAGCTCGTCACGTTCATCTTGGGTCAGCTCGACACAATAGCGTATGTTCATCTCTGGCCTCCCGCGAATCAGGAGCCTCCAGATGAATCCGCTCTCACGATCGTGTCGACAAGCCGTGCCGATGAGCTTCACCGACAAGCAGGGCCAGTATCTGGCCTTCATCTACGCCTACGAGCGCCTGCACCACCGCCCACCCGCCGAGGCCGACATGCAACGCCACTTCCAGGTCACCCCGCCCAGCGTTCACCAGATGGTGCTCAAGCTCGAGCAGCTCGGCCTCATTACCCGCACGCCGGGAACAGCACGAAGCATCGAACTCCTCGTGCCCCCAGAACAGCTCCCCGTCCTGCGATGACACCGCCGCAACCCGTCAAAACCTCTGTGCAGAGCTACTAGTGGGCATTGCCACATCTGGTTTAGGGTGCCCACGCTACGATCAAGTCGTGGTCGGTCCGATCCAGGTTCGAGTGGATTGGAAACCCGGACCCCGGCCGGACCAAAAGCAATATCAGGGAGCGCCAAATGGAGAAGAATTCAGCATTGACGGACGAGCTGTTGCAGCGGTGCCACGAGCGTGCGCCCGGCTACGACCGCGAGAACAAGTTCTTCCTCGAGGATTTCGAGGAGCTGAAAGAGGCCGGCTATCTGCTGGGGCCGGTGCCGACGGAGTTCGGCGGCGGCGGCCTCAATCTCGCCCAGTCGTGTCTGGAGCAGGAGCGCCTGGCCTATCACGCGCCGGCCACCGCGCTGGCGGTCAACATGCATCTCTACTGGGTCGGCATCGCCGCCGACCTCTACCGCTGGGGCGACAAGTCGCTGCAATGGATGCTCGAGGAGGCGGCCGCCGGCGAGGTTTTCGCCGCCGGTCACGCCGAGCGCGGCAACGACCTGCCGATCTTTCTTTCCACCGCCAAGGCGACCAAGGTCGACGGCGGCTATCGCTTCAACGGCCACAAGATGTTCGGCAGCCTGGCCCCGGTCTGGACCCGCTATGGCCTGCACGCCATGGATTCAGAGGCCGACGGCGGGCCGCAGATCATCCACGCCTTCATGCCGCGCGACACCGAGGGCTACAGCATCAAGGAGACCTGGGACACGCTGGGCATGCGGGCGACGCGCTCGGACGACGTCATCCTCGAAGACGTCTTCGTCGAGGACAAGTACATCGGCCACATCGTCCCCGCCGGCCAGGGCGACCCGTTCATCCTGGCGCTCTTCGCCTGGGCCCTGCTCGGCTTCGGCTCGATCTACTACGGCCTGGCCAAGCGGGTCATGGACATCACCCTGCCGACCCTCAAGTCCAAGACCTCTCTGGCGGTCACGCGCTCGATGGCCTATCACCCGGAGGTGCAGCATTCGGTCGCCCAAATGGTGCTCGCCTACGAGACCATCGGCCCGGTTCTGCACAAGACCTGTGATGATTGGGCAAATGGCGTCGACTACGGCCACGACTGGCCGGCCAAGATCGTCGCCACCAAGCACCATTGCGTCGAAACCTGCTGGAAGGTGGTCGACACGGCGATGGACGTCTCAGGCGGTACCGGCATGTTCAAGGCCTTCGAGCTGGAACGTTTGTTCCGCGATGCCCGCTGTGGGCGCTTCCATCCGGCGAATGCCAACCTCGTGCACGAGATCGTGGCCAAGACCGCGCTCGGCATCGACCTCGGCGAACAGCCGCGCTGGGGCTGACATCACTTCGGCCGACCGGGTCTTCGGCCCGGTCGGCCGCCTTGTCTTCAGCGCACAGCGACGAACGCTCGCTTTAAGCGAACATTTCCGGGCGCAGTTCGCCGCCGACCTCGATGATGACATCGGCCGGGACATTCAGCCGCTTCGCCGCCTTTCGGATGGCATCGGCGTTAGGGGCTTCATAGAGGCAGTAGGTCTTCTTCTTGTCAGCGCTGAGGAACGAAAACAGCCAATTGATCCCTTCCTCGTCGTTGATCCGGGCAATTTGATCAGCGCGATCCTTGTTGAATTCGACTTCCTCGGCGAAGTTGCGTTCTATCAAAAATCTCGCCATTTCCGACTCCCCATGGTCTCACATCCTGCTGGCCCCACCGGCGCTCTGCTCGCGGAGCAACTTGATCCGATCCTCCAGCATCACCATACCGCACGCCTGTGCGATTTGCCACGCCGCCTGCAACAATTCCTCCGCGCGCGCTCCGTCGCCCGGTCCACTCCGCCGGCACAGCATCGCCGCGTAGTCCGCCTGACTGTGGGCCAACCAGGGCCTCGCATCCATCTTGGCGTTGAGCTCGATCGCCGCCTCGAAGTGCCCTTCGGCCTTGTCCAACTCGCCCATGGTGGTCGCCAGCAGCCCGAGATAGCGGGCGGCGGCGCCATAGCAGACCACCATGGTGCCGACGGTCACGGTAAAGTCCTGGTAAGGCAGCAGCAGCTCGTACAGCCGTTCGGCGTACTCGGCGTTCTCCAATCGCGCGCAGACTTCGGCGAGATAGGACAAGGTCGCGGTACGCTTGGCATCTATGGGCAGGTCGAAGCCGTCGGCCGCCATCTCTTCGAAGCTCGCGCGCGCCGGCTCCAGAAAGCCGAGGTCGGTGGCGATCAGGGCCAGACCCGGCCGCCAGGCGCTTTCCCCCGGGTTGTCGTCGACGAAGCGTTTGAAGATCGGCGCCACTTCGGCGAGGCGCCCCTGTTCGCGGCGGATCGTGAACATCTGCATGCCGTAAAGGCCGGTTGCCGCCTCCATGGTGCCGGCCTTGGTCAAGGCCAACTCCGCGTACCGCTCGGCCGCGTCGAAGTCGCCGTGCAGAATCGCCAGCAAGGCATCGCCGCTGGTGACCGTCCAGTTCTGCAGCTGCAGCTCGTACCGTGTCGCCAGGGCGCGCCTTTCCTCGTGTATGACTTTGAAACCGGCAATATCGCCCAACAGAATCTGGTTGTACCCCTGCAAGGCCGAAGACCGCGCCAAAATATCGACGTCGCCGAGTTGCTGCGCCAGGGCGTTGGCCTCGCGCAGCGCGTCCTGCGCCCCCAAGAGGTCGGCCGCGGCGGCGAGAAGATAGTTGTTGAACTGAATTTCGAACAAGGCGCGGCGATCGCCGACGCGCCTCGCCATTTGGCTTGCCTCGCGCCCGGCCTCCAGCGCTTCGTTCGTGCGGCCGATCGTACTAAGCGCCCGGCTCAGACAACCGAGTACTCGCGTTCGCTCAGGACTGTCGCCGTCGCCGACCAGCCCAAGCGCCTCGTTCAGTAACGTGACCGAAGCATCTTCCGGTTGCGAGGCGTAGAATTCTGCGTGCTCAAAGCCCAGAGCGGCCCGGACCAGGTCGTCGCTCGCGCGCGTCAAACGGGCCAGTCGCGCCGCCCGGTTGAAGAGCCTCATCGCTTCCTTTGGATCAAAGCCGCCCTTCAGGTGCGCCTCGCCCAGCATCAAATAGAACTGGCGCTCCAGGTCCAGCCGCTCGGGACCTTCTTCCAGCGCTTCGATCGCCTGCATGCCCTGCCGCAGGTGCTGAATGGCTTCCACCATGGTCGAGCGCGAGAGCGCCCGCTCGCCGGCCCGCTGCCAGTAGGGGATGGCGCGTACGCCCTGGTCCGCCATGGCGAAGTGCTGGGCGACCAGCTCCGGCGCCAGGTCCGCCGCTTCCGGCGCCAGTTCGATCAGCGCTTCCGCCGTCGCGCGATGGTAGTCGCGGCGCTGGCGCAGCAGCAGCGAATTATAGGCCGCTTCCTGCATCAGGGCGTGACGGAACACGTAGCTCTTCCGCGCCGCTGAGCCGGCCGGCAGCACCAGGCGCGAGGCTGTCAGCTGCTCGAGCATCTGGTCCAGGTCGCGCGTCTCGTCGATCACCCTGGCCAGGATGTCACGCCGGAATTCGCGGCCGATAACGGCGCCGACCTGCGCCACTTCGCGAACCTCGGGGGTGAGACCATCCAGTCGAGCCTGCAACAAGCCCTGCAGCGTATCGGGAATTTCGGCGATGTCCTCGACGCCAGCTTCCACGATCGAGCGGGTCAGCTCCTCGACGAAGAGCGGCACCCCGTCGGTGCGCGAGGCGATCCGCGCCACCAGATCGTCGTCCAGCGGCCGTCCGGCGATGCTGCGCACCATGTCGGCGCTGTGGCTGCCGGCCAGCCGCGTCAGGATCAGCGGCGAGACGTGATCGTGGCCGGCGACCTCGTCCAGCGACCATTCGGGGCGGTGCGTCACGATCAGCAGAACCGGCGCGCCCGCGATGCGCGCGACGATACGCGCCAGCAACTCGCGGGTGGTCGGGTCGATCCAGTGCGCGTCTTCGTAGATCGATAAAATCGGCCGCCGCGCCGCCAGCGCGAAAAGCTGGTCGATCAGCGCCGCGAAGATATGCTCCTTCTGCTGTTCCGCAGGGCGCTCGACCTCCGGGTAGCGATCGAGCAGCGGCAGCGACATCATCGACGCGAAGGACGGCATGTGGGAGGCGATGTCGGTGCCGGAAAGCCGCAGCAGTCGTTCCAGCTTGTCAAGTTTCTGCGCCGCCGAATCTCCGGCGCTGAAGCCGGCGGCCCGTTCCATTCGGCCGATGATGGGATAAAGCGCGCTGTTGGTGTGGTAGGGCGAGCACTGGTAGCGGAGACGGAAATGGACTTCCTCGGCGACGTGCGCGCGCAGCGCCTGCACCAAACGTGACTTGCCGATCCCCGCTTCGCCCGACAGCAACACCACCTGCCCCTCGCCGGCCTTGGCTTGTTGCCAGCGATCGATCAGCAGTCCGAGTTCGTGGGTCCGTCCCACCAGCGCCGCGGTTTCGGTTTGGCGGCTCGTGGCCTCGAAGCGGCTTTCAACCCGGCTCACGTCCATGACTTGCCAAACCGGCAGAGCTTTGGCGAAACCCTTGATCTCACGCCGCCCCAGCTCCCGCAGCTCGAAGACGTTGCCGATCAGCCGCTGGGTCGCCTCGGCGATGACGATCTGGCCCGGGGCGGCGATCTCCAGCAGGCGGGCGGCCAGGTTGGGGGTCTCGCCCGTGACCGCGACTTCTTCCGCCAGGCCGTCCCCCAGCAAATCACCGACCACCACCTGGCCAGAAGCGATGCCGATGCGCACATCGAGCGCGATGTCGTCGGGCAGCGTCAGACGCCGCATCGCGCGAAGCACGCCGAGAGCGGCGTGCACCGCCCGCTCGGCTTGGTCCTCGTGCGCTTTGGGCCAGCCGAAGTAGGCGTAGACGCCGTCGCCCATGAATTTGGCGACGTGACCCTCGTAGCGCGCGACCTCCCCCGAGACCGCGTTCTGGTAGGCGCGCAGCACGTCGCGCATCTCCTCGGGGTCGAGACGCTGCGACAGCGTCGTCGAGCTCACCAGATCGGAGAACAGGACCGTCAATTGCCGGCGCTCCGCCCTGTTGCGGCCGCCAGCCCGCCGGGGCTTGGCCTGGACCTCCGCCGTCGCCTCCCGAAGCTCGGCCGCGGGCATTGAGGCGATCGCCTTCATCAGTTTGCGCCGGTGCCCGAGCGAGAGGCCGAGCTCCTTCAGGTCGCCGTCGCTCAGCTCCGGCAGCACCTCGAGCTCGATGTCGTTGTCGACAAAGGCGCCGGCGTACTGCCCGAGGCCAAGTTCTTCGAGCCAGACGCCGATGTCGCGACTCATGCTCGCCCCAAAAAACGCAAAAGCGGCCGAGAGTTTAGGACGATTGGCGCCTCTGTTCCATGACTGCGCGCCCCGGGCCGCGGAAGGCCGTTCAGCCGGCGAGCGGCATGACCTCGTGGGCGAAGCGCTCGATTTCCTCCAGTGTGCGCGCGAGATCGTCGCTCTCGAAGCCGATCACCAGATGGCGTAGCCCCGCCTCGCCGTAGGCGTGCACGTCCTCGGCGATCGCCTGGGCCGGACCGGTGAAGACGCGCCGCCCGCCGTCGCGACCCGGCGCCGGCTCGCCCAGGCGGTACCAGTTGGCGTAGAAGCCGGTGTCGACGGCGGCCGGATCGCGGCCGGCCTCCTCGGCGTGGCGGCGGACCTCGGCCAGGCCCTCGGCGAAGGCTCCGGGGCTGTCGAGAAAGGCGCGCGGGTTAGAGCCGACCGGATACCAGCCATCGCCGAGCCGGCCGGCGCGCCGGCGCGCGGCCGCGGTCTCGCCGCCGACCCAGATCGGCGGTCCCGGCTTCTGCACCGGCTTCGGCTCGAAGCGCAGGCCGCCGAAGTTGACGTGGCGGCCCGCGTAGGCCGGGTCGGCTTCGGACCACAGGGTACGAAAGGCCCGGATGTACTCGTCTCCGGCAGCACCCCGCTGGGCGAACGGCGGCGAGCCCAGCAGCATCATCTCCTCCGCCATCCAGCCGACGCCGATGCCGACCGTCAGCCGGCCCTTGGACAGCACGTCGGCCGTCGCCAGCACCTTGGCCGCCAGGATCGCCGGCCGGTAGGGCAGCACCATGACCGAGGTCAGCAGACGGATCGTGCTCGTCACCGCGGCGGCGTAGGTCAGCACGGTCAGCTGCTCGAGGCAGGTGCCGGTGCCCACCGCCGGCCAGTCGCCGCTCTCGTTGTAGGGATAGACCGAGTCGACCTGACGGGCGATGACGATGTGGTCGGAAAAGCCCAGATAGGCGAATCCCATCGCCTCGGCGTGGCGGGCGATCCGCGCCAGGCCGTCCGGCTCGGCCGCGGCGCCGCGCGTGCCCAGGTGCAGCCCGAAATCCATCATCGTCCCTCCCGGTTGGCCTCGGCCGAGCTTAGCAGCCGCGGCCTCGGATGCCAGCACCAGCAGCGGTCGGCCCGCTCTTGGCTGCAGCGTTCTGTGCTAGGCTTGCGCCGTCGTTACGGCGGTAATGCTTGGGAGGGCAAAGCGCCATGAACCTGAAACGCATTTCGGCGGCGGTCCTGATCGCCGCCGTTGCCGGCTCGTTCGCCAGCTGGGCCTGGGCGCAGAGCGCCCGCCTGACCCTGCTGCACATCAACGACGTCTACGAGATCTCGGCCAAGGGCGGCAAAGGCGGCCTGGCCGAGCTGATGACGCTGTTGCGGGCCGAGCGCGCCAAGGCCGAGAACCACCTGACCACGCTCGGCGGCGACCTGATCTCGCCCTCGGTGATGTCGGGCCTGACCAAGGGCGCGCAGATGATCGAGCTGATGAACGCCATCGGCCTCGACGTCGCCGGCCTCGGCAACCACGAGTTCGACTTCGGCGACGAGGTGCTGCAGCAGCGCATGGCGGCCTCCAGCTTCACCTGGCTCGCCAGCAACACGCTGGGGGCGGACGGCAAGCCCTTCGGCGGCGCCCAGGCGACGACGACCCGCAAGCTCGGCGAGCTCAGCCTCGGCCTGTTCTCGCTGCTGACGCCGGAGACGACGCATCTGTCCTCGCCCGGTCCGGGCGTCACTTTCGTGCCGGCCGAAGAGGCGGCGGCTGCTGCCGTCAAGGCGCTGAAGGAAGCCGGCGCCGACGTGATCATCGCCGTGACCCACCTGTCGCTCGCCCAGGACCGCGAGCTGGCGCGCGCGGTCAAGGGCATCGACGTCATCCTGGGCGGGCACGACCACGACCCGATCACCGTCTACGAGGGCGGCACCTTGATCGTGAAGGCCGGCTATGACGCCCACTACCTGGCCGTCGCCGACCTCGCGATCGAGAAGAAAGAAGGTCGGCGCGGGCCTGAGGTCACGATCCTGCCGCAGTGGCGCTACCTCTCGACCGCCGGCGTCGCCCCCGACGCCGAGGTGGCGGTCCTGGTGCAGAAGCACGAGGCGGTGCTCGACAAGGAGCTGAACGTCGCCGTCGGCAAGACTACGGTCGAGCTCGACAGCCGGCGCAGCACGGTGCGCGGGGCCGAGAGCAACCTCGGCAACCTGATCGCCGATGCCATCCGCGAAGGCGTCAAGGCCGACGTCGGCTTCACCAACGGCGGCGGCATCCGCGGCGACAAGACCTATCCGGCGGACAGCACGTTGACTCGCAAGGACGTGCTGAGCGAGCTGCCGTTCGGCAACTACGTCGTCATGCTGGAGCTGTCCGGCGCCGAGCTGCTGGCGGCGCTCGAGCACGGCGTCAGCCAGGTCGAGGACGGCGCCGGCCGCTTCCCGCAGGTCTCAGGCATAAGCTTCGCCTTCGATGCCTCGAAACCGGCCGGCGGCCGCGTCAGCGCGGTCAAGGTCGGCGGTCAGCCGCTGGACAAGGACAAGCGCTACAAGGTGGCGACCAACGAGTACATTGCCGGCGGCGGCGACGGCTACGCGGTGCTGAAGGGCGCCAGGACCATCATCGATGCCTCGGGCGCCGTGCTCATGGCCTCCATGGTGATGGACTACATCGCCGCCAAGGGCACTGTCGCGCCGAAACTCGAGGGCCGGATCACGCGGAAGTAGCGGGCGCCGTACGCCTGCTACGCGCCGGCGAGCTCGGCGGGCTCAGGCGGCGTCCGCCCCAGCAGCAGGTCGGCCGCTTTCTCGCCGATCATCAAGGTCGTCGCGTTGGTGTTGGCCGAGGGCACCATCGGCATGATCGAGGCATCGGCGATGCGCAGGCCCTCGAGCCCATGCACGCGGAGCTGGTCGTCGACCACGGCCGTCGCATCGCTCGCCGCGCCCATGCGGCAGCTGCCGGAGAAGTGGAAGGCGGTGGAGCCGCGCTCACGGGCGAAGCGCATGAGGTCGTCATCGCTGCTCGCCTGCGGCGCCGGCAACTCCAGGCGCTCGAAATAAGGCGCCAGCTCCGGCGTGTGCAGCAGCCGGCGGGCGAGGCGAATGCCACCGAGCAGCACGCGGCGGTCGCTTTCCTCGGCCAGGTAGTTCGGCCGCACGATCGGCTTCTCGAACGGATCCGCCGAGCGGGCGCGGACATGACCGGCGCTGTCCGGCCGATGCTGCCAGACGCCGCAGGTCATGCCGGGAAAATCGTCCAAGAGCCCGACCGAGCCCTCCTTGTAGCTCGCTGGCGTGAAGACGAGCTGCAAGTCGGGCGCGTCGAGCGCCGGGTCGGACTTCCAGAAGACGAAGACCAGCGAGGGCTGCAGCGCCAGGACGCTGGGCCGGCCCAGGCTCCATTTCACCGCCTCGCCGATCAGGTTGAGGCCGCGGGCACGCTCGTTGATCGTGCCGACGCCCTTGACGCGGGCGACCAGGCGGGCGGCGTAGTGGTCGCGGAAGTTCTCACCGACGCCCGGCAGCGCATGGCGGACCGGGACGCCGATTTGCCGCAGCAGCTCGGCCGGGCCGATGCCGGAAATCTGCAGCAGCTTCGGCGAGTTGATGGCGCCGCCCGAAAGCACGACCTCGCGCCGGGCCCGGACCTCGCGCTCGGCGCCGCCCGGCCCGCCGACGCGGTAGCGGACGCCGACCGCGCGCTTGCCCTCGAGCAGGATCGAGGTGACGTGGCTGCGCGTGCGCACTTCCAGGTTGCGGCGGCCCATCGCCGGGCGCAGGAAGGCGCGGGCCGCGCTGACCCGGCGGCCACGCCGGATGGCGCGCTGGAAGTAGCCGACACCGTGCTGATAGGCGCCGTTGTAGTCGGGGTTGCGCGGGATGCCGAGGCCGACCGCGCCGGCGATGAAGGCCTCGCACAGCGGATGCTGCCAATCGAGATCGGCGACCGTGAGACCGCCCTCGCGGCCGCGGAAGCGATCGTCACCCTGGCCCAGACGGCGTTCCGTGCGCTTGAAGTAGGGCAGCACGTCGGCATAGCCCCAGCCGCGGTTGCCGGCCTGGGCCCAGCGGTCGAAGTCCATGCGCTGGCCGCGGTTGTAGATATGGCCGTTGATCGAGGTCGAACCGCCCAGGGTCCTGCCCTGCGCCGCGGCGATGCGCCGGCCGGCGGTGCCCTCGCCGGGCTCGACCTCGAACAGCCAGTTGATCGCCGGGTTGGTCAGCGTCTTGATGAAACCGGCGGGGATGTGGATGTAGGGGTTGCGGTCGGGCGGTCCGGCTTCGAGCAGGCAGACGCTGACGCGCGCCTCCTCGCTCAAGCGCGCCGTCAGCACCGAACCGGCGGCACCGGCGCCGATGACGATGTAATCGAATTCCTCAGCCATCTCAACAAGCCCCCCTGTCCGCTGGCGCCGTGCCTAGCCGGCTTTGCCCCGTCCCTGGCCCGCCGGGGCACCCGGGTCAGGCGGGCCCAGTCGTTCCAGGATCACCGGGCTCGCCGCCGTCGAAGCAGCGCCGATGCGGATCGCCGCCGCGACCTCCGCTACCGCCTGCGCGGCCGCCGCCTCGTCGCCTGCGTGTACCAGCGCCAGCGGATCGCTCTTCGCGACCACGGTACCGAGGGGCAGAACGTGGCTCAAGCCGACCGCCGGATCGATGCGGTCGTGCGGCCGCCGCCGGCCGCCGCCGAGCCTGACCACGGCGAGACCGAGCGCGCGCGCGTCCATCGCTTCGACGACGCCGGCGGCCGCGGCCGGCACCGGGCGCATGACGGATGCCTGCGGCAGGCGGCGCTCGGCAGTCTCCAACAGGTCGGCGGGACCGCCCAGGGCCGCGACCATACGCGCGAAGCGTTCGGCCGCGGTGCCTGAATCGAGAGCCCGCAAAAGACCTTCTCGGGCGGCAGCGGCATTTTCAGCCAGCCCGGCCAACACCGCCAGGCTCTCGCCCAGCGCCAACACCACCTCGTGCAGGCGCGGCTCGCGGGCCTCGCCGCGAAGGTAGGCCACGGCCTCGCCGACCTCGAGCGCGTTGCCGGCGGTGGTGCCGAGCACTTGGTTCATGTCGGTGATCAGGGCCGTCGCCGGCAGCCGGGCGGCGGCGGCGGCGGCGGCGATGCCGGCCGCCAGCTCGTGCGCCATCTGTAGGCTTACAGCGAAGGCGGCGTTGCCGGTCTTGACGTCCATGACCAGTGCCTCGAGGCCAGCGGCGAGCTTCTTCGAGAGGATCGAGGCGGTGATCAGGGGAATCGATTCCACGGTCCCGGTGACGTCACGGATGGCGTAAAGGCGGCGGTCGGCCGGCGCCAGATCGTCGGTCTGGCCGATGATGGCGCAGCCCACCTCGGCGACGACGCGCTGGAAGCGGGCCAAGTCAGGCCCGCTGCCGTAGCCGGGAATGCTGTCGAGCTTGTCCAGCGTGCCGCCGGTGTGGCCGAGGCCGCGGCCTGAGATCATCGGCACATAGCCGCCGATCGCGGCCAGCATCGGTGCCAGCATCAGGCTGACCTTGTCGCCGACGCCGCCGGTCGAGTGCTTGTCGACGACCGGGCCGTCGAGGGCGAAGCCGCGCCAGTCGAGCCGCCGCCCCGAAGCGGTCATGGCCCGCGTCAGCGCCGCCGTCTCCACCTCGTTCATGCCGTTGACGCAGACCGCCATGGCGAAGGCGCCGACCTGGGCATCGCTCAGGCCGCCGTCGGCGATGCCGGCAACCAGGGCGGCGATCTCGTCGTCGCCAAGCGCGGCACCCTCGCGCTTGCGGCGCAACAGCTCCTGCGGCGGCCGCATCAGGGCTCGGTTCCGGCAGCCAGCTCGGCGCAGAGACGATGGAGCAGCCGCGCCACCCGCTGTGCCGCCGCGGCGACTGCCGCCAGCGTCGCCTCGTGGCTCGGCGGGGCGTCGCCGAGGCCGGCCGCCAGGTTGGAGATCACCGAGAGCGCCGCCACCCGCATCCCGGCATGCCGCGCCACCAGACATTCCGGCACCGTGGACATGCCGACGGCGTCGGCGCCGAGACGGCGGAAGGCGCGGATCTCCGCCGGGGTCTCGAAGCTGGGGCCCAGGCAGGCGAGATAGACGCCCTCGTGCAAGGAGATGCCCTCGGCCGCCGCCGCGGTCCGCAGGCGCCCGCGCAGGTCCGCATCGTAGGCCGCGCTCATATCGGGAAAGCGCGGCCCGAAGCCATCGTCGTTGCGGCCGGTGAGCGGATTCTGGCCCATGAGGTTGATATGGTCGGATATCAGCATCAGGCTTCCCGCCGGCGTCGCCGGGTCGAGGCCGCCAGCGGCATTGGTCAGCACCGCGAGCTTGGCGCCCAGCCGGCGCAGGCAGCGGATCGGCGTCCGTATCGCCGAGGCGGGCAGCCCTTCATAAAGGTGGACCCGGCCCTGCAGGCAAGCCACCGGCAGGCCGGCGATCCGCCCCAGCAGGAGCCGCCCGGCATGGCCCTCGACCGTCGGCTCGGGAAAGCCCGGCAGCTCGGCGTACGGAATGGCCTGCGGCGTCTCGATGATCTCGGCGACGGCGCCCAGGCCGCTGCCCAGCACCAGCGCCGCCTCGGGCGCGGCATCGGGCGCCCTGGCCCGGATCCGGGCGACGGCTTCCTCGACGCTCACCCCAGATGCTCCGGGCCGAAGGCGAGCGGCAGCAGCTCGCCCAACGTCACGGTGCGGCGCAGACCCTGCGGCCCGCAGAGGTGCACCGGCGTCTCGGGCCCGGCGAACTCGATCAGCTTCTGCCGGCAGCCGCCGCACGGCGTGCACAGGGGCTCGCCCTCGGCCAGAACCACGACCTCGACGATCCGCGTCCGCCCGGCCGCGACCATGGCGGCGATCGCCGAGGCCTCGGCGCACCAGCCCTGCGGATAGGCCGCGTTCTCGACATTGGCGCCGGCGTAGCACGAGCCGTCCTCGGCTCGGACCACGGCGCCGACCTTGAAAGTGGAATAGGGCGCATGGGCGCGCGAGCGCGCCCGGCGCGCCAGCGCGATCATCTGCTCCAGGGTATCGCTCATCGTTCCTTCACGTATGGCACGCCGATCGCCCGCGGCGCCACCGCGCGGCCGATGAAGCCAGCCAGCAGCACCACCGTCAGCACATAGGGCAGTGCCTGGATGAATTGTACCGGGACTTCGCCCAGGTACGGAATCCGCACCCCCTGCAGGCGCACCGCGACGGCGTCGAGAAAGCCGAACAGCAGGCAGGCGCCCATTGCCGGCACCGGCCGCCACTTGCCGAAGATCATCGCCGCCAGGGCGATGTAGCCCTGCCCCGCCGTCATCTCGCGCACGAAGGCGCTGTTCTGCGCCGTCGAGAGGTAGGCGCCGGCGACGCCCGAGAGCAAGCCGGCGCAAAGCACGGCGCGGTAGCGCAGGAAAACGACCGAGATGCCGGCGGTGTCGACCGCCAGCGGGTTCTCGCCGACGGCGCGCAGCCTGAGCCCGAAGCGGGTGCGATAGACCAGCCACCAGGTCAGCGGCACGGTCAGGAAGGCGAGATAGACCAGCAGGTTGTGGCCGCTGAGCAACTCGACATAGAGGGTGCCGAGCACCGGTACCTCGCCGATCAGTTCGGCGCCCGGCCAGGTGAGCGGCCGGAAGCGGGCCTCGGCCGGCAGCGTCGGCGTCTGCCCGCCCTGGGCGAACCAGGCGATGCCCAAGGTCACGGTCAGCCCCGACATCAGGATGTTGATGGCGACCCCGCTGACCACCTGATTGCCGTTGTGGGTGATGCAGGCGAAGCCGTGCAGCAGCGCCAGCATCAACCCGGTGGCGAGCGCCGCCGTGAGGCCGATCCAGGCCGAGCCGGTGACCGCGGCGGCGGCGGCGGCGGCGAAGGCGGCACCCAGCATCTTGCCCTCGAGACTGATATCGATGATGCCCGAGCGCTCGGATACGAGCCCGGCCGTGGCGCAGAGCACCAGCGGCGCCGAGACGCGCACGGTGGCATCGAGCGTCAGCACCGCCAGCAGGAAGTAGTCGTCCATGGCCTAGCCGCCCTCGGCGGCGGCCACGGCCCGGCGGCGGAACAAGGCCTCGAGGCGCGGCTTCAGCATGAACTCCAAGGCGCCCGAGAACAGGATCACCAGGCCCTGGATGACGACGATCAGCTCGCGTGTCACCCGCGGCATCTCGAACGACAGCTCGGCCCCGCCCTGGTACAGGGCGCCGAACAGCAGGCTGGCCAGGATGATGCCGACGGGATGGCTGCGCCCCATCAGCGCCGCGGCGATGCCGACGAAGCCGTAGCCGGCGGTGAAGCTCAGCAGCAGGCGGTGCTGCACGCCCATGATCTCGTTCAGACCGACGAAACCGGCGAGCCCGCCGGAGATGCACATCGCCAGGACGATGATCCGCGCCGGGTTGATGCCGCCATAGACCGCCGCCGGCATGCTGGCGCCGACCGCGCGCAGCTGATAGCCCCAGCGCGTGCGCCAGATCAGCAGCCAGACGACGACGCAGCAGACCAGCGCCCAGAGGAAGGACAGGTTCAGCGGCGAGGGCGTCACCGCGATGCCGGCCCAGCCCAGCATCTCGTGCGCGAAGGGCAACCAGGCTGCCTCGGCGAACTCGCGGCTCTCCGGCGACATCTGCCCGGGCTTGATCAGGATCCTGACCATGAGCCAGTTCATCAGCGCGAAGGCGATGAAGTTGAACATGATCGTGGTGATGACGATGTGGCTGCCGCGCCGAGCCTGCAAATAGGCTGGGATCAGGGCCCAGGCGGCGCCGAACAGGGCGGCCGCGGCAACGGCCAGGCCGAGCAGCAGGACGAAGGGCAGACTGCGGTCGAAAGCGAGGCAGACCAGGCCGACGCCGAGGCCGCCGATGTAAGCCTGGCCCTCGCCGCCGATGTTGAACAGGCCGGCGTGGAAGGCGACGGCCACGGCGAGACCGGTGAAGATGATGTTGGTGGCGTAATAGAGGGTATAGCCGATCGCCTCGTCGAAGCCGATGGCGCCGTAGACCAGCAGTTCCATGGCCCGGACCGGGTCCTCGCCGATCGCCAGCACGATGGCGCCCGAGATCAGAAAGGCGAGAGCCAGGTTGGCCAGCGGCACCAGCAGATAGCCGACCCAGGCCGGGGCCTCGCCGCGCGGCTCAACCACGGCCGGCCGCCACGGCCTCGGGCGCGACGTTGGCCATCATCAGGCCCAGGGTGCGCTCGTCGGCGTCGGCCGCCGCGACCTCGCCGACGATGCGGCCCTCGAAGATGACCAGGATGCGGTCGCTCAGCGACATCACCTCGTCGAGCTCGACCGAGACCAGCAGCAGCGCGGCGCCGGCGTCCCGCATCTCGATCAGGCTCTGATGGATGAACTCGATGGCGCCGATGTCGACGCCGCGGGTCGGCTGGCCGACCAGCAGCACCTTGGGCGCCCGCTCCAGCTCGCGGGCCAGCACCAGCTTCTGCTGATTGCCGCCGGAAAAGCGGCTGGTGCGCAGCTGCGGATTCGGCGGCCGGACGTCGTACTTGGCCATCTTGGCGGCGCAATCGGCGAGCAGCGCCTTCAGGTCGGTGAACAGGGCACCGTTGTAGTTGGGGTCGTCGTGGTAGCCGAGCATGAAGGACTCGGCGGCTTCAAAGCTGGCGATCAGGCCGGTCCTGAGCCGGTCCTCGGGCACATGGGCCAGGCCCAGGCGGCGCAGCGCGTGGGCGTCGCGCCAGTGCTCCGGCGTGATCTCGTGGCCGGCGACGCGGATGCGGCCGCGCTGGAAACGGCGCACGCCGGCCAACGCCTCCAGCAGCTCTGACTGCCCGTTGCCGGAGACGCCGGCGATGCCGACGATCTCGCCGGCACGCACCTCGAAGCTGACGTCGCTGACCCGGGCAACGCCGAAGCCGTCGACCACCGTCAGGCCGGCGACTTCGAGCGCCGCCGCCCCTGGTCGTGCCGGCCGCTTGTCGACGCGCAGCAGCACCTTGCGGCCGACCATCAGTTCGGCCAGCTCCTCGCGCGTGGTCGACGCCGTCCGCCGTTCCGCCACCATGCGGCCGCCGCGCATCACCGAGACGGTCTCGGTGATGGCCATGATCTCGCGCAGCTTGTGCGTGATCAGGATGATGGTGACGCCCCGGTCGCGCAGCGCGCGGAGGATGCGGAAGAGCTGCTCGGTCTCCTGCGGCGTCAGCACCCCGGTGGGTTCGTCGAGGATCAGGATGCGGGCGCCGCGATAGAGCGCCTTCAGGATCTCGACCCGCTGCTGCAGGCCGACCGGCAGCTCGCCGACGACGGCGTCTGGATCGACCTCGAGGCCGAACTCGCGGCCCAGGCGGGCGAGCTCGGCGCGGGCGCGGGCGAGGCCGCCGGCCAGCATCGCCCCGCCTTCGGCGCCCAGCACCACGTTTTCCAGCACGCCGAAGCTGTCGACCAGCATGAAGTGCTGGTGCACCATGTCGATCCCGGTGGCGATGGCGTCGGCCGGGCTGGCGATCCGCTGGACCATGCCGCCGACCAGGACCTCGCCGCTGTCGGCCTCGTAGAAGCCGGACAGGACGTTCATCAGGGTCGACTTGCCGGCGCCGTTCTCGCCGACGATGCCGTGGATGACGCCGGCCTCGACCTTGAGCGAGACCTGCTGGTTGGCGTGCACCGGGCCGAAGCGCTTGTCGATCCGGCGCAGCTCGACCGCTGGCGCCGGCCCGGCCGCCGCCGATGCCGACCCGGCCGACATCGGCGTCCGCTCGCGCGGGCCCGCGTGCCTGCCGCTCAGGACGGGCAGCTGTTGTCGGCCATGTAGTCGTGCACCTTGATCTTGCCGGCGATGATGTCGGCGCGGATCTGGTCCAGGCGCTGGCGCCGCTCGGCCGAGACCAGCTTGTCGTTGTGTTCGTCGAGCGCCCAGCCGACGCCCTCCTCGGCCAGTCCCAGGACCTGGATGCCGGGCTTCCAGGTGCCGTCCTTGGCGGTCTTGAAGACGTTGTAGGCGGCGACGTCGACCCGCTTCAGCATCGAGGTCAGGATGGTGCCGGGATGCAGGTGGTTCTGGTTGGAGTCGACGCCGATGGCGAGCTTGCCGGCGTCCTTGGCGGCCTGCAGCACGCCGACCCCGGTGCCGCCGGCGGCGGCATAGACGATGTCGGCGCCGCGGTCGAACTGGCTGCGCGCCAATTCGCCGCCCTTGGTCGGATCGTTCCAGGCCGCCGGCGTGGTCCCGGTCATGTTCTGCAGGATCTCGACCTTCGGGTCCTGAAACTTCGCGCCCTGCAGGTAGCCGCAGGCGAACTTGCGGATGAGCGGGATGTCCATGCCGCCGATGAAGCCAATCTTGCCGGTCTTCGAGACCGCGGCGGCCAACGCGCCGACCAGGAACGAACCCTCGTGCTCCTTGAAGACGATCGACTGCACGTTCGGCAGGTCGACCACCATGTCGATGATGGCGAAGCGGGTGTTCGGGAACTCCTTAGCCACCTTCTCCAGCGCCGGGCCCTGGGCGAAGCCGATGCCGAGCACCGGGTCGGAGCCGCGCTGCGCCATGCGGCGGATCGCCTGCTCGCGCTGGGTCTCGTTGGTGACCTCGAACTCGCGGTAGTTGACGCCGGTCTCCTGCTTGAAGCGCTCGATGCCGTTGTAGACGCCCTCGTTGAAGGACTTGTCGAACTTGCCGCCCATGTCGAAAACCACGGCCGGCGAGAATTCCGCGGCGCCGGCGCCGCCGGCGACCGATACGAGTAGTGCGGCCGCGGCCGCGCAGGCAATCCGTCTCATTTTCGCCTCCCAAGCTGGCTCCGGCGGGTCCGCTGGCCCAGGTCGGCCGCCCGCCGCTGGCCGTGCCCCGCGATTTTGAGCCGCCGGGCACGCTGCGGTCCAGCCCGAAATCGCGTTGCAAAGGCCGGTCGCAGACCCCACATGATGCCTTTCGGGTGCAGAGAAGTTATTGATTTGTCACCCCGAATCCGTCACCCTCACCGGCTTTCCCGCGTCGGCGGGGGTTTTCGGCCGGGGAAGAGGACGCCGATGGCGCGCAACAACCACATCATCCTGACCTCGCACCACCGTCCCGGTGCCAACCGCATCGCCCCCCTGAAATGGGGCGCGGCGACGCCCAAGGAGCGCGGACCGCTGATCGCCAGCCTGACCCATCCGGGCCAGCGCAACGTCATCGGCACGCACGGCGGCGCCTATTCGCTCTACCGGGCGCTGGCGATCTCGGCCGGGCGCCTCGACCCCTTCCACGTGCCCGACTTCGCCAACACCCACCCGGCGGCGGCGATCGGCCCGCACCCGCAGTGGTTCGACGCGGAGAAGATCGTCGCCCTCGACCCCTTCGGCCATCTCACCGGCGAGGTCTTCGCCGAAGAGATCGCCGAGGGTTTGGACATCCGCCCGACCATAGCCGTGACGCAGGCGCGCCTGGAAATCCCCGAGATCGCGGCGGCGATCCGGGCCGGCCGGTTGAAGCCCGACGGCAAGATCCTCACCGCCGAGGGCGAAGTCGCGGTGACCAAGGCGGCGCTCGATCCGGTCTGGCACCTGCCCGGCATCGCCCGGCGCTTCGGCGTCGAGGAGAGCCGGCTGCGCCATCATCTGTTCGAGCACACCGCCGGCATGTTCCCCGAGCTCGTCACCCGCCCCGACCTGGAGGTCTTCCTGCCGCCGATCGGCGGCCAGACCGTCTACATCATCGGCGATGCGGAGACCCTGGCCGAGCCCGGCAAGCCGGTGGCCTGCCGGGTGCACGACGAGTGCAACGGCTCGGACGTCTTCGGCTCGGACATCTGCACCTGCCGGCCGTACCTGATGCACGGCATCGAGATCTGCATCGAGACGGCGCAGGCCGGCGGCGCCGGCATCGTCGTCTACAACCGCAAGGAAGGCCGCTCGCTGGGCGAGGTCACCAAGTTCCTGGTCTACAACGCCCGCAAGCGCCAGCAGGGCGGCGATTCCGCCTCGACCTACTTCGAGCGCACCGAGTGCGTCGCCGGAGTGCAGGACGCCCGCTTCCAGGAGCTGATGCCGGACGTGCTGCACTGGCTCGGCATCCGCCGCATCGACCGCTTCGTCTCGATGAGCGACATGAAGCGCGACGCCCTGGTCGGCTTCGGCATCGAGATCGGCGAGCAGGTGCCGATCCCCGACGAGCTCATTCCCGACGACGCCACGGTCGAGATCGCGGCCAAGAAGGGCGCGGGCTATTTCACCGAGGCGCCGCCCCTGAGCGCGGAGGAGCTGGCCAACATCAAGGGCCGCGGGCTCACGTGATGGCGGCGAGCGGGGCGCCCGACCCGCTGCGAGCGCTGCTGACGCCCGAGGCGGTGCGGGACCGGGCCGAGCGCCTCTTCGCGCTGGCCGAGGCGGACCGGCTCGACCATTTCCGCCTGGTCCCCGAACGGCTCGATGAGGCCGCCGAGCTGGTGGCGGCGCTGACGCGGGAGAGCTATCCGGACCTGAACGTGCCCCTGCACAGCCGCTGGCGGCATCTGGAGATCGCCGGCCCCGACCCCTGGTCGGGCACCGGCCTCGACGGCGAGGCGCCGGCCCGCGCGCAGGTTGAGCTGGCGATCGTCTCGGTGCTGCTGGATGCCGGCGCCGGCGCCGGCTGGCGCTACCGCGACGAGACCACCGGCCTCGAGCTTGCCCGCTCCGAGGGGCTGGCGGTGGCCAGCCTCAGGATGTTCCGGGCCGGCGGCTTCAGCGGCGATCCGCGGGCGGCACCGCTCAGGGCCGACCGGCGCGGCCTGGAAGCGGTCACGGCGGAGAGCCTCGGCCGCCATTTCCAGGTTCGCGGCGACAACCCGCTGGTCGGCCTGGAGGGACGGGCCCGCCTGCTCAATGCGCTGGGCCGGGCGATCCCGGCCGAGGCCCGCCTGGGCTTCATCTACGACCTGCTGGCGGCGCGGTCGCGCGATCTCAGCGGGCGGCTGCCGGCGCGCGAGATCCTGCTCGTCATCCTCGAATGCTTCAACGCCATCTGGCCCTCCGGCCTGTGGCTCGGGCGCCGGGCGCTGGGCGACGTCGGCCGCCACCGTCAATTGAAGACCGGGGATGCCAGCGACGGCCTGGTCCCCTTCCACAAGCTGTCACAGTGGCTCGCCTACTCGCTGATCGAGCCGCTGCAGGCGACGGGCATCGCGGTCGGCGGGCTCGATGGCCTGACCGGCCTCGCCGAGTACCGCAACGGCGGCCTGTTCCTGGATACCGGCGTCCTGCGGCCGCGCGATCCCGCGATCCTGGAGCGCCCGCATGAACCCGACAGCGAGTGCGTGGTCGAATGGCGGGCGCTGACGGTGGCGCTGCTGGACCGCCTGGCTGTCGCCGTGCGCGTTCGGCTAAGCAAGAATGCCGCCGAGTTGCCGCTGGCCGCCATCCTGCAGGGCGGCAGCTGGGCCGCCGGGCGGCGGCTGGCGGAAGCCAGACGCGGCGGCCTGCCGCCGCTTACCGTCGCCAGCGACGGCACGGTCTTTTGAAGCATTGAGCCGAGGACTGAGAGCATGAGCGCCAACGTCACCGTGGTCGAGCATCCCCTGGTGCAGCACAAGCTCGCCCTGATGCGGGCCAAGGCCACCACCACCGCCGAATTCCGCCAGCTGCTGCGCGAGGTCAGCCTGCTGCTGGGCTACGAGGTGACGCGAGACCTGGAGACCGAGGAGGTGACGATCGAGACGCCGCTGGAGGTGACGAGAGCGCGCATGATCAGCGGCAAGAAGCTGTGCCTGGTCTCGATCCTGCGCGCCGGCAACGGCCTGCTGGAGGGCATGCTCGACCTGATGCCCTCCGCCCGCGTCGCCCATATCGGCCTCTATCGCGACCCGAGGACCCTGGTCCCCATCGAGTATTACTTCAAGACGCCCGAGGACATGGCCAGCCGCGTCGCCATCGTCGTCGACCCGATGCTGGCGACCGGTAACTCGGCGATCGCCGCGGTCAGCCGGATCAAGGAGACCGGCGCCGCCCGCATCAAATTCGTCTGCCTGCTGGCCGCGCCCGAGGGCGTCAGCGCCTTCACCGAGGCGCACCCCGACGTGCCGCTCTTGACCGCCGCCATCGACCGCCAGCTCAACGATCACGGCTACATCGTGCCGGGCTTGGGCGACGCCGGCGACCGCATGTACGGCACCAAGTAGGGCCCGCCGCGGGTAACGTCAAAAGGTTTGTGTCAGGGAGAAGAGGGTAGGGACTCCCTGGGTGGCGTTTTCGTGGGTGAAGACGGCGAAGAGGATGCGGTCCATGGAGGTGCGGTCCTGGAAGACGCCCATCGGTCT
>Ga0326597_10003661_pt1 | contig 21983 bp, 21 predicted proteins | sample RVTome_12_FD_203789 | JGI IMG/M metagenome (GOLD analysis project Ga0326597, IMG submission 203789) | Soil microbial communities from uranium-contaminated site in the Upper Colorado River Basin, Wyoming, United States - RVT100D185 | ecosystem: Environmental > Terrestrial > Soil > Contaminated >...
TCATCTTCAGCCTCGAGGAAACCCTGCCGCCATCGATGCGCAATCCGCCACGGGCGAGCCAGCTTTTCATCACCTATGTTCGGCTGCTGCAAAATCCGGTGTTCCTCGGCTACTCGCTGATCGTCGCGTTCGCGAGCGGCGCGATGCAGGCGTACCTCACCGCGACGCCGATCGTGTTCATCGAGCTGATGGGCGTGCCGCCGATCCTGTTCGGCGTCTATATCGGGATCATGCCGACGATCTATGTCATCGCCAGCTACACCTCGCGCCGGCTCTCGTTCCAGATCTCGATCGACCGGATCGTTCTGATCGGTGTCACCATGAGCGCGACCGGCGGGCTCGCCCAGGTCGCGCTCGGCCTGTGGGGCGTGACCACGCCGCCGCCGGTCCTGATCGCCTTCGCGGTCTCGAATTTCGGCACCGGGCTCGTGCTCGCGAACGGTTACGCGCAGGCACTGAACACGGTCACGCCCCAGATCGCCGGCCAGGCCTCGGCACTCAGCGGGTTCATCCACATGGGCTGGGGAGCGGTGCTGTCGATCGCGGTCGCCAACCTCAACCACACCTCCTCGCTGCAGCTCGGCCTCGCGCAGATGACGACCACCTGGCTCGGCGCGGCGGCGGCGCTCATTCTCATCTTCGTGGTCAAGCGGCGGGGGAGCTGAATGGCGATCGGGCGGAGGCCATGGCATAGTGCCGGCTCCGGCGTCAGCCAGAGCGCGATCCGGTCTCATTGAATCGGATCGCACTCCAGATATTTGATTTCGCATGATCTTTCCCGAGAAGTGGGTCCCACCTTTCGGGTTACTCTAATGTCCCAATGAGAACGGGAGCGCGGCCCATGAGCGCGAATGCGATTGTCAGCGATGGTCGGACCATCACCGCCAACCTCACCTACGCCGTCGACACCGGCGAAATGCTGGTCAACCAGATTTCCGCACCGGGCGGGACCAGCCGCCGGGTGGTCGGCACCTACGAGGATCGCACCGTCACCATGCGGGACGGGCGGGCGCTGCGCGACAAGTTCAACCTCGAGTCCCACGGCTTCGTGTTCGTCGACCACCCGAGCAAGGTGGCGGACTTCTATGACGACCAGGCGGTCACCGGGATCTACTACCCTGAAGTGGAACGGCTTGTCATCGCGCACACCGGCGGCCGGCGGGTCCACATCTTCGATCACACAAGGCGCAACAGCGACGACGCGATCCGCGCCGAGCGGGCGGTGCGCGAGCCGGCGCTGACGGTTCACAACGACTATACCGAGTGGTCGGGACCGCAGCGGCTCCGCGACATCCTGCCGGGCGAGGCCGAGGAGCTGATGAAGCGGCGGTTCGCCATCGTCCAGGTGTGGCGCTCGATCAACACGCCGATCGAGGTCGCGCCGCTCGCCATGTGCGATGCGCGCACGCTCGCGGCCGGCGATCTCCTGATCAGCGAGCGCCGCTCGCCGGGGCGGATCGGCCAGACCTACCGCATCACCTACAACCCGGCCCATGAGTGGTACTGGTTTCCGAAGATGACGCGCGACGAGGCGCTGGTGTTCAAGGTCTACGACTCCGACACCGATCATCCGGCGCGCTGGACCGCCCATACCGCGTTCGAGAACCCCACGGCCCGCGGCGACGCGCCGCCGCGCGAATCGATGGAGGTGCGCGCGTTCGTGTTCTGGTAGGGGCCCAGGGCGTCCGGAGCCCCGGAACCCGAGACGACGGACCGGCGCGCGGTGAGCGAGGGGAGCGATTCGGCCGCGGCGGGCGACCTTTACGACGGACTCACCGGGCTCATCGTGTTCACCGCGATCGCGCTCGTCGTGATCGGCGAATGGGGCGGCGGGCGCGGCTTCCACCTCGCGGGCGGTGCCGGAATCGTGGTCACCCTGGCGCTGATGACGCCGCGCGCCGGGCTGTCGCGCAAGCTGTTCGTCCTGACCGGCATCGGCCTCGCCGCGATCGCGGTCGCGACCCGGCCCGACTGGGCCGACATGGTCGAGCGCGGGCTCCGCGCCGCCTCGTTCGTCGCCGCCTTCTTCCTTGCTCTCGCCTGGCTCCGGAACGCCGCCAGCACCTCGAGCGTGATCGGGCGCTGCGGCCGGTTTCTCGCCGCCCAGCCGCCCGGACGCCGCTATCTCGCGCTCTCGGTCGGCGGCCATCTGTTCGGGATCGCCCTCAGCTACGGCTCGATCGCGCTGCTCGGCAGCCTTGCCGAACAAGGCGTGCGCACGGAGCCCGACGAGGACGCGCGCCGGGCGCGGCTGAAGCGCATGCTGCTCGCGATCCAGCGCGGGTTTCTCGCCAATACCGCATGGTCGCCGCTCACCTTCTCGATCGCCATCACCACCTCGATCATTGCCGGGTCGAGCTGGACCGGCGCGGTCGGCGGGTGCCTGGTCACGGCCCTGGTGCTCATCGTCCTCGGCTGGGTGCTCGACGCGCTGGCGGGGCAGATGTCGCGCGCGGGACCGGAGCGGCCGGTCCGGATCGAGGGAAGCTGGGCGGAGACCCTGCCGCTCGCTGGGCTCCTCGTCCTCCTGTTCGCGAGCGTTGCCGCGGTCCAGGCGCTCACCGGCGTGCGCGCGGTGGCGGTGATCCTGGCGGTGGTGCCGGCGATCAGTCTCGGCTGGATCTGGTTCCAGAGCCGCGACCGGCGCGGCGGCCCGCTCGCGACCACGGCCGGCAGGGCGGTCAGATACATCATGATCGACGGGCCGGCCTACCGCTCCGAGCTCGTTCTCCTGGCGATGGCCGCATTCATCGGCACCATGGCCTCGGGCCTGCTTCAGCCGGTGGTCGCGGGCGGGCTCGATCTGTCGTCGATCCCCGGCCCGTTCGTTCTGGTGGCGCTGGTGTGGCTGATGCCGCTCACCGGTCAGCTCGCGATGAACCCGATCCTCGGCGTCTATCTGATCGCGCCGCTGCTGCCGGATGCGGCGATGCTCGGGGTGTCGCCCAACGCCATCATCGTCGCGCTGACGGCCGGATGGGCGCTGTCGGGCGTGAGCTCGCCCTATACCGCCTCGACGCTGCTGGTCGCCGCCCTCGGCAAGGTGACGGCGCTCGACGCCGGCCCCAGATGGAACGGGCTCTACACACTCATCGGATGCGTTATCCTTTCAGCCTGGGTGGTCATCTACGCGGCGCTTTAGGGAAGAATCGGCGGAGGTCTCATGGTCTGGGTCTGGTATGCCATCGGCGCGGTCCTTGGCGCGCTGCAGCTCGGATTGCCGATCGCCCAGGGCAAGCGTGAGGTCGCCATGCCGATCCTGTTCGTTTCCGTCGGCGCGGGGCTCGGGGCACTCGTTTACGGCTCGCTCCTGTGGCTGCTCAGCTCCTGGCTCGGCATCGGCTGACTTTCGCGCCGGACGGCCGCAGGGCTTGACGACCGGGCGCCGGCAACCGAAAACGAGCGCAAGAATTTCGAGGCGCACCTCCTGCCATGGCCCCGCTCCACCTGCCCCGAGTGAATGCGGCCGCGCCCGGCGATGCCGGCGTCGAGCGATGCGAGGCCAGGAGGCGGAAGGCCCTTGAGAGCTGAAGACAAGCGAGTCGGCGCGCAGGGCCGTGCCCGATCACCAACGGGGAGACCACAATGGCGCTCGAATATCCACTGATTCACATCGACGACGTGAAGCCCGAGAACATGCAAGCCGATGCCGGCTGGTCGATCTCCGAGTTCCGGCTGCCGATCACCGGCGCCTGCGGGTCGTCGACCACGGTGTTCCATGCGAGATTCCAGCCCGGATCGACCCACAAGAAGCACCTGCACAGCCGCTCGGACGAGATCGCGGTCTATCTGTCCGGCCACGGCGTCGTCGGCCAGAACGACGAGCGTGACGAGGTGAGCGCCGGCCATTGCCGGCTGATTCCGAAGGGGGCGCCGCATTTCTTCCACAACGAGACCCGGGACTCTGTCGCCGAATGCATCGGCTTTTATATCGGCGCCAGGGACGTCGCCGATTCGGGCTACGAATATTGCGGCGAAGTCACCGAGGACGACCTCAGGATGCCGCGCAACGGCTTTTCCAGCGGCGTTCACGTCAACGTCAAGGATGTTCCGCCCGAGACCATGAACACCGACGAGGGCTGGTCGATCTCCGAGTTCCGGCTGCCGATCTCGAAGCGCAACGGCTCGTCGACGACCCTGTTCCACGCGATCTTCAGGCCGGGCGCGGTGCACAGGAAGCACCGCCACGACAGTTGCGAGGAAATCTACTACGTGGTCTCCGGCCACGGACTCGCGGGCGCGGGCCCCGACCGGGTCGAGGTGCGGGGCGGCCACTTCCACTACATCCCCAAGGGAGTGGAGCACTGGATGCACAATCTGAGCCCGACCGAGCCGTTGATCGGCTTCGGTATCTATATCGGCGCGGGAAGCGTCGAGGACACGGGATATGTCTACATGGGCGACGTCACGGCCGAAGATGTCGCGGCGCCGCGAACGGCCTGAGGTGATTTTTTCGCTGACGCGAATCCGGCCCCGGCCGGGCACAAACAGACGGGGGAACCAAAAAAATGAAGCTCTGCTATTTCAACGATTTCCGGCTCGGCGTGGTCGCGGGCGACCGCGTGGTCGATGTCACCGACGCGGTGTCCGATATTCCCCATCTTGACCGCCAGGACCTGATGAAGGGGCTGATCGAGCGCTTCGAGACCTATCGCGGCCGGCTCGAGGCCGCGGCCGCCGGCGGCGGCGGCGTCCCGGCCTCCGGCGTGCGCCTCCGCCCGCCGCTGACGCGGCCCTCGACCATCGACTGCATGGCGGTCAACTACATGGAGGACGGGACGCGGCCGGAACCGGCGCCGATCAATGCCTTTCACAAGGCGCCCTCGTGCATCATCGGCGATGGCGACACCATGGTGCTGGGCGACATTCCGGCAACCGTGTTCGAGGGCGAGGCCGAGCTCGGCGCGATCATCTCCAGGCGGGCGGAGAATGTCCCCGAGGCCGACGCCATGGACTACATTTTCGGCTACACCTGCTTCATCGACGGCTCGGCCCGCGGCCTGCCGCCGCCCGGCAACGTGTTCTTCCAGGTCAAGTCGCGCGCGACCTTCGCCCCGATCGGCCCGTGGATCGTGACCGCCGACGAGATTGCCGACCCGCACAAGCTGCAGGTCACGCTCACCAATTCCGGCAAGGTCATGCAGAACTTCAACACCGACGACATGGCGCACAGAATTCCGCGTATCATCGAGTGGCTGAGCTCGATCCATCCGCTGGACGCCGGCGACATCGTCGCCACCGGCACCAACCATCGCGGCCTGCATCCGTTCATGGACGGCGACGTGATCGCGCTCGAGATCGAGAAAGTCGGCACGCTGAGCATCCATGTGCGCGATGATCTCAAGCGCAAATGGGAGCGGATCACCCGGCGCGAGCATGCCGAAAGCGGCAAGGAAGGCCCGCATACGACCCAGGTGAGCGGCAAATACGCCTGACCGTGAACGCCGCGCGGGCTTTGCCGGGGGTCAGGGTGTAGGGTGTCACCCAAGGAGACGGCGCGCGGCCGCACGCACCCAAGGGGGAGGCGACATGCGAAACGTCGGCTTTGTCCTCGCCATGGTGGCCGGTCTTTCGCCGATCGGACAGGGTGCGCGCGCGGAGCCGTGGGCCGACTGCGCCAACACCGCTGCCCACGGACAGGCAATCGCCGCCTGCTCCGATCTGCTCGAGCAGGCACAGCGGACGGGCCTCAGCCGACGCGACATCGCGGCCGCGTTCTTCAACCGCGGCGCCGCGTACAGCCGCGGCGGCGATCACGCCAAGGCGCTTGGCGACTATGGCGCGGCGATCCGCGCCGATCCGTCCTTCGCCCATGCCTATAATGGCCGCGGTACCCTGTTCGCCTTCAAGGGCCAGTACACGCGGGCCATCGAGGACTATGACCGCGCGCTCGGGATCGATCCCGGCTTCACCGACGCTCTCAACAACCGCGCCGACGCCTGGCGCAATCTCGGCCAGGCCGGACGCGCGCTCGCCGATCTCGACCGGCTGATCGCGATCGATCCCGAATTTCCCGAAGCGTTCCTCACCCGTGGCGAGGTGATCCTCGACCAGGGCGATCTCGCCCGGGCGCGCGGCGATATCGAAACCGGCATCGCGCTCGACCCGGACGGGCCCAACCGCGACTATGCGCTGGCGCTGATCTCGGAAATCGACCGCCAGCAGCGCGCCGGGCCGGCGCCAGCGCCGTCGGTGCCAGGCATCGCCGAGACGCGGGTCGCGCTGGTGATCGGCAACAGCGCCTATGAGAAGACCGGCCAGCTCGCCAATCCGACCAACGATGCGGACCTCATCGCCGCGGCGCTGAAGCGCACCGGGTTCGACCATGTCGACACCGCTCTCGACCTCGACCGCGGCGGAATGGTGCGGGCGCTGCAGGACTTCGGCACCAGGGCCGACGAGGCCGACTGGGCGGTGGTCTATTTCGCCGGCCACGGGCTCGAGATCGGCGGCGTCAACTATCTCGTTCCGGTCGACGCGCGGCTGATCAGCGACCGCGACGTCGCCGACGAGGCGATCACGCTCGAACGGGTGCTGGCGGCGGTGGAAGGGGCGGACAAGCTGCGTCTCGTCGTGCTCGACGCCTGCCGCAACAACCCGTTTCTCGCCGCCATGCAATCGACCTCGGCGACGCGTTCGGTCAGGCGCGGCCTTGCGCGGGTCGAGCCGTCGCGGGCGACGCTCGTCGCCTATGCCGCGAAAGAGGGAACCCTTGCCGCCGACGGCGATGCGGGCAACAGCCCGTTCGCGGCCGCGCTCGCGAAGCGGATGACGGAATCGGGGCTCGAGATCAACAAGGTATTCCGATTCGTGCGCAGCGACGTGCTCGCCACCACCGAGGGGCGCCAGGAGCCGTTCGTCTACGGCTCCCTGCCGCCCCAGGATTTCTTCTTTGTCCCACCCGGTTGAGGGCCCGCTTCCCTAAACAACCGATGAACATCCCGCTCCCGGGGCGTTCAGATTGGCCGGACTAGTGTGCCCCTCATCGGACCAATCGGCGGCCGATGCCGCCCAAGGGGAGACCTGAGCAATGTCGAACAAGATCATCGCAGCAGCACTGATCGCCGCCATCATCAGCATTCCGGTTGCCGCCGAGGCGGCCGAAGACAGGCCCGAGCGCGGAATCGAGGTCGTTCCGCGTAACGACAACAACAACTCGAACCGCCTTGAGTCCTTCGCGATCGCACAGCCCCAGGGAACCAAACCCGCCGGCGGCGCCGATCAGGGCGGCGCCGGCGAGGCAAACGGCGGCGTCGGCACGCCCAGCCTGTTCGCCCTGCGCCCGCCGTCGGGCGTTGCGCCGGAAGGCGGCAACAACGGCGGCGGCAACAATGGCGGTGGCGCGACCGTCCAGATCGTCGCCCCCCCGTCGGGTGTCACGCCCGGAAACAACGGCGGCAACAATCAGGCCGCCAATGGCGGCGGCAATAACGGCGGCGGCGGACAGGTGACGCAGCAGATCGTGATCCCGCCCCAGGGCACGCGCCCGAGTGGTGGCCAGAATCAGATCGCCACCATTCCGGCACCGCAGAACCAGATCGCCACCGCGCCGGCGCCGCGGAACCAGATCTTCACCGTCCCGGCCGAAACGGGTGAGCTTCAGGGCGTCGCGATCAACGGTGTCGACAGCGCCTCCGACCTCTATCGGATGCTCGTTAACCACGGCTACCGCGTGGTCGTGCGCCGCACCAGCCGTGCCGGCCAGGCGGTGTTCCTCGCCCAGGGCCCGCATCAGCGCCTCGCCCATTATTTCGTCGTCAACGCGCACGGCCAGGTGCTGAAGCACGAGACGATCGATCCCGCGGCCTATGCCGGCAACAATGGCAGCCAGCAGGCCTACAAGACCCACGAGCCGGCCCATGTCGCGACCTACAGGTCGGGTTATGGCGGCGGCGAGAACTGCGCCAAGCCCTCGCACACGAACCGCGTCGCCTATGGCTACGGCCACAACGGATGGGCGCGCTACTGAGGACGGCGCATTGGCCCCAAAATCAGATCGAGCCCGGCTCCGGCCGGGCTCTTTCGCGTTTGGCGCGCAGCGGGGCTCAATAGGGGTGCAGATCCATCCGAGCCAGCTCGTCGTCGAGGGTGACGACGGGCCGGTATCCGAAGTCCCGCCGTGAGGCGTCGACCGGACCGGCGATGTCGAAATTGAACTTGCCGGCCGCATGCAGGGTGGGATGCAGTCTGCGGGCCTTTCCCAGCAGCCAGTCCGCAGCATTGAGCGCCCGGCACAGCGGCACCGGGACGTGGACCGGCCGGAACGGCGTGCCGAAGCGCTCCGCAACGCGCCGGCAGATCTCGTCGACCGTATACTCCGCGGTCTCGTCGCCGATCCAGTATCACTTGCCGTAGGTCTCGCTTCTGCCGGCGGCCAGAATGATGGCGTGGGCGAGATTGTCGGTCGTGGTGATGCTGCGGTGGTTCCGCCCGTTGCCGAAGACGATCTGCCGCTTCCACCGGAACATCGCGAAGAATTTCTGCTGACGCGGCGGGGGGTGGGGGCCGAAGAACCGGAAGCCGCGCAGCGAAGTTCCGTCGATCAGGCCGTCGCGCGTCCTGTCGAGGACGTAACGCTCGGCGAGATGCTTGTTCGTTCCGTAGTCGCGATAGGGTGACGGCGGCTGGTCCTCGGCGAACAGGCGCTCCAGGGGGGGGCCGCGCGGCCGCAGATCGCGTCGTTGCCGACAAAGAGGACTCGCCGCACGCCAGCGCGAATGCAGGCATCGACCAGCGCCCTCGTTCCTTCGGTGTTGACGCGGTAGAGCGTGCGCGTGCGCCAGGGATGGATCGCCGCGGCGGCGTGAACGACGGTCCCGGCAGGCATCGCCGAGCGAGGTCTCGAGCGCGGGGATGTCGTACCCCAGCTCCCGTTCGGCGCGGGAGGAATCATACCAGCTGTAGGCCCCGACGATGGCGCGCACATAGGCGGGGTCGATCGGGTCACCGAGACCGGTGATTCGGCTTGCGAGCCGCAGCGCCCCGGCCGCCGCGATCTTCGACAGGGCGCGGTAGAATTCGCCGAAGGTCACATTCCGGCCGCCCGGAAGATATCGCCCGTTGCGGGCACCCGCTCGAGGGCCGCGACATGGCCACGGGCCACGCGGTCCACATGGGCGACCGAAATTCCGCCGGAGAAGGAAAAGCGCTGTGGCTTCAGCAGATAGTCGCAAATCAGCCTGTGCGGCGGGGTCCAGGTCGCGTTTCCGGGGCCCACCACCCAGGAGGGGTAGTGCCGCCTGACATCGAGCCGGCCGCGGCCGATCTGGTCGTCCAGATCATCCTCCGCCATCAGCTTGCCGCGGACATAGGGGGGCGCCGGCCGGGACTCGCGGTCGTCGAGGCCGATCAGGCGGTCCGGGTCGGGACTGCGGCCGAGAACCACGACCGAGCTCGTGTAGATCATCGTCGGTACGTCCGACTCGATGCACGCCCGGGCGAGCTCCCGGGTCAGGGTCAGGGTGCCGGCAAGGGTCGCCTCGGCATCGCCGGTCCGCGTGGTGTTTGGAGCTGCGTGATGGAACAGCGCGGCGCGGCCACCGAGCCTTGCGCGATAGCCGGAGCGGTCGAACAGGTCGCATACGAGATGGTCGGCGCCGAGATCAATCAGCGCGCGGACATTTTCGTTGACGCCGCGGATGAGCAGCAAAAGCGGATAGCCGCGCTCGAGCAGCACCCGGACGACATGGAAACCGATATGCCCCGATGCGCCCGTCAGGGCAACCGGTGGCCGCTTCGTATCGTCCCGTGGAATCGTATTCTCCGGGTATTGCTGTAAAATCGTGCCGGATGTCAGCGCCCGGAAGGCCGGGCGCGCATTGTCTGCCCTCTACGAAGTTGCGCTTCCCATGGCAAGAAAAACCAGCCCACGAGCCGTTCCTGAGTTCGGCCCCTTACCGATGCCCATTGGCCAATCTTATTGCGGCTGAAGCCTGTCGCTCGTGACCCCTCCGCCGCAGGCACCTGAAAGCGCCCCGCTGCCCGCCTGGTCGCGCGGTGCCCTGGCGATCGGCGCGCTGCTGGCCCTGTGCATCGGTCTTTACTGGCCGTATGCCACCTCGCCGACGCTGTGGACAGACGTCATCAGCTATCTGCGCGAATCGTATTCGGGCGACATGCCGTGGGGGTCCCTTGAATCACACCGCCCGTTCCGGACGATCACCTGGAACATCCTGGCTCCGCTCAGCCTTTACTCGAAGAACGGGCTGCTGGTGATCGTTCTCGGCCTGCACTTCGTGTGCTCGCTCCTGGTGTACCTGATCCTCGCGCGCCTCATGCCCGAACGGCGCGGAATCGCGTTCGCGACCGCAGCGCTCAGACTGACCTGGACGACGGCCATCGTCGAGGGAACCGACGACCTCATCCTCGAGGCCCTGTTCCCCGAAACCCTGTTCGTCATTGCCACCTACATCTGGGTCCGCATGGAGACCGCGTCGCCGCGTCCCGCCTTCGCGGCCCTCTCCCGGGCCAGCATCGCCGCTCTCGTGTTCCTCGCCATGGGCATGTACGAGCAGGTATGGGCAAACATCGCGCTGCTGCCGGTGGTGCTGGTGATCTCGGGCGTCGCGTCCCTCACGCGGGCCGGCTCGATCAGGACGCTGGGCATCTGGTATCTGTCGGTTGCCGCCTTCCTTTTTCTGTACCTGATCCATTTCGGCAACTTCGGCAAACCGCCGACGAAGCTGGAATCGCCCGAGCTCTATGCGGACATCTGGTACCGTCTCACGGACATCCTGGTGGTCGAGCCGTTCGAGGCCCTGATCCGCTTTGCCGGGCTTCTGAAATCCGCACACTACTGGATTCCGTGCGCGGCCGGCATCGTCGCGGCCGCGACAGTCTGGATCGTGGGCACCGGCAGGGCGCCCGACCTTACCGAACGGCGTGCTTCGGTCCGCGCGCTGGTCGCCGGAATCGCCTGGTTCGTCCTCGGCTACATTCCCCTGGTGATCGGTCTTGCGAGCAGCTACGGAAATATCGCCATCTGGGGCACGCGCTATCTGCTGTCGATGTCCTATCCGAGCGTCCTCGTCACGGTATCACTCGTTGTGGCGGCGATATGGTCCGTGGCCCGAACCGGCGGCCGCGGCGCGATCGCCGCGGTGCTCGGCCTGACCGTTGCCCTGAACGCGGTGATCATCGTCGCCGGCTGGAACACTTTCGTTCAGCAGTACAAGCCGCTCGAAGACGTCGACATCGCGCTCAGCGCGACCGTACCATCGGTGCTGCCGGATACGGTGCTCATCATGGAAGATGAAAGCCAATCGCTGAAATCGTTTCTGAAACCGCATGAGCGGGATCTTTTCGACACCTTCGTGCGCCGGAACTATTACGGTGTGCGGTCGGTGTATGTGTTCCACGCGACGCCGGAGCGGCCGGTGATCTGGACCGATGGGGCGTTCCGCCTCAAAACGATCATCGTCTATCCCGCGTCCGAAGAAACCCTGCCGGACTACACCGGCATCGGTATCAACAAGCGGTATCTGCACCCGCAGCTGTGGGAGAAATGGGACGACGGTCCCGTGGTGCGCGAGGTGTCAATCGACCCCGAACTTGTGGTCTGGCTGCGCTACCGTGACGGCGCGTTCGAAATCGTCCCCGAGCGCTCGAACACGGGCCGAATCCGCCAGGTCCTCGATCCGGTGCACAAGGGGATTCTCGGCATCGACGAAGACCTGATCCGTCCCGGCGGAACCTGACCCTGCCGCGCCGGCAGGTCCGGTGGTGCCGCAGGAGTGGATTGAACACTCGACCTCACCCTTACCAAGGGTGCGCTCTACCACTGAGCTACTGCGGCGGGAACCTGGCGGAAACTGCCACACGGCCGGTTCGGGCGCAACTGCCGGCGCGTGGCGGGGACCGCCCCGCCGCCGCCCGTTCCGCTCGGGGATCCACGGGCCCTGGGCACAGATTCCGCGGCGGCGGAAAATGGGCTAGACTCACCCCGACATCTGCCATGAACGCATCGGCAATGAACGGGCGCGACCAACCGACACGGCGGGGCCGGGGCAAGGCCGGCAAAACCGAGGACCTTGCCGCCGCCCTCAGGGCCAACCTCAAGCGGCGCAAGCGGCAGGCGCGCGGCCGCGAGGCCGACGCGGCGGGCAAGGGCGGGAAGGACGCGGGCCGAAGGGACGCCTAGGGCGACGATCCGATTCGATTGAATCGGTCGCCGTTGTGGCCCGGATTTCTAACACCGCGACTCCCATGACGGTGTGGGACATCCGGGCCGGGCCTTTGATTCCGCATGATCTTTTCCGAAAAGTAGGGTCCACTTTTCGAGATCATGCTCCACATCATTTGATGTCAGGATGGCGCCAGCCCGCCTGCCGACAAGGCGGTTTCCGCAAGCCGCCTTGTCGGCGACGCGGCCATCGCCTAGAAGGATTGCGCGTGCACTCGAACGGGGGACCGTCCGGCCCGGCTGGAAGGGGCAGCGATGGACAGGATCAGAATCACCGGAGGGAACCGGCTCAGCGGCGACATTCCGATTTCCGGGGCCAAGAACGCGACCCTGCCACTGATGATCGCGAGCCTGCTCAGCGACCAGACACTGACGCTGACCAATGTTCCGCGCCTGGCCGATGTCAACCTCCTCGGCCACATCCTCGGCGAACTCGGCGTCGATATCACGATCGACGGGCGCCGCCGCGGCGAGGACGCCGACGCCGGCGCCACCATGCATCTCACCGCCGGCCGGATCGTCGACACCACGGCGCGCTACGAGCTGGTCTCGCGCATGCGCGCCAGCTTCTGGGTGATCGGACCGCTGCTCGCCAGGATGGGCGAGACACGGGTTTCGATGCCGGGCGGCTGCGCCATCGGCACCCGGCCGGTCGATCTCCACCTGATGGGGCTCGCGGCGCTCGGCGCCGAGATCACGCTCGACGGCGGCTATGTGGTGGCGCGGGCACCGGGCGGGCTCAAGGGCGCGGAGGTGCGGTTTCCCAAGGTCTCGGTCGGGGCCACCCACAATGTGATGATGGCCGCGACGCTGGCGCGCGGCGAGACGGTGATCGAGAACGCCGCCCGCGAGCCCGAGATCGCCGACCTCGCGGCATGCCTCGTCGGGATGGGCGCCGTCATCGAGGGCGCCGGCACGGCGACGATCCGGATCGAGGGCCGCGAGCGGCTGGGCGGGGCACGGCACGACGTTCTGCCGGACCGGATCGAGACCGGAACCTATGCGATGGCGGTGGCCATGACCGGCGGCGAGGTCACGCTGACGCGGGCGCGCGCCGATCTGATCGAGGCGCCGGTCGCGGTCCTGTGCGGGGCGGGCGTCGAGGTGACGACCACCAACCAGGGCATCCACGTGGCGCGCAATGGCGCGGGGCTCGCGCCGGTCAATGTCACCACCGATCCCTATCCGGGTTTTCCCACCGATTTGCAGGCGCAGCTGATGGCGCTGATGGCGACGGCGGACGGAACCTCGACCCTGCGCGAGACAATTTTCGAGAACCGGTTCATGCACGTGCAGGAGCTGGTGCGGCTCGGCGCCGACATCACACTCGACGGCGAAACCGCGACCATCACCGGGGTCAGGACACTCAAGGGCGCGCCGGTGATGGCGACCGACCTCAGGGCCTCGGTGTCGCTGGTGATCGCGGCGCTCGCGGCCGAGGGCGAGACGCAGATCGCGCGGGTCTATCATCTCGACCGCGGTTTCGAGCGGCTGGAGGAAAAGCTCGAGCGGTGCGGCGCCGATATCGAGCGGCTGCGGGAATAGCTTGCAGGCGATGGACGACAACAGGCTGAAACTCGCGGCCATGGACGCGGATGATCTCGCCATCATCTCCGCGCATCTGCAGGATGCGGTGCTCAGGGTCGGCGACATGACCTGGCGGCCGGCCGAGCGTCGCTTCGCCGCGGTGATCAACCGGTTCGACTGGGAGCATGGCATCGCACGCGGCAAGGGACCGTGGCGGCGCCGGCGCGCGGGTCTCAGCTTCGACCGGGTGATGTCGGCGCAGGTCAGACGGCTGCGTTCGGACACGGCCGAGGCGGTGCTGTCACTGCTCGCGATCGAATTCGAACCGGCCGAGGCGCCCGGCGGTACGATCACGCTCCAGTTCGCCGGTGGCGGCGGCGTGCGGCTCGACGTCGAGTGCATCGAGGCGCGGCTCACCGATCTCGGCCCCGCCTGGGAGACACCGAGCCGGCCCGAGCACGACCTCGAAGGCAGGTGATGGCCGCGCGGCTCACCACCAGTGATCCGGGATTTGAGGACCAGTTCGCCCGGTTTCTCGGCACCAAGCGCGAAAACGCCGCCGATGTGGGCCGCGCGGTGGCCGCCATCATCGAGGATGTGCGAACGCGCGGCGACGCGGCCTTGGTCGAGTTCACCCGCAGGTTCGACCGCCACAGCCTCGAGCCGGCGGCACTGCGCATCGACCCGGCGTGCGTTGCGCAAGCGGCCGGCAAGTGCGATGCGCGCACGATCGAGGCGCTCGAATTCGCCCACGCCCGCATCCGCGCCCATCACGAGCGCCATCGCCCGGAGGACGAGTTCTACCGCGACGGGCTCGGCGTCGAGCTCGGCCATCGCTGGACGCCGGTCAGCGCCGCGGGGCTGTACGTCCCCGGCGGAACCGCCGCCTATCCGAGCTCGGTTCTGATGAACGCGGTGCCGGCGCGGGTGGCCGGGGTCGAGCGCATCGTCATCACCTCTCCGGCCCCGGGCGGGGTGCTCAACCGGCTGGTCCTCGCGGCGGCCTCGATCGCGGGCGTCGACGAGATCTACCAGGTGGGCGGCGCCCAGGCGATCGCCGCGCTCGCGTTCGGAACCGAGACGATCGCGCCGGTGGATGTCGTGGTCGGGCCGGGGAACGCCTATGTCGCCGCGGCCAAGCGCCAGGTTTTCGGCCGGGTCGGGATCGACATGATCGCGGGGCCGTCGGAGGTGCTGGTGATGGCGGACGCGGACAACAACCCGGACTGGATCGCGGCCGACCTCCTCGCCCAGGCCGAGCACGACGCCTCGGCCCAGTCGATCCTGGTCACCGACGATGCCGGCTTCGCCGATGCGGTCGAAGCCGCCGTCACCGGCCAGCTCACCGGCCTCGCGCGCGCGGGCACCGCCGGGGAGAGCTGGCGCAGCTTCGGCGCGGTGATCGTGGTCCGCGACTGGGAGGAGGCCGCCCGGCTCGCCGACCGCATCGCGCCCGAGCATCTTCAGATCGCGACCGCCGATCCGGACGCGCTTGCCGCCCGGGTCCACCATGCCGGCGCGATCTTCCTCGGCGCGTATACGCCCGAGGTGATCGGCGACTACGTGGCCGGCACCAACCACGTTCTGCCGACGGGCCGCAGCGCGCGCCATTCATCGGGCCTCGGCGTCATCAACTTCATGAAACGCACCTCGATCCTCAAATGCGACTCAGATGCCCTCGGCCGGCTGGGGCCGGCGGCGATCACGCTCGGCCGGGCCGAGGGCCTGGAGGCGCACGCCCGCTCGGTGGCAATCAGGCTCAATACCGCGCCTGGAGACTGAGCGGTGCCGGACACGGACGCCGATCCGGCCAGGGGCGGCGGACAGGCCGAACGCCTGGTCGGCGTGAGCCTCGACAAGAGCCTCACCGATGCTGCCTCGGCCGATGTCGCCCATGAGCGCGATGTCGCGATCTACGACCTCCTGAGCGACAACAGCTTCTCGATCGCCGGCCGCAAGGGTCCGTTCCATCTGCATCTGGCCATCATCGAGAAGCGGCTGGTGTTCGACGTCGGCGGCGAGGACACCGATGAGCGCGCCACATTCATGCTGTCGCTGAGCCCGTTCCGGCGGATCGTGCGCGACTATTTCGCGATCTGCGAGAGCTACTACGACGCGATCAGGACGGCGCCGCCAAGCCGTATCGAGGCGATCGACATGGGCCGGCGCGGCCTGCACGACGAGGGAAGCAAGGTGCTGCAGGAGCGCCTGGCGGGAAAGGTCGAGATGGATTTCAGGACCGCGCGCAGGCTGTTCACGCTGATCTGCGCGCTGCACTGGAGGAGTTGACCCGTGCCCGGCTCCGATCCGCGATGGCCGAGCGCGATCCTGGTGGCCTGCGGGCAGAATGCGGTGCGCTCGCCGATGGCGGCAGCCTTGCTGCGCCAGCACCTGGGCTCAAGGGTCTACGTGGCCTCGGCCGGCGTTCGCGAAGGCGAGCTCAGTCCGCTCGCGGTCGAGGTGATGGCCGAAATCGGGATCGACATCTCCGGGCACCAGCCGCGCACTTTCGCCGATCTCGACGATTCGAGCTTCGAGCTGGTGATCTCGCTGGCGCCGGAAGCGCATCATCACGCGCTCGAAATGACGCGGACGATGGCGATCGAGGCCGAGTACTGGCCAACGCCCGACCCGACCATCGAGGCGGTCAACCGCGATCAGCAGCTTGCCCAGTTCCGCGCCGTCCGCGATTTCCTGCAGGCGCGGATCCGCGAGCGGTTTGCGCGGCCGGCGACGCCCAATCCGTGAACCGCTGAAGTGGTGGCGGCGTCGGCCGCGCCGCCGAGAGTTCAGTCGGGGCACCGCGGCGGCACCCCAAGGCGCTCGCGCGCGGTGCCGAGTACCCGCTCGAACGCGGCCGCCGCGGCGATCGCACGCTCGTCCTCGCCGCCCGGCGCGATGATCTGCAGACCCACCGGCAGTCCGGCGCCATCGAGGGCGACCGGGATGGTGACCGCGCAAAGCCCCAGCAGGTTGACCGGCGCGGCGTTGCGCAGGATCGCGAGATTGGCCTGGCGATAGGCGTCCGCCTCGGCGACGGCGGCAACGGTGGGCGGCGAGATCGACACCGTCGGGCAGACGATGAGATCGGCATCATCGAGCCGGGCATGGGCCGCGCGCGCCAGCTCCGCTAGATCGCGGGCGCGGTGCAGGTACTCGACCGCGCTCACCGCCTCCATGCGGGCAAACCGGCTCGCGACATTGGGATCGAGCGTCTTGCGCCAGTCCGCCATCTCGCCGGTAATGAAGGCGGCGAACTCGGGCGCGGCGAGCCCTCCATGCAGGAAAATGTCGTGGGCGCGCGGGGCTTCCGGCAGCTCGATCGCACCCACCCGGGCGCCGGCACGGCCCAGCTCGTCGATGGCCGCCTTGACCGCGTCGGCGATGTCGCCGGCGCAGTCGTCGAAGAACCAGTCGGCGATGGCGATGGAGAACTCATCGGCCGCGCAGTCCGCGGCAAGACTGGCGAATTCGAGCGGCGAGGCCGCGATCAGCGGATCGATGGCGGCAAATCCGATCGCGGCATCCTGCGCGGTCCGGGCGAGAATCCCGGCGGTATCGAGACTCGGGCTCAGCGGGACGATGCCGTCCCGGGACCAGCGGCCGTAGGTCGTCTTGACGCCGACGGTGCCGGTGATCGAGGCCGGACAGCGGACCGAACCGGCGGTGTCGCTGCCGAGCGCCAGAACCGCGGTGCCGCTCACCAGGCTTACGCCCGCGCCGGCGCTGGAGCCTCCGGGCACATGATGCTCGCCCGCGCCCCACGGGTTGATCGGCGTCGGCCAATGGGGATTGGTGCCGACCCCGCCGAAGGCGAACTCGACCGAATGGGTCTTGCCGGTGATGACGGCTAGGCTCGCCCCGAGGCTTTTCACCACCGGCCCGGGACGCTGCCATTTCTCCGGCAGCGCCTTCGGGGTCCCGGCAAAGGTCGGGTAGCCGGGCACGCCATAGAGGTCCTTCACCGAGACCGGCAGTCCCTGAAATGCGCCCAGATCCGCTCCGGCGGCGAATGCGGCATCGGCGGCCCGCGCCGCAAGGCCGATCCGCTCGGGCGCCCAGGTCTTGTAGGCCTGAAGGCCATCGCCGACCCGTCCGTGATTCGCGATCACCTCCTCGCACAGCGTGGTCGAGCTGAGTTCGCCGTCGCGCAGGGCGCGATGGAGCGAGCGGATCGAACGGCCGATCGCACCGGCAGCGCTGCTCATCGGCGCACCCACCGCCCCTACTGGCCCATGAGACGGTTGAACAGGTCTTCGGGAATGGGCGCAGGCGTCGGCTCGCCGCCGCCCTGGCCGCCGCCCTGACCGTCATCGCCGCCATCGCCGACCAGAAGATCGAGAAACTCCTTGGGCTGACGCCCGCTGGTGAGCCCCTCGATCGCGGCGCCGAGATTGCCGCCGCCTCCCTTCTGCAATTCCTCGATCGAGCGACCGATCTGCTTGATCGTGTCGACGGCCTGCTGCGGGTCGCGCAGCACCGCGGCAAGGTCGGGCGTGATCGACGGGTTGTCCCACGGTCCAGTGATCATGAACGGAACCTCGATTCCGCCGAGGCCACTCTCGCCGCCCTGGCCCTCGATGCTGGCCACGACCTTGGGGTTGATGCGGAAGTCGACCGAGCGGCCGGGCAGATTGGCGACGCCCGCCCCGGTGAGGCGCACCAGCGGGCCCAGCATCTGCAGGTTGTTGGTCTGGGCGATGCCCTTGGCGATGGTGAAATCCGCCGACAATTCGCTGAAATCGGTCCGCAGCTCGTCCGTCCGCGACCAGTCGAGAACCGCGCCGGACTGCAGGCTGCGTACCGTCTGGGCGATGTTGAAGCCGCGGATCGCGCCATCGGTGAAGCGAACCGTCATTTCGCCGTTGAGCGCCTCGACCAGGCGGCGCTCGGTGAGCCCGCGGCTCGCCAGCGAGCCGGACAGATAGCCGCGGCCCTCGACCCAGTCGAGCCCCGCCGCCGCATTCAGGATCTGGCGCGCGGCGACGTTGTCGACCGCAAACGATGCCGCGATCGCCGGCATCTCACCGGAGCCATTGACCGTGAGCTTGCCGACGGCGCGGCCTTCATAGAGCTGCAACTCGCTCAGGTCCACGGTCAGGATCGAGTCCCGCAACGTCACCGCAAGCGCGCTCTGGCCGGCCATCAGGTCATGAAACAGGAGCTCTCGGGTCGACAGCCGCAGGTCGGCGTCAACGGCACCGAGCGCATCCACATTGATCGGCTCTGCGTCCCAGCCGGACAGGTCGGCGGGCGCGTCCTCGGGCGGCGCCGAGCCTTTTGCCGCCGCGCCGCCATTCGCGCCCGCGCTCGCGCCGGCGAGTCCGCCGCCCAGATACCGATTGACGTCAATGCGGTCGACCGCGAGCGTTGCCTGGAGCCGCGGCCTCGGTCCGGATAAGGACACCAGAAACCCGCCTTCCGCGTTGGCGCCATCGAGGGTGAGGTGCGCTGACGACAGGGTGATCTCATCCTTCTGAGCGGCCATCGCGGCCGTCAGCGAGAACGCGCCCAGTCCGTCGACCCGCGGCGGCAGCGAGCCCAGCCAGCGCGCGAGCTCCTTCAGCGACGGCGAGGAGACTTCGATGTCGCCCTCGGCGATCAGACCTTCCTTGGCGGCGACGGTGCCCGAGAAACCGGTCTTGAGATGGGATGAATCGATGTCGAGAATTGCCGCCGACGGGGTTCCGGTCGCCAGCGCCCGCGGCTCGGTCAAGGCCAGATGAAAGTCGAGTTTCTCTCCCTGCCAGACGGCGGTGCCGCTGAGATCGAGCGGATCATCGAGGCTCGGAAGCCGGATGGTGGCGTTGATGGCGCTGAGCTCGAGCGAATTCTTCGACCGCAGATCGTCGAAGGTCACGGTGCCGTCAACCAGCCGCATGTCGCCGACCTCGACCGACTCGATGGCCGGCAGGGTCTCGGCCGGCGACAGCGGTGCGGGCGCCGGAGCGGTTGCGCCGGAGCCGGCCGGCGCCGCCTCGGAACGCGCGAACGACCAGTTCGAGGCGCCATTCTCGTCGATTTCGAGGCGGATGACCGGACGGGTGACGACCAGACGGTCGACCTCGACCCGGCCGCTGAGGAGCGGCATCAGCTTCAGCCCGAGGTCGAGCTCTTCCATGTCGGCGAAGTCGCCGGCGCGTCCGTTCGGGTTCGACAGGGTGGCATGGGTCACCACGAGCGAAATGTCGGGGAACACCGAAAACGAGGTGTCACCGCCGATGACGAGCTGGCGGCCGGTGCGCTCGCGAACCGCCTCGGTGGTCTGATCGCGGATCCACTGGGTCGATACCAAGAACGGCACCGCCACGATGATCACGACGGCGAGGGTCACAAGACCGATGATGAAACCGAAAACGGTGCGCAACGGCTCAGGCCCCGGTGGCGGTCAATGCGAGTCGTTGATTTTATTGGACCATAGCCGGATTGCGAGCAACTGCAAGCAATCCCGGCAACAATTTTTGATTGCCGCCGCACCTGCGGTCATGCGTGCATTGACAGCCTCACGGGCTCGTTGTGATATCGCAGCTGCGAAGGGCTCGCGCCGCCGCCGTGCGAGCCGAATCCCGAACCTGACCAGATTCCCGAGTGGATGGTGCGATGGCCGGATCGAACAAGGTTTACGCCAATGCGCGCGAAGCTCTGGACGGGCTGTTGTTCGACGGCATGACGATTCTGGCCGGAGGGTTCGGCCTGTGCGGAATCCCGGAGCACATGATCCTCGCCATCCGCGAGTCGGGAGTGAAGAACCTCACCGTCGCGTCCAACAATTGCGGCGTCGATGACTTCGGCCTCGGGCTGCTCCTGCAGACGCGGCAGATCAAGAAAATGATCTCGTCCTATGTCGGCGAGAACAAGCTGTTCGAAGACCAGTTCCTGAACGGCGAGCTGGAGCTCGAATTCAACCCGCAGGGGACGCTCGCCGAACGGTGCCGGGCAGGCGGGGCCGGCATTCCCGCGTTCTACACCCGCACCGGCGTCGGCACCGTGATCGCGCAAGGCAAGGAGACGCGCGAGTTCGGCGACGAGACCTATCTGATGGAGACGGCGCTCACCGGCGACCTTGCAATCATCAAGGCCTGGAAGGCGGACACCTCGGGCAACCTCCTGTTCCGCAAGACCGCGCGCAACTTCAACCCGCCGATGGCGACCGCCGGAAAGGTCTGTGTCGTCGAGGCCGAGCATGTCGTCGAGGTCGGCTCGCTCGATCCCGACAACATCCACCTGCCGGGCATCTATGTCGACCGCGTGTTCAAGGGCGACCGGTTCGAGAAGCGGATCGAGCGGCGAACGATACGCGAGCAATAGCACCGGGCGCGGCGGTCGCGCGACGCGTTCGCCGCCGCCAAATGATGGGAGCCGGCCATGGCCTGGACACGCCAGCAGATGTGCGAGCGCGCGGCGCTCGAGCTCGCCGACGGGTATTACTGCAATCTCGGCATCGGCATGCCGACGCTGGTCGCCAACTACATTCCCGAGGACGTGCACGTCCATTTCCAGTCGGAGAACGGCATGCTGGGAATGGGTCCGTTCCCGCTCGACAACGAGGTCGACGCCGACCTCATCAATGCCGGCAAGCAGACCATCACCGAAACGCCGGAGTCGGTCTATTTCGACAGCGCAACCTCGTTTGCGATGATCAGAGGCGGACATATCGACCTGTCGATCCTCGGCGCGCTGCAGGTGGCGCAGAACGGCGATCTCGCCAACTGGATGATCCCCGGCAAGATGGTCAAGGGCATGGGCGGCGCGATGGACCTCGTCGCCGGGGTCAGGCGGGTCGTCGTGCTCATGGAGCACAATGCGCGGGACGGGTCGGCCAAGCTCCTGAAGCAATGCACCCTGCCGCTGACCGGGGCGGGGGTGGTCGATCTCGTGATCACCGACCTCGGCGTCTTCGAGATCCTCGACGGCGCGATGCATCTGCGCGAGACCGCCGCCGGCGTCGGCATCGACGAAATCCGCGCCCGCACCGAAGCCGAGTTCGCGCATTAGAGCGCGATCCGGTTTCATTGAATCGGATCGCCGCTCCGGATCCTTGTTTTCGCATGATCATTCCCGAAAGGTAGGTTCCACTTTTCGGGATCATGCTCCAGGCGATTTCATGTTCTGACGGCGCCGATGGCTCAGCGCGCCGGCTCGGCTCCGGGCTCGGCCGCCACGATCTCGTGCGGCTGGGCGACGCCGGCGGTCGCGAGCGACATGGTGCGGTTGAGCGCCAGCACCGGAATGATGCCGACCGCGACAATGGCGAGCGCCGGCAGCGCCGCCTCCT